>OAUF01000792.1_pt1 | contig 16132 bp, 18 predicted proteins | sample 1495111 | NCBI WGS metagenome assembly OAUF01 (sample SAMEA2580002, study PRJEB22360) | human gut metagenome | reverse complement strand
GGTCCGTGAAGCATCCCGCCCGGTTTCGCCGGATGCCCCCGGCATCGTCTGCCATGACGGGAACGGAGTGTACACCCGTAAGCTGGTATACCAGGCGAAATATGTGACTGGCGCAAGCTTCCGTTGCCGTGCCTGTGAATATGCGGGCAACAGACCGCAGGCTCCTACGGACGGGCGACTGGAAGTGGTAATTGAGGTAAAGACGGAGATGGCAGCTTCCCTCAATTGCGAAATTATCCAGACAAAAGGTTTCACCCTGTCGGAGGACATGAAGCAGCCGAGCGCCTATGAAATACGCATCTTCGACAACCGCCGTGAGTACGGTACAGAGTACGATGACCTTTTCCGCATCACATGGAAAGGCCAGAGTGCCAAGCCGGGCGAGCCGGAGAAGGTGCTGGCAACCGGCGGGCGGACGTTGGAGTTCATTCCGGCGGACAAGGGTTTCCCTGCAAAATATATCTTCCATGTGCGGGCGGAAGTGGGGCTTCTCATCGGTGAGTCCCTGATGGGCGATGAGGAAGGCGCCGTTATATCCTCGCAGGTTGACGGAAAGACGGTATTCATTGCCACGGGGCCGGTATATGAATAATTGAGTAACAACTTTAAAATTTAATCAATATGTACGTAATTGTAGAAAAGGCAAAGCTCGAAGGCAAATTCTTTGGGATAATGAATACCCTTCCGGATGGCAGGGTGTACATTCCTATCAGTGAGATGCGGAATGTGGGTACTCTTCTTGACATCGACATCATCGGTTCTGCACGTGAGTTGAAAGAGTTGATTGATAAACAGCAGGAAGCGATGCAGGGTTCAGAGGACATCGACCCCGATTTCAGTGTGACACCCGAAGAGGAAGAGGAAATAGACCCCGGTTTCAGCGTGACCGGTCCGGAACAGCCGGCCGGGGCAAAAACTGACGGAAAAAGGAAAGGAGGCAGACGATGAACCAGAATCAAGTGACCGCATCGGTAGCTATTGTGGCAGTGAGCAACGGAACAACTGTCAACGGGTATGTACGCGTGGACAATGGTCCACTTATCCAGGCATGGACAAAGGGTAGTGACAAGTATACGCCGGACTTTGAAGCACTCGCAGAGGACAAACGCCCTATTGTCATTGTCGTGTTACGTGACGTGAGCAGCGGGCGCATCCTTATTCCTTCCAGGCTTGTTTTCAAGTACAACGGTACCGAACTTGCATTCGGGGAGGATGGGCTGTGCAATACGGAACAGTTTGCCGGTACTTTCAAACGCGTAACCGGATACAATGTAAGTGTAGACTCGCAGTCCTATCCCATGACGGGACTTCGGGTGATGAAGAATCTCGTGCCCATCTCCGGATATGACAATGACCGTATAACCGTTTCCGGTGAAGTTGAAATCGGCGGGCATACGGTCGCATTCAACGAGCTTGCGACGGATGTTGTCATCCAGGAATCATCGGGTAAACAGTATGAGTTATTCATCACTTCAGACAAGGGTACGCAGATAATCAATCCGTCCGAAGTGCTGACATTGAAGGCATCGCTGTACAGCGGCGGAGACCTTATCAACGATTTGGGGAACATTACGTTGCAATGGAAGAAGCAACTGCCATCGGGAGAGGCCAACCTCGGAACTCAGGGAACCCAGAACATTGCCGCGAATGATATTGACGGTTCGCTGGTGGTAAGCTGTGAAGCTGTGCAGAATGCGAAGGTCATAGCAAAGGGCTTCATTACCGTGTTCGACCTCTCAGACCCTATACTGGCGGCATTCAAGGTCAAGGGGCTTTCATCGGACGGGCAGATATATCCGGGAGAGACGGGAACGCTGACGCCGTATGCCTATAAACGCCAGTCCGGAGAGGAAGTGGCGGTGGCAAGCTGGGACTTCGCCACATTCGACGGTGAAAACAATCCGTTTACGCTGTCTGGCAAGGACAGTAACAAGTTCCAGGGCAAGGACATTGCACTGACCTATACGGATGCGGCGCGGGCCAAGACATTCAGAGTAATCGCCACGAATACAAATCCTATTGAGCTATGATGGTAACAGCGGTTTTGAGTGTCGTGGCGGTACGTGAGCCTGACCCGGTGGAATACGTTGACATCGAGTGCCAGCCGGCTGCCATCTCTGTGGACTGTAACAATGTACAGATGGTGCCGCTGAAGCTGAAAGCCCTGCACCGCAGCGGGGCTGATGCGGCCCTGCTGGACGTATTCTGGCGGCTGCATGTCCAGTCGTCCGGCAAGGACCTCGGTACGTCGGATTCCCCCGGTGCATCGTCCGAATGGGAATACTACCTTCCGTCTGACAAGTGGGGCAATGCGGATTCTATTATCGTGGAAGCATACCGTGATAGTGCCCGCGAGACCCTTCTTGCTCAGAAGAGGGCCAGCATTGTGCGGCAGAACCCGTCCCCCTTCCCGGTCGATGGTGACTGGAAACCGCTGCCGTTCAAGTATAAGAACGGGGAATATTTCCTGGATAAGAACAAGGGGTTTGTATTTATGTGGATGAATCCGGTGGCCGGAAACAGCGAGATGCACCCGTTCGACGATGTGGCCCAGAACCCGGACACTACTTCCTGGAAATCCATCCAGGAATACCCGCTATTGGGTACGCAGCTTTTGCTTGCCAGGAAGATAGATGCAGACCTCATCGACGTGGATAACCTGAAGGTGAAGCATCTGGAAGGTGCGGACGGGGATTTTACCGGAAAAATCAATGCAAAAGAAGGTTCTGTCGGGGATTTTGATATTTCCTCAGATTTGCATGCCCGAAGAGGCAATGATGACATGCTGCTTTCAGCCTCACTGATACGTTTCAGGAACCAATACGTGTCCACATTCATCGGGGCCGACACTATCCCGGCATCATCCGGCGGAGTACTTATATCTCCGATAAGAATTGAGGTGAGCCGCAGCACGGCGTCCTACTCAGCCGGTATAAACACATGCTTTCATTCGACGGTATATGGCGCTAAAAGTTATGATGATTTTGTAGAGACGGGGAATCATGTACTGTTTGCACCTAAAGGCGATATTTGCGGTTTCCGGTTAAGGACGAGAAGAGTTGACAGTAATATAACCTTGTCCCTTATGGACAGTATCATTATGGCTGTATCCAAAGGTATTACAATGAATCTTCCGAGCGACGCCGAGGACGGGCAAATCTATTTTATAAGAAACCATTCAAACGGTGACGTCTATGTGTATGGCCGGATAAGCCCGCTGGGGTATCCTACATCGGGAACGACAAAAGTTCATATAACAGGGGGATGGCTGGCTATTTTCATATATGACAAATTTAATAATATATGGACGGGTAATAGGTTCTCGTCCGGTTGGTAAATCAAAATGAGGTTGGATATGCTTTTAAAACTCAACGACAAGCTGCTGCATTTTCTTGCATGCCTTGTTTTCCCCCTGACAGCGGGTGACCTCTGTGCCGTTACGGCAGGTGTAACTAAAGAAGCCGCTGACTGGATGTATAAAAAGAATTGCAAGGTCGGTTCGGGCTGGGACTGGCTGGACATACTTGCGGATGCTGCCGGCATAGCAGTCGGCAGCGTATTAAGGAGATTGGTATTCGATTATTAATGTAATAAAAAGGATTATGTTAGACACATTATTGGTTGCGCTGGTGATCTCAGTAGATACCGCGCAGGTAAAGGAATTTCCGCAGAAGGCGGAAGTCGAGTTCAAGAAAAACGATTTGAAGGAGAATATCATTAAGTCAGCCTTGAATTTCCATAATAGCGGGAAGAAGGACGACAAGACCTGGAACTGGAAGATTCAGGATGTGGTGTTCAGAAAAGATTAAAATAATGTTCAATTTAAAATCAAATAATTATGGGAGCTATAAAAACGATGAAGGAAGTCGAAAGCGCACTTCCCCAGAAAAAAGAGATAAATTATATACGTGCTTTGGATAAGGACGGCAATCCGATTTTAATCAATAAAGAGGACCTGGCGCAAGTTGTGGGAGAACTGTTATGGAAAAAATTACGTGTTACAAACTCTTTTGCAATCCATTATACCCATCAAGTCCAATGGAACGGAGTAGGTCTCAATATCACTGGAAACCATAATTACTACAACGTAGGAATTCAATTGGCAACCTACGCAAACAAAGTACCTTCCGATGGAATAGTCGGAGAGTTTTATTCCATACCATCCGGGTTTACCGATATAAAAGTGGTTTATAAGAATTGGGATGTTTACGTAGTATTTACTGTAGTACAAGGGCAATCTGTTTACTTTAAATACGATTGCAGTACCCAATGCGATATAATTAAAGATATTGGTTTCATAGACGAATCATACAAGGAGATAAAACCTATTGCACAATAGTGCAATCTGCCAGTCCGGTAATTTCATCATCTTGTGTAGCCATATCGTACATTGAATCTCTAACTATCAGTTCTCTGACAATAGTTCTATCGCCTAATGACTTGTCCGAAGTCAAGTATATGGATATTCTATGGTCAGTTTCGTATTTCATTTTTAGGTATGTATCGCTATTGGGTTGTCCATATAGGTATTTGACATATACTTTTGTAGAATCTTGTAATTCCATAGTATTACCAGCAATGTAAACGCAAAAATCACTTAATGGTTCACCTGTGGATATACATGATACTCTGATAGCAAAAGGAGCCCATTGGGAAGATGATGAACGGTATAGCAATACGCTACGTTTGCCTTCTGATTTTATCTTTGTTGTTGCAAACTTGGAATTACTTAGTCCGTCTTTCTCAGGAGTTACAACTGGTATCAGTTCTCCCACGTCGATTTACGGATGTGGGAGAACTGATACCAATTGCGACCCTTAATAATAATGGTCTGTGGGATAAAAAAATGACCCCTCGTTTAGTTAATTATAAAAGTAGGTTCATGGTTGTGAAGAATGTTTGTGTAGTCAACTTATTGGTGTCAACCCGGCACGCCTACGCTACAGATAATATATTAGCTGTTGTACAGGTTATATATGGTATGGCAGATGATATTTACTCTGTTCATTACCACTACTTAATTCCTAAAAAACATGAAGCTGTTTTCATTAATTTAAAATATAAAAAAACAGAAGATAAATATCTGAATCTATATATTGACAGTAATGACCCGGTGATTTCAATACTATCGGTTTCAGACATCTCATGTGTTGAGCTTTTGGATGAACCTATTTCCGAATTTCCACAGGATGCAATAGATGCCGTTGAAGTATGATTTGCTTGTTTTGGTCGGGAACTGTACTTCCCGGCCAAAAACATCTGTTTGTTCCTTTATTGGGTTTGTTAAGAAACAACCAAATCTTTTAATGCTGAACTATCGAGTGTGTCGAGTGCTATGATGTCGGTATTTTCATTTTCAAGACAACAGTGTTGCTTGAATAGTCTGTATCCGCCCATCTTTCCGCCTTCTGCTTCCACCAGATAAATGTGAATAGACTTATCCGGTTTCTGTTCCCATTTAAGTTGGAGTTTTTTAGAGAGATTCCCATACAAAGACTTGGCTATACATCGTCCTTCACTGTTCGATTCGTTTGAGCCATGAATAATTAAAACGGCATCTCCATCAGCGATTCCCGTCCCGGAAATCATTAATAAGAACATAAAAGTGTTCCAATCAGCAGGTAAAGAATGATGCAATTCTATATAGGTTTTGTTGCGGATATAGAGCGTAGAAGGTACTGTCTGTTTGCTGAGTAAACCGTTTTGAGTAGCATTCGCAATCGGTATCAGTTCTCCCACGTCTTCAAAACCGATGTGGGAGAACTGCTCGATGGTGGAGCCATCAAACAGAAGCGGTCTGACCTCAAAGATGCCGACCAATATACAACACCAGGAACATACTTCGTAAACCTATGGGGCGGAGTGTGGCAAAATATGCCGACTAACGATTGTTTTGGTCTATTGGAAGTACGTTCCTATGACGGTTATATAACGCAGCGGCTTTCGGCCGGCAACGGAAAGGTGTTTGTCCGTATAAAAGAAAGTGAAAAACCATTCAAGCCGTGGCCAACTGCCGCACAATAACCCCCGTTATAGCTTCTCCGTTATCTCCGTGAAGCTATCGTCGATGATGTCCGGTGTTCCGACCAATTGGACACCGTGAGGCGATAAAATATACGCATGATTAGGTAACTCGTTATTGAATGTAAATGATACGAATAGGTCACGTCCTTTTATGTAGTATTTTACTTGAAGCGGCTTTTTTAAAATTCTTTTTAAGGAAGCCGCCAAACCTGTATCTGGTATGTATATAAATGATAAAAAGTCCATGCACGTATCAGCAGAATCATTGCATAAGACCGCTATCGGGGCACGATACCAGTCAGTCACATTGTCTGCAATCTTATATACAGAATCGTAAGCATTTACAAAATGAGGATATACCTTGAATAAATCCGGAGATAATAACCCCGCTTTTTCAATAGTGGTTGTACCAATCAGTTCTCCCACATCGGGTTTGGAGACGTGGGAGAACTGTTCACTTCTTTAGGACTTTTCCCGTTTATGCAGCGTGATATAATTCAAGGAGAAATGTCCCCCGATGACATACGTACAAGTGGAATGTATGACGTGGGGAATTCTACCACTATGCCATTCAATTACGGTGGATTACTTGTATTTAATACTAAGACTTTAACCATTCAAACGGGTGTTGATTTACAGGGAAAAACAATTTGTATACGGGTAAGTTGGAATAATGGGCCTTGGTCCTCATGGAACAATTTTACATTCAATCAGCAAAGCATTTAATCAATTATTTTGGCCGGGAAGTTATATTCCCGACCAAAGTAACCAAATCATACTTCAACAGCATCTATTGCATCCTGGGGGAATTCAGTAATTGGTTCATTCTTTAATTCCAGTCTCGAGAAATCTGATGCAGATAGGATTGAAACTACCGGGTCATTGCTGTCAATATAGAGGTTCAAACGGTTATCTTCCGTTTTCTTATATTTCAATTTAACAAAAACTGACTCATGCTCTTTAGGCATTAAATAATGATAGCGAACTGAAATCTTATCATCGGCAACACCATACATAACTTGAACTACGATAAGTATGTTTTTGGCAACATAAGTGTGTCGGGTTGAGACCAAGAAGTTAACTACACATTCCTGATTTACAACCATAAATAAACATCTTGAATGATTAGGATGTGGAACCATTTTCTTATCCCAAAGTCCACTCTTTTGAAAGGTAGCCACAGGTATCAGTTCTCCCACGTCGATTTGCAGCTTCTCGTCCAAAAAAGTACATTTGGCTTAAAAATGGATAAAATAAAATACCGCTTAGTTTACAACAGAAAGAAACAGCTTAATCGTCAAGGAACTGCCTTAGTACAAGTAGAAGCCTTGCTCAATCAAAGGAAAGTTTATTTCCGTACAAATTTGTATCTCAAGCCGGAACATTGGAACAGTCGCAATGCCCAGGTTGATAATCACCCACAGGCTCATGACCTCAATTCGATGCTGTTTGAGTTTGTCCTACACCTGCAAGCGATTGAGTTATCCTTATGGAAGCGCGGCATTCCTGTAACGCTATCACTACTTAAAGATGCGATAAAGAAAGACAAGCCGGTCAATGTCACTTTCCCCGTATTTGCCAGAATCTATGTGCAGGAATCCGACCGTAAAAGAAGTACCAAGGAAAATCTTCTGACAACGATAACCGTACTTCAGGAGTTCCGTCCCGGATTGGATTTCAAAGACATTACCTATACTCTTTTAAGGGATTTTGAAGTGCATTTGAAAGAGAAGGGAAATAGTGTCAATACGATAGCCAAGCATCTCCGGCAGCTTCGTACCTTGGTGAATGAAGCTATTAATCAGGGTTATATTCCCTCTGATGCTTATCCTTTCAGGAAATTCAAGATAAAGCAAGAGAAAGGGCGAAAAGAGTTCCTGACACCGGATGAACTGCGGAAGCTGGAGAACCTGCAAGTGGCCGATAAGAAGCTTCGCCATGTACTCGATGCCTTCCTGTTCTGTTGCTATACCGGACTGCGCTTCTCAGACTTTTGCCAGCTATCTCCGGCCAACTTTATCAAGGTAAACGGTAAGCGTTGGTTACACTTTACGTCTGTTAAGACAGGAGTAGAACTTCGGCTTCCGCTACATCTTCTTTTTGAAGGTAAAGCACTTGTCATATTAGACCGATATAATATATCGGATTTTGCCAATTTAGGCAGCAATTCCGAGGTAAACAAATGCCTTACTCAAATAGCCGAATTGGTACGAATCAAGAAGCATGTTACCTACCATACAGCCCGTCATACTTGTGCGACCCTGCTTGTGCATCAGGGCGTTCCGATTACCACCGTCCAGAAGTTGTTAGGTCATACTTCTGTCAGAACTACGGAGGTGTATTCAGAGGTTCTTTCTAATACGATTATTCGGGATTTGAAGGCTGTAAAAAGGAAGAAAAAAACACCTGATTTTAGACGCCCGGTAGAATGTGGGTAGAATGTATGGAATCTACTGATATTCTACTTTTATTTTTGAAAGGTATAACATTAGGAATAAAATATTATACTTTTGTAGATAATAAAACTAAATAAACAGTTGTATTAAAAGATCCAGGAAAGTTTAAAAAGCCCCCGGTCTGTTAAGTTAAGTATAGACGCCAATCACATACTTACGCATACGCGCTACAACCGCACAGCCGGGGGTAAATGCCCTCTACTGCGGTTGCAGCGTTTTTTTATGCAAATATGTGATTGGCATTGCAAATGTACAAAAATGATTGGATATGACATTATTTGAAGCACTTAAATTTAACAGAGAACCGCTTGAAATGCTTATAAATTTGGGCGGCAAGCAGGATGACCTTCGATTCATAGACTTATATACGGAGTATGAGGTCATGAAAAAACAAGGTGAAAAGACCACTTATACAGTGGCGTTTTTGGCACATAAATATTCGGTAAGTGAACGCAAGGTGTATGATATTATCAAGCGGTTTGGAAAGCACTGTACACTCGGTGCAGTATGATTAATGTATTGAAGATACCTTGTGTTGTTTGGTTGAGCTACCTTTGCACAACCAAAAATAAAGTTCATGAATAAGTATTATCAGACATTAGACAAGATACTTCAAACGGGTAAAATCCAAACCAACAAGAAAGGTCGTATCAAGTATTTATTGAACGAAAGGCTCATACTGACCCCGGCTGATTTACTTGACATATTTGAAAGCCACGGGATAGCCAGGAAAAAGCTGAAAGAGGAATTGAAACTGTTTATGCAGGGAGTCCGGGATGTGGAAAAATACAAAGAGGCAGGGATTACCTGGTGGGATTATTGTGGCCATACCCTTGTAAACAGCTATCCAACTTACTTTGAAAAGCTTCCACTTCTCATAGCCAGAATTAACCGGGAAAAGCGCAACAGCAAGAATTATGTCCTGTTTCTTGGAGAAACCGGGGTGGAAAGCAACCAGGCACCCTGCCTGAGTCTTGTGCAGTTCCAGATTGATGAGGGAGAACTGGTGCTATCTGCATATCAGCGCAGTTCTGATGCGAACCTTGGGCTTCCGGCTGATATTTATCATCTTTATCTGATGGCAAGGCAGGTGGAGCTTCCCCTGAAGTCCATAACCCTTGACCTTGGAAATGTGCATATATATGAAAATAACATTGACCGGACTCTGGAACTGTTATCCGGAGTTGAAAACATTAAATTTGATTTGAACGTATGAAGAATATGAATTTATCTGCACCACTGCCATTTGTAGGCCAAAAAAGGATGTTTGCCAAAGAGTTTATTAAAGTTTTGGAGCAGTTCCCTGAAGATACCGTGTTTGTGGACTTGTTTGGCGGTTCCGGACTTCTTTCGCATATAGCCAAGAGAAGCAAGACCGATGCTACTGTTGTCTACAATGATTTCGACAACTACCGGTTCAGACTGAAAAATATCCCACAGACAAATAAACTGCTTGCCGATATTAGGGAGCTGGTGGGTAATTCGGTACCCAAACATAAACCAATTAAAGGGGAGCTTAGAGGACGCATTTTTAAACGTATCGAGGAAGAAGAACTAAATGTTGGGTACGTGGATTTTATAACCTTATCATCCTCACTTATGTTCTCCATGAAGTATAAATTGTCTGTAGCCGAAATGCGCAAGGAAGTCCTTTATAACAACATTCGCAAGACCGGTTATCCGGAGTCTTCTGATTATTTAAAAGGGCTTGAAATTGTATCATGCGACTACAAAGCAGTATTCAACCAATATAAGGATGTTCCCGGAGTCGTCTTTTTAATTGATCCGCCTTATCTTTCCACTGATGTTGGTACGTACAATATGTATTGGCGCTTGTCTGATTATTTGGATGTTTTAAAAATACTCGAAAAGCATTCCTTCGTTTATTTCACATCCAATAAATCCTCCATACTTGAACTGTGTGAATGGATTGGAGCAAACAGAACCATTGGCAATCCTTTTGAGGGTTGTACAAAAAAGGAATTCAATGCCCACATGAATTATTCTGCCGAATATACAGACATGATGCTGTATAAGAAACAGGAAAAATTAGTTCATAAAACAGCTGCTTAGCATTGAACAAAGATACAATTTTTCAAGCAGAAGGCCAAACTTTTGAGCCTTATTTTAATGCCGTTATAAAGTCATTTTTTATGAAATTATAAAGCCGAAACAGAGGTCATTACAAACCTTTTGTTTCGGTTTTTTGAGTGTTGCGCGCTTTCCTTTTTTGAACGCTTCGTTTTGTTCCTTTTCCTGAAAATCGAACGCTTCGTTTCGGATTCTGCGGAAATTTGGATTTGCGGATTATACATATGAAGTAATATGAGGATGTTGAGAATTGGAAAAAGTTCCCGGAGTATAATCCATCGGCCCTACAACATTTCTTGTAAAAGGCAAAGTCGCGTTATGCTCGGCAGCCCGATTGGTTAATATTGGAGCGTTATTATACCATTCGGCTCCATATACCCCCTCAATCGACATCATGTGGGGATATGTACGTTGCCACCCTCGCGGAATAGTAGCCCCATGAAAATTAAGCATTAGTTTATATTTTATGGCATCTTCGAGCAGATCTATATAGTAATTCATGGTAGAAACACTGTCACCCGAGAAGAAGTCTACTTTAATACCGGCAATTCCCATTTCGCTCAGCCATGCGTATTCTTTTTCCCGGTCTTGCTTTTTATTTAAACGGAACAAGGGACCGGGACCAATCCAGTTTGTACTTGAGTTATACCATAGCAAAGGCTTAATACCCTTGTTTAAAGTGTACTTCACAGCATCTTGAAGATTGCCTCCATTGCTCATTTCATCCCATTCCCAATCAATCAAGTTGTAAGGCCAATGCATTTCAGCTGCCAAATCAATATACTCTTTGACTTTTTGATAATCCTTAGAGCCATGATTATATGCCCAGTATATCCAGGACACCATGCCGGGATTTATCCATTCTGTATATTCTACTTTAGAAGGGTCAGAGACGTCAGTTACCAGTGTTGACTCCACAATATCGGACAAACCTCCTATAATGAGTACCCTCCAAGGAGAACCCCATGTTCTTTCAGCGACCTGTTTTTTATCGGCAAGTTTCACTTGGTATCTGTCATTGTTATCACCGTTGAATAAAAGAGAACCGCAATGTCCACGTCTGATATTTGCTTCTGTTATCAGCATAAATACAGAATCCTGCAACTCTACGAGTCCGGGATATCCCCAAGAGTTAACTTTGGGACGGTCGGGGAGTTTTCCATCTGTTGATACCGGAAAGAACTTTTCGTATCCGGGGTCGTATTGCTGCATCCATCTTTTGGCTCCTTGCGGAATATTATATGCCGTATATTCATCAACGACATATTCTTTGTCTGCAATAGTATTAATTTCATATCTGAAAACGACCCCATTGTCATATACTCTGAATGTAATATCCAAAGTGTTTCCTTCTTGGTTTTCAAAAGAATAGGTCCTTTCAAAGGCTTTATTGATACAATGACTGCGTTTTCCCGTTATCATCTTGTAATCATCGACGATTCGTTTTGCCTTAGAAACAGATTTCAGCTTCAAATTTCCATAAAACTTCTGAACGTCTGTTTCCAACCCCAGTTCTGTTTGGGAAAGGATAGTTTTTCCGTCATAGTTCACAGAAAAAGTAATCTTGTCATAAGCCTTTCCCTCCATAGGCTCCACTGTAACTCCTAGTTTACCGGTAGGAGAGGTTACATCCAATGTTTCTGTACTGCATGAGCTGATCATGATGACAACTAGTACAAACCATATATGTCTTGGTAAATACATATCGTTTTTTATTTTCTTGTATCGTTAAACAAACACTTTTTTATTCTTGCAATAGGTTATGGCAATTGGATTTTCAGCCTTTTACCTTGATATACGACTGTTTTTTCCGCAGACGGACTTATGATACGGAAAGTCCTGTTGGCCTGCATGCCGGGATATTCTCCTTGTCGTTCTTCTATCGTCAATACTCGTTTACGGTCATTCCAGTTAAAACGGATGTTGCTATATGCCCCTTTTTCATAATTGTAATTATCTCCCTCATCCTCGTATAAAATGAATGAAGCATCTTCACCCGGATAAATGTGTATCTCCAAGGGGGCGCTAAGATTTTCCGAAGCATATTGCTTTTTCATGCCTAACGGTAATATGGTACCGGCTTTTACAAATACCGGGATTTTCTCTATTGATGCCGGAATATCCACGTATTGTCCTCCCTCATAGGTCTTTCCATTCCAAAAATCAATCCATCCTGCCGCATGTTCAGGAAGGTAGGTTTTCCAGCTTTGTACATTGCTTTGGGTTATGGGATTAATCAGTAAGGAGTTTCCAAACATATACTCATTCTGCTGTTTCAAAGCCTCCTTATCTTGTGAAAAATCAAATATCAGCGGACGCATAAAAGTACCTCCTTGGTGTGAAACTAATGCAGTATGTGAATATACATAGGGTAATAGGCGATAACGTAGGTCTAAAAAGTCGGAAACAATGTGTTCCACTTGTTCTCCGTACCGCCAAGGCTCTGTCTGACTCATATAACCATGAATACGCATCAATGGCAGAAAGGTTCCGGCCTGTATCCAACGCAACATTCGTTCTTGGTAATCTTTATTCGTATACTGGTCGGAAGGGCGGAAAAAGCCGCCTGCATCATAGGTCCACCAAGGCAGACCGGCAGCCATTTGCCCTAATCCGCCAGCTATTTGCCGACGAAGTGTTTCCCAGTCATTGCCTACGTCTCCCGACCATGTTACTGCACTATATCGTTGTATACCGGAGAACCCGCTTCGGGTTAATATCATAGCACGCCGATCCGGGTCATCCTTACGTAAGCCTTCATAGACGGTTTTATTCACAAAAAGCGGATAAACATTGCGGTAGAATTCACCAGGGGTTTCCCCATTGTTTATTCGCCGGTTCAGTAAATCATCATTTTCCGGTTCGGTAGCGTCCTGCCACCACGCATCAATTTTGTAGGGCTTCAATAGTTTACTGCTAAAATTATGCCAATAAAAAGCTGCTGCATCAGGATTGAAAAAATCAATCCAATCTGTGCCGGGAATGTAAAAACCTTTAGACTCCATTTGCTTTCCAAGTGCCGATTGCTTATCTATTTTAGACCAAACGGACAACATCAGGTGTATGTTCATGTTATGAAGCTCACGTACCATTTTACCGGGATCCGGATATTTGCTTTCATCGAATTGCATGGCATTCCACCCGTACTTTCCCCACCATTGCCAATCTTGTACGATCACATCCACAGGGAGCTTCCGTTTCCTAAATTCATGTGCATTTTCCAACAGCTCCGCTTGTGTATTATAACGTTCCCGGCAATGAATATAGCCTAATGCCCAAAGCGGCAACATAGGCGCTTTGCCTGTCAACTGACGGTAACCGGCTATTATTTCATCGGCATTTCCGGAGAATACGGTATAGTCCAAAGAATGTGCTACCGGAGAACGGAAGACAGTCTCATCAGTTACTTGTCTCCAATATAATACGGGGGAATCTTCTTTTACGCCCTGTACTTCAACAGTATGTTCTCCTTTCGATAATTCTACTATAACGGAAGTTGTAGGAGGGAGCCACAAATTATTCACATCGACAATTTTATTTCCATCAATAGCGATGTAATGTTTGCGTGCCATACGCTGCCCTACATCCAACAGCAATCCGTACTGTCCGTCGGCCGGAACACTGAATGTTGCTGTGAATGACTTGAAGAGACGAGTCTCACGTTTATTGCCTTTTGTGCTTGTCGCGTCCACTGTAACGGCTTGTCCCTCTGTCTTTGCCGGTAATAACTTTACAGACTCGTCAGCAGGATTAAAGTCTGTCAGACCATAGTTGTTCCACAAAATGCCATATCCCTTGTTGGAAAGAATAAAAGGAATTGCGATCTGTGTATTAACTTGTGTAAGGCGTCTGCTCAGTCCCCGCACATTTAAATAGCCATCTTGAAATTGTCCGGTGCCAAACAAGTATTCATCAGCCGGTGATAAGAAATGTTGTTCGGCCAAAAAGGCCGGTTCGCCTTGAACAGTAGAACTTTTCAATAAACGCCCTCCTTCTTTTTCCTGTAAGATAATTTGCCCTTTAGCATCGGTAAAAGTCAGTGTATGACGCTGTTTGTCATAAACTACAATCATTTTCTCAAGTGAAAGTTTCAGTGAGGTATTATTCTCTTTCACTTTATATGCAGGAAACGCTACATCTTCTGTATAGATTAATTCTTCTTTTGGAACAGCCTGTCCTTTGGTGAACCTTACGCGCACCGTATTCTGATTGAGCGGTTGTAAAGAAAGCTTTCCTGTTGGCAATTCGATATTCACACAATTGCTTTTAGGAGAATCATTTTGGGCAAAGGCCGTAAAGCAACCAATCAGCAAAACGAATAAAAACAGTGTTTTTCGTGTCATGTTCTATGCTTTATTTCTGTGAATGAGTGACTTGAATTACAGTGTATTGGGAAGTACACGATTGTGCTAATGGCTGTTCTTTACTCGAATGCCCACCAGTCCAACATAAATAGGTTCTTTTTCAGTTCTTTCCCACCTTTAAAAACAAGATATAGATCGTGTACGCCGTTCAAGTTCACAACAGACGTCGTAAACTCGCGAAGTTCACTCTTCGTATGTGATATATTCACTGTGCCGACACATGGACCATCTTTTTGGTCGATGTGAATTTCCAATATGCCGCCATATAGGTGAGCAGAAGCGGAGACTTTAAACGTCTTGGCTCCTTTTCCAAAATCAACGCCTTTCACCATTAGGTATTCGCCGTCATCTATACTTGTTACCAGTTGGTTCCAGCGTTCGTGACTCCAGATATTCTTGGGAGTGGTCTTCAGTCCGAAGCCCCAAGCCATCGTTTCTGCTTCTACTTTACGATAGGGATTGAATTTCTCAATCTGTTCCAATTTACATTCGTGAAAATAAGGCAGCATGCGGATGGTGCCGTTAGGGTTATACTCCATTTCAGCAACCGACACCGAGCGACGTTCTGCGTGACGGCTTGTTTCCAAACGGAAGATATCATAGTTTTGACCAAAGCAGTAAGATTTACCCTTGTAATCGATGATACCAGGGTGATTGCCACGAGTCCGTGGTGTATGGTCCATAATATGTCCTTTATACTCCCATGGTCCAAGCGGGTTTTTACTCATGGCATAGCCGATACCCTCAGGACAGCATGTAGAGGCAAAAGCTAAATAGTAGTGTTCGTTGCGCTTATAGAACCAAGGACCTTCCTGATAATCCTCAATATGGGGTAACTCCATGATTTCGCCTGAGTAGGAAATCATATCTTCATTCAGTTTCACACAATAGAGATTCGGGTTACCCCAATACATATAGGCCTGACCGTCATCATCAATATATACTGTGGGGTCAATATCATACCAGTGTTCCTTTTGCCATACCAGCGGCTTGTTTATGGGATCTTTAAAAGGACCGTAAGGGGAGTCTGACACTAGTACACCAATGCCGTTTCCATGAATGGGGCAATACATATACCACTTGCCGTTGCGGCGAACTACTTGCTGTGCCCAAGCACCGTTATCGCCTTTGTACCATTTGAAATCTTTGAGAGAGGCTACGGCGCCCCGATCTTGCCCGTTCACCATAATTATTTAC
>OAUF01000789.1_pt1 | contig 16186 bp, 14 predicted proteins | sample 1495111 | NCBI WGS metagenome assembly OAUF01 (sample SAMEA2580002, study PRJEB22360) | human gut metagenome | reverse complement strand
GGATGACGGGCCTCGAACCACTGGCCACGCCCGAACGGCTGCCCCTGCGCTACGGGGTCAGCCCCGCCCAGCAACGCTACTACCAGGCGCAGGCGCGCCGCCTCGACCAACTGGCCGGCGAGGCGCAGGCGCTGAACGCGGCGATCCGATGGACCAAGCTCGCGGGCGGCGACAGCGCCAAGGGACTCAAGCTGCTGCGGGCGAAGGTCCGCGAATCGCACGACGGACTCCAGGCCGCCGTCATCGCCTTGCACGACGCGATCCAACAGGGAGACCCCGACCTCGTGGCCGAGACGCGCGGCGAGATGGAACGCCGCGAGGCCCTGTGCGACCGGTATGAGGGCGAACTGTCCGCCATCGAACGGGAGATCCACACGACCCGCGACCGCGAACAGACCGAGACCGAGCGGCACGAACAGCAACGGCACAAGCGTGGACGGTCCATCTGAACCGCCCGAGAAAAACCACCAACCGACAACGGAAAGGAAACCACAATGCCAATCGAGGAACAGGCGGAGGAGAAGATCCAGAACGCCGTCCAGACCATCATCACCGGAGGCGCGAAGCTCATGCTCAGAATCCCTAAAGGCGTGGCCATGGCGCTGCTCCGCTCCGGCATGAAGCTCACCAAGACCGGCGTGCACGCCGCCGGCAAGGCCGTGAAGGACAGAATCGACAGCGGCGAGATGTCCGAAAAACGATTGCAAAGAAAGAAGGACGGCGACCTGCACGAGCTGCAACTCGACGACTCGACCATGCGCGAGGTACAGCACAGCCTCAGGATCGCCGGCATCGACTACCACCTCGAACGCACCGACCAAGGCCAGTTCATCCTGCACTTCGCCGGCAAGGACGAGGACCATGTCCGCCACGCCGTGCAACGCGCGTTCAAGAACATGGGCCTGGACGTCGCCGACGACGACTTCACCATCGAGCAGACGGAACAACAGGAACGGACGACGGAACAGACGCGCAGCGAACCGGAACCCCCGGCACGGGAGACGCCAGCCGAACCGGCGGCGAAGCCCATGCCGACGCAGCGCATCGCCTGGGACTTCGTCGACCCGGAGGTCATGGAGATGGCCGCGAACAGCCTCGCCGCCCGACATCCCGAACTCTCATGGGACCATGTTCTTGGCCCCGGGGCACGCGCCGGGCGGCCCGGCCGCGACTTCGCGGACCGGATCATCGGCAAGGCCGCGGCCGACCCGAAACTGCGCGACGAGCTCGACACCATCCTGCGCGACGACTACGGGCAGGGCGCGCAAACCCAGGAGCAGACACGCAAGCGGACGACCGAGCCAAGCCGGGAGACGCCGGCATCGGAGCCGGAAGGCGAACCGGAACCCACGCCGGACGAAGCCCGGACACCCGTCGCGCGACAGCAGACGCAGGCCAGAACCAACGTCCCCAAGCCGGCCGGCAAAGAGCGGAAGCCGAAGCCGATCCGGTCGAAGAAGGCACTGCTCGAACGGTTCAAGACCCGGCTTAACGAGAACCTCGCCGAACGGAAGAACCACATGCCACCCACCCAGAACAGGGACCGCACGCCCCGTAAGGGCCGCTGAAAGGAAACCACAATGAACCAGCAGGAACAGACGACGAAACGCGCCGCGATCTTCCAGGACACCATCAACGGGATCAACGACCCGACCCCATGGCCGGTGACCATGTGGGCCTCGTCCGGCGACACGATCTGGACGGCCGGCACGGCGAGGACGGCCGGCGAGGACTCGGTGGGCATGATCTACGATCCCGGCGACACCATCGTGCACCGGAACACAATCGCCGGCGACACCACCCGCGCCACCGAATCCTTCGCCATCAGACCGGCGGACGGGCAGAGCCCGATGGACGCGATGCTCGCGGGCATCGAACAATGGAACCACCGTCATCCCGACCGGTGGGACACCGTGACCACGCCGGGCCAGTACCGTATGACGGATCCGACGACGGGAAGGCCTCTCCCGATGGGATGGAGCGCCAGCCTCGCCGTAGCCGCGTCCGCGGCGGGCCGGCTCGACCCCGACCTGCTCCAGGCCAGCCTCATGCAGAACGCGGTCGAGCGCGAGCCGCGCCCCTGCGTGTTCTTCCTGGAGGACAACGGGTACGACCTCATGGTCTTCTCCTGGCATCGGAACCAGCAGGGACTGTTCGACGCGATGAGTTTCAAGCACCTGCAATACGACGACCTGAGCATGCAGGTCACGACCATCAGCCACAGCGAGGACACGAGCGAGTCCTTCCCCGCCAAAACCATGAGCGACGGCGAACTGCTCACCCAAAGCCGCATCTACCGGGACGAATACCAGCACTGGCGCGAACAGGACGGCGGACCAGTCGCCCAGGGCATGACCGGCCGCGTCATGCGCAGCGGACTGCTCAAACCGGGACTGGAACAGAAGCCGCTGCTGACCCTGAACGACGGACGGCGCGCCCCGGACTGGGACGAGTTCACCGACCAGGCCGCCATCTCAATCCTCCAAGGCCGACCCATCTCGCCGACGCCCGCGCTCCCCCAGCAGGAGCAGCCCGAGCAGGACGCCGACCCCACAGCCACGCCGCGGACACCGTCGCGGACTGCCGTGACGACGAAACAGGTCTGGCCGAACGCGTGGGTGGCGAACAGGCTCGTGCATACCTATATGTTGCATGCGAAGGACGGACACGACTGGCCGAAGATGATCGTCGGCCTCCCCCGCGGCACCGCCATCGGCGGACAGGACCTGACCGGCTGGGCCACCGACATGTTCATGGGCAGGAAGAACCAGAGGCAGAAGAACGAGGGCCGGGCCGTCAACCTCAGATTCAAACCCGGCACTCCGGTCGAATTGTTCACCGGCCGCGGAGCGGAACGTCGCACCATGCAGGTCGACCCGCAGACGCTCGTCCGGGCGATCAACGACGCGCAGAAACGCAACCGCGACGCCGAGGAGACGCTCGACACGGCATCGGTGGAACTCACCTTGAAGACCGTGGAGGAATCATGGCCGCAAATCAACCGCATGCAGGGCCGGTTCGCCGAATACCAGCGCGACGGCACGTACAAGCCGGCCGTCGCAATGAAATGGGCACGCCGAATCGTCGACTGGACCGCCGGAGAGGACGAGGGACGGTGGACCAACCGCCAACGCCGTCAGGCCGCCGGACTCCTCATCCAGGAACTCGCCGGCACACAGGAACCGACGCAGGACAGAGACAAAACGACGGACCCGCCAACCGTCGAACAGGGCGCGGATGCGACGGGCACGCCACGGAAAACGGAACCGACCAAGGCGACGGAACAGGGACGGAACCACAACGAAGCCGGCTCGCCGGCCCCGGCCGCCGGCACGGAGACGAAAGCCGAGTCACCGGAGACGACGCGGCGCGACGACCCGGAACGACGGCACACGGACCTGAAGTCAACGCTCGACCGGTTCAAGACCCGGCTCAGGGAGAACCTCGACGGACCCAACACAGCCACGCCCGCACCCGGCATCGACCGGAACCGCGGACAGCGGAAAGCACTATGGAAAGGAGCGCAGGAATGCCATTGACAATGGAAAACGCCAGACGACTGCTCGAACGGGATCCCGACGTCACCGAAGTCACCCAGGGCGGCAACGCCATGGGCGGCTACCTCGAGGCGAGACTCACGGACGGACGCGCCGTGCAGGTCGACTTCCACGACAACCCCGCATGGAAGGACACGGACCGTCTGGCCGGCCGGATCGAGGTGTCCTACGCCAACCGCCCACAGGCGGAATGGCGATACGACGACAACGACATGGCCGACCGCGAACACACCGTCATCGACCCCGACGCCCCCGACGCGTTGCAGGAGCTCGGCAAGGCGGTGGAAGGCTGGGAACGCGCGGGCGGCCTCCGCACGGCCCGCGCATCCGAGACGAGCCGCCAGGCCGCCACGCGGCCGCCGGAGGAATACGCCTACCGGTGGCGGAAGCCCGGAGACCCCGGCCGGCACATCGCATACCTGAGCACCGCCTTCGACCGCGACCAGGCGATGAAGGCGAGGGAGGACGCCGGATACCTCGTGACGAAGGTCGAGGAGGATCCGGCCATACTCTACGAGCGGCACCGCAAGGCGTCCTGCCTGCATGCGAGCCACATCCTGGAACGGTACGACTCCCCCGACCAGGACGCCATCCTGATCCTGCACGGCATCGTAAGCGAGGTCAACGCGCACGACCCCGAGAACGACATCGCCGCCTACCTCACCTACCCGTCCGACAAGGCGATTCAGATCGCCGGCGACGGTCTCACCGCCGCGGACATCGCGGAGAAACGCGAGATGGGCGGATGGGACCCGCGGAAGGATCCGCTCATGCGCATCAACGCGCAGGGCGACTGGACGGGCGTCACCCAGCAGCAGGCCGACCAGATCGTCTGGGACAACCGCAATGAGATCCTCGCCCGCGCGTCATATGACAGTGAACTGCCCACGTGGACGCTCCACCAGCTCGACCAGTTGGACGAGCCCCAGCCGGCCCAAAGCCTGGACCGTGACCGGCCGGAACCGGATCGCGAAGCGCCCACACAGACAGAATCCACAACGAAGCGTCACGGGCCAAGACTGTAGTCCTCTCCAGCCACGGGGCTGCGCGCTTCCGCGCCGCCCCGCATTCATTCCACACGAAGGAGCAGAAGACACACATGACAACAGAAACAAACGACCAGCCGGAACCCGTCATCTGGTTCGAGGGCACACTCATCAGCAGCCCACGACAAAACAGAGGCGCGGAAGACTGGCTGCTCGAGACCATGGCCATGGGGACAGCCACGAGGAAAATCATCCTCCACGCCAGCGGCAGGGAGCATTCGGCGAACATCCGCGACCACGCGCGTAAGGGATCTCGCCTCATGGTCAAAGGCACCGCCGGAGACGAGGGCTCCGGCATCGACATCGAGGCCACAAGCCTCGCGTTCGGTCCCAGCCATGACGAACCGGACGGGAATCGATGACGCGAACCACCACCGTCAGCGGCATCAGACCGGATGAAGCCGGACCCGGCGAATGGATCGACATCAACAGCCGCACCGGCCGGCTCATGTCCACGCTCATGGCCGACGGCCGGCCATTCAACATCGACATCACGCCGGACGGCATGACCACCGTCACGCCCCTCACATACCCGAAGGACGCGGAGGAGGACGGCGACGACGCCAAGGCCAGGACCAGCCCGGCCGGCGGGAGGATCACCAGCAGGAAGACGCTGTACGACCGGTTCCGTACTAGGCTTAACGAGAACCTCGACGAAAGAAAACAATAGAAAGGAACGATCATGGAACGAATAAGAGGAATCATCTTCAGAACGCTGACCATCCTCGCGGGATTCTGGCTCGCCGATCTCGCGGCCGCCCGCGTCCAGGCCGGTATCGCGGCCGGTGAAAGCATGGAACGGATCATGGACGGCATGACGACCATGCTCCAGCATCCGAACGCCCTGGGATTCGACCGGACCAGCCTCCTATGCGGACTGGGCGGCGCGTGTACGGTCGGCCTGTTTCACCTCTACCGGTGGAGCATGAGCCAACGCAACTGGCGCGAAGGCGAGGAGTACGGGTCAGCACGCTGGTCGACCAGCCGGGAGATGGCGCCATACACCGACTGCGATACCAGGCAGAACCTCCAGATGACGGCCACCGAGGGCCTGAGCCTCGACGCCCAGGCCACGCGACGCAACCTCAACACCGCAGTGATCGGCGGATCCGGTTCAGGCAAGACCGCCACGCACGTCATCCCCAACATCCTCAAGGGCAGCATGAACTACGCGTGCACCGACCCGAAGGGCGAGCTCTACGCGAAGACCGGCGGGAAACTGGAGAAGATGGGATACACGGTCAAACAGCTCGACCTGGTGGACCTGACCAGCGAGACGAAATTCAACCCCATGCGCTACATCGACCCCGACAAGCCCGACGTGGCGATCATGCGCCTGGTCACCAACATCATGGACAACACCAACGGTTCCACACCCAAGGAGCACCAGACCGACGACTTCTGGACCAAATCCGAACGCAGCCTGCTGACCGCGCTCACCGCGTTCGTCTACTACCTGCCCGACGACATCCTCAAGGACTGCCTGCACATCGACGCCGGCCAGACCCTCAACGCCGTGGCCGACATGCGCGATCTGCTCGAGGCCAGCGAACGGGACGAGACCAAGGAAAGCCAGGTCGACGCCGTCGCCCGGACCGCCACGGAGATCTACGAGGAGACCCGCGCCGAATGGGAGCGCAAGGGCGCGGACCACGACGATCCGGACCTGCGGGAGGCATGGCGTCTCGCCCAGGGCCTGAAGTTCGCGGCCCGCCAGTACCGGCCCTTCACCCAGGGTGCGGGAGAGACCAAGAAGGGTATCATCATCAGCCTCGGTGTGCGTCTCGCCCCATTGACCGTCGGCCCGGTCCGGGAGATCCTCTCCGGCGACGACATCGGCATCGGCCGGATCGGCGGATACCGGGACGAGCGCAAGGGCGGATACAAGCATCCCAATGGGAGGACGGCCATATTCCTCGCCCTGCCCGACGAGGACCCGACCTTCAACTTTTTGGCCGCGATCTTCTACCAATGCCTGTTCGACAGCATCATCCGCCGCTGCCGCACCTACCCCGGCGAATGCCTCTCCACGCCATTGCACTGCTTCCTCGACGAGTTCGCCAACGTCGGCCGCATCCCCAACTTCGACAGGCTCATCGCCACGATCCGCTCACGCAAGGTCAGCGTCAGCATCATCCTGCAGACCATCGCCCAGCTCAAGACCATGTACAAGGACTCGTGGGAGACCATCGTAGGCAACTGTGATTCGGTGCTGTTCCTCGGCGGCAACGAGCAGTCCACCACCGAATGGCTCAGCAAGCTGCTCGGCAAGGAGACCATCGACCTGCGCACCACCAGCGACTCGAAGGGCGTGTCCGGCAGCCACACCATCAACTACCAGCGCACCGGCCGCGAACTCCTCACCCCCGACGAGCTCACCCAGCTCGACAACGACATGTGCATCTACGTGCTGCGCGGATTGCACCCCTTCCTCAGCCGCAAGGCATGGCCGGGAACGACCATCGCCAAGCCGAAATCCACGCTCAAGCACTCCAAAGGATGGAAGACCGTGGCATGAACGGCGCCGATTAGATAGCCTTCGGAAGGAAAGCACCACCGTCGGACGGGACCGGGGCGTCCGACGGGCCCCTGAATCTCTGAATTTTTTCTCTGAATCATACATTCATTCTCTGAATTCAGAGAAAGAACACTGAATTCAGAGAAAAATCCTGTCATGAACCAAGCTGAGAAGCAGCATCATGGTGACGCCCGTAGTAGACCGGCTCCACGAGACCATCCGGGATGGTCTCGGATTCGGCGATCATCTCGGCCTCGCGCACCTGCTCCTCGGTCATGCCGAACATCGCCAGCAACCGCCTGTCGCGTTCGCTGAAATCGCTCATGGTTTCCTCCCATCGACATGCGGGCACGCGAACCTTGAACGCGGGGCAAGTCCCGCCTTTGCGGCCAGCCTGGATCCGTCCCGGTATGGGAAGAGCCCCCTGGTTTGAGCACTGTAAGTAGGCTTAGGAGGCTGCTGTTATCCACATGCTATGCATGTCCTCATATTTTGAAAAGTCTGCGGCGAGTCCCGACCATGCTATGCATCTCATGGCGATGCGGGTCTGTCGCACTCAGCCGACGGGAATGCGCTCCCGTTCCGCGCCATGACGGATACGGTCGCTGGCGACCGAATCGATTCGATCCTCGACAAAACCGAATTCCACTCCTTCTTCGACGAGACCGTCGGACCAGCAGTCAAGATATCGGAACGGGATGGCGAGTTTGCTAGCGGCATCAAAGGACTTGATCGCCTGCTCGCCACCGATGCTTGAGCCGACTCCAAACACGGCCTGGATCATCTGCTTGAGCAGCAGCGGATGCTCCTCCCCCACATTGACGGGTTCCTGTTTGCGCCATCCCCGACTGGACAATTGGATCCGCAAGGAACGATAACGTTCGACACTGATGATATCCAACGTACGGGCTCGACTGATTGACGCGGCAACGGATGCGCCCCAGCCTGATTTGATTTTGAGGAAGTCGCTTAACGTGGCATTCCTCTGAATGGAGCGCAACATATCTTCGGCGGGCAGCAGCAACGCCCCCGCGAACAAATGGGCCTCGCGCTCCATCTGCTGCGATGTATCGGGCCTGCGGAACCGATGCAGTATAAGATGCCCCAGCTCATGCGCTTTGGTGAAACGCTGACGGTCACCGCCAATGCGCTTGCCGGCGGAGTATCCGATGCATGGCATTCCCTCACATTGCGGATATGTGATGCCTTCACTCGTCAACCTTGCCCTCTCGTCATCGCTGCCACCGGTGGATTTCATCGGAGCAACCACAATGCCTTGCCTTTCCAGGCTACGGGTCAGGTTTCCAATCGGGCCAATGGGTTCCAACCCCATGCATGTTCTCGCCTGATTGGCGATACGGTCGATTTCGGAGACGGAAAGCTCCGGTTTGCGTGGGGCTATCTTCCGGATCCAAGCGGTTTCCCCGGCGGATATGCCCAGGAGTTTCGCCAGTCGCGACACCGTGGCACATAGCTCGGAGTACTCGATCGAGACGGCAGCCAGCTCTCCCATGCTGGATTTGCTGGTCTTGCGGTACGTGACCGCCGTCATGGGCAATATGGGATCCTCACGCGTGAAATACGCTATCGGGAAACCCAGCGCTGCGGCAATCGCTCTGGCCTCGTTTTCCTTGAAGACGATAAAGCCGTTCTGCAGCTTGCTGAGTTTCGATTGGGAGATGCGAGAACGCTCGGACAATTCCCTTTGGGTCATGCTTTCCAGGTGACGCGCCTGAACGATTCTTTCGGCGTTGTATTCCGTCATGGCTTTCATCTCCCATCAGTGGCGGAGCAATGAGGGAAACCCATTCTATTGTTCCGCCCGAATCTCAATGTTCTCATTCTCGCTTGTGTCGTCGAAGACGAGGTTGGGCAGCAGATTGTCGTCGTTGTCCTCTATAGGGGTGAAGTCCTTTACCTCCACCGGCCTGTCAAGCAGATCCAGACTGAAATCGTATTTTTTGGCTGATCCCATGTACGCGTACGGCATGACGTCCAACGGCCGGTATGCCGTGACCGAAATGGCCTTATCCATTTCCCTCCACGCCAGAATCAGTTTGGTGTCGCTCAAATCCGGAGATACCTTGCCATCGGGCGCGAACAAATCGCCCTGTGAAAGCCTTTTGAGGGCCCCAGCCCCTTTGTTCTGATTGTCCCAGAACAGATCCGACGGGTAACGATCCAGCAGATCGGCCCTTGCCGCGTTCAGGGTTTCGTACAGCTTTGGGGCGAGGCCCTGCAATGAGTCGGTAAGGGCATGGGCCTCGTCCAGCATCTTGAACTGTTCCGGCGGATAATACACGACCGCTCCTTTTTTCGCGCCATAAATTCCTAATGGAATATTTTACACCCTTATGTAACATTTCGGTATATACCGATAGCAGCTATCGGCCGCAGAGGACGGACTCCCGACGAGCTCGCGCAATTAAGGATGGAAGGCAGCGGCATGAAGTCACGATCGGATGGCCATCTCGCACAGGCTGATCGTCCGTGCGCGCAGGCCGATTACGTCGTCGGAGTCTTTGAAACGTGCCAGCAGTCGGTCATGTTCGTCGGCTTTGCGGATGAGTGTCCGTCCCAGTTTCCTGAGTTGGCCGGCATCGAGTGGCCCTATCGTGGTGGTCGTCACGCCTTCCCTGACGGATATGGCCTGCGCGCCGGCGGCGGTGTCGCCTTCGATGGTGAGCATGTAGACGAGTGTCCCGTCCCGGCTCATGCCGGAATGTTCGGGATCGTCGGCATTGGCATTGATGTGTGGCGGCCATGGGGTGACGCTCATCATGACGTTCCGCCTTGTCATCGTTTCGCTCCTTCCAGGGTGAACTGGTCAAAGATATAGGTGCCCGGGTTGTTCAGACAGTGTTGCAGGTGTTCGTTGGAGTGTTCGGCTTGGACGATCAGGAATTCTCCTACGCTTTTCATCTGGTCCGGGGTGAGCGTCAGCGTCATGTCGAGTTGATTGCCGTCCATGGTCATGGACATGTCGTCGGACTGTGTGGGGATTGTTATGGCCAGTCGGCAGAGCATTCGCGATCCTTCGGCTGGTTTGTCGGTGCGTGCGTCGGTTTTGTCTGGTTCCCAAAACGCATTTGTTCGTATTCTCATGTCTCATTGCCCCTTTTCCATGCCTTGCCGGGGTCGAATACCGTCCTCCTCGTGTCGTCCCGCCGAACGGCTGACGGGGTTGAGGCGCGGCGGGTGTTCTACCGTTCTACCGGTCAGAGCCCCGGATCGTTGCCGGGCAAGCCGGTGTCCTCGCCTGATGGCGCGGGCACGGACCATCCCGGCGAGGCTCCGCCCGTATTGGTGGAGGACGACGAGCCTTCCGAAGACGGGCGTCGTCCGGTTCCGGGACCGGATCCGGAACTTCCTTGGGATTGGCTTCCTCCCGAATATGAGGGTGTTTGCCGCTGTGGAGCCGATTGGGATTGCGATGCCTGCGCCTGCTGCGCGGCGGCGGCCGCGGCGGCTTCCTGTTCGGCCCTGGCCTTCGCCTCCGCGTCGGCCTTCTCCTTCGCCGCCTTCGATTCGTTGACCTCTTGCACGGCCTTCGCGATCGCTTCCGCGTCACGGGCCCTGACCGCCTTCAGCAGGGTCTCCCGGGTCTTGTCGTCCGCCACCTTGCCGTCGGTCTCCTTGTACAGCGCGTCCGCGTCGTCCACGGTCCTGTCGAGTTTGCTGTCGGTGACGGCCTTGGTTGCGGTCTTGAGATCGGCGAGACGGTTCCTGAGCTCTTTGGTCGTTCCGCGCAGCGCCGCCGTGGTCCTGTCCACGTCGGATGTGGCGGCGTCGGGCGCGCAGGAACCCTTGATGGTGGTCGTCTTTGCGTCCAGGAGCCGATCCAACGCATCAAGCGTCTTGGGATCCGCGACCTGGCCTCGACTGGTGTCCTTCAATAGTTTGGAGGCTTCGGCCGTGGTCCTGTCCAGGTCGGACTGGACGCTCTTGCGTGTCGCTTCGGCCGAGTCGCATGCGCTGACTGCGGCCTCATGCGCCTCTTGCCGCATAGCGGCGGCGCGGCGGTTTTTGATTTGCAGTCCCATCCAGGACACGGCGATGAGGCTCGCGGCCATGACGAGCGCGACGATCGCTTTCCCGACCGGGAAGACGCGTCGCACCCTCAGATCGTCGAGGTCGGCCGAGTAGGTGACGGCCGCCGACAGCCCGCCTGGTCTCTCGGTTTTCCCGGTTTCCGTCGGTTCCGGTTCCGATATGGGCGGGAGGCTCATTGTGGTTGGCTCCAAGTCGGCGACCTGTTCGAGTGCCGCGAAATCAGCGTCGGCGTCCTGCAGGGCCTTCTCCGTGGAATCGTCGGGATGGGACTGTTCCGTTTCCGGTCCGTGGGAAGAACCGGAAACGGAGGATTGCGACCGGGATGGTTCTGGCTCGGCGGTCCGGGTCCCATCCATAGATTCCATAGACGCCGGCACGGGTTCCCGTACCGGTTTGTCTTCCGGCGGCAGTGGCGCGGATGGTATGGCGACGCGGCGGCGACGTCGCATGGATTCGGGAGGCCTTGGCGCGGCCCCGGCCTCGTCGAAGCCCTGCTTCTGCGCGGTGCGCCACCAGTCGACGAGTGCCGGCCATGCGTGCGGGTGTTCGGCTATGAGGCGCATCCACGGGCGCCAGCCGGGGTCGTTGGCCATGGCGTGCAGCTGGTCGGCGGTGAGTTTGGGACTGAGGATCGGCTCACCCGTCTTCCTGTCGGTCCTGATCATTTCCCGTCGTCCTTGTCTTCCTCCGGCGCCTTGTCGCCGAGGACGGTGTACGCGCCTTCGAGCGGTCCGCTGATGCCGGTGCATTTCCAGCCCTTGTCGGCGGTCCATCGCCACGTGAGGGTCCATGGCGATTCGAGTCCCGTCCACACGCTGCACGTCGCGGTCGTGGAAGTGCCGGCGTTCATGCCGCCGGACGCCTGCACATCGGGCTGGTCGGCGATCCGGTCGATGGGGATGTTCAGGCCCTGCGCGTCGGATGCGAAGTATCGTTTGATGAGCCGGTCGCGGTCGGCGGCCTTGGAGGTGTATGCGGCCGCCGCCTTCGGCGCGAGCTTCTCGCATACCTCCAACGGTCTCTGATGTCTCACGGCCGGCGTGGACGTTGACGTCTCCGCCTTGACGTCGGACGCCGCGAGCCTGCTCCGATTTTCCGTTCCGGCCGGATGCATGAGGATGAGGGCGATGTTCGCGACGACCATGAGAACGACGGCCACGGTCGTGGCCGCGACGATGAGGATGTTCCTTTTGCGCTCGTCCATTCCTTTTCCTTCCTAGTGGATGAAGCTGACGCCGTTGCCCATGGCGGCGAGTTCCGATGCGCTGATGGTCTCGGTGACGACGGCCATCCAGCCGGTGCCGGACTGGCTGATGAGGATCGAGCCGTCGGAGTTGACCTGTTCGACGACCGCGACGTGGCCGTAGTAGCCGCTGGAGCCGTGCACGCCGGCCTCGAAGCACATCACGTCGCCGGGCTTCGGTTTCCGTCCCACCTGGTATCCGAGGCGGGCCGCGGTGTCGTTCCATTGCGCGCCGTTGCCCATGTGCGCGTCGACGGGCTTGCCGATCTGGTTCCTTCTCATCGCGGCCCACCAGGTGCACTGGTAGGTGTCGTAGTCCGGGAAGCGCGTGTAGTGCAGGCCCATCTTCTCGATGTCCACGTGCCAGCCGTCGCCCATGACGAGCTTCGGGCTCAGCGCGCCGACGGTCGGGCCCGAATCGCCGGAACCGCCCGAGGAGGTGTACTTGGTCCGGGCCAGGTCGACGATCCGTTTCACATAGTTCGTGGTCTCCGTGAAGGGCGGTATGCCACCGTATTTCAGGACGCTGCCGAGGCCGGCGTTGTAGGCGGCGAGGGTCAGCTGGAGCGTGTCGCCGGTCAGCTTCCCGGACTTCTTGGCCGTCTCGACCTGCGAGGCGAGGCCGCACATGTAGTCGCCCTGGCTCCGGATCGCGTCGTGCGGGTTCCAGACGTCGGCCTTGCCGTCGCCGTCGCCGTCCTTGCCCGCGGACGCCCATGTGGAAGGCATGAACTGTGCGATGCCCTGCGCTCCGGCGGAGCTGCCGGCCTTCGGATTCCAATTGGACTCCTGGTCGATCTGGGCGGCGATGATGCTCGGCGTGACGACCTGGCAGATGGATCCGGCGCGGATCACGTCGGCCTCGTATTCCGCGGGCACGCCCGCGACCGTGGATTCGCTGGCGCTGGATCCCAGGAACGCGCCCATGACGGCCAGGAGCACGCCGAGCACCGCGAGCATGGCCGCGATGACGGGCAGGATGGGAAGGCTGATGGAGGCGGCTCCCGCTATGACGTGGGATGCGGCCATGCGCACGAAGTTCGCGGCGGCGCGGGCGGCACGCACGGCGGCCTGCCCGGTGGCTTTCGCGCCGCGTGCCGCCTTGACGGGCGCGCGGCGGTGCCGCCAGATGAATTTGGCCGACGAGTTGACGCCCTTCACGCCCGCGCGTGCCGCTTTGAAGGACAGGTCGCGTGTGGTGCTTCCCAGCTTCGACGCGAAGTCGTCGTCGGCTGCGGTGAGCCTCGCGCCGGCTTCGTCCATCCAGCCCATGCCGGTGGATCCCATCCGTTTGACGCGCCGGCCGGCTTTCCCAATGCCTGCGCCTATGTGCTTGCCGATCCGCTTGCTCGCCTTGCCTTTCGCGGCGAACTTGCCGATCTTCTCGCTGGGCTTCGCCTCGGACAGCGCCTTGGGTTTGCCGACCGTCTTGCGCATCCCCTTGCCCGACCGCAGGGCGCGTTTGCCGCGGTTCATGATGTGCCGCGCCTTGTCGGCCGTCCAGCCCACGCCGTGCATGGCGGAGGACATGCCGTACATGCCGGCGCGTCCCGTTATCTCGGCGGAGGTGTGGCCCATGGAGTCGGCGATGTCGGTCCGGTCCGCGCCGAACTGCGCGGCGCTGGACACCACGCCGGTGGCCGCGCGTCCGATGCGGGCGCGCGTGCCTCCGGCGTGGTGGGCTTGGGTTCCGCTCATGCGTTTACTTTCCTTCCTGGAAGGTCGTGGAGTACAGCCGGTAGAGGTCGCCGCCCGCGGGGATGCGCCCGTCGAACGGCACATAGGCGCTGCCGATCTTCATGAGTCCCTGGCCGGGCAGCACGCCGGCGAAGTACTGGCGTTGCTCCTCGCTCAGGGTCAGCAGCTCGCACAGGGCGTCCGCGTCGGTGCTGTTCTGGCTCAGGAGCATGAGGAAGTCCGAGTTGGACAGCATCTCTCGCGCGTCCTGCAGGTCGAGGATCTCCTCGACGTTCTGGGTGATGCCGGTGACGCCGAGGCCGTATTTGCGGGCGCGCTTGTAGATGTCCTTGAACTGCGCGGCGGCGTACTGGTTGGAGAAGAAGCGGTGGAACTCGTCGACGTACAGCCAGGTGCGCCGCCCGTTGGCCTTGTTGCGGATGACGCGGTTCCACACCTGGTCGATGACGACCATCATGCCGAACGTCCGCAACTCGCCGGACAAGCCGGACACGTCGAACACGGTGAACCGGTTGGACAGGTCCACGTTGGTCTGGCCGTTGAAGCCGCTCATGGAGCCTGTGATGTACGGGTTGAGCGCGTCGGCGAGGTACCGGCTCACCTGGTCGCCGCCCGCCTGCAATTCGTCGTGCAGGTCCTGCAATGTGGGCTGGACCACTCCCCCGCCCTGGTTGCGGTAGCGCGTGTACAGGTTGCTGACGCACTGGTCGACCAGTCCCTTCTGCAGCGGGTCGAGGCCGTCGATGCCGCCGATGAGCGCGCCGATCATGGAGACCACGTTGTTGGTCTTGTCCTTGACGGGATCGGAGGCCGAGTCGTCCTCCAGGACGATGTCCATCGGGTTGACGCGCGTGCCGGTACCGGCGCTGATCCGGATGATCTGTCCGCCGAACGCGGCCGCGAGGGCGAGGTATTCGCGTTCCGGGTCGATGACGATCACCTCGTCGTCACGGTTGAGGAACATGCCGGCGATCTCCTGCTTGACCGTGAAGGATTTGCCGCCGCCGGACGTGCCGAGCACGAACCCGTTGGAGTTCATGTGGCTGCGCCGGTCCGCGAGGATCGGGTTGCCGCTCCTCGCGTTGCTGCCGTAGAACAGGCCGTGCGGCTCGAACACCTCCTGCGTGGTGAACGGGATCAGGATCGCCGCGCTGTTCGTGGTCAGGGTGCGCTTCATGGGCAGCGGGTTGTTGCCCAGGGGCAGTTCGGCCGTCAGTCCCTCCATCTGCATGAACTTCAGGCTCTCGGCCGTGCACGACTGGGCGTTGACCTTGGCCTTCACGTTCCTGCACGCGACCTCCAGCTCCTCCTGGCTTGCCGCGGACACGCCGATCACGATGATCGAGTCCACGAGCCTCTGGTTGGTGGAGCGCAGCTCGTCGCGCAGTTGGCCGAGCTGTTCCTGCTGGTCGGCCAAGTCGTCGGGAAGGTCGTCGGGGTCGAGGCCCTGCCTGCGGTTCTTGCGCCGCTGGTCCATGATCTGCATCTTGACCTCGGCGTTCTTGCGGCGCACGAGCGTCATGCTGTCGCCGCGGTCCATGGGCGCCAGGTGGATGCTCACGTCGACGCGGGCGCGCAGGCCGGTCAGGTCGTTGACCAGCTGGTCGGACAGTTCCGGCGGCAGGCTGGACACCCACATGGTGCGGTGCAGGTATTTCGAGTCCAGGGATTCGATGTCGAGCATGGTCGGGTTGCGCGCGTCGATGCTCCACGGGCACACGAGGTCCTTGGTGTCGGGTTTGCCGGGCTGATGGGCGAAACGCCGTTCGTCGAACCGGAACTCCTCGCCGGGCCGGAGCACCTCGGCCATCAGGCGCAGCCGGTGCTCGCGGTCGAGCCGGGTGGCCTCGCATGCGTCGATGGAGCGCAACTGGGCCACGAGGTTGTTGCACAGGGCGTTCAGGCTCGCGACGGCGGCCTGCTCGTCGCTTTCACGGACGGTGACGGTCAGGGTCTTCACGGTGCTGGTGTTGCGGCTGACGGATTCGAGTTTGCCTTGGGCGAGGCGGTTGTAGTCGAGCCGGTAGCGGTCGAGGCCGTCGCCGGTCTCGTCCATCATCACGTCGGCGAG
>OAUF01000771.1_pt1 | contig 16576 bp, 13 predicted proteins | sample 1495111 | NCBI WGS metagenome assembly OAUF01 (sample SAMEA2580002, study PRJEB22360) | human gut metagenome | reverse complement strand
CCGGGCCGACTGGTGCCGACGGTTTAGCCGGGCCTACTGGGCCCACCGGGCCGACTGGTGCCGACGGTTTAGCCGGGCCTACTGGGCCCACCGGGCCGACCGGTGCCGACGGTTTAGCTGGGCCTACCGGGCCCACTGGGCCGACCGGCGCTGATGGTTTAGCCGGGCCTACCGGGCCTACCGGGCCTGTGGGTGTTAAGTCGGGACTAAAACGTTTCAGCTGCACTTCATTTCCCACGTTGGGTGCTAACGCAAATTGCACTCATTCTCTCGTCTGCTCCTCCAGCTGAAAAGACGCACTGAACGAATATTCCATTTCCTGGGGCTGGATTTTGGGCTTTGCGGAAATACCAAAAAGCGATCTCCCCCAAATACAATGTCATTGGAAGGAGATCGCTATACTGTATGCTACAGTTTTACTGATTTTTAACGCTGCTTTTTTACCCTCGAAACCGCCTCTCGTAAGATATCAAAATCTTCTCAGCGGCTGCGTGAACCATTCCTTATTCGCCGATACCAGAATCGATCAACGCGATCAAAGATTCGACCGCCTCTTGCTCATCTTCCCCTGTGGCCTCTATCTTTACTCTGGCCCCGTTTGCCAGACCCAGTGTCAATATCATAATAACCGACTTGGCGTTGCAGGAGGCCCCGCTGTCCATATTATAAATTTTAATTTGTGATTTGAACTTCGCGGCCGCTTTCACAAAATCAGAAGCAGGACGCGCATGCAGTCCGGTAGGATTGATAATAACTGTCGTTTTTTCACACATGATGATAACCCCTTTGTCTTTGCGCTATAGAATTTCGGCCAGCTGCTGCCGCAAATATTGCTCTACGCCGTCGGCTGTACTCAGGCCGCAAACATGGCGGGCTATTTCAGAAGTCCGCCGCGCATCTAACATGCCGATGCTTTTTTTGATTTGCGCCACATTGGACAGCCCCATGCTAAGACGGCGCACACCCAAGCCGATCAAAACAGCGGCGGCTAACGAATCGCCGCCCATTTCTCCGCACACGCCTACGGGCTTACCCTGTGCGGAAAAACTGCTTACCACCTGCCCAATCAAGCGAAACACTGCCGGATTGTACATTTGGCAATAGTGCCCTACAGCCGGGTTCATTCTGTCTGCCGCCATTGTGTATTGAGTGAGGTCGTTGGTGCCAATGCTGGCAAAGTCCACTTCCTTCGCCGCCAAATCGGCCATGAGTGCAATGGAAGGAATCTCGACCATGATTCCAATTTTAATCGTATCCGCATAAGGAATCTGCTTCTGATCCAGCTCCTGCTGCGCCTGCTTCAGCAGTTGTTTGGCTTTGCGTATATCCTCCACAGTTCCAACCATAGGGAACATAATCCACAACTGCCCGGCAACACTGGCCCTTAAGCAGGCACGCAGCTGGGTTAAAAAGATCTCGGGATGCTGGAAACACAAACGAAGCGCTCGGTTCCCGAGAAACGGATTCTCCTCGACGGGAAGATTCAAATAGCTCAGCTTTTTATCTCCCCCCACATCCAAGGTGCGAATAATAACCGGCTTTCCCTCAAATGCCCGCAGTACCTGAGTATATGCTTTCACCTGCTCCTCTTCATCGGGGAGCGTATCCCTTCCCATATAGAGAAATTCCGTGCGGAGCAGGCCAACCCCGTCCAAATGGCAGCTGGCGTCCAATTCCTGCTTGGTGGCCAGGCCAATATTCAATTCGACCTCCACCCGTTCGCCGTCTAACATAACCGGCTCTGCCGACAACCATTTTCGCGTTACCTCTTGCTGCTTTTGAAATACCTCTCGTTTTTCCAGATAAGCCGCCTGCATGGGTTTTTCCGGATTCAGATATATTTCGCCCTTCGTTGCATCCACAATAACAACCGTATCCTGCCGAATTTCCGAGACTGCATTTGGAACACCCAGCACCGCCGGAATTCCGTAGCTGCGCGCAATGATTGCGCTGTGGCTGGAAATTCCGCCGACTTCTGTAATGATTGCCAAAATCTTATCCGGGTCGAGCTTTGCGGTATCCGAAGGCAGTAAATCGTGCGCCAAGAGGACGATCGGCTCGTGAACAGAGGAAAGATCCTGCTCAGGCTGCCCCTGCATGCAGCGCAGCAAACGCGCTCTAATATCCAGCAAATCCGCACTTCGCTCCCGCATAACAGGGTCTGCCCCCTGCGCAATCACGGCCGCGTAGCGGCCAAACACCTGATAAACGGCTTCCTGCGCAGAGGTCGCATCTGAAATAGCGGCACGAATTTCTTCATCGATCACAATATCATGAAGAATATCCAGGTGTGCGTGAAAGATTTTTGCCTTTTCCGGATCACTTTTTTCTAAACGGTCGCACAGCGATTGCAGCTCTGTTTCGGCAGCCTGTATTCCCTCTTCATATTGTATTAATTCTTGTGCCTGACTGCCGTCCTGTACCGTTTTGTCCCATTTCTGCGGCACAAACGGCGCATAATGCAGCACACGGCCGACTGCGATTCCAGGAGATACGGGAATGCCCTGAAACATATTTTTTCCTCCTATTCAAAACTGACTGGGCGCCATTACCATTCCGCCATGGTGCCGTCATAATTATGCCATTTGGGGTTTGTCCAGTGCAACCCCTCAGCAGAAACCTTGCGAACCATTTCTTCGTCGATTTCAAGGCCAAGACCGGGTTTGCTGGGAATATCCACATAGCCGTCGTGGTACTGAAAGATTTCTTTGTTCTGAACAAAATCGAGCAGATCAAACCCCTTGTTATAATGGATGCCCAGACTTTGCTCCTGAATAAACACATTGGGTGTGCAAACATCGAGCTGCAAGGTAGCAGCCAGTGCAATGGGGCCATAAGGCGCGTGAGGGGCAACGGCCATATCGTAGGACTCTGCCATTGCGGCAATTTTCTTTGTTTCCAAAATGCCGCCAACCATCGCCACGTCCGGCTGAATAATATCTATGACCCCTTCCTGAAACAGCTTTTTATACTGCCAGCGGCTCACCAGCCGCTCGCCGGTTGCCAGGGGAGTAGAAACATGGCTGGCAATCTCCCGGAACGCTTCTTCGTTTTCGGGCAATACCACTTCTTCCATAAACATGAGCCGATAGGGCTCCAATTCATGGGCCAGCACCTTTGCCATTGCCTTGTGTACCCGTCCATGAAAATCGACACCGATTCCAAAGTATGGGCCGCAGGCCTCCCGAATAGAAGCGACACGGTCTATCACTTCCTGTATTTTCTCAAAAGAATCCACATAATGCAATTCTTCCGTCGCATTCATTTTAATGGCGTCAAACCCCATGTTTTTGCGCTCCAGCGCCTGCTGCGCAACGTCGCTCGGGCGGTCGCCGCCAACCCAGGAATACAGCTTGATTCTGTCACGTGCCCTGCCGCCTAAGAACTCATAAACGGGCATTTGATAATATTTGCCTTTAATATCCCACAGCGCCATTTCCAGCCCCGAAACAACCGTACCGTTAATGGGGCCGCCGCGGAAGAAGGACTTGTATAATTCCTGCCACAGGCGTTCAATCTCAAACGGGTCGCGTCCGATGAGGTATTCCCCCATTTCTTTGGCGCCCGCCACTACGGTTTCGGTTTTGGTGCCGGAGATCATTTCTCCCCAGCCCTCAATCCCCTCGTCCGTACTCAGCTTGACGAAGATCCAGCGCGGTTTTACCTGATATACCGTAATATTTGTGATTTTCATAAGTACCTCTCAATTCACGGAGCAGCCGGACGATGCCCGCGGCCTCGCCCGGCCGTTCCACAGATGAATAATAAAACTATTATTTGCCGAACAAGCCCGAAATCAAGCTTAAGATGTAAGAGAGCAGATGAGTGCCCGCGTCTTCGGTCGAGATCAGCGTCGAACCGGCCAAATCGTAGCCGCCGGCAACCGCCAAAGCGGTGTGCACCGGTGCCAGCGCGGTTGCAATTCCAAGCATAATGCAAGTGAAAATGATACAAGAAATGTAGCTACGCACGACATTTCCTTTGCTGAAGGCGACCGGATAGGCGGAAAGCCACATGGCCTGATACGCAATATCCGAAATGGGCAGCAGGCGATTGAAAGGCAGAATCGCCGCCAGAATGATGGTAGTGGGCACCATCAGGATACCAACCGCAATACAACTGGGGTTTGCGATGGTGAGCGCTGCGTCTATGCCGATATGGAAATTATTGCCCACAAACTTTTTATTGAGCAGCTCTTTAATCGCTTCCGCAAAGGGAATCAGGCCTTCCATCAAAACCTGCATCATTTTGGGCGTCAAAACCATTGTAGCGGCAGTAAACATGGCAACCTTCAATACGCCGCCAACATCGTTTCCGCCCAAAATACCGAACAAAGCGCCCAAAACAGTGCCAATCATTAAGGGCTCGCCCAGCACACCAAATTTTTTCTGAATGGATTCGGGGTCTGCGTGCAGCTTATTCAAGCCGGGAATATGATCATAGATTTTATCAAGCCCAAATGCCAGAGGCGCCCAAGCAATACTGTTTGACGTCGGGAAGGAAACACCCGGCAGGCCAAACGCTTCCTCTACCACCGGCTGGGTCCAATCTGCGAGCTTAAAGGTAACGATCGCCGTAATCGCGCCGGCCACCAAACCGATGATAACGCTGCCGGAGGCGTAATAGCTGATTGCCGCACTGAAAATGAAGTGATTATAGCTCCAGAAATCAACCATAACGCAATTGGTCTTTTTCAGAACCAGCATCAGAACGTTAATCCCCAATACAACAAACACCACAACTGCCGCCATGGGATACGCCCAGGTAGCTGCGGCGCGGGCAGGCCAGCCCACGTCCATAATATCGGTGCGCAAGCCAAAGGTTTTTACCATGGACGCCACACTGGGGCCGACTTCGCTGATAAAGTTATTGATGACCAGCGTAACACCAGCAAAGCCAACGCCGGTTGTAATACAACATTTGATCAATGTATCGAGCTTTACACGCAGGCAAATGCCAATGACAAACATAATGATCGGCATCATGCACATTGGGCCCAAACCCGCAATCCAATTTAACGAATCGATTACTACTTTCACAATATATCCTCCGTCCAATTTAAAATCATAAATTTTCAGTAATGCCGCCTATAGAAAATTCAGATCGGGATGAAGATCATCCGTTTATGATCTTCAAAATTTGGTCGATAGCCTCCTTCTCGCCAACACCGGTAATAAAGCAGGTACCGCGCACAATCGGCACGGAATCGGTCAGGCTGTCTTTCAATGCACCGGTGGGAACAATGACGTCCGGGCGCTCCGCCTTTACCAGGCTTTGCACCTCCGCAAACTTGCACTGAATAAACTTTACATCGGAAATTCCCGCATCCGCCACCGCTTTTTTAATCTTGTTGATCGCCATTGTGGAGGTAATCATGGAAGAACCGCAGCAAACCATAATCTTTTTCATTCTATTTTCCTTCTTTCCTTAAAATTGTTTCAATTTCTTCGGGTGATCCCGCATTGACAATCGCCGCCATAACGGTTTCGTCAATTACCATATTCATCAGGCTTTGCAGGATTTCAATCTGCTTTCCGTTCTTATCGAGAGCAATATTGAATACCACCTTCACGTCTACCGTCAAATCCTCATTTCCTATTTGAGCAAATTGAACGGGGTTGCGCAATACCGCAATGCCAAGGGCTGAAGAAATGACATGCTCCGGCACCACATGCGGAATCGCCACATTGCAATAGGGAAGCTCCAATCCGGTTGGGTATTCCTCCTCCCTGGCAATCACCGCATCGTAGAAGCTCTCTTTTACTTTTCCTTCCTGATACAGCGCATGGAACAGCAGCTGAAAAACCTCTTCTTTACTGGTTGCCTGTACATCTGTAAAAATACAACTGCGAAAAATCATATCATTTAATGTCAAATTATCACCCCCATTAAAGCCCAAGAGCTGCCTCTAAAGCATGCAGAGATTCCTTTAAGGCTTGTATATTGCCCGCGGCCACATCTTCTTTGCGGAACATGCCGGAGCCAATTCCAAGATAATCCGCGCCCGCCTTCAAAAATTCTCCTGCGTTCCCGGCATTCACGCCGCCCACGGCCATCAGACGCTGATGCCCCATGGGCGCGGCCAGCTGCCGAAAATAAGTGGGCCCAACCGTAATGGCCGGGAACACTTTTACAATGTCGGCTCCCCACGCAAACTGTGTTGAAATCTCGTGAGGCGAAAACGCTCCGGGGACGCTGATGACCTGATGTGCTTTACAATAATCCAGCATTTCCCGGGTGAAAGGCACGGGAGACAGAACAAAATTCACCCCTATATTCACCACATTCTCCAAAGCCGCCATATCGGTAATGGTACCCGCCCCAATCAAAAACCGGTCGCCATATTTTTCGATGGAGCGTTTTAAAATATTGCCGACATCCGGAGTGTTGTATGCAATTTCGACCGAACGAATCTTGCTTTCACTCAACGCCTCAAGAATATGGCCGGTCTCCTCCCATGTAAAGCCGCGCAGAATACTGGTGATGCGCGGAAACTGATCCACAGTGGTTTTCATGGATATGCTCCTTTCTGATTCGGAAAAAAATAGATAGGTGCGAGCGGTATGCTCACACCTATCTTTAAAAGCAATCGGCGTGCCAACTGATGGCAGGTTTTGTTTTATTTTGTCAAGGCGTTTAAAATTTCTTCTGTGGAATCCGCTTGCTTCAAACAGTTCAGCCGTTTTTCATCCACAATAATTTTATAAAAATCCTGTATCGATTCCATACAGTTTTCGTCTAAAGCAAACATAAACACAAAATCTGCCACACAATCCTCCGACCATTCGATGGAACGGCTGGTTTTCGCAACGCATATGGCAGGTTTTGTGACAAAGGCGGTATCCCCATGCGGAATGGCGACCCCCTGGGGCAGGCAGGTTGCTCCCATGTTCTCCCGCTTGTAAACGCTTAACTGAAAGTCGGACGTGACACAACCCTCGTTAACCAGCAGCTCCGACATTTTATCAAGCGCCTCGTTCTTGTCCGCAAAATCCACATTACACAGGATCAGCCCGGGGTGCAGCAGATGCGACAATGTATTTTGATGCTGACTGCAGCCTGCAAGTAAATTGTTCAACGTCATTGTTCCGTGACTCGAAAACACGTAATTCATGGCGAGAAACGGAATCCCGGGCAAATTGGGGTTCATGGTGCCGATCACAACCAACACCTCGTATTCCTTTGCAATCTGTTCCACACGGCTCAACATCGATTGACGATCCAGCAGACCAATCTCTTCAATATGGATATTGCTGCACTCCGGGATGGTGGCCTCTATAAAGCTGTGCACCCGCCGGGCGTTGCCCTCCCCCGTTGCGCATACGGTGAGAATGGCCGGGGGCCTGTTGGTACGGCGGCTGTTTTGCAGCAGACCCATTCGCATCCGGCCTTTCTCCAGCGCGTCCGCCAACTCATCCAACGTGTATTCTTCACTTAAATCCGCACGCCTGATGGCGTCCAAAACCATCAAAGTATCTACACGCGCGACACAGCGTACCCGCACCCCGGTGCGCAGCTCTACCTCCGGCGCAAAAGACGCCAGAGAGCCCATATCCACCAAAAGCAGGCAGCCCTTCCCTTCATCTATCGCCTGAACTGTTTGAACCGTGCGCTCCAATGCCTGTTCGCTGCTTTCCTCCAGATCCATGGTGATTCCCACGGCATTATCGTCCCGAAGCATTTTATTCGCCGTTTCCGCCATGGCCTTCCCCACTTCCCCATGAGTGAGCACGATGACGCGCACTCTGCTGCCGGGCGGATGCGAGGAAAACGTGTGCAAATACATGGCCACAACCGCCGCTTCTTCTTCCGGAAGCTTGAGCCCTATGCGCTCCGAGCAGAAAGCCAGCAGCTCCCGCGCCGCAATGTACTCCTGCGGGTATTTTTGCCGCCAGCCCTCCACATTCACTCTGGGGCGGTAGGTTTCTCCCGCAAGGCTGCGCACAACGGAATCCAAGTGGATGGCGAGTACCCCCAATAGATTGTCGTCCATCTGGGAGTACCTGTCTTTTAACTTCTCAACGGCCCTTTGCACCGTATCCCAAAGCAAAGGGTCTACCAAATCTTTCAGAACATTGTCTCTGCTTTTCGGCTGCACGCTGTCTTGCTGCTCATGATAAAACAGGCGCAGCTGCTGCGATAGCCTGGCCCGCACAACCCGCAGGCTTTCCTCGTCATCCATCCCGCTTTCCTGCAGCTGATTCAGATGATCCTGAATCATTTGATAAATACTCTCTTCTACGAGCGGGGCGCCGTCGTCCGTCAATTCCTCCCCGGAAAGGACAAGCTCTTTCCAGAAATAACCGCCGCCCGACTGCCGGTAATACCGCAGCTGCTGATTGGTATGCAGGAGAGTCTCCACCAGTTCCGGCTTCAGGTAGATTTCATTTTGGTTGGCGGACATGCTTTCCAAAAAGGAGTTGGCACAGCAAACCTGAATATCGCTGTGCAGTTGCCCCACGTTCCCGGGGCAGGAGTATTGCAGCAGAATATTGATGGCCTGCGGGGAAACAACCAGCGGGCGCTTGAGCTTGGCCGCCTCCTGCGCAAAAAAATTGCGCACGATCGCATAGCGCTCTTTTAAGGGGCGGCTTGCCAAATCCGGCATGGAAATTACAACCGGAATCCGCCGGCGAAAGGTGAGCAGCAAGCTGGATTCCGGCATGGAGGTCGTAGCCGCAATCAGCCGCACATTGACAAAACGCGGCGCGCCGGAATCCCCCAGCGGGCGGTAGCTCCCCTTATCCAGTAAGAAAAAAAGCAGCTCCTGCCCTTCGCTTGGCAGGCGATGGATTTCGTCTAAAAACAAAACGCCCCCGTTAGCCGCCTCGACAAGACCGCTTTTTGTTTTGTCTGCGCCGCTGAAGGCCCCTTTGACATAGCCGAACAACTGGCTGACCAACAGCTGTGGATTATCTGCGTAATCGGCACAGTTAAAGCTGATATAGGGGGCGTCGGCAGGCAGGAAGCCATGATGAACGGCATATCGGTACATGCATTCGGCCAGAAGGGTTTTACCCGTTCCGGACGGCCCGATAATCAATGTATGCAGCCCGTTGGGCGGGTAAGCAATCGCCGCCTTGGCCTGAGTGATTTGCGCTTTGAGCGCCCCATCCCAGCCAATTATGCCGGAAAAATCCGTTTCTCCGTCTATGGGTTCGGCCTTGGCCGGGGGAGCGACCTCTTCTTTTTGCGGGCGGGGCAATTCCTGGCGAATGTTTTTCACCAAGTAGCGGGAAACCGAATACCCCAGCTCATTCAGGCAGCTTGTGAGCGCCCGGTCGGTAATAGAGGGATTTTCACGAAGAATGGCGGCGCAGTCCCTCCTAAGCCCGGGCTTAATGCGCTCCCGGGAATCCGGCACACCGGCCTGATGGCGCAGCTCAACCACATGCTCGCGGCGAATGCCAAGCAACCTCGCAAGCTGGTCGTCGGTATAGGGTTTACGCGGGTTTTCACGCTGCAGCAATTTTTTCAAATCATTTTGCATACCAAATCACTCCAAGAAGTTTCTTGCCCCTTGTTATGCCCCGCACAAAATTCTGCGGGGATTCTGCACCACCATACGGTTAAAATCATCCTCTGCCATAACCCGCAGCAGTTCCTTCTTGAATTGGGTCAGAATATAAGCAAAGCCGGGCTGCCCCCCGTAAGCAGGCAGATAATTCACCTTGCCCATATCGCCGGACAAGGCAACATGGTCGATGCAGCCGGCCTCCAATAAATCAGAAATCATTTTAACCCTGGCCGCATCGCGGTCAGCCAGTTCCCGCCCTACATGATCGATGCAGATCGTAGCGCCGGTACGGCAAAGCTCTATGGCATACTGAGTGTTTCGTGCGCTGTCTATATGGCAAAGCAAAACATCCGCGGGGTCTACCTTCAGTTTCTCCAGCAGAGACAGCTGCTCCAGCCCCATGGTTCCCTGATCGCAATGGGTGCTGATGGGAATGCCTGTTTCCAGATGCACGCGTGCAACCAAACGAATGGCGCGTTCTTCGTCCGGGGTAATCTGGTTCAGGCTGGTTCCGAACTTGATAACGCCGGGCCGTATGTCGGTTCCATCCATTCCGTTCCGAATCTCGTCCATCAGCAAATCGTATAGCTCCGCATCGCTTTTTTCGCCAAACCAGGGCGGCATAAATTGCTGCTTATGAAACCCCGTGCAGCAAATAACATGTACTCCCGTACTGCGCGCAATACGCCGGTATGCCGCAACATTGCGCCCATAGTTCAAAGGGCTCATCTCTACCAATGTTTGGCCGCCGACGGCACGAAAGCTTTCTGTTTCCCGCGCGGACGCCCCTTCGTCCTGCAAGGTATACTCCAAATATTTCGGGTCATCCAATTGCGGTTTTACCATAAGATGTTCATGTACATAAGTGATTCCCAGCTGTTCGCCATCTATCCATCCATCGACCGTCATCGCTCTATGCTGCTTCATAATTGACCTGGCTCCTCTTCCTGCTAGAATTTAGGCTCAGTATAGCACAGGCCTTTTTTATTTTCAAGAAACAAACCTACGGTCAGCGTATTTTCCCCCTGGAGCGACTACTTTCAAATCCGCATTGCCGGCGGTTTGCTGCCGTTTCTCATCGATGAGTGATGGAAAGGCGCGCCGTGAGAACGGCACCTTCAAAATCCGAACGCCTTCCTATAAATGGACGGTATCACCCGATTTTCTCTGCACTTTCTTCTTGTTTGGCGCACGGAATCAGCCTCATGAATTCATCCATATGGTTCCATACCATTTCGATTCTTCCGTTTCCATAGAGATAGATGCTTTCGATCAGTTGATCGGCCATTTCTTTTGAAAGCTCCGCAGCTACCCCGTACCGCTGGAGGTTCTCTATGAGGGAACACGGCTGACTGTTCTTCTGAAAGTCGCCGCGCTGTGCCTTTTCAAGCTCCGCGATTTTAGCGTCCGTTTCCGCAAGCTGCTTGCCGATATCCGCTTTTTGGCTGATGTAGCTGTCCCTGTTCAAAGTTCTGTCCCTGTATTTTTCATATATTCTCACTTTGGCCGCTCTCAGCTTTGCGAGAACGGCTTGAAGCTGCCTTGTCTGCTCTGCCAGAGCGGTGATTTCGTTGTCACCTTGCGTTTTCATTTTATTTAAAAGCAGTTCCGTGTCAAGCGTGACCGCTAACTGCGTATGCATCACAGATAAGACCGTCTGAATCAGGCCGCTTTCCGGAATTCTGTCCTTTGGGCAGTGGCTGCCGGCTGCATACTGGTGGCCGTCGCAATAATAATACACCTTTGCCGGAGCGCTGTTGCTTCTTCTCATGGCGTGCCGGCAAGCCCCGCATTTCACTTTGCCCAGCAGGGGCCTGACCTCTGTGTGTTTTCTGACCCTTTCAGGGGCGGAAAAACGATTTTGAACCGAAGCAAACAATTCTTCCGAAACAATCGCCTCATGGGTGTTCGGGACGACGATCCACCGATCTTTCGGAACCCGTTCCCCACGCTTGCTCCCGACAACAGGGCTTCGCTTTTTCCCGCTTACCATTTTCCCTGTGTAGCGTTCGTCGTGGAGAATGGTCAGGACCGTGGTATTATGCCAGTGGTTTTTGCCCCCGATCACGTTGTATTTGCGGTCACAGCCCATCAGCCGCTGATGAGCACAGGGAGTTGGAATGTTTTCCGCATTCAGAGCGGCTGCGATCCGAACCGCGTTTTTGCCCTCGTGCGCCATGACAAAGATACGCCGGACTGTGGCGGCGGCGGTTTCGTCAATCACCAGCTGTTTGCGGTTTTCCGGCGATTTTGCATAGCCGTAAGGGGCATGGCTGCCGATAAACTCGCCCTTTTCCATGCGGGTTTTCTTCGCGCTCCGCACCTTTTGTGACAAGTCTTTGCTGTATAGGGCATAAATCAAATTGCGAAAGCCAACATCCAGCCCGCCGGTCGTGCCTTCAAAATCACTGCTGTCAAATCGGTCGTTTACCGAGATAAACCGAACCCCCAAAAAGGGGAATATCTGCTCCAGATAATCGCCAACCTCAATATAGTTCCTTCCGAAACGGGAAAGGTCTTTCACAAGAATACAGCGTATGTTCCCCGCACGCACTTCCTCCAGCAGGGCGATCACACCCGGACGGTCAAAATTTGTGCCGCTGTAACCGTCGTCGCAGAATTCAACCGCCTCATACTGTGAAAGGTCGGGGGAGCTTTCTACAAAATTTTTCAGAAGCTCCCGCTGGTTCGCAATGCTGTTGCTCTCGCTTTCCTTTTCGTCCTCCCTCGACAGACGGATATACCGGGCAAGGAGATTTTTGCTCATATGCTCCCCGCCTTTCCGTCTGCCTCGATCTGGCGGAGCAGATTTTCAAATTCATCCCTGTACCGAAAGCAGATGGATACGGTTTTATCGCCGTATATTTCCACCCGTTCGATCAATTCGGCAGCCATTTCTGTCGTTATCGTCTTACTCTTCCGCCATTTTTTCAAAGCTGCGGGCCATGGCTTTTGGGGCGTGGCCTCCAGCCTGTGCTTTTGAGCAAACAGCTCGTCAAGGCAGCTTTGCAAAGCGCCTTCTTCTTCCTCATACCTGGATTTTGCAAAGAGATACTCCGCTTCGTCAAGGAGCTTTGCCTTGTAGTCCTCATAGAGACAGCTCCTGAGCATGGACAGTCTGGACAGCTTTTTTTTTGTTTTGGCGAGCTCCTCGGCAAGCGCATTTTGATGCCGGCTGAGGCTTTTCGGCCCATTGAGCTTCGATACCAGCCGTTCGATGGAAACGGTAAGATCCATCTGCCTGCAAATGACCGCATAGAGAATGAGTAACAGCTCCGGCTCATCCATCCGCTTTTTCGTACAGTCGTTTTGGGAAATATCCTCGTAAGTGGCGCAGGTAAAGCAATTGAACGCCGTGCCGTTTGCTTCGAGCATTTTGCGGCGCTTCATTCTTCGCTTGCAGTCCCCGCAGAAAACCAGCCCTTGCAGAACGCCCGTCTCCTGCGGTTTCTTTCTATTCTCCACAAGGAATTCCCGTTCCTGTTTTATTTGCCGCACTGCCAGAAAGGTTTCTTCGTCAACCAGCGGTTCATGCGTATGCCGGATTTCTACCCACTGCTCCCGCGGCATATTCACGTAGCCGCCCTTGCCCCACAGGTCGGATTTGGTTTTACCCTGAACCATGTGACCAAGGTAGACCGGGTTGACCAAAATTCTGCGAACAGCGCTTTGATACCAATACCGCATGCCGGCGTAACGCTCGCTTTTTAAAATTCCCTTTGCGTAGCGATACCGGCTTGGGGAGGGAATCCCCAATTCATTCAGCCTCCGCGCAATGCGCAGATCCCCCATACCGCCCCTTGCCCACTCAAAAATGTTGCGCACAACGGGCGCCGTTTCTTCATCGACCACCAGCTTGCCGCCATCTCCTTTTCGGTAGCCGTAGGCCGCGACACACCCGGTAAATTCCCCTTTATTTCTCTTGACGGAAAGCCCCGATTTCGTCTTTTGCGAGATGTCTCTGGCATACACGTCATGAATCAGGTTCTTCAGCGGGACAACATAGCCTTCGTCCTGATTGTTGGGATTCAGGCTGTCATAGCCGTCGTTTACAGAAATGAAGCGCACATGATAAAACGGCAGTATTTTCTCAAGGTAGGCTCCGGTTTCAATGTAATTTCTTCCGAAACGGGAAAGGTCTTTCACGATAATGCAGTTGATTTTCCCGCTCCTGACTGCTTCCATCATCTCATGAAAGCCGGGGCGCTCAAAGCTCGTTCCCGTTTGATTGATATCCTGAAAAACAGATATGAGCTTTAAATAGGGCCTTTCTTCAATGTAGCGTTCCAGCATGGCAATCTGATTGCCGATGGAATCGCTTCCCTTTTTTCGGTCATCTTCAAAAGACAGCCTCCCATAGATACAGGTGTTCCATAGCGGCTCCAGGGCGGTTTGGTCGGGAGGTTCTGTCGCTTTTCTGCTGATTCTGGCCATATTACACCACCTCCCGCCTTGCAATCTGAGAGGGTTCCGCGATCTGTTTTTCAGCGTTTTCCACAAAGAGCTGCGCCCGTTCATATTCACTTTGATACCGGAACCTGATTTCCACCCGGCTGCCGGGATAAACATGAATCCACTCGATCAGGGAAACCACCAGCTTTCGGGAAAGCCCGGCGATATTCCGGTTTTTTTTAAAGGCTTCCACCCAAATGCTGTTTGCCTCTTTCCCTGCAAGGATCGTGCTTTTGTTCTGCTTCAGTCGTTCGGCGGCCTGCTGTGCTTCCTCACACTTTTTCCCATAGATGCCCATGAATTCCCGGTATTCCTCCGCATCGAGCACACCGCTTTTCAAGTCCTCGTAAACAGACGCTCTGAGAGTTTTGTACTTTTGGATTTCCTCCTGCTTCATCAGAAGCTGGGTGTCAATCTTTCGGATTTCCTCCCGCTGCATGGGCAGTGTGTCGATCGTTCGCAGAATCCGCTCCACATTCAGAATCGAAGCGATATGATTTTGTACCGCTTTCAGAACCGCCTTTTCGAGTATCCGCTCACTGATGCAGTGGGTGGTGCAGCCGCACCCGGCTTTGTTTTTGGAGCAGTAATAATAGGCGTAACGCTTACCGCCCGCGGGCACGGTCTTTCGCACCATGCCGCTCCTACAGTCTGCACAGAAAATCAGGCCGGAGAATGGGTAGACCGTTTCTTCGTCCGGCGCGATGCGGGTATCCTGCATAAGCACACGGCTCACCGTATCGAACACCTCCTGTGCAATAATCGGCTTATGGGTGTTCTCCACCCGAATCCATTGATTCTCCGGTTTGAGAACCCGCTGTTTGATTTTATAGTTGGGAGTGCTTTCCTTTCCCTGCACAAGATGCCCTGCATAGACGGGGTTTTTGAGAATCCGGCCGATCGCCACGGCAGTCCATTTTGCCTTGGGGTTTACCTGAAAGCCGGTCGCAAAATTCATTCCCAAAAACCGCTTGTATTCCAAGGGGGACGGCTCGCCGATGTCATTGAGCCTGTCGGCGATCCCCTGCTGACTGAGTCCCTCCAGCTTCCACGCAAAAATATCCCGTACAATCTCAGCGGCATAGGGGTCAATGACCAGTTGATGTTTCGCTTCCTCCGACTTCAAATAGCCATATACGGCAAAAGCGCCGAGGAATTCGCCCTTCTTGCGCTTGATATCAAGCTGGCTCCTGATTTTCACGGAAATATCTCTGCAATACGCATCGTTGATGAGGTTCTTGAAAGGAATGATGATTTCGTCTGACTGCGTTCTTTCCTTTGCGCTGTCGTAGCCGTCGTTAATGGCAATGAAGCGCACACCTAAGAATGGAAAAATCCGCTCAATATACCGCCCTGCCTCGATGTAGTTTCTGCCGAAGCGGGACAGGTCTTTGACAATGATACAGTTGATTCGTCCGGCTTTTACGTCCTCCATCATCAGATGAAAGGCAGGACGATGAAAGTCAACGCCACTGAATCCGTCATCGATTCGTTCCGAACAGAGACGGATTTCAGGCGTTGACTTTACAAAATTGGCTATCAAATCTCTTTGATTAGAAATGCTGTCGCTTTCCGTTTTGTCGCCGTCCTCCTTGGACAAACGCAAATACCCGGCAGCATGATAGATGATTGCTCCCTCGCTGAACGGCATGGCGAAGCCTCCCGATTGATAAGGTCAAAAGCAAAACCTGACTGAATCAAGGGGAGCTTGCCAATATGCATCCGCTATTGCGGCACCCATCTCAGGGAGCTTTCAGGCAAGACAACTGCTTTTCCGTACCTATGCGGCCGAGCTCCGCCCCAAAAGATCATCCATTTCACATCATCCTCAATAAGCTTTCCATTCTGTCCTCCAGCGTGGCGTCGGTATCGTTGAAGCTGATTTTGACAACCACCTTGCCGCACCGGTAGCAATATGGATTTTTTATTTGACGGATAAAATCTAATATCCGCTCTTCCCGGGGCAGCTTGGTATCGACCGTTATATCGTTTATGTCAACCAGCGTGTCCGGGTCGACCGTTTTCACATCCACCTGTTTGAATGCCGAAAAATCCACTTGGGAGAAATCAGAGTTTCCCACAGTCTTCCCTCCCATCCATACAAATGACGCTCCTATTGGGAGTATATGAAATCTGCCGATTGTCCTATTCAAAATATTCGTTGCCCTTCTTTGGCCGGGCGAAACAGCGCTCGCCTGAAAGCCGGTCAGTCACCGGCAGATCGGGCAGCGCCGCCAGTATCATTCCCGTACCGGCGCCCCGCGCGGCTGCGCAAAAGAGAGAACGCGCAGGCGTCTCTCTCCCCGCGGATGACCCGGCCGATCCATCGGCGGAGCTGATGAGTACACACAATACAATCACTTCATTCCCATATTCCGGCACCGAGTTGAGAGCCGGGAGCGTCAGCCGCGCCGCGTTGAGGGGGGATATATAGATCTTCTCTCGCCAGTGCTGTCATTGACGTAAGCAAACAATCTTTGAAACAGCAGCGTTTCCTTACTTAGTCCTATTATAACAGAGTCACCCACCGGGCCCACCGGCGCAACGGGAGCCACCGGGGCACAGGGCCCCACCGGGCCTACCGGCGCCGACGGTCTGACCGGGCCT
>OAUF01000769.1_pt1 | contig 16636 bp, 21 predicted proteins | sample 1495111 | NCBI WGS metagenome assembly OAUF01 (sample SAMEA2580002, study PRJEB22360) | human gut metagenome | reverse complement strand
GGCTGCTGAACGGCGCTGTGCGCTTTCTGGCTCAGGCCGTTCAGCGCGTCGAATTCCGCCAGTATTCCAATGACCGGGCGGCCGCTGCCGTAAGTGCCGCAGAACGCGGTTTTGATTTTTCCAATCGGTGCTTCCACAGTAAAATCGTGATTTCTCAGAACATCCTGAATCAGAGCGGCAGATTGGAATTCCTCAAATGCGGTTTCGGCGTATTCCCAAATCCGATCGGAAAGATTCGTTAAAACCGGTTTCTTTTCTTCCAGGTATTCGTACATTTGCGTTTTATTCATTCAATGAATCCCCTTTTTATGTAATGATCTAAAAACTACCTTAGTTACCCTTAAATTCCTTCCCGAAGGATATGCGGCTGGTAATGGTTGCAAACAGCAGGGCGGCTATTGTGATTCCCAAAGCTACCATCATGGTAACCAACGCGCCGTGGGCAATTGGGAGTACGATAAACAGATTTAGCATCGCGAAATAAATAATACTGGTAACTGTGTAAGAGAGTGAATAGTTTGCCAGGGCCGGGCTTTCCAGTTCGGGATCGCAGATGCGGAGCAACAGCACTCCGGTAAGGAAAACACCTGTAGCCATACCTAAGGTACCGATCATCTGCTCGAACCAGTATCCCTTTAAAAAGCGCTTGCAGAAGAAAAACAGGATTCCGGTTGTCACAATAAAGCCGAGCACGACCATTACCAGAATCGGAACAATATAAGCGGCAACTGCTTTCAGCGGCAGGCTGGCGATCGCGGCAATCACGGCAAAATCTGTGAAGGCCCCGGAGATTTTACTTTTAATTTTACTGTCTACCATGTAATCTATCTTCAATTTACACATCAGGCCCCAGATTGCAAACATGATGATCATACCGTAGGCCCAGACGGAAATGCTCCCTAGCACGGGAATTTTGAGGGCCTTTGCCCAAGACAGAAACAGGTAAGAGAGAAGACAGGCCATAAAGATCAGTGCCGCGTGGAAAGCAAGGGTATCAATAGAAGACGATTGCATGGTTTCACGTCCGATGGAAGACTGTTTGGAGATGTCCTTTTCAAACCCGACGCGGATCGGCTCTGCAATGTCGGCCGGTTTTTTTAGAAGGGCTGTTTGTCCGTGGCGTGCAGCCCAGTTGATGAGGGCGATGCCAATCAGGATACCGCCCACGATGCCAAACGTTGCCGTTGTAATGGCAACGCCCTGGGAAGTTTTCCAATAGGGAAGGTTGAGCTCCTGCAGCATGTTTCCCAGTGTTCCGGCAGTACCGTGACCACCTACAAAACCAATGGCCAGTTCAATGCCGAAAACGTCGTAAAGATTAGAATTCCCAAATGCGGCGTGGGTACCGTACCCAACGAAAAACTGAGCCATGCTGGTACCGAGCCCGATGCCTATCAGCGGCAGAATGTTTTTGAAGATTTCAGAATTCTGGCCGCCGGAAGACTGCTTGCTGTTGAGCCGCAGTCCCAAAGGAACTGATGCGACAATCGGGACAATCAGAATACCAGGCAACAGCGAATAGATGGAAAACCAGTCCGCGGGAATTGGAAGCACGTTCATCACCTGGGGCCCAAGCAGCAATAACAGAAAGCCGCCGATAACGGAAGCGGGAATAAAAGTTTGCTGGAATATTTTTATTTTGGCTCGCAGAAATACTCCAATCAGTAAGAAGATTCCTAAAGGCCCCAAACATTGCAGCAGATCGGTAAAAAGTGCATTTGTCATAGTGGTTCCTCCTCATAAAAAATAGATGATTGATTGCAATTGCCATCATAACGGCAATCTGAATCCTGTACAATCCGCAGCCGGCAGCCACCATTCCCTTTGAAAAAATGAAAATGCTTGTGCGCCGTCTCTGAATCCTGTTTGTCTCCACCGTAGATTTAACTTTGCCGCCGCCAGCAAGAAATTTGTTTGGAATACGGTCAAGCAGACAAGAATGTATGATTATTTCTAACCTTCGGCCTTAAGATCTTCTCATAAGACAGGAACGGATGAACGGCCTTTGATCGTTTTTACGACATTTGTGTCTTTTAATTAAAGATTTAAATAATTATGTCTTTTAATTAATGTAAATATTACTATTTTTGATTGAATTAGTCAATGTGTTTTGATAATATAATCACTGTAATTGATTTATGGTTTGAAATAAAGACTTAAATTTCGGGTTGCAGCATAATTTTGAGGCAAGGAAAGGGGTGCTTTCATTGATTACGGTCAGCATTATCAGCCCACGGGTATCGATGGCGGCGATTGATGACGTTATTGAAAAACAGGATTTTGGGTGTATCTTTCTCAAATACGTTTATGACCGGCAGGAGGATATTCAGGAAATTTATTCTCATTGCAAGGATAAGTGCGACGCCATCTGTTTCAGCGGTGAAATCGGGTACCATTATGCCATTAATCACATCAGTGATCTGACGATTCCCTGCACGTTTGTTTTTTATAATGAAACGCATATTCTTTCTCTTTTGCTGAATTTCTTAATACAGCATCCGAACATTCCGCTCAATCGGGTCTATATTGATTTTTTGACTCCCGGCAATCAATACATGAATCTCAGAAAGCATCTTCCGGCGGAGCAAATGCCTTATTGCTACGATCAGATCGAGTATAACTACGCCAGAATGCTCCAGCAGCCAAAGGAGCTTTATGAGCAGGGGAAGATCGATTACATTCTGACCCGATGCACGAATAATCTGGACGCCATCCGGGCGCTCGGGATCCCGTACCAGCATTTTCTCCCTACGGAGGAGATGATCTCGGATGCGATCCGTGACGCGATCAATCAGCAGAAGCTGTCTTTAGGGGAGGAGACTTACCAGATCATCATTTTGATTAAGGTGATTTTGCCGGAAGGGGCCACGGAGCACGACAAAGAGTATTATAATGTCACCCTGTACAAGCAGCTCGTGGATTTTCGGCGCTGCAATGAATTCGATTTTTCCATTGAGTCGAGCCAGGAGCGGTTTAAGCTTCACACACAGAGAACGCTGGAGAGGGATAAGCTGCATTTGTCGAAAGACCTGGTCACTTATCTGATTCACAACAGCACATTTCATTTTCGGTTGGGGGTCGGGATTGGGGATTCGATGGATTCCGCCAGATATTCGGCGGAAGTCGCGCTGCACGAAGCGGTCAAGTTCGGGAAAAACGACGGCTTTCTGGTGGAGGATGGCGAGGATCCGATTTTGACGGGCCCTCTTTCTTCTCCCACAACTCTGAGCTACAGCTATTCCAATTACAGGGTGCAGAGTTATTCCCAGCAAAGTGGAATCGACGAACGGAACCTGCTGCGCATTATGGGGATTTTTGAGATGGATCCCGATTCCGTTATCACATCCTCCAATCTGTCCAGCTGGCTGAACATTACGGTCCGCAGCTGCAACCGGATTCTTTCACAGCTTTTGGATTCCGGCCTGATCGAGGAGATCGATTCCGCCAAAAAGGAAGGACGGGGCAGGCCGGTGCGCCAATATCGGTTTTGCACGGAAAACTGTCAAAAAACATTTTATTAAAGGCAGACGACAAAGGGCATGGTGAAGCGAGCCGCCTAATACGGACAATAACAATAAGGACCTCCTGTTGTAGAATCGAAACTACGATAGGAGGGATACCGAGAATACAAAAGCCGAAGTTACATCTGTGAGAAATGCCTCTCTCGTTCTCAGTACACCGAAAGACAGATCTTTACGAAAACGGTGACGCGGCATGTGTGGCACCGCTATTTTTTTATACACAAAAAACCCATCCTTCGCTTAACGCGTTGGATGGGTCTTTCGACAATCCGAGGGACACATCGAGTCGATCGGTGTGTCCTTTTTTCTGCTGCTTGGATCCGCAGTTTCATGGCAAACTGCTTCAATATGGTACAGCTTCTCAGAAGGTGAATCCATGGGATTCTGTGAATGTCCGAATTTTTTATTCTGCCTTTCACACCAAGCTACTTCAGATCCTGTATACTCATTTTTTCAAGCTCCGCACGAAGCTTCATTTTTTCACGGCAGCCAAAATAAATGCCAAGCAAAACAATCGTCGGAATATTGCTGAGCAGGAAGGCAGATGCAACCAGAATAAATATTTCCCCGGCCTTCATTCCATCATATACAGCCAATCCTAAAATGATCAGTAAAGAATTCAGAAACGCAATTGCCGGCAGGATCAGCCCAAACCACTTGCTGTTCTTCTTTGATAAGAATATCTGAAGAAAAATGCCTCCCACCAATACAACCAATACCAGAAAAAATGTGACTGTTGTAAGGATCACGTTATTCGCCTCCCTTCCGTTTTTTATATTCCGAAATCAAAACCTTAGCTGTGTCAAAATCGATCTTATCATTAACGGCCAGCCGCTTGATCAGAGAAATGTATGGGTCATTAGAAATATCTTCGTTTATTTGAATCTTCTGGATTAATTTGTCCAGCCGGAGTCTTACGGTTGGATAAGTGACACCGTATTGATTGGCGATTTCTTTCAGTGATCCCGAAGCCAGCAAAAAGTTCTTCATAAAAGACACATCCTCTTGATCAAGACCGACCATCCATTCAGGAACAATGTCTATTGCCATAAAGCGCCTACCTTTCTTTAACTATATTTAGCATATACTTTAATTTTATTAAAGTCAATAGTAAATATTTTTTATATAAAATAGCTGCGCCTACAAAGCGCTCCTTTTCGTCCCGGTTTGTTTAAGAATAAGAAAAATGGAAAATTCGCTCCAAATTTGTTTCTCTTTTTTGCGCACCCGAAACGTCCGGCTTGGTAATCCTGTTCGGGTTAGTACTGCCAGTGACTTTATTGTGTTCTAATACTGGAAGTCCTTATGGCCCGCTCTATGTCTGCGCTGAATTCGCCGCTGATTGCGGTAAACAGATACCTACAGTTGATTCAGACGGATTTTCAGAGTCCTGCATGGTAATCGCAAGATGCAGGCGATTGACAAACCGGCGGGGAGGATTTATAATTTAAGTAAACTGACAGTTTATTTAAATGCATTATAGTGAAATGGGGAAAGCAAACATGGGACGAAAGGAGCGCAGCCAAAAGGAAAAAGAGCTCAGGCGCGGCGATATCATCGACGCGGCCGAACGGGTTATCTTTTCCAGGGGCTATGAGAATGCCTCGATGGATCAGGTTGCAAAGGAGGCGGAATTCAGCAAGCGAACCGTTTATATGTATTTCAGCAGCAAGGAGCAGATTTATTACGAAATCATGATTCGGGGCTACCGGCTGCTGATCGATATGCTGGAAGCGGGCTTCCGGGAGAAAAATCCTCAAAATGCGGTCGAAGAGCTGCGCTGCATCTTCTTTTCCTTCTTCCGGTTCAGCCAGGAGCATGCCCCGTATTTTAGGGCAATCATGGAATATGAGACCAGGGACTTTTCCCAATGCGCCGGTCTGAAGGACGCGCTTGTAGAGGAATGCTACCAGTTGGGCGAGCAGATTTTCGGTTCTCTTTCGCGGGCGCTGCAAAAGGGCATTCAGGAGGGTAGCCTGCGCAAAGGGCTCGACAGCGAAAAGGTCGCGCTGATCTTGTGGGCGTATACCGTTGGCGTTTTTAATACCAGAGAGAAGAAAAAAGAGTATTTAAAAAGCTGCCACGGCATTGATCCCGAGGAGTTTGTAACGGAGGCCTTCGACATGATGATGCATTTGATTGCAGACAAGGGAGAAGCCGAAAATGGTAAGGAAAAAAACTTGTAAGCACCTCGTCGGAGGGCAGGTCGGCATCGCCGGGGTGTTTCTCTTTTTATTAACCACTCTTTTTATCATTAGCGGAGGTTTTATGAAACAGCATTATCTGGAACCCTGGTCAAAGGAGTACGCCGCGCAATACGGCGACGCGAGAATACGCCTGGCGGCGGGGGAACTCCTGGCCGCCAGCGGACACAACATGCAGCCGTGGATCCTTCGGCTCGACCCTTCCGATCCTATGGTATTTCATCTTTATGCCGACAGCAGGCGCATGACGAAGGAAGTGGACCCCGATGCGCGCCAGATGATGATTTCGCAGGGCACGTTTCTGGAATATGTCGCCGTGACCGGTGAAAAAGAAGGATGGAATACCAAAATCGAGCTTTTCCCGGAGGGGGAGTACGACGAGAATGACCTTGCCCACAGCATGGACACCCTGCCGGTGGCAAAGATCACATTGGCAAAAGCACAGCCGCAGGAGATTCCGCTCTACGGCGCCATGTACCTGCCCGACACCAACCGGGAGCCGTACCGGGCCGAGGGGCTTTCTGCTTCGCAGGTCTCCGCCCTGGAATCGCTTTCGGGTGCTGCCGGAATCTCTGTTCGGGTATATCAGGAGCAGGCCGAGCTTTCTAAAATTGGTCGGTATGCTCTGAAAAGCGCGGAAACAGAGGCTGGCGTTTCCCGTGTCATGGAGGAATCCGGTGCAATTTTCCGCGCCAACGAGTACCGGAAAAATCAATACCGTTACGGCTTTTCCGTAGAAGGTCAGGGCGCGTCCGGGCTCAGGATGCATATTTTGCAGGGAATGCTCACCGTTTTTCCGTCTTTGAATTCCGGTGAAGCTGCCGCCCGCAATGTGATCAGCTATGCCCGCGCGTCGGTTCAAAGCACACCGGCTTACGCAATGATCGTCACGCGGAACAACAGCAGAGCGACTCAGGTGGAAAGCGGAATGCTATACAGCAGGCTGGTGCTGACAGGGCATACGCTGGGCCTTGTTATGCAGCCGCTCAGTCAGGTTCTGGAGGAATACCCCGAAATGAACGGCCCCTACACAGAGTTCAAGCAGACCTACGCGCCGAGCGGCGGCACAGTGCAGATGCTGTTTCGTATGGGATACCCGACGAAGGGAGTGCCGCTGAGTATGCGGCGGGACGTAATGAATTTTGTTGCAAAGTAATCGCAATGCGAAAACGCCGTCCCAGCTCCGAGCCATGTTGAATTAGCTGGCGAATGAGGCATCTGTTTGCAGAATTAGCATGAAGGCAATAAAAGCAGGGATGACGGTGGGAATGGATTGCGCCTCAATGGTCAGGCGGGATACAAAAGCTGTCGCGGCAAAATAAAAAGGCTTGCAGTCTGTGAATCACACAGGCAGCAAGCCTTTTTGGTTGTTCGTAAAATGTTGTCCGGCTTTTTGTATCGCTTTACTTGGAAAACGCTGTTCTTGTTTGCCGGCTTAGCTTTCTCTCTTCTTCGCCTCCGAAGAATTCAGCTTGGCGACCGTGTTCGGGTCGGCAATGCCGGTAACTTCCATTCCGTTCAGGTACTGAAAGTCCTTAACGGCCTGCTCCGTGCCGGCGGTGTATTCGCCGCTGATGGCGGTAAACATGTACCCCAGCTGATCCAAACGGGTTTGCAGGGCCTTAACCGCGTCGCTCTTATCTCCGCGCTTGTAGGTACCGGAAGGAACAACGCCTGCCGATTGTCCGGACGAAGCCGGAGTCTTGCCCGACGTGGCGGAACTGCTGGAAGAGGAGGAACTGCCGCCGGAAGAAGCGGGAGCCGACGAGGCGGGTTCGGACGGCTTCGAGGAGGGGAGAGTCCCTTCGAGCAGTTCCGGGTAAACGGTGCCTGCCATAAAGCTGACGGCCTGAATCATCCCGCGACCCTGACGCTCCATGTACGTCGGGTTCATTTCATATACGCGGTTTTTCTGAACCGCTTCCAGCTTTTTGTACTTGTCGGACTCCTGCAGCTGTTTTTTCACACCCTCGGCGCAGAAGATGTACTGCGGGTTCGAGATGGTCAGCGCCTCGGTGGAGGCCTGTCCGCCGTTGCTGCCCGCAAACGCGTTGACCAGGCCGGCGCTTTCAATCAGCTTGCCGGCGAGCATGTCCCCGGTGGCCGCCTTGCCCTTTGCGTCATACAGGTAGCAAACGGTCACGGGAGAGTCCGTTTCCGGAATCACGCGCGTAATATCGTCAAGCGTCAGGTAAATATTGTTTGCCGTTTTAATGCCCTTTTGGTAGCCGGTGGAACCGCCCTTAATCGCCGCGCCCACCTCGGAGTACAGGCGTTCCAGGTCGGAGCGGCTGGCGGCGGCGGGGAGGATCAGCGAAAGGATGCCCTCCTTCTGCAACGCTGCGGTGATCCCGTCGCCCGGGTTCGCTCCAAACAGCGCCAGCGTTGCGCCAGTCGCCTTTACCGCGGCGGGGTCGGATGGATCCACATTCGGAAGAACAGAGAGATCCTCCTGATCACAGTCATTGGATTTTGCTTTCAGAGAGATTTCGTACCCCATCGCAAGAATCACATCGGCGAGGTTCGGTGAAAAGACGGCAACACCGGCCGGTTCACTTTTTAAAGTCACGGTCCCGATTGTCACGGGAAAATCCTGTTTCGCGGCGCCGGAGCTGATGTCGCCCTTACTGGAACACCCCGTAAATGCGGAAACAATCAGCACCGCCGACAGCAGTCCGGCTATCATTCGTTTCAACTGTCCCATACAATCCTCCCTGATTTTTTATCTTCATCTGTTTAAAAAGAGTGAAAAGTCAGATGCTTCTGTATTTTTACAGAAGCATAGTATCAGCGCCTCACTTTACAAAATGTTAACATAAAAATATAAATAAACTATGAAGCCGCCGTAAAGGATGTGATTTTACAGGATGCTTTTCCCCTGACGGATTCTGGATTCGGCCAGGCGGACATACTGCTGCGCGCAACGGGGAGAGCGCCCGGCGCGTTCGAGTGCAAAACGTTCCGCGCCGATCAAAAGCTGCGGCAGATGCTCCGAAAGGCCGTGCTGATGGGCAAGCTTCTCCACAATATCCAGGTATTGGGCCTTGTCCGGCAGCATAAAGCGCACGGAAAGACCGAAGCGGTCAGCCAGAGAAAGGCTCTCCTGAATCGTGTCGACGCGGTGGATTTCATCGCCCTCGCGGTCCGAGAAGGTTTCGCGCAGCAGATGCCGCCGGTTGGAGGTCGCGTAGATCAGCGTGTTTTCCGGCCGGGCAGCCAGGCCGCCTTCCAGCACCGCCTTCAGGGCGGCGTAGGTGTCGTCCTGCCGGGAGAAGGAGAGGTCGTCAATGAACACGATAAACTTCATCGGCAGCCCTGCCAGAATCTCTACCAGATCGGGAAAATGAGGGATTTCCGCTTTCGGCATCTCGATCAGGCGCAGCGCCGCAAATTCGTGCAGCAGCGCTTTTACGGTGGAAGATTTCCCCGTACCGCGGTCGCCGTACAGCAGGCAGTTGTTGGCCGGCAAGCCCTGCACAAAGGAACTCGTGTTTTCCAGGACCATTCCGCGCTGCAGCTCGTAGCCCTTCAAATCCTGTAACAAAATCGGATCGGGGTGTGGAACGGGGGACAGCACCCCGTTCCTCCAGATAAACGCCCGGTTGCGCGCAAATCGGCCGCAGCCGTTCTGTGCGTAAAAGGCTTTCAACTGTGTCAGGCAGGTCTGCGGCTCTTGCTGCAGCTGCGAGATCACCTGTCCGTTTTCCCAGCAGGGCAAGCCCAACTCCGCCGCCTGTGGAAAGGCGCTTTTGGCCAGTATTTCCTGTGGGGTAAGGGCAGAAAGCTCCGCCAGAATTTTCAAATCGCGCAGCGCCGCCGCTTCGACTAAGGAAGAAACCTCTTTTCCGGATGCCGCGGCAACCGAAAATGCGTTTTCATCGTACAAAACAGGCTCAGTCAACGCCTGCGCTAAGTTTGTGTCAGCATTTTTTCGTGCGAGTAGAGCAATCAGATTTCCCCAGGCTGTTAAAAACGCTTCGGGCCGATCCCCCTGCGCCGTGTTCAGCAGACGAAAAAATGCCTCTGGCACGCTTCTTTCCAGAATGCCTCTATATACAGAAAGCGAGGCCATTTTCCACGCAGCCTCTTGAATTTGATTCACAATTGTTGCCCCTTTCCAGAGATTTAATGCTATTGTACCGTTCCTGTCACTTTAAGTCAATAAAAGTGCTTGACTTTTGCGGACATTCTCTATAAAATAAATAGGCATGGACGACAAGCACTTTTTTGTGTAACGTTTGGCATCCATGGAAGCGTATCGAAGTGGTCATAACGGGCCTGACTCGAAATGGACTGTCCAGAATGGTAGATAGTACCGCAAAAGCCCTGTAACCATGCGGTTTTCCGCAGGTTCAAATTGAATAATTTCTTTAATATCTCTCTCCTACATCTCTCCAAAATCCACGGATAGAGGAGTAGCATGTGAGTAGATATACATTGGGAAGCGTATCGAAGTGGTCATAACGAGCTTGACTCGAAATCAAGTTGTCCGCAAGGGCACGTGGGTTCGAATCCCACCGCTTCCGCCAGAAGATTAGGTCAAAATAGATACAGGGCTGAAAAGTCCAGTGTTTATGCGGCCTGACGAGGGTTTTGAATGAAAAATTCAAGACCCTCGTTTTTCATAGATGCACCTCGCTTTTTAACAAGATAGCGGGGTGTTTCTTGTTTTAGGCCGGAATCAGTCCGGCAAACAATTTCATAAAGCCAATACGCTACAGGGCAATTTTGAAGCGGCTGTGTTCTTCGTAACTGAAAACACAGCCGCTTTTTTTGCGCCCAAAATCAAAAAGAAAGGATGGATGCACCATGAAAAACGAACTGCAATCCCTGCGGCTCTTTAGCCCCCTCTTCCCCCATATCTACAGAAAAAACGAATGGGGCGATATGGACGATTACCGGGAGGATTTATCCGCCGGTGAAGTTTTGGAACATGAGGATGAAATCCTTGCCCTCATCGAAAAAGAAAAGCTCCCCAGCGAGGGCGAGCGTGGCCTTGCCGTTTATCTTGATGATGATCTCAGCCGAAAGGTGTACAGCATTAACCCGACTGTTGAAGAATGGAACGGTGAGCTGTGGGGTGTGACCGAGATGCAAACCCACGGTACGCTCTCTTCCTCTGAGTTTGCAGAGCTGACAGAATGGCTTTCTTCACAGTTTTCCGATGGCTGGGGCGAGGGGCTGGAACAGCGAGAAATCAAGGTAGAGGACGGTGAGCTGTATCTCAGCTTTTGGGATAGCAGCGACCGCTTCTTTATCAAACCGGAGGATGAGCTGAAAGGCAGCCAGTCCTTCGGCTTCGGCATGACGATGGGAGGAATAAGGTAATGCCAAATCATGTAACTAATATTTTAAGGGTATCCGGCGATTTGGAACAAGTCAGGGCTATGTTCGAGGCCATCAAGGATGATAAGATAGGCCTAGGTAGCATTGACTTCAACAAGGTCATTCCGATGCCTGCGAATATCTTTCGTGGAAATCTCGGTATGGCCGAACGTGAAAAGTACGGCAAAGACAACTGGTACGACTGGTCGATTTCCAATTGGGGAACCAAGTGGAACAGCTATGGCTACGATGGCGCATATACTCCACAGGATTTTGACGGTGAGCATATCGAGTTCCAGACCGCATGGAGCCGTCCGGAAAATGTCATTGCTGCACTGGCGGCAAAATATCCTGATCTATCTTTTGAACACAAATGGGCAGACGAGGACTTTCGGATACAACACAGGGAAAAAGGAATATGAAAATGGTGAGGAAATATTCTGCGATATTCCTCCCGGCGGCTCAAAGGAAGCATTGGAGCTTGCAGCTGAGGTTCACGATGTGGATTTGGCCGATGAGGGCTACCTGTACAGCGAGGAAACCGGCGAATACGAATACCATAATCCAGACGAGTCGATGTCACTGAAAATGTAGTGACTATCGGCTCTTTTTTCTTTCCAGAGGGAGGTGATGGAATATCAATAGCTTTATCAGCTGGGTGGGCGGCAAGAAAGCCCTCCGCAATATTATTTACCGACTCTTCCCCAAGGACTTCGGCAGATACATCGAAGTCTTCGGCGGCGGGGGCTGGGTTTTGTTCGGCAGGCCGCCGGACTGCAAGGGCATGGAGGTCTACAACGACTTTAACGGCAACCTGACCAACCTGTTTTACTGCGTAAAAAACAGGACGCTGGCATTTCTCAAGGAGCTGGGCTTCCTGCCCCTCAATTCCCGGCATGAATTTGGTGTCCTGCGCCGGTTCTTTGAAAAGGATGAATTTGATACCGAATATCTGAAAGAAGAACTGGAACTGGCGCAGCAGAACCTCCCGCCGCCTGAGTTTGAGGAACTGAGAGCTATTCTGCTGGAGCAGGCCAAGCCAAGCGATGTTGGCGAGCGGCAGCATTTTTCAAGCTCATCCGCTACAGCTACGGCAGCGGCTGCACCTCCTACGGCTGCCAGCCCTTTGACATCCGCAAGGTGTTCGCTGTGATATGGGAGGCATCAAGGCGGCTTGCGGACACCGTGGTGGAAAATAAGGATTTCGAGGCATTGATCCGGCAATACGACCGGGACGATGCCTTTTTTTATTGCGATCCGCCGTATTACATGACCGAGGGGCACTATGCGGTGGAATTCCTGAAAACCGATCATCAGCGGCTCCGGGATGCGCTGGCAGGCTGCAGGGGCAAATGGATGGTCAGCTACAACGACTGCGAATTCATCCGGGAATTGTATCAGGATTACACCATCACCCCGGTCACCCGCCTGAGCAATCTGGCGCAGCGGTATGAGGGCGGTTGCGAATACCCGGAGGTTATCATCACCAACTACGATCCCAAGGAGCGAGAAAGGGATACATTTCAATTAAACTTGTTTGACTTTGGAGGTGAATACGAAGAATGACCGGACTTGAAAAAATCCGCTGGGCAAAAGCCCTGATTGAGGAAGAAAGCAGCGGTGCTTATCAGTTTGTGGTGGGCAATGTTCACGATGACCTGTATCTGCGCTGCGGGGATAAAACCAATGTGGGGCTGTACCTTTCTGTGCAGCAGAATGGAAAAACAGGCAGCTATGACTGTGTTTTCAAAGGCTATACCCGCATCAGCAGCGGCTACCACAACGCCAAGGGAATGCAGAAGCTGGCTGACGAGTACAAGCAAACCGCATATTTTCTCCGGGAAATGGAGATCGCCAATATCTCTCTGACCGGGGATGAGCTTCGCACCTTTGTGTCGGAGCTGAAATCGGCAGAGGAACAACAAATCAATGCCCCGCAGATGGGGATATAAAAGGAGGTTTGCACTATGAAAATCATTGAAACGAAAGGTCAGATTGCCGATAACGGCAGCATCATCCTGCCACCCGGTGTTTTGGATACCATGTGCGTCACTGCCGGAGATACCGTGCATCTGGCGTATCTGTCTCATCATCCGGTAAAGCAGATCAACAGCTACGGCGAGTTTTTTCTTACCAAGGATGGTATTGACCATGTGAGTGAACCGGTGGAAGCACCGGAATCCGCCGAGCTGTTGGTGCCTCATGCGCTTTTGGAGGCGGCGGGGATTCCGCTGGATGATGATCTGGATATCCGCTGCGAGGATGGTGCGATCATCATCGGCAGTGCTGATTTGGTCAGGCAGCTGCCGCCCCAGCTCATGGAGCTGTTCGACAGCCTCGGCGTGAGCCATGACACCATCCGCTGCGTGCTGGAGGGGGGTGCGGAGGATGAAGAATAAACCCATTTACAAGCTGATGGACAGCAAAGGTCGGGTGCTGATTCCCAAGGAGCTGCGCACCGCAAGCGGCATGGATTACGGTGATATTGTGCGTCTCGGTGTCTCTAATGGTACGGTCAGTGTGCAAAAGGTGGATATCATCGAAATCGGCGACCAGTCTCCGGAGGCGGTGGAGGCCTATGTCCGTGCGGCGTTCAAGACCATTCCAGACGATACGAGGCTCTCCCTTATTTCCGATCTTACCGCCCTGCTGCAGCAGAAAAAGGAGGGCTAATTGATGGAACGAAAGACTCTCTACACTGAAAAAGACTGTTCGGCAACCGGCTTGGGCTGTAGTATTCAGGGAAAGGTTGTCGTATTAAGTCAGGACAATCCGGAAAGGCAGCTGTACTTCTGCCTCTGCGGGAACGGAGCCGGTGCCAACCCCAGCGGCGTTGCTGTCTTTTTGGTGTCGCTCCGTACCGGAGAGTTTGCGCTCAAAAACCGCAGCGAGGTCATTGGGATTTTGAAGCCGGAGCTTTTGCCGGACAGCGCCAAGCTTCAGCTTTCCCAAATCAGGCCGGTAGGGGCGTTGGATTTGAAGAACCATGAGCCGAAATACAGCGGCTACAGCTTTCTGCCCGATGGTCGCTATGCCTCCGGTGTTTGGCTTTGCACCGAGCAGGAGGCGCTGGATTATGTAGAGATGCAGAAGCCCTACCAGCACCGCATCATGCTCTGCGACCGGGATGACTTCTGTGTGCTGGAAATGGAAAACGGCAGGCTCCTTCATCCCTCTGGGGAGGAAATGGAAGCTCTCCAAAATCCTGAGAACGGAGGCCTGACTATGACGTAAAGGAGGCAAGCTCATGCGAAATATCCGGATGGAAAAAGATATCATCCTGTACTACGGCAACCCTGCCGGGTATGTCAGCGGCGGCAAGGCGGTGGTCGATCCTCTGTTTGAATCGGAGGAACTGAATGCCTTTCTCAGCCGACAAAAGGACATCGGCGAGGTGAAATGGACGGACGGTGTGTATGACCGCCTTGTAAACGGTCAGCGAGATACCCAAGAACTCACTCTGCTGAAAAGCTGCCGGGTGTGGCAGCTAAAGCCCGAATCGGATCTCCGGATGCGCTTCATCAGCCTTGCGGATTTCTGCAAGGAGTTTGGAGAACCACAGATGTCCGATTACCAGACCGTCTATGACGGCGAGGTGGAAACCAACAATCTGGAGGCGCTGTACACCAAATTCAATGTAGACCATCCTCCCGATTATGCGGGGCATTCCCTGTCTATGTCGGATGTGCTGGAGCTTTACGATGAAAACGGCAGCAGCTTCTTCTACTGCGACCGCTTCGGCTTTCAGAAAATTGCATTTCAGCCACCGGAACAGACACAGACCATGCAGCTCTGATGAGCTGCTCATTTCATTTTAGGAGGAAAATATCATGCCTGATGTAGAAGTAAAAATCAATTCCATGTACCCGCCCGGAGCCAGCGGTGGTATCCGTGCCTACGCTTCGGCAACAGTGGACGGCTGCCTCGGTATCCGGGGCATCAAGGTGGTGGAGGGAGGCCGTGACGGTCTCTTTGTTTCTATGCCAAGCCGTAAAACGGAAAACGGCTACAAGGAAATCTGCTTCCCGGTGACCAAGGAGTTTCGGGAGCAGCTCCATAAGGCGGTGCTGGACAATTACCAGCAGGCCGTAGCCATGAACCAAGCCCCGGCGCAGCCGCAGGAGGCCGCACCGGAGCAATCCCAGCCACCCATGCAGATGGGCGGGATGTGAAAATAATCCTAATAAAAATTTGGAGGTAAAACACCATGAAAAAAATCATGAACAAGGTAACTCATAAGGCCAATATGCTGGCAATCAGGGCAAAAATGGCGCTTACCAATAACCACGCCGAGGGCTTTGTGGATCCCGCCATTAAGATTTTGATGGCGGTGGTCATCGGCGCTTTGGTGCTGGCCGGGCTGTATATGCTCTTCGATCAGACCGTGCTGCCCACCCTCGTACAGCGTATCAAGGATATGTTCAACTATGCCGGATAAGCTGGCCGTCTTGCAGGCGATCTTTTTTGTTGCCCTATTGTGTGCAGCTTCCGTTATTGATTTGAAGCATCGTATCATTCCCGATTGGCTGAACCTTATGATTGCTTCAATATCATTGCTGTGTTTTTCACCGGAACAGCTGCCGGGAATCCTGATTGCTCTGCCGTTTCTGCTGGCCTCCGTGTTCTTTGGCGGCATGGGTGGCGGCGACATCAAGCTGATGGCGGCCTGCGGGTTGGTGCTGGGTGTGCCGAAAGGACTACTTGCGGCGATGGCCGGACTCAGCCTGCTGCTCATTTATGTGGGCATATACCGGATTGTTTGCAAAGTGCAAAGGCGGGAGGCGAAAAAAGCCTTCCCCCTTGCGCCTTTTTTATCGGCGGGCTGTCTGCTCGCCTATTTCATTTCGTGAAAGGATGGATGATATGAGAAATCAAAATAAGCGAACTGTTCTGAAGCTGTTGTGTGTGGTACTGCCGCTTGCCGCTGCGGCTGTGGCTGTTGGCATCCCGCGCGTTATCCGCAGGCATAAGATCAGAAAATATGCTGCGCAGTAATTATCATTTATCAATCAAAGGAGGACTTAAGCTATGAGCTTTTTTAAGAATAGAACGGTTATCGGCGTGATCTGCATTGTGCTGTCGCTTCTAATCTGCTTTGCGATCACACCGCTGTTCAACCAAAGCATCAGTCAGAAAACCGAGATTGTGCGGGTAATCACGCCTATCAAAATCGGAGAGGCTATCACCAAGGACATGGTGCAAGTCGTTGAGGTGGGCGGTTACAATCTGCCGGAGGATGTGATCAGGCAGACGGACACCGTCATCGGAAAATTTGCCTCCGCAGACTTAGCACCGGGAGATTACATCATCGCCTCCAAAATCGCCGATGCTCCGGCTGCGGAGAACGCCTATCTCTACAACTTGACCGGCGAAAAACAGGCCATTTCCGTGTCGGTCAAGAGCTTTGCCGCAGGGCTGTCCGGCAAACTGATCTCCGGGGATATCGTGTCTATCGTTGCCCCGGACTACAAGAAACAGGGCGTGACGGTGATCCCGCCGGAGCTGCAGTATGTGGAAGTGATCGCCGTCACTGCAGGCAGCGGCTACGATGCCAACACAGGAAATCAGAAAGAAGCCGAAGATGCG
>OAUF01000764.1_pt1 | contig 16744 bp, 12 predicted proteins | sample 1495111 | NCBI WGS metagenome assembly OAUF01 (sample SAMEA2580002, study PRJEB22360) | human gut metagenome | reverse complement strand
GATTACAACGAGGGGGAATTTAAAGGGCGGAACTCTCCCCTGCCGCAATCGCGATATAAGAGCCGATACCTGCGGAAATAATAACCAGGCATACGCTGCCCATCAGGCTCTTGGTGTCCAGAGGAGTAACCTCATTATCGCTCTGCTTGCTGGCGTCCACTTCATTGGCATTGGCCTTGAGGTTATTGCGCTTAATCAGCCAGCGGGCAACAGGGCCGCCCACCAGGCTGGCAAAGATCATGCCGAAGGTAGCACCCATAACGCTGATAACAACCGCGTTGGTCGCGCCGAGCTGTTCATACAGAGGAGCGATCGCACCGGAGGTGCCTACGCCGCCCATCAGAGACAGAGAGCCGAGGCCAAGGCCGAGCAGCGGATGCAGGCCGAAAGGCTTTGTCAAAAGAACGCCTACCACGTCTTGAATCAGAATGGAACCGATCGTCGTGACTGTAATACCGATCAAAAGCTTTCCACCGGCATTTTTGATCAGCTTGGCCGAGGCGGTCAAGCCGATGGCGGTAAAGAAGACATCCATAAAGAACTCTTTGAGAACCTTAACATCAAAATGGATGGTAAGAACACCGCCGTTTTTCAACAGCGAAAGAACGATGCTGACAATCAAGCCGCATACGACAACGCCCGGAATACAGTAGGTGCGCAAAAACTTGATTCGCTTAACAAGCCAGCGACCAACCAGAACGACCAAAGCGGCAATTGCGCAGCTTTGCATTACGTCAAAAGATACTTCTACCACAAAATCCTCTCCCTTATGTAAATACTCTAACTAGAACAGGACCGCCGTCCCATTCCCTAACGGTGTGTGGTTTTCCAAAACCGAGGTCTTGCTAAAAAGCTCACCCGCCTTTCTTTGTTTCTCAGAGGCTTCCCCGGCCACCTTGAATTACAGTTTGAGTATAAGGAGAATAAAGAATAATTGCAATTTTAAGTAACTATCGTAATTCTTTTGTAGCTAAAGTAATTGTGCTTTTTGAACACATAGCAATAAATTTGATTTTATTTTTGTTTGATTTTTCCAAAAGAATACTTGATTGCCGGCCTCCCGCCCGTTTGATAATCGATGGTGCTCGTGATTTCGTTTGTTTCTACCATAAAGCTCATATAGCGGCGCACCGTAATCCGCGAGAGGTGCACCCTCTCGGCGATCTCCTCACTGGTGAACATGGACGAGCTGTTTTCCATCAAAAACCGGCGGATCATATTCATGGTGCTGTCGTTCAGGCCCTTGGCCAGAATTTGAGCCGGCGCCGTTTTGCCCGCGCCGGAAGAGAGCATTTCATCGATTTCCTCCTGCCGAAGAGCGCCGTCGTGGGTGTGCCAGCGCTCACGGGACTGACGGAACTTGTCCAACGCCTCGCGAAAGCGGTGGTACTCAAACGGCTTGACCAGGTAATCCAGAATACCGCGCGAAACCATCTGGCAGACGATCTGGGCGTCGCTGGCCGAGGTGACCATGATAATATCGGGAGCCTTTCCCATCCCGTGCAGCCGATCCACAAACTCCATTCCGTTCATAACGGGAGTGTAGTAGTCCAGAATGATCAAAGGCACTTCGTGCCCTTTCAAATATTCCAGCGCCTGCGCGCCGTTCTGAAAAACGGCCTGCACCGCAAAGCCGGGCGTATTTTCAATATATCTGCAGTTGATATCCGCCACCATGGAATCATCCTCAATAATGATTACCTGATACATCCTTCTGCTCCTCTCTGGTGAAAGTAATGGTAAAGACGGTGCCTTCGCCCCCTTCCGTCTCTACGTCGATTCGGCCGCCGTACTGCCGGACAATGCGGCGCACCAAATACAGGCCGGTTCCGCGGTACTTTCCCTTTGTGGAAAAGCCCTTTTCAAACATGTGCTCCATCACCTCGCGGGAAATGCCCCGGCCGGTATCCTCGCAGACCAGAATGTTGCAGTCCGGCCGGCAGTACAGGCCGAACTTGATCTCCCGAAACTCGGATTCGTGGAGGTTCAGGTCTTCGATGGCGTTTTCCAGCAGATTCCCGACGATCGTCGTCATGTCGTCCACAGGGATCAGAAGATCCTGCTCAATGCAGCAGCTGTCGCCCATCAATTTGAGCTGGATTCCCTGCTCGGCCGCGTGCATCATTTTGCCCACAACAAGCGCGCAAAGCTCCGACACACGGATTTGATCCGCCGTTTGACAGATTACCTGACCGGTAATCAGGTTGCTGTTCACAATAAAACCGATCGCCTGCTCGATCTGCCCGGTTTCAAGATACCCCAAAATCACATGGAGGCGGTTTGAAAACTCGTGGTTGTAGGAGCGCAGCGCGTCGATCATGCTGCGGGCGCCGAACAGCTCGTCCGACATATGCAGCATTTCGGTGCGGTCGTACAGAACCGTGAGAACCCCCTCCGCGGGGGAATCGTTGTCCTTGCGGATGGGCACCTCGTTGACCAGTACCGAATGCCCCCCAACGATCCAGGAGCGGCGTTCCTCCGGCTGGCCGGTGCGCAGCACGGTTTCCTGCCGGGTATCTGGCAGAAGCTCTGAAACAGGCCGCCCCTCGAGCACCTTATCCTCCCCGATCAAACCGCGGGCAGCCGAATTGCCAAACAGCACCGTCCCCGCCGTATCGCACCGAAACCCCCCCCCCCCCGCCGTTTCCGTGGCGCCCAGCCCCTCCGCCACCGCGCTGAGAACGACATCCTGCCGCAGGTAACGGCGCAGCAGCTCCTCCGGCTGAAAGCCCATCAAAGTCTTTCTCATAATCCGAAGGATGGCATGGCTCAGGAAGAAGCCGATGATCAGCATCACGCCCAAAATCATCAGGTGTACCAGCGCAATGCTCTGCACCCGGGCGGAAATGACCCCGACAAACACCGAAACCATCACGAAGCCGATGATCTCGCCTCTGGCGTTGCGAACGGCATGAAACGCCCGCCGCTGGGCGCCCTTTGTGCCGTAGCCGATGGTGATATACGGCTTGCTGCCCTGAAGAATGGGAATCTCCTCCCCATCCACATAAGATTCGCCGGTGCTTTGCCGGTCGGTGTGGTAAAACCGGACGCCGTCTTTATTGCACACCTCCGCCACGCTGATATTGGGGATCGTCGCGTACAGCGCGTCCAAAGACTGCTTGACATAAGGCGAGGGGTAGCCGCTCTCCAGCATGGTCACCACGTCTGTTCCCTCCGATATATAAGCCGCGATACCGCTGATCATGGTATCCATTTCTTTTTGCTGGCGAACAATATCAAAATACAGCGTTCCGCCCAGCGAAAGCAGGATCACCAGAGTGGAAATCAGCATGAACCCCCGGTACAGCATGCGCTCCAGCTCGCTTTTTTTCTTCTTGTGATACATAGCTCCTCCCCATTCCCGGCAGGCTTTGTCTGAGCAAAAACTGCCCCTCTCTTCGCAGATCAGAGCCTCGAACCCTTTTATGACGCATCCTATACCACAGGTGCCGAGCGCCGTTGTGGTATATGGATCAATCGATGGTATAATAGCCATTTGCGGCTATTATACCATATTTTTTCCACGGAAGAATAGATTATTTTTTACGCGCTTCCCACACAGAAAGTTCTGCTGACATGGGCTTTTCCCTTTATGCCGGGGCAGATACTTTGCTTTTATCCTCTTTATTTTGTGAAAGAGTTGATTTTCAGTGGGTGCCCCGCGTGGGGATTCCGCTTGCGCGGGAGCACTCGCTAAAAGCTCGCTTTTTTCATATCAAAAATGTAAAAAATTTATTTCGGCATAATAGCAATCCCTATGCCTGTGCCAGAACAATTTCCATATGAGGAAACCTCATAGCAAGAGAAAAGAAGAAGTGGTGCCGCATAGCAACCGCTTCTTCCTTTCTTTATCATCAGCCCAGGTAAGTTCTTTTGCTCCCACCAAGACGGTCTAAAATTTCCGATGATCACACTGTCGCGGTCGGTACCGCTTTTCCCGCATCCGCAAGCAGACCCCGGACGATCTCGTCGGTTTTCATGCCGCGGGAGCCCTTGACGATCACAACATCCCCGGGCCGCAGATACGCCAGCAGCTTTTCCAGTGCCTGCTCGTTGGAGAGATAGGAGAACACGGGCAGATGACACTCCGCGGAGAGGGCGCCCCAGCGGATCTCCTGCGCCTGCTCACCGATGACGAACAGCGCGTCTATCCCGCGGGACGCGGCGTAAACGCCCGCATCAAAATGCGCCTGGCGGGAATAATCGCCGAGCTCGAGCATATCCGCAAACACGCCGACGGCCCGGCCGGAGCCTTTCAGATCCATCAGAATGTTGACGCTGCTGCGCATGGAATCGGGGCTTGCGTTATAGGAATCGTCTATGACCGTAATGCCGCCCACCTGATGAATCTGCTGGCGCATGGCTGGGGGCGAATAGGTTTGCAGCCGCTCCGCCGCCTTGTGCGGCGTAACGCCCAGATACCGCGCCACCGCCAGAGAAGCCAGCGCGTTGAGCACATTATGTTCCCCGGGAACCGGCAGGGTCACCGGAACGCGGAACTCCCGCGACACAGCGGTAAACTCTGTTGTGCCGCCGCGGGAAACGATCTTCTCCGCGTACACGTCGCACCACGGCTGTGTGCCGAAAAAGGCGATACGGCAGGGTAATGTTCCACGCAGCTGCGCGAGCAGCGGGTCGTCTCCGTTGAGGAACAGAACGGAATCCTCTGCAAATGCATCCGTAATGTGCAGCTTTTCCGCACGAATATTTTCCTGCGTTTTCAGGTTTTCAATGTGGGAAATCCCGATATTGGTCATGACGGCGCAGGTCGGCCTTGCCACCTGAGCCAGGCGGGCCATTTCGCCGAACTCGCTCATTCCCATCTCGATTACCGCGGCCTCGTGCTCCGGCAAAAGGCGAAACACCGTGAGCGGCACGCCGAGCTGACTGTTGAAATTGCCCTCGGTTTTCATCACGCTGCGCTCCGCCGAAAGCGCCAGCGCGAGCATCTCTTTGGTGGTGGTCTTCCCCACGCTGCCGGTCACGCCGACCACCGGAATCGAAAAATTCGAACGGTACGCCCCCGCGATCTGCTGCAGCGCCGCTCTGGTATCCTCTACGGCAATCCACGCGCAGGCGCCCTCGGGCCGCCGTTCCTCCGGCTGGGTCAGAACAGCCGCCGCCCCGGCTTCGGCCGCTCCGGGAAGAAAGCGGTGCGCGTCCACCCGCTCGCCTACAATCGGCACAAACAGCGCGCCCGGCCCAACCTTTCGGCTGTCCGTCGTCACAAAGGTCACTTCCCGCTCCGGGTCTCCTCCGATTATCCTGCCGCCGCACGCCTGAGCAATCTCTCTGGCCAGCATTTTCATGGTTCCACTCACGCTTTCTCTATTTCTTTCAGCAGCTCCGCCACCACGACCCGTTCATCAAACGGGTGCTTGACGCCGCGGATTTCCTGATAATCTTCGTGTCCTTTTCCGGCCAGCACAATCACGTCCCCCCGCTGGGCGTTCTGGAGGCAATAGCGGATCGCCTCGCGCCGGTCGGGGATCACCACATATTTTCCGTCGGTTTTCGCCATGCCGATTTTGATATCGGCGATGATGTCCATCACATCCTCAAACCGGGAATTGTCGGCGGTAATGACGGAAAGATCGGCCAGACGACCGCAGACCTCCCCCATCTCGTAGCGCCGGGATTTCGCGCGGTTTCCCCCCGCGCCGAACAGGCAAACGAGGCGCTGCGGATGGTATTCCCGCAGGGTTTCGAGGATATTTTCCATACTGACCGCGTTATGCGCGTAATCGATCAGGAGCGTGTATTCGCCGGGCACCGGCACCGGCTCCACACGGCCCTTTACCTTAACGGTGCTCAAGCCCTGCTGAATCTGCTCCTGCGTCACGTCAAAGTGGCGGCACACCGCAATGGCTGCCAGAGCGTTGTAGGCGCTGAACTTTCCGGGAATATCCACCGCTACGGGGAAATTCAAAAAGCCGCTCAGATCGAACCGCGCACCCAAATAGCCGGGACGGGACACTAGGCCCTCGTTTTCTGCCCGGAGCTGCGCCTCGGGAGAAAAGCCGTAGGTTTCCAGCTCGCAGGTGTGGCCCTTTACAACGCCCTCCCAGCTTGGATCGTCAATATTCACAATCCCCAGACGGCACTGGCGGAACAGCATGCTCTTGCACGCCAGATATTCCTCCAGAGAGGCATGCTCGTCGCCGCCGATATGATCGGGCGAAAAGTTCGTGAACAGGCCGATGTCAAACGTAAGGCCCGCGGTGCGGTATGCCTTCAGGCCGATGGAGGACGCCTCCATCACGACGCACTGGCAGCCCTCATCCGCCATTTGCTTGAGAAAGGACTGCACCTCGTAGGATTCCGGCGTCGTGTTCTCCGTGGGGATCACCCGGTCGCCGACCACCGCGCCGATGGTGCCGATCAGCCCCGTCCGGATGCCCGCCTGCTCCAAAATCGCGCGGATCATATAAGTGGTGGTCGTCTTTCCCTTCGTACCGGTCACGCCGACGGTTTTCATCCGCTCTGCGGGGTGCCCGAAGAACGCCGCAGACATCACCGCCAGCGCCAGACGGGTGTCCGGCACAACGACGACCGGAACCTGTGCCGGCAGCTCCAGCGGGTGATCCGCAATGATTGCGGCGGCGCCGCTCTTTACCGCCTGCTCCGCATACCGGTGGCCGTCCGCTTGGGAGCCCCGCAGGCACACAAACGCGCAGCCCGCCCTGACCTTTCTGGAATCATAAATCAAATCCTCCACCGGTACCTGAAGATCACCGACAGCGGAATACTGCATTCCCTGCAGCAAATCGATTAAACGCATGATACAACCCCCTGATTCTGCCATTGAAAAAGCGCCGGTTCTCCCGGGCGAACTTCATCCAAAACAGCGCATTGGCCCTGCTGTATTAGTATTGATACCATTCTACCAATATTACGCAGTCAGCCAAATGTTTCACCATATTTTTTATGATTTTCCAAAACTCGGAACACGTATCCATCATAGGCGATTCTTCCCCCGCTGTCAACAAAAAGCCCCGGTAAAATCCGCCGCTTTTTACAAAAGCACACAAAAAAAGGTACGGCTGGTCTCAGCCGTACCCAAGCGGTTTGCGTCAGGCTTCCTGAACAACAAACTCCTTCAGCGAATCCAGAATCGCCGCGTCGTCGGAGTGAATCCGAAGCTCTACGGGCTCGGACAGATCAATGCTGAAAATACCCATGATGGACTTTGCGTCGATAATATAAATTCCTTCTACAATTTCGCACTCCACGTTCTGCTTGGAAACGATGGACGAAAATTGCTTTACCTTTTCTACCGTATTAATCAGGATTTTTGTCGTGAGCATACTTGTTCCCCCTGCGTGCTTATTTTTGAAACAAATTTTGGTCATTGACCCGATCGATCACCGACTGCTTGAAATTGATCACCTTATGCTGATATTCCCGGTTCATATAATCGGAATGAATCAGGAAGTCTGCGGTGGCGCGATTGTTTGCAATCGGAATGTCGTAGACCTGAGCGATTCGCAGCAGGGCTTTTACATCGGGGTCGTGGGGCTGCGCTTCCAGCGGATCGGAAAAAAAGACAACAAAATCCACGCTGCCTTCCACAATCTTGGCGCCGATCTGCTGATCGCCGCCCAGCGGGCCGCTGTTATACCCTTTTACCGGCAGGCCTGTTCTTTCTGCAACCAGCTTTGCCGTGGTTCCGGTTCCGCACAAAAAATGGCCCTTCAGGATTTCTTGATTTTCTGCACACCAGTCGATCATCTCTCGCTTTTTGCCGTCGTGGGCGATCAGCGCGATGGTTTTCTGCTTGCCGATGGTAAAAGTTACAAATTCTTCATTCACACTCTTCACCTGTCTTTCTGTTTCGGTGGATGCTTTTGACCGGACTGTGAAAAGAAACCATATTCTCTGTGGGTGTGCCTGTTAAAGCATGGCGAAACTCAAATCTCATTATACCAAAGATTGAGAAAAATTCAAGTTGTCCGCCTGAAAAAAGCGCCCTGCTTCCTTGCCCCGCGGGCCGGGCAAATTTCACCTGAAAATGGCGCCGGAAGGGAGTGCTCACCGGGGAAGGGGCGCTCCGTGTTTCGCCGCGGTTTCCTGCCGGCTTTGCGGCGGAGCAGCGCCCCGCATACTGCCGCAAGCACCGAAGGATAGCCTATCACGTTGCGTGAGAGTCAACACTTTTCTAAATTTTTTTATGCCCGCCCCTTATGCAGCCTGCCCGATTATTGAGAAGCCACCCGCCCTGAAACAGGCGGATGGCTTCTTTTCAGCGTTAAATCAGCACCATGTAAATCGGGATGACGATCATACTCGCGATGGTGGTGACAACCGTCGCGATCGTGGCGAATTCGTAATCCGCGCCGTACTGCTTGGCGATTACCCCCGTGCTGGTAACCGCGGGCATTGCGGCCTGAATGACGAACACCTTGGCCATCAAGGGTGGAATGGGGATTAACAGCTCCAGCCCAATCACAACGACCGGGCAGAGAATAAAACGCGCCAGCAGCAGAACCACAAGATCGCGGTCGAACCGCAGTTTTTTCAGCGGCGTGGAATGGAGCACGATTCCGATGAAGAACATTGCGAGCGGAGTCGTCAGCTCGCCGATATACTTGCAGCTGTCCATGACAAACCGCGGCAGCCGAATGTCCAGAAAGATCAGGATCACGGCGACCACAAACCCCGCGAGGGCCGGGTTGAAGATCCGCTTCAGCGTGCTCAGCGAAAATTTTCCCGTCTCTCTTCCCTCATCGCCGTCTTTGCTGATTTCGTAATTGCCCAGAGTCCAGAAAAAGCAGGTGTTTGCAATATAATAAATCAGAACGTACGGGGTGCTCTCCGCGCCAAACAAAGACAAATTGACGGGCAGTCCGATAAAAATGGTGTTTGAGGTGAAAAAAATGCAGCGAAAAACACCTTTGCGCCTGGGGTTTACCTTGAGCAGATTGCTGACGAGAACACTGATCACATACGACAGCACAATGGATGTGATGGGGATGACCAGCCCGCCGGAAAGCTCCTGCAGCTTCGCCTTATCAAAGTTGGACATCAGGTTCCACAGCATGTAGCAGGGAAACGAAACGTTCACGATAATTTTTGAAAAAATAAGACTGGTTTTTTCATCCAACCAACCAACGTGGGTCAGAAGCCAGCCAGTCATGAACATAACGATAATTGTAAGAATGCTTTCGATCGCGTGTAAAAATGTCAGTATCATATGCACAAACTTCCCGTATTGCAAATTTCAGATGACCGCTCCGCCAAGATCTTATGATGCCAGCATTTGATGGTTACCCGTAACCAAATTATAGCACTGTTTTGAATAAGTGCAAGTGCGCACTTGACGCAAAGCCCTCCCGTTCGCGCGTTTTCAGCGCTTGTGCGGCCACAGAAAAAAGGGGTTAAACGGCTTTTCATCCGTTTTCATCCAGAAAAACAATTCTTCCTGTTTTTCAGTATTTTTGCGAGCCGCGGCAGTTTTCGGTTAGAAAAATATGAATATTTTATGGAAAAATTTTCCTTTAGTAACTATTGTAATTGGATTTCGGCTATGCCAGGCCGACATTATAAATAGAGCATCTTCTGTAAAAGAAGAATTCTGAAAAAATTCGGTAAAGGAAATTCTGGAATGCAAAAATTATTCATCACAAGCAAAATCAAATCCCTGAAAACGAAACTGATCCTGAACACAATTCCTGTTGTAGTGCTGACAGCCCTTTTAAGCCTTGGCGTGGGCGTTTATTCCAGCTACCAGGGATTGACCCAGAATGTAAACAGCGACCTGACCTCGATGGGACAGATATTGACGGAGTCCATCACCCACGGTCTGGACAACATGAAAAGCTCCCTGCAGTCCGTCGCGTCTTCCAACACCCTTGGGGCCCCGGGACTGAACGAACCCGCCATCGCGAATCTATTGGAGCAGCAAAGGAGTTCTTACGGCTACGAATCGCTGAGCCTTGTGAGCCGGGATGGAAAGATTGTGAGCGCAGACCCTCATTTAAACGGCAAAAGCGTTGCGGACCAGGCATATTTTCAGGCGGCGCTGACCGGAAAAACCTATTTTTCGGAGCCGATGAAAGACCTGAACGGCAACTTCCGCGTGATCGCCTGCACGCCGATCTCCAACGACAATTTCAAAGGCGTGCTGATGGCGACAATGGACGCCCATGTTTACAGCCCCTTCATTCAGAACGTCGTCGTGGGCAAAACCGGCAGCGCGTTTATCATCAATAAGGACGGCGTTTTGATCGGCAACATTGCGCCGGAAAAGATCGACCAGCGAAAAACCGCCGAAATTTACAAATATGCCGATCTGACGCAGAGCGGCATCACCATTTACTCCTACAGCACGGGGGACCGCATCTGCTACCATGCCCCACTGCCCGGAACTGACGGCTGGTCCTTCGGCATTGTGGCGCCCATCAAGGAAATGACCTCTTCCATTGAATATACGATCATCGGCCTTCTGATTTCGTCGGTTGTCTGCATTCTGCTGGGCGTTTTGTTCACCCGTACGACGGCGAGGTCCATCGCGAACCCGATTACCCTTGTCTGCCGCAGACTGGAACAATTGGCCGAAGGCGACCTGCATTCAGAAACGGCGGACATCCGCGCGCAGGACGAGACCGGCATTTTGTCCGATTCTCTAAAGAAAACCGTTTTGTCCCTGCGCGGTTATATGGACGAAATCACACACGTTCTGCACGAGGTGTCGACCGGTAATCTGCTGGTGAAACCCGAGCTGGAATACAACGGCGACTTTGTGCCGATCCGGGAATCACTCGATAACATCACCCAATCGCTGCACGAGTCGATGAGCGCGATCAATCAGGCCTCCGACCAGGTTGCCAGCGGCTCGGAGCAATTGGCGACCGGCGCGCAGTCTTTGGCGCTGGGCTCTACGGAACAGGCCAGCTCCATAGAGGAGCTTTCCTCCGCGATCTCCGAAATCGCGGAATACGTGAAGGTCAACGCGCAGAACGCGGGCGGCGCAAGCGAAAGCGCGGAGGACGTCCGCGCGAAAATTGAAGTCAGCAACCGGTACATGAAGGATATGGTCGAAGCGATGTCGAGGATCAACAGCTCCTCCGACGAAATTGAAAAAATCGTAAAGACCATTGAGGATATTTCGTTCCAGACGAACATTCTCGCGCTGAACGCCGCCGTGGAGGCTGCCCGCGCCGGCAGCGCCGGAAAGGGCTTTGCCGTGGTAGCGGACGAAGTGCGCAATCTTGCAACCAAAAGCGCACACGCGGTAAAGGACACGGCTCTTTTGATCGGCCATTCCAGAGAACAGGTGGAAAAGGGCACCGTAATTGCGGGCGACACCGAGCAGGCATTGACCAAGGTTGTGCAGAGCATTCGGGTGGTTGCCGATAACGTGGAGCAGATCTCCGAAGCCTCGTTGCATCAGTCGGAACGGATCGACCAGGTTACACAGAGCATGAACCAAATCTCCGGCGTGGTACAGACCAACTCGGCTACCGCGGAAGAGAGTGCGGCGGCCAGCGAGGAGCTTTCAGGGCAGGCTCAGATTCTGAAAGAGCTGGTAGAGAAATTCCGGTTATAATTCGCCGCGGAGCCTGGCTTTAACATCAAGACCGCCCGTTCGTAAAACCGGGAGACCAAACCAAATCGCAATAAAAAGGTACGCCTCGACCGGCTTTCAAAGCCGTTTCAAGGCGTACCTTTTTGTTATAAGGGAAAGAGAGCGCAGGGTAACCTGCCAAAAACGCGTCTATTCGCCGACGGCACACAATTCACCCATCATGCGGAGGATTTCCGCCTCGTGCTCCAGAAACAGGGTTACCAGCGCGGGCTCAAATTGCCGGCCGGCTTCTCTTTCGAGTTCGCCGCACGCGTAATCGTGCGAGTATGCGGGCCGGTAGGCCCGGTTGCTTACCATCGCGTGATAGGAATCGCAGATCGCCGTCGCCCGGGCCACCAGGGGAATCACCCTGCCCTCCAGTCCAAAAGGGTAGCCCCTGCCGTTCCACCATTCGTGGTGGTATAGAGCGGCGTCACGAAGCAGGGGGATCAGGCTCTCGGGTATGCCGGTAATCTTTCCTTTTTGGGCAAGATCCAGCAACTCCTGACCGAACACGGTATGCTGCTGAATCAAGCGGTATTCGCCCGGGGTCAGAATTTCCTGCTTGGTAAGAAGGCCGGGCAGCACACACACTTTGCCGATATCGTGATAATAGCCGGCCAGACTGAAATACGGGTACATTTCATCCGCCGCGTAGGCGTGCAGCCATTTTGAGAACCCCTCCATCAGCCTTCCCACATTCTCGCTGTGCCGGACTTGTTCTTCGGGGAGCATATGCATAATCTCGTCCGCGGCCAAATCCTCATCAATGATTTTCAACGGTTCCCCCTCCTTTGAAGCTTTTGAATTGAGCGCCGCCCTGCCGCGTGTTAAAAGGAAAGCCAGGGCTCTGTTTCAGCCGCTTCGGACGGATTGTTTTGCGCGTCGAACGAAGCGCGGCTCTGCTGGTCCGACAGCTTAAATTTCGACACCTCTTCCTGCAGGGCCCGCGCCTGAGTCGCGAGCTCCTCGCTGGAAGCGGAGCTTTCTTCCGCAGTGGCGGCGTTGGTCTGCACCACTGCCGAAACCTGTGACAACCCATCGTTGATCTGTTCGATTGCAGACGCCTGCTCACTGGTGGCGGCATCTATTTCACGAATCGACTGCACAGCCAATTCCGCTTTTTGGGAAGCTTCGTTCAAACGGGTTAATGTATCGGCTGCGATTTTCTCCCCGTTTAGTACGGTTGAAACCGATTTTTCAATCAAGGCAGCCGTCTGCTTGGCGGCCTCCGCTGACTTTGCCGCGAGGTTGCGCACCTCATCCGCCACCACGGCGAAGCCCTTTCCGGCGCTGCCGGCCCGGGCGGCCTCCACAGCGGCATTCAGGGCAAGAATGTTTGTCTGGAAGGCGATGTCCTCCACCAGCTTGGTGATTTTGGAAATTTCCTGAGAGGTTTCACTGATCTCCCGCATAGAGGCGTTGAGGGTCTGCATTTGTTGGTTACTTTCCGCAAGATCACGCTCCGCCTGTTCCACATAATTCACAGATTTCTGAACATTTGCTGTATTCTGACCCGCCTGCTCCGATACACCGACGATGGAAGCGGTCAATTCCTCAATGGTCGCCGCCTGCTCTGTAGCGCCGGAAGCAAGCGCCTGCGCCGCGTCGGACACCTGCCCCGCGCCGGCATTCACCTGATTCGCAGCGTTGTTAATATGACTGAGGGTATTGCTCAGAGAGCCGGATATATTGAGCATCGCCTGCCTGACAACGGCGAACTCCCCCTCGTAATCCTGCTCCAGGCGGATACGGAGGTCGCCCTGCGCGATTGTTTCCAGCGCGTGTGTAATTTCCCTGATGTAGCTGATATACTTGTTAAGCTGCACAACCGTACGGTTGATTGCAATCGCCATCTGCCCGGTCTCGTCGCGAGAAGTAACCTCCGCGGAAACATCCAGCTTTCCGTCCGCAATTTCGTTTGCGGTTTCCGTCAGCTTTTTGATCGGCAATGCAATCCGCTGCGCGACAAAAATAATGAACAGGGAAATGACCGCTACGGCAATGAGGAAGGTCGTCAGCATGGCCGTGCGAACCACCGAGTACTCCTGATAGTATTCGGCATCCGGCAGGCCGGTGGCGACGACCCAGCCCGTATCGCCAACAGGCGACACATAGCCGTGGGCCAAAACCCCGTGAGACGTAAATTCCAACAGACCCTGCTTTTTGGACAGCAGCGCGGTTTTGATATTCTCCGACATATCGGCTTTGCCTACGTTGAGATTGATGTACTCTGCCGACGGGTGGTAGATGATTTTGCCGGAGCCCGTGGCAAGGATGTAAAAACCATCTTTGCCGAGCTTATACGCGCCGACCATCTTGCTTAACTCTTCCAGCGTAAAATCGATCCCCACGGCGCCGATTAATTTGCTTCCGCCCGGAGCATAAACGGGGGCTACGGCGCTTACGATCTGCGATTTTGTAACGGAATCCTCGAACGGCTCCGTCATAATCGGCTTGTTCGCCGCGGCAAGGGTTTTATACCACGGGCGTTCTGTTACAATATAATCGCTGCCGGAGATATAACCGTCCGACTGCATCAGCTGGCTGGAATCCAGATCGGCGACCCATACGGCGGCTGTGGATTCCTTATCTGCCTGATAGGTGGATACCAATGTGCGCTTGACGATCTCGGCCCCTTGCGCCTGGCCGATTTGTGTGCCCGGCTTCAGGCTTTGAAAGAAATCCTGCAAGTCCGCACTGGCGGAAAACTGCTTCATCTTATTCAGGTACGTGTGAAAGAACCCTTCTATTTCATGGGAGGCCGATAGAGAAGTGGCTGTCAATTCGTTCCCGGTCAGTCTGTCCACACTGGTCTGTGTCAGCCGAAGGGTAGTAGCACCAATCACCGTAAATGCCACAATGACCGGAACTCCAACGAAAATCAAGATTTTCGTTACCAGCTTTTTCAATCCCCTGGCTTTTGAATGGGATGAAAAGTCCTGAACCGCTCCTTTTTTCTGAAACGCCTTTGTCTTTGGATTAGATTTCATCATTTTCCGCCTCCTGCGATACTCTTTCAATTTCAGCCTGCCATCGTTCCCTGCCGCGTTTACCCTTCATTTGCATCATTGTTTTCTCAAGTCAGGCTTGCATAAATTTGCCCGTCAAGCTCATACTGGAATCATGGTATAAAATAAATACCCGCTGTCGCAGTTTATCTAAGACTGTACGCCCTTCAATCAAATTGCGGGGCTACATGGCGGGTACCGCGCCCATGACGGCAGAATTGACGGCGAATGGGGAAGCGCTCATCTGCACCACATGCATTTCGTTGAGCTTCTCTATGGCCTTTTTCTTCTGCTCCATGAGGGAATGCGCATAAATATTCAGCGTGATGCCAACATTGGAATGGCCCAGGATTTCGCTGAGGGTTTTAATGTCTACCCCCAGCTCCAGCGCCCTTGTTGCAAAGGTATGGCGGAGCGCGTGAAATTTGCGCGTTCGCACCCCCGCTTTTTCCAGCAGCCTTTTATACAGCCTTTGGTATGCGCGGGGGTCGAAGGGCTCGGCGCTTCCCGAAAGCACATAGCAGTTCTCTGCCATTCGGCCAAGGCGGTTTCCCTCCGCGAGCTTTAACAGGAATGTCGGAAGAGGAATTTTTCTGCAGGAGGTTCTGCTCTTCGGGGTGCCTACATACAGCTGCGTTTTATTTCCGCCCGACTCAAAATTCCGGATGCGTGCCACGGAGCGTGAAATGCACATGGTACCGGCCTCAAAATCAATATCGCCCCACTTCAAAGCGCACAGCTCGCCAAGACGGATACCGGTGTAAAAGCAGAGGATGATCCCGAGCGCTCTTTTGTCCGCCGAGGACTGTACCGCGTACTCGATCAGCCGCTGCTCTTTCATGGAGAAAACCGGTAGTTCGGTACAGGGCTTTACCTTGGGGAACGCAACCGCTTCAACGAAAGGCGCGTATTCCGACGATTTTTTCGAGATTTCGCGCAGGGCTGTTTTGAAAATGGAAAGAATTTTTTTCTGATATGACCCGGAGATAGCCCCGTTCCGATGAATCGACCGGACAAACGCGGTGATCGATTCTTCCGACAGCCGTGTGTTTTCAGGCAAGCTGAAATGAGGGATCACATATCCCCGCATGCAGTAATAATAGCTTTCGTAGGTGGACGGCTTTAAACGGCCGGCCGCATCGCCCGCCAGCCATTCCTCAAATAAATCTGCGGCGTTCGCCTACCCGCCGGCCGGCTTCCTGTTTGCAGCTCGATTCTGCTCCTGAATGTTCTTCATTTTCGCGCGGACATCCCGGTAGGTTTTGGCGTAAAAGTACTGGTACTTTCCCTGCGGGCAGATGACCCTCCCTTCCCATCGTCCGTCTTTTCGTTTATAGATGTTTTCTCCTTTGCGTGCCATTTCCTGATGACTCCTTTCAGATGTGACGTTTGTGCTGACGGCGCATTTTTTCGCGCACGCGAAAAAAACTGCATTTTTCACTAAAATTTATCTGATTATCGTCCGCAATGCTTGCTTTTTTAGCGAGATTGACAAGCAAAATCAGATCATATATAATGAAAATTGTCGTAGAGTGTCGAACTGAAGGGTCTCGGTTTTAGATAAACTGCGACGTATTTTGTTTGTTTGAGGATTTTCCGGGAACGAAAAAAGCTGCTTTAACAGGCATAACCTGCGGTGGAAAGTTCGATTTGGCGAGCTGAGAGCAAGCCGAAAAACGATGCTGTTTTCCGTTGTGCACAATAATACAGATCAGGAGATACCTTTCTCATTTTGCAGATTGGGAAAGAGAATCTCTTGATCTGTACCTTTACCGCCGGAAGGTCTCTGAGCCGATACGCTTCAACAGGCGCAGCTCATTTTCTGCCGGCATCTTACGGATTGTAAAATTGATTTTGCGGTCCGGGCCGGCCGCTTTTCTTGTGTCCTATATTAGTAATCGATCGCATTCGGGGAATATTCCATGTTTTTTCTCATTTTTGTTCCCTTTTTATTCCCCAGCCGGTGAAATCGCCTGCACACAATGGCATTGAGAGCAAAAAAGATGATCCGGCTTACTTCGGGCCTTCCTCTCAGCGGCATGCAGAATGAAACCCGAAGCCAAACCGAACGGAAAAACAGCAGCACCCTGCCGGAGCCATGCGGACAAAGGATGAAAAAGCAATTTATCCATCAAACACTTTATTTTGAAATAGAACAAAGCGATCT
>OAUF01000761.1_pt1 | contig 16800 bp, 18 predicted proteins | sample 1495111 | NCBI WGS metagenome assembly OAUF01 (sample SAMEA2580002, study PRJEB22360) | human gut metagenome | reverse complement strand
CTGCGGTTGCAGCGCTTGAGATGTTTGATTTACTTCACCTGTTGGCCTGGTTTTGCACCTTCGTCAGGGCTTAACAGGAAGATATCTTTTCCGCCAGGACCTGCGGCCATCACCATCCCTTCGGAAATGCCGAAGCGCATCTTACGTGGTGCCAGGTTGGCAACCATAATGGTCTGGCGGCCAATCAGGACCTGCGGATCTGGATACGCAGAACGAATACCAGAGAAGACGTTACGTTTCTCACCACCGAGATCCAGCGTCAGACGCAGCAGTTTGTCGGAACCTTCCACGAACTCGGCGTTTTCAATCAGCGCTACACGCAGGTCAACTTTGGCGAAATCGTCAAAGGTGATGGTTTCCTGAATCGGGTCATCAGCCAGCGGGCCGGTAACCGGTGCAGCAGCTGCTTTCACTTCTTCTTTCGACGCCTCAACTAGCGCTTCAACTTGTTTCATGTCGATGCGATTGTACAGCGCTTTAAAGGTGTTGACCTTGTGGCCGAGCAGTGGCTGCTCAATGGCATCCCAGCTCAGTTCGCTGTTCAGGAAAGCTTCAACACGTTCAGCAAGCGTTGGCAGAACCGGTTTCAGGTAGGTCATCAGCACGCGGAACAGGTTGATACCCATGGAGCAGATCGCCTGCAGGTCGGCATCGCGGCCTTCCTGTTTAGCTACGACCCACGGTGCCTGTTCGTCAACGTAGCGGTTTGCCACGTCGGCCAGCGCCATGATTTCACGGATAGCTTTACCAAATTCACGGCTTTCCCATGCTTCGCCAATCACCGCTGCGGCGTCGGTGAAGGTTTTATACAGCGCCGGGTCGGCCAGCTCAGTCGCCAGAATGCCGTCAAAACGCTTAGCAATAAAGCCAGCGTTACGGGATGCCAGGTTGACTACTTTGTTGACGATATCGGCGTTAACGCGCTGGACAAAGTCTTCCAGGTTCAGGTCGATGTCATCAATACGTGAAGAAAGCTTCGCGGTGTAGTAGTAGCGCAGGCTGTCGGCATCGAAGTGCTTCAGCCAGGTGCTGGCCTTAATGAAGGTGCCGCGAGATTTGGACATCTTCGCGCCGTTCACCGTCACATAACCGTGTACGAACAGGTTGGTCGGCTTACGGAAGTTGCTGCCTTCCAGCATGGCAGGCCAGAACAGGCTGTGGAAGTAAACGATATCCTTACCGATGAAATGATACAGCTCGGCGTCAGAATCTTTCTTCCAGTACTCGTCAAAACTGGTGGTGTCACCGCGCTTATCGCACAGGTTTTTGAATGAACCCATATAGCCAATTGGCGCGTCCAGCCAGACATAGAAGTACTTGCCAGGCGCATTCGGGATTTCAAAACCGAAGTACGGGGAATCGCGAGAGATATCCCACTGTTGCAGGCCGGATTCGAACCATTCCTGCATTTTGTTGGCGACCTGCTCCTGTAACGCGCCGCTGCGCGTCCACGCCTGCAGCATTTCGCTGAATGACGGCAGATCAAAGAAGAAGTGTTCGGAGTCACGCATCACCGGCGTTGCGCCAGACACGACGGATTTCGGCTCGATAAGTTCGGTCGGGCTGTAGGTTGCGCCGCAGACTTCACAGTTATCACCGTACTGATCCGGAGACTTACATTTCGGGCAGGTGCCTTTAACGAAACGGTCCGGCAGGAACATGCCTTTTTCCGGATCGTAAAGCTGGGAGATTGTGCGGTTCTTAATAAAACCGTTCTCTTTCAGGCGAGTATAAATCAGCTCAGACAACTCACGGTTCTCTTCGCTGTGCGTCGAGTGGTAGTTGTCATAGCTGATGTCAAAACCTGCAAAATCAGTCTGATGCTCCTGACTCATTTCACCGATCATCTGCTCTGGCGTGATCCCAAGCTGCTGTGCTTTCAGCATGATTGGCGTACCGTGTGCGTCGTCCGCGCAGATGAAGTTAACCTGGTGGCCGCGCATTCGCTGGTAACGGACCCAGACATCAGCCTGGATGTGCTCCAGCATATGGCCGAGGTGGATTGAGCCGTTGGCGTACGGCAGCGCGCACGTTACCAGAATTTTCTTCGCGACTTGAGTCATAGTGGGCAATTACTTCTTTTGTAGTGAAAAGGGCTTTGATAGTACCAAAATGGTAATTACTGCGCCAAGCGATAAGGGCATTTATCCGTAAATGAATAATTGTTGCGGTTGGAGTAAACTACCTGGTGACTATTGTATATTCAGAACAACAAAAAGGAGTCGGGATGAACGCACAATCCCAGGCCAAATCACCAGAGACCCTGCGCGCCATGGTTGCCGGGACGCTGGCGAATTTTCAGCATTCAACCCTGAAGCATAATCTGACGACGCTTAAAGCGTTGCACCACGTCGCCTGGATGGATGACACGTTGCACGTTGAGCTGGTCATGCCGTTTGTCTGGCATAGCGCGTTTGAGGACTTAAAAGAGCAATGTAGCGCCGATCTGCTGCGTATTACCGGTGCGAAAGCGATCGACTGGAAACTGTCGCATAACATCGCGACGCTGAAACGCGTGAAAAACCAGCCGGGTATTAATGGTGTGAAAAACATCATCGCCGTCAGTTCAGGAAAAGGTGGCGTGGGTAAATCCTCTACCGCTGTGAACCTGGCGCTGGCGCTGGCTGCAGAAGGGGCGAAGGTAGGGATTCTGGACGCCGATATTTATGGTCCGTCTATCCCGACAATGCTTGGCGCGGAAAACCAGCGTCCAACCTCGCCAGATGGTACCCACATGGCACCGATCATGTCTCACGGTCTGGCGACGAACTCTATTGGTTATCTGGTCACTGACGATAACGCAATGGTGTGGCGCGGCCCGATGGCCAGCAAAGCGCTGCTGCAGATGTTGCAGGAAACTTTATGGCCGGATCTTGATTATCTGGTACTGGATATGCCGCCGGGCACCGGTGACATCCAGCTGACGCTGGCGCAGAACATTCCGGTAACGGGCGCGGTTGTTGTCACTACGCCGCAGGACATCGCGCTGATCGATGCGAAAAAGGGCATCGTGATGTTCGAAAAAGTCGAAGTGCCGGTACTGGGTATTGTTGAGAATATGAGTATGCATATTTGCAGCAACTGCGGTCACCATGAACCGATCTTCGGTACCGGTGGGGCACAGAAGTTGGCCGAGCAGTATCACACTCAACTGCTGGGACAGATGCCGCTGCATATTTCTCTGCGTGAGGACCTCGATCGTGGTACGCCGACGGTGATTAGCCGTCCTGATAGCGAGTTTACTGCTATTTACCGCGACCTGGCAGGACGAGTGGCTGCACAGCTCTACTGGCAGGGAGAGGTTATTCCGGGCGAGATTGCCTTCCGCGCGGTGTAATTTATAGCGTTACAGATATTCACCGCATTAATGTATTATTGATGCGGTGAATATATTAAATTTAAAAATCTCACGATATTGTTCATTCTACGTTTATAATTCATGCCTTTTTCCGAATAAATCACCTCAATGCATCATTACAATTGATCAAATCTATCTCATCAATCTACAATTTCAATTGGTTCAAATAGGGTGTTATGCCCATAATCTGCTGAGCAGGTCCTCTGTATGCTATTTGATGCTAACCACAGGAATAACGATTAAAATGAAAAAAAGTTTACTGATGGGAATTATAGCTCTGACTTATGGAATGAGCGCCCCTACCTTTGCTTCCGATACTGCGACCTTAACAATCAGTGGGCGAGTCGTTGAACCAACCTGTAGTGCTGACGTCGTGAATAACAACGTTCAACAGAAATGCGGTCAATCTCTTCATCTTTCAAATGTCAGTCATGTGGATCCTGTTCCAGCGAAGGGCGTCGTGACCGAGATCGTTTCTGTACCAGGGGATTCTATGCGACAGATAGTGTTAAACCGTTACGATTAGACTAAGAATCTCAGTGTTGATATTAAGCACTCATCATTTATATGAATGATGAGTGCTTTTCTATTTCTCTAACAAATAAAAAACGACAATTAATAACGCTAATTTATTAAATATATAAATAGTGTTTATCTTCACTTATTTGTTGCGATTATATTGCAATTAGTAACTTGTTTTAAATCAACAAAACAACACGTTTACATTGCGGTAACGTTTTTGGTGTGCGAATTTAAATCCAAGAGTTAACCCTCTTAACAAATAGAAATTATTTTATTAAGGAAGATATTATGAAACGTTCAATTATTTCTGTTGCTGTACTGTCTGCTGTATTTATGAGCGCTGGGGCTTTTGCTGCGGATACCGATCAGGGTGAATTGATTATTACTGGTAAGGTAGTTGGAACAACCTGTAAATTTACGGGTGATACCACTGCAACCATCGGTATGAACCAAATTGGTGCTGACAGATTAAATGCCTTAAGTGCCGGTGGTGTTTATGATGGATATACAAATAAGACTACTGTGCCATTAACTGTTGAATGTACTGGGGACAACGCGCCAAAAATTACGTTCTCCAGCTCCCAATTTGATAGTGCTAATAAACATATTACACGAAACACTGCCGCAAATAATGGTGCTGGCTTCTCCGTTTACTATGGTGATGATTTTTCTAAACCGGTTAACCCTGATGAAGGTATTATGTTAACTAAAACTACAGACAATAAATATACGCTGAACTTTAGCGCACGTTATGCAAGAATTGGTTCTGCCGATGTTACTGCTGGTGACGTGGCCTCTTCGCTGACGATGACCGTTGTTACTGATTAAGATTACTATCCTGTTTGCCGCCGATTATTCCCGCAGTAAGGATAATTATAATGAAAAAAATATTAGCATTATTATTGGCTGGCACAGTATTGCCTGCGTGGGGAGGGGTTTACATTTACGGCACGCGTGTAATTTATCCGGCACAAAAAAAAGAAATTACCGTGCAGTTAATGAATGAAGGTAGCCGCAGTTCACTGGTTCAATCCTGGATAGATGATGGAGATACCAGCTTGCCACCAGAAAAAATCCAGGTGCCATTTGTGATGAACCCTCCTGTGGCGAAGGTCAGCGGAGGCTCTGGCCAACAACTAAAAATTAAGCAGCTGGCAAATACGCTGCCAAAAGATCGTGAAAGCCTTTTTTTTCTTAATGTGTTGGATATTCCTCCTAATTCTGCGGAATCAGAAGGTAAGAATATGATTAAATTTGCCATGCAGAATCGCATCAAATTTATTTATCGTCCGCAGGGTCTTACTGGTGTGGATGAAAAAAGCTTTTCTCGCTTAAGTGTCAGGTATGTCAGTGGTGGTATTAATATTAAAAATAATTCAGCCAACTGGATAACTATTCCTGAATTAGTAGGTAATTCTAAAATAAATAGTGAGACAGTGTTACTTGCTCCGTGGTCAGATAAAAAAGTTATCACTGCTGCTGTTGTTAATAATTACAAGGTTACTCTTATTGATGATCACGGAAACTATTTAAGTGAAAAAATAAAAACGGAAAGATAGTCAAGGACTGATTATGTTAAAGATAAATTCCATTACACTGGCAATCCTGTCGGTGTTGGTCACTTCATCCACATGGGCTGAAGAAGACACATTTGATACCCACTTTATGATCGGTGGTTTGAACGGTGAGAAAATCTCTCGCTATCAAATTGATGGTGATAAGCCAATGCCCGGCATATATGAAATGGATATTTATCTTAATAACCAGTGGCGCGGTCGGTACGATATTAATATCAAAGCCGATCCTGATGCGACATGTTTATCATGGACACAATTGCAGCAGATTGGTATTCGCACCGGGAATATTAAAACAGATAAAAAAGAGGAGTGCGTGCCGCTACGTGAAGCAGTACAGGGAGGTAGTGTTAGTTATGATATTGGGCAATTTATTCTGAACTTAAGCGTGCCGCAGGCGTATGTGCTTGAATATGAGCCTGGATATATGCCGCCTGAAACTTGGGATCGCGGTGTTAACGCTTTTTATACCTCTTATTATGCCAGCCAGTATTACAGTAGTTATAAACACGGCGGCGATGATAAAAGTAGTTATGTGAGCCTGAATAGTGGGTTGAACCTACTAGGATGGCAGTTGCACTCAAATGCCAACTATACCAAAGGTAATGAGGGTAGTGGCAATTGGAAAAGCAACATCCTATATATGGAGCGAGGTATACCGCAAATACTTGGCACGCTACGTACTGGGGATATGTATACCGGCTCGGATATCTTTGATGCGGTGCGTTTTCGCGGTGTGCGTATCTGGCGCGATATGCAAATGTTACCGAACTCAAAACAGAATTTTACCCCAGTAGTCCGTGGGATTGCCCAGAGTAACGCGCTGGTAACTATCGAACAAAACGGCTTTGTTATTTACCAGAAAGAAGTTCCGCCAGGCCCATTTGCAATTGATGATCTGCAACTCGCCGGCGGCGGTGAGGACTGAGATGTGAGCGTGAAAGAGGCCGACGGTTCGGTATCTCATTATCTGGTGCCTTATTCATCTGTGCCGAATATGCTGCAGTCGGGCGTATCGAAATATGATTTTGCTGCGGGGCGCAGTCATATTGAGGGGGCTGGCAATCAGTATGATTTCCTGCAAGGCAGCTATCAGTATGGCTTGAACAATCTGCTAACGGTCTATGGCGGTACAATGCTGTCACAAAACTATACCTCGTTTGTACTCGGGACCGGCTGGAATACACCCATTGGCGCGGTATCGGTAGATGCCACGCGATCGCATAGCGAGCAAGACAATGGCGATGTATTTGATGGCCAGAGCTATCAGGTTGCGTGGAACAAGTATGTCGCACAGACCGGCACGCAGTTTGCGCTGGCAGCTTTTCGTTACTCCTCGCGGGATTATCGTACCTTTAATGACTACGTATGGGCGAATAACAAAAATCACTATGACCGCGATGAAAATGATGTTTATGACGTTGCAGACTACTATCAAAATGACTTTGGCCGAAAGAACAGCTTTTCGCTGAATATCAATCAAGTATTACCCGAAAACTGGGGATCCTTGGCCGTCAGCGGCCTGTGGCGCGACTACTGGCAGCGCAGTGGAACCGGCAAAGATTATCAGCTGAGCTACTCGAACGCCTGGCAGCGTGTCAGCTATACCTTGTCCGTCAGCCAGACCTATGATGAGGACAACCACGAGGATAAACGTTTTAACCTGTATATCTCCATCCCGTTCTCGTGGGGTGACGGTATTTCAACTCCTCGACGCGATCTGTTTGTCTCTAACTCAACGACGTTTGATGACGATGGTTATCAATCGAACAACACCAGCTTAAGCGGGGTGGCGGGTAATCGCAATCAATTCAGCTATGGTGCCAATCTCAGTCACCAACGACAGGGGAATGAGACAACAGCGGGTGGTAGCCTGGTCTGGCGCGCGCCAGTTGCGACTGTAGGCGGTAGTTATAGCCAATCTAATAAGTATCAACAGGTCAGCGGCAATATTCAGGGGGGTTTAGTGGTATGGTCAGATGGTGTCGCGTTAGCTCCTCGGCTTTCAGATACATTCGCCATTATCAAAGCGCCTGGATTGCAGGGGGCAGCTGTGCAGGGGCATCGTTATTTAACAACCAACAGCAAAGGCTACGCGGTTTACGACAGTTTGACGCCGTATCGTGAGAATATGCTGGTGCTGGATCTTTCCGACAGTAATAGCGATGTCGCCTTGCTTGGCAATCGCAAAGGCGCAGTGCCTTATCGCGGCGCGGTTGTGATGACGGAGTTTGAAACCGATCGGCGTAAACCCTGGTTCTTCATTGCTGAGCGTCCGGACGGATCTCCGTTATCGTTTGGTTATGAAGTGGAAGATGAACTTGGCAATAACGTTGGCCTGGTGGGCCAGGGTAGCCGGTTATTTGTTCGTACCAACGATATTCCCGCTTCGGTACGCGTTGCAGTTAATAAACAGCAGGGACAGTTCTGCACGATTACCTTTGATAAGGTGATTGATGAGAACAAAGTCTATATTTGCCGCTAAGGGATTGGTTTATGAAAAAATATATGTTTTTGCTTTTATTGGCATTCTCTTTTTGGGGTCAGGCTAAATGTACCCTAGGGACGAATACGACCGCACAGCAAACTGTAGAACTTGATATGACGTCAGCAACAGTTGGTTCTGTAGTTACTGTAGCGTTCAATACTAACCTGAATGATACATTTTCATGTAATGCGTCAACTGATAAAATGTATTACGCAACGCCATTACAAGACTATATTATTGAACTTAAAGAACCCGGTGCAACAAAATCTATCTTTATGAAGTTAAAACTGACCGGAAGCGGATTCCCTGTTGCAACAGGCAATGATGGTCAATATAACTCAACGCCCAAAGAGTATAAAACACAAGAAGTTATTAACCCGAGACCATTCGTTATCGAGGCATCTTATGTCAGATCTGGTACTGCTGATCTGACGATAGCCAGTGGCAATACGATAAACCTTGGACGTCCCGCTATTAGTATATTAACTGATAATACCTGTAATAGCAGCCTATGGTCATGGATTGTCTGTTGGATTGGAGGGAAATTTAACAGCAACGTATCTTATTCACAAAATATTACGTTTACCGTCAAGCACAGACCAACAACCTGCCGTTTTTCACAGGCAATATACGAAATTAAAATGCCCGATACAACGTTAAACGAAATGAATGCGGCAACTAATACTAAATCAGGTTCCACAAATCTGATACTGAATTGTGAAAGTATATATAACGTTACCACCAATCCCGTTAGTTTTAAGGTGGCGAGAGGTGACTGGGATGAAAGCGGGAAAATACTAAAAAATACGCTAACGAATGGCGCAAAAGGAGTAGGGTTCCAGATATATAACGGCACCGCGACTACTCCCCTAAAACTGGGGGATACTCTGATGAACAGAATTACTAAACTGGAAACAATCAACAATCAGTACACTTTCCCTATCACTGCGAAATATATTCGCGTAACAGGTGAATCGTTACGGCCCGGTGAGGTACAAAGTAAAGTGATATTTGCAGTATCTTATGACTAATTGCGGGTATTTCACGTACTTTCTTGCTGAAAGTACGTGTTTTTGTTTTATTACCGATGATAAAAAATCTCGCCGTCGTAGGCTTTAATGATCTTAGCATCGGCATCATTGACCAGCACATACGCGCCGCCCATGTAGGTCCAGTGGGTACCTGCCGTCGGCGCGGGCAGGTTGCGCAGATTCCACTGTTTAATGGTGTATTCTTCGGTGAGATACAGTGGTGGAACCTTGTCACCGGGTTTGAAATGGGTGAAGTCAGCAATAAAGCTGCTCAGTTCATACTTATCGATACCGGTGGGTGCCGCTGTTGCGGCTGGCGCGGCCCAGACGACGCTGCTTGCAAGCAGAAGTGCACCCAGCAACATTTTATTCTTCATACCCATCTTCTCTACCTCTTCGGGTCATCAAAATCAGTCATGTATCATTCCTGGCATACCAGATGTCTGACAAGCACTATTTTGTGATCACTCCAGTCATTTCGTAAAAAGTGTAAATGAAAGTACAGAATTGCAGCAACCTTGACCAGTAGTTTCGCAATAGGGGAGGTACAGCACGATTCATTCTGTCAGCTTTACGGCTGTTCTATGGCTGACAGCCATGCATTCTTTCATTTATTAGATAATAGGGACCGTTGCTAACCCCTATTATTAATATTAAAATTCTCTTGATAGGGTGATGTACCCGTTGAACCTAACTGAACACTCGTCTTTGTTCATCAGGCTTGAGGCAATGAATACATCTTTCTTACCGTGCTTATCGGTGTAGGTATATTTAGCTGTAATGGACTTCACTTCATTATCATAATAGCTTGAAAGATAAATGTTTTTGTACTTATCTTCTGTTTTATCCTTATCAGGATCTTTATCAAAGTCGATTCTTGCTAATTTCTCAGCGTACATCCGTGAAATAGGTGTAATATCAAGCACATCTACTTTTGCTTTCATTTCATCAACAGTAGATGTATCTATACTCAAGTCCTCTGCTAACTTATTGAATAATATGGCTTCCATTGCTGAACCTACTGATGCACAACCCTCATTTTTTGCAAATGAAAGAATAGGTATGAAGGTTATAAGGATTAATAATTTTTTCATTTAATCCTCAACTACCAGAATCTTATCAGAGCTATCATTGATCTCTTTGCGACCAGCCAGTCCTAATATGATGCATCCATCCGAGGCACTAAGAGGATGTGTTGAACTATTACCGTGTATCATGAAACCATCACGCCCGCACATCTGATTTTCAGGGTAAGGTGTAAGGCGTATTGTGTACGCTTTTGTCTTATGGTGATAGAAAGCAAGACCGATAGTGTAGGTTCCTCTAGGAAGTGGCCCCTTTTCACTCACGCACTCGTTAGCTGAATCATTCTTAAAACCTGGTCTACCTGAATACAATGCATCAAATTGGTATGTACCATTCAGATAGAAGCTATGAGAACTTACTTTGTATACCCAAGTCATTACGCCGCCTCCTTGCTGTCGTTCCATGAATCGGAGTGAGTTATGTTCCCGTCCAGATAGAGCCATGTGATCTTTTCGTAGGCTAAGTAGAATGCCTCAATGTGATTTCGCTTTTCATATGCTGGATTCTTGACATCAAACATAAAAGGTTCAATCTCATTGACCCTTACATTATCCATTGTCACTCGAAAATATTCTTCTTCCAGCCCGTTGTGGTTGATATGGTAGAATTTCAATACCGCTTGTTTGAATATCTGTCCACTGGATACACCCTGATAGAGATAAGGCGATGAACAATCTACCTCTTTCAGTAAAAAATAATCTCCATGCTTCCTCTTAGCTGTAATCTGTCCTGTCAGTGGATCAGTAGGTAGCTCTACGTTATGCATCAGTTCTACAATTTCAATAGAACCTTCTCTACCATGTACATCAACCGATCCTTTAACCTGATTTCCTACATCGTCTGTAAGCCATAGATAAACAGGTATTGCCATATCAAAATCCCTCTTAGTTAGTATGGTATCCCTCGTTATCATATTCCTGCAAAATGGGAATAAGGAATGAGTGCTTATTATAACATCATGAAAATAAAATAGATTTTAGTAAAATTAATATTCCGGTTTACTAGAGCTTAAATCATTGAAATGCAATTAACGGGATAATGCCTAAAGCGGGGCACGACGTATGACACAAAAAGAGATACACCTTTGCGGGGTGTTATGGTGTATATTGACTCCGGATCAAATTAATTTTTCAGGCATAACTTACTGTAAAATTAAAAGAGATCAATTCAACGACTCGGGGTGCCCTTCTTCGTTGAAGGCTGAGAAATACCCGTACCACCTGATCTGGATAATGCCAGCGTAGGGAAGTCTGACACTGCTCGTGTCCCTTCTTCGCGCGGGCAGGAGCTGAACCATGCAGCCTGACCTGCACAGCCGCGCGCTCGCGGCTCACACTTTGCACCAATTTAGAACCTTATCCCCGCTCACACACTGTATGACCAATGAGGTCGTGCAAAGCTTTACTGCCAATACGTTACTGGCGCTGGGCGCATCGCCTGCGATGGTGATCGAGCCTGAGGAAGCCAGCCAATTCGCCGCTATTGCCAGTGCATTGCTGGTTAATGTCGGCACCTTAACTCGGGAACGGGCCACGGCGATGCGTGCCGCAGTTGAGCAGGCTCATCATGCTAAAACCCCGTGGACGCTCGATCCCGTTGCCGCCGCTTCTGCCTGGAATTATTGTCACTACAGCCTGCTGCTATTCGTGGCAACGCTTCGGAAATACTTGCTCTGGCCGGCATGAACGGTGGGGGACGTGGCGTGGATACAACCGATACGGCTGTTGCTGCGCTTCCGGCAGCGCAGGCGCTGGCTCGTCAGATTGGGACCATTGTCGTGGTTACCGGCGAAGTGGATTACGTCACCGATGGTCAGCGTACCGTTTGCGTGGACGGTGGTGACCCGTTGATGACTCGCGTGGTGGGCACCGGATGCGCGCTATCAGCGTTTGTTGCGGCCAGTTGCGCTTTACGTAGTGACCGACTTGATAACGTCGCCTCCGCCTGTAGCTGGATGAAAAAGGCCGGGCAAATAGCCACACAACAATCAAACGGACCGGGCAGCTTTGTCCCGGCATTTCTCGACGCCCTCTATAACCTGAACGCCCAGGAGCAAGCATGAAACGGATTAACGCATTAACGATCGCCGGAACCGACCCAAGCGGTGGCGCGGGTATTCAGGCCGATTTAAAAACCTTCTCGGCGCTGGGCGCTTACGGCTGTTCCGTTATCACGGCGTTGGTGGCGCAAAATACGCGTGGGGTGCAGTCGGTGTATCGCATTGAACCTGATTTTGTCGCCGCGCAGTTGGACTCTGTGTTCAATGATGTGCGTATTGATACGACTAAAATCGGTATGTTGGCGGAGACGGACATTGTCGAAGCTGTTGCCGAACGTTTACGTCGCCATCGGGTACAAAATGTGGTGCTGGACACGGTGATGTTGGCGAAAAGTGGCGATCCGTTGCTGTCGCCCTCGGCGGTAGAAACGTTGCGTACCCGTTTGCTGCCGCAGGTTTCGATTATCACCCCTAATTTACCCGAAGCTGCTGCACTGCTCGGGGCATCGCATGCGCAAACTGAGCAGGAGATGTTAGAGCAGGGAAGGGCGCTACGGGCGCTGGGCTGCGAGGCAGTGTTGATGAAGGGCGGTCATCTGGATGATGCACAAAGCCCCGACTGGCTCTTTACGCGCGATGGTGAGCAGCGTTTTACCGCACCATGGGTGGTGACCAAAAATCCCCAGGGCACCGGTTGTACGCTATCGGCGGCGTTGGCAGCCCTGCGTCCGCGCCATAACAACTGGGCCGATACCGTACAGGAAGCCAAACTGTGGCTTTCAGCGGCGCTGGCACAGGCCGACACGCTGGAAGTTGGCGAGGGAATTGGTCCGGTGCATCATTTCCACGCGTGGTGGTAATGGGTATACTGGCTGCAGAAACGGCGGCCAGGAAAAAGATAAATGGAACAAGCGCATACCCAGCTTATCGCACAACTGAATGAACGTATTTCAGCGGCGGATAACACGCCGCTGTATATGAAATTTGCGCAGACGGTGAAGAATGCTGTGCGCAGTGGGATCCTGGAGCACGGCAATATCCTGCCCGGCGAGCGCGACCTCAGCCAGTTGACCGGCGTTTCTCGGATTACGGTACGCAAGGCGATGCAGGCTCTGGAAGAAGAAGGTGTAGTGACACGTGCCCGCGGTTACGGAACGCAAATTAACAATATCTTCGAGTATTCGCTCAAAGAAGCGCGTGGTTTTTCTCAGCAGGTGGTGTTACGCGGTAAAAAACCGGATACGTTGTGGGTTAACAAAAGAATTGTGCCTTGCCCGGAAGAGGTGGCACAGCAGTTGGCTGTTGTCGCAGGGAGTGATGTCTTCTTGCTCAAACGCATTCGTTACGTTGACGAAGACGCAGTCTCTATTGAAGAGTCCTGGGTACCCGCACATCTAATTCATGACGTGGATGCCATCGGTGTTTCGCTGTATGACTATTTTCGTAGCCAGCATATTTTCCCGCAGCGCACGCGCTCACGTGTTAGCGCCAGAATGCCTGACGCAGAGTTCCAGGCGCACATTCAAATGGATAGCAAAGTGCCGGTACTGGTGATCAAGCAGGTAGCGCTTGACCAGCAGCAACGGCCTATTGAATACAGCATCAGTTACTGTCGTAGCGATCTATACGTTTTTGTGTGCGAGGAGTAGCTCCTCGCGTGACGGGGCGCAATCGCCGCCGCGATGCCCAACTACCCAGGACGCCACCGCGTTACCTAACAGCACTGAGTCGGCCAGCGTCCAGCCAGACGCCAGCCCAGCCAGCATACCGCCAGCGTGGCTGTCACCTGCGCCGATAGTATCAACGACCGCCGTTGCAAATGCCGGTACGCAGCCCGATGTCTGTGCGCTGAAATACCATGCGCCGTCTTTATCGTGACGCACGACCACCGGTGCGGTGAAACGCTGCACCCATTCTGCGCCAAAACCTTCCACATCCTGACTCAATGCAAACCGCTCGGCAGCAATTTCCGCCTCCTGACGATTAAGTGACACCAGCGGACGACAGGCCATAATTCTTGCCAGTAAGGGCTCGGGAATGTCGCCGATGCGCGGGCCAAAATCGATAAATGGTGTCACCTCTTCCAGACCTTCCAGCCACTGCACCAGCAATTCACCGCACGGGGACGCTAGCTGATAACCCGAAAGATACACCAGGCTATGACGCGGGATATCCAGCTGTGCCAGCCAGGCGGCATTCCACTGATTCTCAACGCCGCTAAAAGACATAAAGGTACGCTCGCCATCCGGCTCCACCAGTGCCAGACACCAACCGTTATCGCCTTCGGCATTGTCGATCCGGCTATGCAGTCCCTCTTTTGTCATCCGGTTGCGGATAATGTCGGCCCACACTCCCTGACCCAGTGGTAGAGCATTGCAGGCATCGATACCTAAACGCTTAAGCGTGACGGCGATATTGAGTGCGCAGCCGCCAACGTTAACACCTTGCTGCTTGAGCTCGATGTCACAGCCGCGCCAGGGGAGGGCATACGCATCGGCAATGACATCAATCACCGCCGCACCCACCACCGTTACTGGCCGCTGTGTACGTAATTGCGAGAGAAGTTGTTGCAGATGCGTGTTGCTCATAGCGCCTCCCGCTGCTCGCGCAGTCGCATTAACCCGTTGGCGTAGTGGGTAAAGTCCAGCTGATTCACCGCGTCCAACTCCTGCTTCAATGCTGGGTTGATCGCGCTCACGCCATGTAATGCACCACAAATGGCGGTTGCCATCGCCCCGATGGTGTCGGTATCGCCGCCGAGGTTAGCGCACAAAATGGCGCAGCGGTTAGGATCGGTCTGTGCCAGCTCAACCATGGCGATAGCGCAAGGAACGGACTCAATGGTGCTGGTTCCTGCCCCCACAACCTGATACAACTGCTCGCTGGCGGACTCGATGCCATCGGCGTTACGGACGATTTTCAGCGCCAGTTCAAGGCGTGCACAAAGCGATGCGCTAAAGGTGGTGATTCGTTTTTGCTGCGCATGCAGGGCAATGGCAGGTAGCGCGTCGACAATCTCTGACCATTTTCCTCCGTCGATGGCGCGCGATACCGCCCACGCGACGACAACGGCTCCCGCGATAGCCAGATCCGATTTATGCGTTGGGCTGGAGGCCAGTGCCACATCATCGATAAAGGCATCAAGATCGCGGGCGGGCAGCAGGCATCCCAGCGGGGAAACGCGCATTGCCGCGCCATTGGTCACGCCGTTGTTTTCCAGTTCGGCGACTGGTTTACCGTCACGAATAGCGTTCAACGCAATTTTTGAGGTCGGGCCGAGCACGTTTTTATTAAAAGCATCAAACTGCTCGGCCCAGGCCAGAATATTGCGACCAATAACGTCTGGCACAATTTCGCCGTCGCACTCAAGCAGGGCATCTGCCAGACACAGTGCCATGGACGTGTCATCAGTGAACTCCGCCTGGTTAAAATAGCAGGCGGCATTATTTTCCGCAGGGCCGGGCAAAAAACGGTTGATCCAACCGAAGTGTGCTTTAACCCGGGTTCTTGGCCACAGTTCCGACGGCATGCCCATCGCATCCCCTAACGCCTGCCCATAAAGAGCACCGAGAATACGTTCTGCTTTCATTTTACTTCCCCTTGTTTCAACGCTACATCGCGATCGTCCACCTTAATGGCGGTGATTTCTTTGTCTGATTCGCGAAAGAAAACCATAAACATCACGGCAATGACGGCAATCATGACCGCGCCAAATCCCCACATACCAGCCCAGTTAAAGGTGAGACCATTAACCGGTTCCTGATAAGCAAACATTTTTTCCATCATCACGCCGCCCAGACGGTAACCGAGCAGGCTGCCGAACCCCTGACAGCAGAGGGTGATAAGCCCTTGCGCTGCGGTGCGCATGTGGACCGGCGCTTTTTTATCGACATAGATGTAAGCCGTGACGTAATAGAAGTCGTAACTGACGCCGTGCAGCAGAATGCCGAGAAACAGCAGGGCGTAAGTGAAATATTCTTCCGCACCGCCGTAAACGAAAAATCCGTAGCGGATCGCCGCAGTAATAAGACCAAGCAACAATACCTTTTTAATGCCAAAGCGTTTGGTGAAAAACGGTAACGCCAGCATAAAGAAGATTTCAGAGAATTGGCCCAGTGTCATCCAGCCGGTGGCGTTTTTCATTCCGACTTCTGTCAGGTAACCGTTGGCAAAGATGTAATAGAACGCCAGTGGCATCGCAAACAGGAAAGAGCAAAAGAAGAAGACGAGGAAATTCTTATCGCGCAGCAGGATCAGCGCATCCAGACCCAGCATAACTTTGAAATCCATTTTGCCGGTACTTTTTGGCGGCGTATCCGGTAAAAAGAAGGCAAAAACGCCTAACAATGCGGAGCTTCCGGCAGTGATAAGCAGGGGAATATTGGTCGGTGAGATGTCGTTATAGCCAAGCATTTGCGGTAAGAAACCGCAGGCCAAACCGGAGGCAATCCAGCCAATGGTCCCCATCACGCGCATGAGCGGGACATCACGTTCAACATCCGGTACGTTGGCAAAAGCAATACTGTTGGTCAGTGCAATCGTCGGCATATAGGTCAACGAATAGGCCAGTAACAGAGGGAAGAATCCGCTAAAGGTGGTTTGCTGGGCGGCGAAGTACATCAGAATAGCGCCGACGAACATCAACACCGCCAGCACTTTTTGCGCGGAGAAAAAGCGGTCAGTGATTGAACCGACCAGAATGGGCGACAGGATCGCCGCAATGGCGGTGCAGGCGTAGGACC
>OAUF01000759.1_pt1 | contig 16835 bp, 7 predicted proteins | sample 1495111 | NCBI WGS metagenome assembly OAUF01 (sample SAMEA2580002, study PRJEB22360) | human gut metagenome | reverse complement strand
TCTTTGCGCGCCGGGCCGGCTCCGCGGCGCCATCCCCGCCTGCCGCTCCCCCGGCGCTGAGTTTGCCGTCGATGAGTTTCGACAGGTCGTCGCGCAGCATGAGGTCGATCAGAAAGACGGCGTTGGGCACTTGGTCACGATATTCGCGCACGATGGCGCGGATTTCGGTTTCGGATGGCATCTTGGCCTGCGCTGCGCCGGTAGCGCTCGAATCGTCCGGTTCGTCCGTCTTGCCGGGAATGATGCCGGCCGCGATAAGCGCACGATACCGATGTGCCGTATTCACGTTTTCCGCGATGGCGGCGAGCGCTTGCAAATCCGCCGCTCCGACGCCGAATCGCGGGGTGGCGAGCAGTCGCATCAGCGATCCGCTGTCGGTGTGATCGCAGATTACGTGCAACAGGGCGAAGATATCCTGTACTTCCGGACGTTCCAGCAACGCCGCCTGGCCGACTACCAGCGTGGTCAGTCCGGCCTGTTTCAATGCATCCTCGTATTTCGGCATCGACTGTTTGGAGCGGAACAGCACGGCCACATGCGGGCGATTGTCTTTCACGCCGCCGGCCAGTGCGGCGTCGGATGGCGTGTGTAGCGCGATCGCATGTTTGGCGAAGCGCACGACGGCGTCGATCTCCTGCCCGAAAGTGGCGAAGCCGAGCACGCCAAGCGTGCCTTCGGGCGCGGTATCGATGTTGGATAGGGCCGGTACGTCCACTTCGCGCATCAACGAACTGCTTAGGCGCCGGACGGGCAACCGTAACGGTTTGGTGAGGTTATTGGCCGCTTCGAGCACCATGCGGGAGTTGCGTCGGGTCACGCTCAAGGCAAACGGCTTGTCGGTCTCGCTCATGCCGAAATCGCGTTGCAGCATGCGGAATGCGCCCGGGCTGGCGCCTCGCCATGCATAGATCGATTGGAATGGGTCGCCGACGGCGTTGACTGCCGATCGACGTGCCGAATCGACGTGGAACAGGGATGCCAATAGCGCGGCCTGCGTGGTGGATGTGTCTTGGTATTCGTCGAGCAGCACATGCGAATACCGTTTGCGATAGGTGGCGCCGATTGACGGGAATCGAGTGACCAGCTGGAACGCGGCGATGGTGAAATCGCTGAATTCCGCCATGTTGCGAGCCCGTTTCTCGGCATTGTAGTCGGCTACGAGGTGCAACAGCAGGTCACGTTGACGCGTCACGTCGGATAACTGGCTGACCTTGTAGACGCATAGGGCGTGGCATTGTTCGCGGTACTGGCGTTTGCGCGCTTCGAAATCCTCGCCGGATTCCTTTTTCTTTCTCTTCAGAGGTTTGGGGGCCTTAATATCGGCGGGAATCTCTTCGTCCTCGAGTGCCTTGGCCACTTGTGCGACGAATGCTTCATCCCAGGCGCGCACACGCTCCACGGCCTCGTCGAAGCTGGTACAGTCGCCGCCGATCATGGCGCCGGAGATGGCATTGGACAGTGCGAACACCCTGCCGGCGATGGTACCGAACGATGCGAGGTCGCCGTCGAATCGCATGATTTCGTCCATATGCTTGTCGAGCACGGCATAAATCAGCTGCATGGCCCCCGCTTCGCTCAGTGGCTGCGTATTCTGGTCGAAGCCGACGAGCAAACCGTATTGGCGCACGATGGTCTGGAAGAATGCGTCGTATGTGGAGATTTCCGGCTTGAGGAACGCGGCGCCGGCCGATCCGGTCCGGCCACCCTGATTGCTCACCACGGCCGCAGACACGCGGGACAGCAGTTCGGAGGCGGCCTTGCGCGTGAAGGTGAGACCCAGGATCCTTTCCGGCGAAACGCCCTGTTCGATCAGGTTGATGATGCGCCTGGTCATGGTGTAGGTTTTGCCGGATCCCGCGCCTGCGACCACCACCACATCGGCGTATGAGGGGGCCTGAACGACGGCCGCCTGTTCAGGACTGTCGGTGAATTTCGGCGTGCCGCTCATGCCACTCTCCTTTCGAAGACGGTGTTCTGTTCGCCGGCACAGGCCGGGCAGACTGATTTGTTTCTGCATGACTTCACGTGTTTCGATGTCGGCCGTGCGGTGATTCTTATGGCTCGACAGGCGGCCGCCGCATAGAAGACGCGAGCGATCATGGTCAACGACCACACCGCCATTGTGGAGCGCAGTTCCAGGAACTGCCGCCAATGCTCGTCTCTGACCGCTTCGGGGCGTTCAGCACCGTCGAGATCGTCGACGAACAGTTTGTCGAACGTGGGGAGGCAGAACCTGGGCACATACTTGCCCGCATTCAGGCTTCCGTTGGCGAACAGCGCCTGCTGGTGATATGCCTCCTCGCCCTGCGTGCCGCGTGGGGCCGGCGCGGTGGAACACATGACGTGGAACAGGGCGCTCTGCCCGATATTCGGCATGAGTGCAATGGCCTGTGCGCCGCGCGGTCCTTCTTCCGGAAACGCCAATCCCAATTGGTAGCATGCAAGTTGCAAATCGCTGAACATGTCTTGGCCGCTGAGCTGTTTACCGGTCTTGTAGTCGATTAGGCGCACCTGTTCGCCGCCGCCGCTCAGCACGCGTCGTTCCAGCCGGTCGATCCGCCCCGACAGACGTATCGTAAGCCATTCGCTCATGCCGGTTTCCGGCCATCCTCCGACAAGCAGCCCCATCAGAGATATGAGCTCTCCGCGCCCGATCGGATCGACGCCCTCGATCGCGTTGTACGCTTCGAGAACGTCATCGAATCCGAAGCGTGCGGCGAACTGCAGTTCCGGCTCCGCCTCCGTAAGCTTGCCGACTTCGAACCTATCGGCATTTTTGGCGGGGTATCCGCTGCGGTTCGAGTTGACGAAATACGTGGCGATGTTACGTAGCGCGTCGACGGCCCGCTCGTCCTTACCGAGTGCCTCGTAACGTTCCTTGGGGTCGGGTATGGCGTTCAGATCGCCACGCAACCGTTCGTATTCGGCCATCATCCACTGCGTGATATTCTCGATGTTCTCCTCGTCGTTCAATGCAGTGTGGTTTTGCGGCAGATCAAGTCCCGCTTCGGTGGCCTTCTGCGCCACCTTGTGGATGAGCGAGCCGAAATTCGTGGCCACGCTACCCATGCGCGGGCCCGCGAAGCGGTTCTCGAGCATCCAGCACACCGGGCAGGCCCACAGGCGGTCCACCGCGGATGGCGACAACGTCACCACATCGGAACGATGGGAATCCCGGGATTCCGAATCATCAGTCTCCGACTGCTTCGCGAACGGCCAATATGCTGGATCGGCGGCCGCAATGCCACGCGAAGCCAGCAGCGCCAACGCAGCGGCCGCATCCTTCGCCTTGGACGAGCCGGCCGGTTCGTCCGCCAGCACGCTGCGCGCAGCCGCGACCAAGCCACGCGGATCGGCATCGAGCCCATTGAACTCGCCGGTACCGCCGACCAACGCATAATCGCGCTGTTCCGGATCGGCGTCGCGTTCGCGGTCAAAGCGTTCCGGCAGATAGCCGTACAGAAAATCGGACGGCACATTGTCGTCATTCAATACGGCGCTCAGCACCGCGCGTTCGTCGGCGCGGGTCAGCGCCACAAGAAAGCTCTTCTGCTCGGAGGCGAGCACCGCGGCCAACTGCGCATCCTGGCGGCCCGCCGAAGTGACGATGTCGTCGCGCAGTTCGCCATGCAGCATCACATCCGCCAGGCTCTCTCCGCCGAACAAGGTGTTGCGGGGAGCCAGATTCGGCCATTGGCCCTTTTGCAAGGCCGGCAGGAACACAAGGTTCCAATGCCTTCCGGCCGCACCCGCCGGCGTGGTGAGCGTCACGGCCTGGTCGATCGGTGCGGTGTGCGCCAACGAATCGGCTTCGATGGTGAGCGCACGCACCTGTTCGATGAACGCGCCGATGGTATGTGCGGCCAACACGCCACCCGATTCGTCGCCCGATGCGTAGCTGAACAGGCGCATCGCCGCGTCCAAACGGTCGTTCGCCGCACGGCCTGCCGCGGAATTTTCCAACGATACGCGCTGCCAGATCCGTGCCTTGTCGCAGGCAGTCCACGCGCAATCAAGCACGTATTGCGGTTCACGGGAGATGAGCTTACGTTCCGCTTCGATGGTCTTGTCGAGCACTTTCCACAGGCTCGCAAATGCTTTGGATTGCGGGTCGGCGCCCAGTACGGAGGCGATTGCGTCGAGCACGCGGTCCGTATTGCCTTCCAATAGCAGCACATACAGCGCGTCCACACCAAACGGAAGATCGGACGGATCGACCAAGTCCGCGGAATCAAGCCGTTCCTCCGACATCAGACTGTCGTCTACCGCAATCGTCGGTGTGGCCGAATCCGCCGACTCGGACATCCGTGTCAACTGACGTGAGTTGCGCAAATCGACGACGTAATCCTTCCAATCGGCAATCAAACGCGGCAACAACGCCTGCTTCGCTACGTCGGCCCTGTCCGAATCGTCCAATTCACCGGAATCATCCGATTCCAATACCGCGGCAAGCGAGCCGAGCGCATTCATCGCCGATTCGACGGTCGCCAATCGTGTGGGGCGCCCCTCATGCTGTGCGTCGCCGCCGACCGTGATCAGCGGCGAATTCATGATCAGCGCTACGCGAGAACGAATATACGCGCCGGCCGTACGAAGCCCCATCTTCGACGCCGCAATCGTCTGCTTCTTCAGTCCGGCCAGTTCGATCAGTGCGAACAGGCCCTGCACGAATGGCTCGTCCTTCAGCGGGCGGGTCACGCTCGAATAGCGCACAGGCACGCCGTCGGCCCGCAGTCGTTCGCCGAACGTACGCACAGTGTCGTTGTCGTGCGCGATCACAGCCATGTCGTTCCAGTCGCGGGAATGTTGCAGATGCTCGGTTTTGATCCTCCAGACCACGTCATCCAGCTCCTCGACGGCGGAGCGGTACATGGCGGTTCCGATGCTGCCGTCATCTGGCGAAATACCGTCTACGGAGACACCCGTCGGCACCGTTTCGATAGGTAGTGAGCCTGGCAGCGCCGGCATCTTGCCCGGACGACTCGGCAGCGCCTCATCCGTCGGTTCGGTACTGGCGATCGACAAACTCACGCGGCTTGCGGCCAGCGTACGATACGCGGGCTTACGTTGTTCCGTTTCCGTGACGTCGATGCGTTCCAGCCGAGCCCCCAATCGCGATTGCGCCGCGTTGAACAGGTATTCCGGATACGATCCGCGGAACGTCTGTACGGATTCGTCCGGATTGCCGACGAGCAGCAGCCGCACGCCGCGCCCGCGCAAAGCTGCGAGCATGTCGAATCCGGCAAGCGTGGCATCTTGGAAATCGTCGACGATCAGTATCCTCGGCAGATCTTCGATCTCGGCCTGCGTCACGGTGGCGGCCGCATCGACCATGAGCTGCGATGCGTCGAGACGGTATTCGCCCGGATAGGCCGCGCGAATCGCCTCATCGTATTCGGCACGCAACGCAAAGGCGAGACGCCATTGGGTACGCATGCGTTCATGCCGCTCGTTGAGCGTGCCATCCTTACTGGCGGCACGTGCAATCAGCCCATCCTCGAGTTCGGGTTTTGCGCCGATCTCATTCATGCGGGCGAGCATGTCACGCAACTGGTTGGCAAAGGCGTCGGTGGAATCGTCGACCACCATGCCCGACCAGTCGGCCACCGCGAAATACGTGCGCAGCAGGTCGCAGACGGCACATTCGTCACCACGATTCGTATGGTCCACATGCGAGGCGAGCACGCGACGGATGATCATGTCCTGTTCGGCGCCGTTGAGCAGCTTCGGCAAAGGCAGACCCGCACGCGAGCGCACGGCCGTCACGATGCGGAAGGCCACAGCCGGCAATGTGGTGACCGGTCGGGCCTGCGAAATCGCGGACAACTCACGAATCACCCGATCGCCCAAGTCATCGGCGATCTGCCGGCCCGATACCGTCATCACGGCCTGCGTATCGCCATACCGCCTCATCGCGGCGATCAGCGCACGTAACGCAAATTCGGTTTTGCCGCTGCGGGGCGCTCCCGCGACCAACGTCACATCCGCAAGGTCATCCAAATCCATCATGCCTCCCAAGACTACTCGACCGATTGCGTCCTCACTGTGCACCCACCGGACAAATCGTCAGCGTCACAACGCACGATTCGCAATCACTCCACATCCGGCATCGTCACGGCACCGGCCCACAACTGCAGAGCAAGAGCATCATCGAATATGGCGCCACGGACTCTATCGACCAGCCTCGATGCTGGCTGTTTTGCCACGGACGCGCAAACCGTTGAACATGACCCGGATTCCGATGAACAGGAGCGTGACGGCGGCCCAGAGAGCGGCCATGCGGACGGTATCCGGCACGGCGGAACCGTTGCACAGCACACCGATGCCGGCAAGACACGGCAGATAGATGCATGCGGTAATGATGCAGGTGACGGCGAGGTAACGATAATCGCCCGCACCGATCAGAATGCCGTCAATCGCCCACATCCAACCGGAAAGCGGCAGCGTTGCACCGACGACGACCATGCCGACCGCAATCAGCATCCGCACCGGCTCCGACGCGGAGAACAGCGGAGGCGCGATCATTCCCAGAACAATCAGGCCTACGCCAATCACGATTCCCGCAACAAGCCCTGCCCGGCCGGCCGCCTTGGTCATACGCAAGGCCTGTTGCGGCCGTTTCGCACCGATCTCCACCGCCACAAGGCTCTGCCCGGCAATGCCTATGGCATCCAGCATGTTCAATACGAAATTCCACGTCGAATTCACGACCTGATAGGCGGCAAGCACCAGTACACCCATGTGTGCCGCCAGCATCACCGTGGCCATCAGACACGCACGTAGGGCAAGCGTGCGGACGAACAACATCAGGCCGTCGCCCATACTCGCCTTCATGCTTCGCACGCGCGGCCGCAGTGAAGCGCCCTCCTGATGAGCCCACAGCAGTGCCGGTCCGATCAGCACGACCGCCATGAACCATTGCGCGATCAACGTGCCGACACCGGAGCCGAATACGCCCCAGCCGCATCCAAGGATGAGCGTCACATCCAGAATCGTATTCAAGACGGCACCGGCAATGGCCGCCACCAAGGTAATCGTCACCTTCGCCAGACCGCGGAAGATGCCGTTCGCCGCATACACCAGCAGCATGCCCGGCAAGCCGAACACCACCGCACGCAGATAGGCGACCGCATCATCCAATGCGCCGCCATTTGCACCCATCCACATGCATATCGGGCGCGCGAACACGAACAGCGCCACGGAAACAACGATGCCGATGGCCAGCGCCAACCATAATCCGCTGATGCCGGCCTCCAATCCCTCGCGCCGTTTGCCCGCACCCATCAGTCTCGCCACGCGGGATGTGGTGCCATAGGCCAGAAAGACGCACAGCCCGGCCACGGTAAGCACTATCGTCGAGCCGACCGATAGGCCCGCCAATGCGCTATCGCCGACATGTCCGACGACGGCGGTGTCGATAAGCGCGAACGCAGGTTCGGCGATCAGCTGTCCGAACGTAGGAATCGCCAATGCAAGAAGCCGTCGGTTGACCGACCGTTCCGGCGGCGTACCGGTTACCTTCACGGCATCCGAGGCCATGCCGCCCGCCCGTTCATCATTGGCCATGCCAGACTCCCCGCATCATTGTGGGCTCGACCATCTCAGTCCTCTATGGCATCGACGTAGGGACGCAGTCTCGACAGTAGATGCCGGGCGCTTGTCGTGGCGGATTCATACAGCGCATACGATTCGATCTCGTCATATTGATGCACGATGACGTTGCGCAACGCACGCAGCTCACTCCATGGCAGTTCGGGAGTCTCATTGCGGAATTCGTCCGACAGTTTCCGTGCCGACTCCTGCGCCTGCACCATATCCATGGCCACGGAGTTGAACCGCATATAGTCGCCCTCAAGCTCCTGCGCCGAAGCGACGGCGGAAGCGTCGCGATGCGCACGTTCGAGATGCTCCACAAGACGGATCAGATTCGTCTCGTCCCGGAATCGCTGATCTCCATACTTACGCCGAATCATCATGCCACCCTGATCATATCCGGTTGGATATGCGTGTAGAAACGCCTGCTTGCACGGCTGATCTTCGCATTCCTACGCAATGCGTCCAATGACGTCAACGACACCTCCCTGCCAAACGCCCGTTCCAGATCGCCCTTCAATCCCGCCATCCGCATCATGTCGAGACGGACTCCCTGTGCGGTCACATACAGCAGGTCGACATCGGAGTCGGCGTCCGCCTCACCTCGAGCCACGGAACCATACAGATATACCTCCGCCAGCCCGTATTCCCTGGCGATCCGCTCGATGATGAACTTCACCGTGGTGACATCCACCACACTGTCGGACCGCATCAGCTTGCGCAGCGCCTCATCATAGCGTTGCAGAAAATCCTGCGTCGGATTGCCGACATGCTCCGCCCGGGACAACGCCGACTGCGTCGTACCCATCGCCTCCGCTACCGCCTGTTGGCTTAGCCCGCAATCCATGCGTCGCGCCTTAAGTGAATCAATCATCGCCACACCATCAATATAGCATACATGCTATACTGTGATGATGAAGACGAAACCACTGAGGCCAGCTCTCGGTCATGACGGAGACAATCTTCCCCTTTCCACCCTTCTTTGCGGGTGGCGGAGGAGTGAAAACGGGGACTGCGCCGCCACCCGGCACAGATGCCGGCGGCATCACGAAATCGTCGGCAGTCGCATCGAGCACCGTCGCATCGGGCATTGCCGACGCCAACGGATGACCGCAATGCATGCGGCATCCGGAATCGCCTTCATGCTTCGCACCACAGTCGAAGCAAGGCACGCAATCCGCCCTCTTATCCATCACGCCGTGCAGCCAACCCTATTATTCCCCTTCGTGACGGCAAAGCGCCGCCGCATGGAGCATACATACGGCCGAATCGGTATCGACAGGGGTCAGTTGGTGAGGCGCACATCCTAGAGTATCGAGCAGAGTGGCCGCACGACGGCCTAGAGCAGAAGGACAAGGCATGGAGGTTCCACAACCGGTTCCGCCGCGGATACCCGGCTACGATTTCGTGCGACAGTTGGGTGCAGGCTCCGAGGCAACGGTGTATCTGTACCAACAGCGCTCCCCTGCCCGCCCGGTCGCCATCAAGGTGAGCAACAAGTCCTTGGACCCGCGAGCGGCCGCGCGCTTTCGCGCCGAGGCCGATTTCATGGCGCAGATCTCCTCACACCCCTACATCCTTTCGATTTTCGAATCCGGCGTGACCGGCAACGGGCTCGGCTACACCGTATTCGAATTCGCACCCGGCGGCAGCTATCGGGACGCTTTGCGCAAGGCCACGCTCAATGCCGACCAGATGCTCGATCTCGGCATCAATCTGGCGAGCGCCCTGTTTACCGCACATCGCAAGGGCATCATCCATCGAGACATCAAGACCAGTAACGTGCTCATCAATGCGCAAGGCATGCCGGTACTGTCGGATTTCGGCATCTCCGCCTCGATTTATGACCATCGCACGACCGGCTTCTCGCTGCCGTGGGCCCCGCCGGAGGTGATTTCCGGAGTCGGCGGAGGCAATGAGGCTTCCGATATCTATTCGCTGGGCGCCACGCTGTTCGCCACGATCACCGGTCGTTCGCCGTACGAATACGCCTATCGTGTATCCAACAAGCAGGAGCTGGCCATGACGGTCGTCAGCAAGCCTCTGCCAAAGCTCAACCGCCCCGAGGTGCCGCCGCAGGTGGAGCAGGTGCTGCGCAAGGCGCTCGACAAGAATCCCGATCAGCGGTACTATTCTGCACTCGATTTCGCCCGCGCCATGCAGCGGGTGCAATACGCGCTGTACGGACATGCCACGCCGACCACGGTGGAAGGCGTGCCACAGTATCCGAAGGACCTCCCCTCACGCCAGGACACGCACGGCACGGATGACGCATCCGACTCCGGCCGCACCAAGACATGGGTGAAACCCGTCGTCATCGGTACGCTCGCAGTGGCCGCAATCACCGTGGTCGCACTGGTATTCGCCTTCATTGTGGCCCCTCGCATGGATTCCGTCTCCGATAACGGCCATGCGCGGATCAGTCCCACCACAAAGGGGTACGGCAATGGCGGCACCGGTACCGATGACGATGAGGATGACGACATCGCCACGACGGTCGTGCCTCCCGTGGAGAACCTCACCGGCCAATACAACGGCGACAAGGTGAATTTCACTTGGGTGAATCCCGATCCGAAGAAGGGCGATTCCTACGCGTGGTCCATTGTCGGCGATTCCGGGACGAGTACGAACGCGCAGGCGGCCACCACGGAAGATACGCAGGTCGAAGTCCCGGCGGGAGACGGCACACAGACCTGCATTCAGGTGAGCCTGATCCGAGCCGATCGGCGGATGTCGCAGAATCCGACGATCGTCTGCGCGGCCAAGCCGTAACGCACCACCGTCACACCGCATTCGCCACGAGAGAACCGGAGAAGACTCATGGACAGATCAGCGCATCCGAGACGGACCGCGACCTCGCAGTCATACGAGAGGTCCCGCAAGATCGGCGCGATGCTGCGCAGGCTGATGCCGTCCGGCAATCGACAGTGGATCACACCGATCATCATGCTGATGCTTCTGTTGGGCATCGTGGCCGGCGCGCTGATCATCAGTTCGGTGACCCAGCAGCACGTGCAGCTTGACGACGGCACCGTGTGGATCACTTCACTGAAGGACCGCAAGGCCGCGCGGTTCAACGTAAAGGTCAAAGACACCGACGCGGGCATCTCCTCATCCGCGGCACGGTTCGACGTAGCCCAGCACAACGGCGACACCGTGATTCTGGAGGGAACGAAGGCCAGCTATATCGCGGCCTCCACCGTCAGCGAGGACGGCGACACCACCATCAAGGCGGATATGCAGACGTTGATCGGCGGGGATACCATCGCCTTCATCAACATGAAGACCGGCAACGTGTGGGCGGGTGCCTCATCCGATGTGAAATCCGTGAACCCGACCACCGCGTCGCCGAAGATGAAGCTCGGGACGGGCGGCAGAATCGCCGTGACCCACGACGGTGCGATCTACGGCTACCGGCAGTCCGACGGCGCGATTCTGAAAATGGACGGACCGCAGGCGACGCCCGGCAAAGTGACGGAAATCGGCGCAAACCAACGATTGCGGGCAGACTCCTTCACCGTGGTGGCAAATACCCCTGTACTCACTTCCGGCAATGCGATTCACTGGCCGAACGGCAGTGCGGAAGTTTCGATGAGTGGCACGCTCGTCCTCCAGGCACCGCCCACGGACGACAGGCAGAGCGGCTGGGTGGCCGCCGCGGGTCAGCGCGGTCTGGTCACGGTCGATCTGCAGTCCAGGAAGCCGACGCCCGTGGAAATCTCCAATTCCGGCAAGGGCGACGCGGCACAGCCCGTGTCCACCAACGGTTGCGTATCCGCCGCATGGAGCCAAAAGGCGAACAATTATCTGCGCGTGTGCTCGGCGCACGACGGCCATCCGCAATTCACATCCCTGCAGAACGTGAATGCCACCTCCGAACTCGTGTTCCGTGCCAACCATCGTCTGACGGTGCTCAACGACGTAGTCAACGGCAACGTGTGGAATCCACAGGAATCCGCAAAGGTCATCAAGATCCAGTGGAACAAGGTGCAGACGCAGCAGACGAAACAACAGGATCAGAGCACCGACAGCGCCAACAATCAGCATAATTTCAGCAAGACCTGTTCGTCGCAATCCGGTCAGATCAAGGCGCAGGACGATGCGTTCGGCGCACGAGCCGGCTCGTCGCAGATTCTCGACGTGCTACGCAACGATGAACAGACCAACTGTTCGGTGTTGCGCATCACCTCGGCGAGCGCACCGGACGGCGGTGACGTCACCGTCTCGCCCATATACGACGGTCGGTACCTGCAGCTGAACGCCACTTCCGCAGGAGCGGGCACGGTGACGTTCAGTTACGAGATCGGCGACGGTCGGGGCCAGACGTCGAGCGCCACCGTGACCTTGAACATCACCGACGGAATCGACCATGCGCCTGCCCAGACCGATACGCCACCGGAAATCGACGTGGAGCAGGGCGCCACATATACGGCAAACGCGCTGGGTAGCTTCTCCGACCCGGATGGCGATCCGCTGACACTGGTCGCCGCGGTACCGACCAACACCGATCAGGTGACGGTCTCCACGCGCGCGGACGGCCAGCTGGTGTTCAACGCCGGCGCGATGACATCCGGCAGGGCGAGCGTCGAGGTAACCGTGTCCGACGGCGAGCAGACCGGCACCGGCACGCTGTATTTCTCGGTGAAACCGGCCAATACGCTGGGGGCTGCGATCGATCCGGTGGTCAAGCAGACCACGCCCGATGCACGCACCACGGTATCGCTTCAACAATACGTGCATGGCACTTCCGCCGAACCGGCGCAGTTGACCGCGGTGGAGACGCCGAACGGAGCTTCGACCACCATGAACGCGACGGATATGTCGTTCACGTTCACCGCCGCGAATCCAGGTACCTACTATGTGCCATACACCATTACGCAGGGGTCGATTCCCGCAACCGGTCTGGCTCGTGTGGAAGTGCAGGCCGTGACAGGCGATTCCGCCAAACCGGTGGCAGCCAATGACGTGGCGCTGCTCGGAGCGGACAACACCGCCATCGTGGAGCCGCTGGCCAACGATATCGATCCGATGGGCGGCGTGCTGTCAGTCACCTCCGTGAAGGCCGATGCGGCCAGCGGCATTAAAACCGGCGTGGTGAGCAACAAGCGCGTGTACATCACCGCCCGCCAGGTGCCGACCAAACCGGTGCAGCTCACCTACAGCGTGGCGAACGCGGCCGGAACGTCGACCGGCACCATCGTGCTGCAGCCGCCGGCGCTGACCACCGCGAATTCCGTGCCGAAGGCCGACAACATCGACGCACAGGTACGTACCGACGGCATCGTATCCGTCGATGTGCTCGACCACGTCACCTATTCCGACGGCACCACGGTAAGCCTGCAGGACAATCTGCAGTATGACGGGGGTACGTTCAAGGGACTGGTGTTCGTTTCCGGCGACACCGTACGCTATCAGGCCTCCGACCAGGCCGGCACATTCCCCGTGACGTACACCGTCAAGGACAACCTCGGCAACGCCGCCTCCGGAACGATCACCTTCACCGTGCATCAGAAGGATGCTTCCAACAAGAGCGCGCCGACGCCGTCCGACGTGGATGCGCAGGTGGCCGCCGGACGGAAAGTGCGGATTCCGATCACACTGACCGGCATCGACGCCGATGGCGACGACGACCAGCTACTGGGTCTGGGCAACAAGGCGCCGCAGCTGGGCCGCATTACCGAGGTCGGTGCGACCTATCTGGTGTATGAGGCGTATGCGGATTCCTCCGGCACCGACACCTTCTCGTATGCGGTCGAGGATTGGACCGGTCAGCGCGCACAGGCGCAGATCCGTGTCGGCGTCTTCAAGTCGGGCACCGATTCGGGCGTGTACGCGCGTGACGACGAGATCACGCTACGACCGAACACCGCGGCCACCGTGCCGGTTGCGCAGAACGACATCTCCGGCGACAACACGAACCTCACCGTCGAACGCAATGTGGAATCTCAGGGCATCGACGACGTGAAAGTGAACGACAACATGCTCGCGTTCACCACTCCCAAGCAGGCGGGAACGTATTACGTCATCTACACGGTGAAAGACAAGGCAGGCCTTGCCGACACGGCCACGCTGACGGTGAACGTCGATGATAACGCGGCCATCGCACCGCCATCGGCCTACGATTACCGAGTGCCGTCCTCCGCAACGATCGATAAGAAGTCGGTCGACGTGGATGTGTCGCAATGGATCGCAAACCCGTCCGGCACCGCCGACGAGCTGCAGGTCGGCGTGGACGATTCCGCCGTCGACCATGCGCGGACGAAGGGCGGCAGAACGTCCACCGTAATCACGGTGGATCTGACCGATGAGGCGCGTGCGGTGCCCTACACGGTGACGAACACCACATACAACATCACCTCCACCGCGTTCATCCAAGTACCGGCATACGGCGTCTTTCCGCCGACGTTGCGTCCGAAGGCACCGGCATTGAAGGTGAACGCACGTGAGACGATCACCATCAACATCGCCGATTACGTACGTGTCGGCGCCGGCAAGACCGCCTACGTGGACGGCGCCGATTCGGTGAGCGCCACCAAGGCCGACAATGACGACCTGTATGTGAACGATCAGACGCTCAAGTTCACCGCGCCGAAGGATTATGCAGGCCCCGCTTCGATCACGTTCACCGCGGTCGACGGCAAGCATGCCGGAAACGGCAAAGTGAAGATCGTCAATTCGGCGGTGTTGACCCTGCCGATCACCGTGATCGGCCGCGACGTGCCCGCACCTACTTTCTCATCCTCCACGGTGGACGTGGTGGCCGGTGAGGGCTCCACCACCATCGATCTGACCGCCTTGACGCATTCGCCGTCGGGACTGTATGACGACGAAAAGGAATACACGTATGCCGGTGGAGTCTCCTCCGACCAGGTGACCACGAACGTGAGCACCGACGGCAAACTGACGGTGAGCGCCGACAAGACGGCCACGCCAGGAACCACGGTGAGCGTGCCGATCACCATCTCGTATTCGAAAGGCACCGTGCAGGCCGGTGTGACCGTGCGCGTGGTGGCCTCCACCAGGCCGATGGCGCGCATCGGCGCGAAGACCCTGAAGGTCAAGGCTGGGTCAAGCGAACAGGTGAACGTGCTTGGCGACGCCTACAATCCGTTCCCCGACACCGCGCTTACCGTGACGGGATGTCAGGCCGACGGTTCCGCCAAGCTGGCGGTGGACTGCCCCGCCAACGGAATGATAACGATTGCGGCGGCCTCCGATATCGGCGCGAGCACGAACCATGTGATCGTGACCGTGCGCGACGCCACTATGACCAAGGAACGTGAAGTCACTGGAACCATCAGCGTTTCGGTGACGGACAAGCCGGACGCCCCGCTGCTCTCCCCCATCGCCGGCGATGCCCAGGATGGCGCGGTGAATCTGAGCTGGACGGCGGGTTCTTCGAACGGCAGCCCGATCACCGAATACAAGGTCTCGTGGACGGGCGACTCCTCCGGAGAGAAATCGTGCGGCACGGTGACCACATGCCAGGTGACGGGGCTCACCAACGGCAGGAAGTACTCGTTCACCGTCATGGCGCAGAACGAAGTCGGATGGTCCAGTCCATCGAATGCCGTGGACGGGCAACCCGATAAGATACCTTCCGCGCCGCAAGACGTGAGGGCCGAAGCCAACGGCAACATCGTGGCCGTGACATGGTCGGTGCCGAAAGGCAACTTCTCGGAAGTCACCGAATATGAGGTGACCCTGACCGGCGGTGGCGTATCCAAGAAGGAGACCACCTCCGCAAACGCCATCAACTTCAATCTCGAGAACAACGCCATCACGGACGGCATGTCCGTCAGTGCGACCGTGCGGGCCAGGAATAGGGTGAACTGGAGCCAGCCGTCCCAGGCCTCGAACGCCACCGCACCGCGGGGAGTTCCCGACAAGCCGACCGTCTCCGCAACGCAGCAAGGCGATCAGATCATCGTCTCCGGCAAGCTTGGCAACATGCGCAATGCCGGCTGTGAAGCCGTGACGTTGAGTTTCGCAGGCAGGGACGCCGGCATGGCATGCGGATCGTCGGACGTTTCCGCGACCTTCGACATCGCCGAAGACTGGTACTACCAAAGCCTCGCGCCGAAAATCACGTTGACCACCAAATACGCCGGAACCGTCACCGCGCAGGGTAACGCCATCACCCCTGACGTCAAGCCCGACAAGCCGGCCGATGTCAGGGTCGTGCCCGATGGCGACCATTGCGTGGCTTCGTGGAACGCCGCCGGCAAGCACCATGACGGCTTCATCGTAAACGTGCCGAAGCAGAACAACATGCCGACCGCAAGCCTCAGCGTCACCTATCCGCTTGAACATTGGGGCAGCTGTGGCACCGTAACCGTGTGGCAGACCTTCAAAGGCCATACCAGCGATCCGGTGAAGGCCAGCAACGGCGAAATCGGCAACAAGGTCCAGGCTGTGATCGCCCTGCCGTCACTGCGTTGGGACGATACAGACGCCAATGTCATCCATGTCGAGGGCGGTGCCGTGAACGCCTACAACCAGTCCGTGACCGTGACCATCGTCCTGTCGGATGAATCCAAGAAGCAGTATCCGTTCGAATGGCATCCGGGCCTTACGACCACGCTGGACGCCTCGGCGCTGCCACAGGGATTCTCGTACTCGTGGCTCGTCAAGGTGGAAGGCACCACCGACAAGGCGATCAACAGCACGAAGCAGAGTCCCACCCCGCTTAAGGACAGCGACAGGTATCACGCTCCGCCAACCCCTTCGCCCGGCACCAGTCCATCCACATCGACGTCCTTCGACGACGGCACCGACGAATCGCGGGGCGGGTCCAAAGGACATTCGGCATTGACGACGTTGCCGAGGCAGGCGAATCGCGACCATCCCTGGATCAGGGAAATCCGACTGTTCCACGGCCGCCCGCCGATCAATCCATCATTCGCAGGCAATAAGCAGTAGAGGAGATTCCATGAGCAACGCATTCGACGATGCCACCCAGCTGAGCGAGCGCAGCAACGAACCGCACGGAAAGCAAGGCTTCACCATGCCGAAGCTGCCGGAACGCCTCGGGATCGAACATCATGAGTCCACCGACGTGGACGGTACGGTATTGGGCACGCATGGCACGACGACCCCGGTGACGACGAACGCTCCGACCGTCACACCGACCGCCACCCCGACCATCACGATCACACCGGACACCGCCGCCCCGACCGAGCGGATGGCATCGTGGCAGGCAACAACCGAACGGCAGCCGGCCGCCTCCGAGCAGGTTCGTC
>OAUF01000756.1_pt1 | contig 16883 bp, 16 predicted proteins | sample 1495111 | NCBI WGS metagenome assembly OAUF01 (sample SAMEA2580002, study PRJEB22360) | human gut metagenome | reverse complement strand
TACCGCCCTTCGCCAAAGCGTGAGCCGGATGACCGGCGACCGCGAGGAGCTGGACAAACGCTACCGGGCTTTGACGGACGCTTTGCAGGAGGCGCGCATGACGGCACTCTCCGCCGAAAAGGAAAAGGAAGCCCTCGCCGCCGCTGCGCAGGAATTGGAGAACCGCCGCCTGAATTACGCCGGGCTGGCGGAGCGCCTGAATCGGGAGCTTACGCAGCTTCGCGAAAACGACCGCGCGCTCGAGCGGCAGGGACACCAGCGTCCGGTTCCAGGCACAGGTCAGTGCGGGCTGCCGCAGCCGCTTCCCGCGAAAGCGTGGAGGGCATTGCCAAACAGCGGGCCGATTTGGAAACGCAGGCCGCGCGCCTGAGGGCGGAGGAGCGCGAGCAGTCCTCCGCGCGGGACACCATCGGGCAGGAGATGGCCCGGCTGGAGGAGCGGCGCGCCAACATACAAAAGGAATACGATGAAATTATTTCCCGTTTGTGGGAAGAATACGAACTGACCCGGCGGGAGGCCGAAGAGATCAGCCCGCGCCTGGAGGCCGTTTTTACCGCGAAAAAACGCCTGAACGAGCTCAAGGGCAGAATCAAAGCGCTCGGCACGGTGAATGTGGCCGCGGTGGAGGAATACAAAGAGGTCTCGCAGCGGTATGAATTTCTGAAAGAGCAGATCAAAGACGTGGAGAAATCCCGCGATGAGCTGCGGCGCCTGATCGGCGAGCTGACCCAGAAAATGCAGGAGCTGTTTTTGCAGCGGTTTGAAAAAATCCGGCAGAATTTTTCTGAAACATTCCGCTCGCTGTTTGGCGGCGGTACTGCCCAGCTGACATTAAGCCAGCCGGAGGATGTGCTCACCTCGGGAATCGAAATTTCCGTTCAGCCGCCGGGCAAGATCGTCACGCATCTGGAGTCGCTTTCAGGCGGCGAAAAGGCGCTGGTGGCCATCGCGCTGTATTTCGCCATCATGAAGGTAAATCCGCCGCCGTTCTGCGTGCTGGATGAAATCGAGGCCGCGCTCGACGACGTGAATGTGGATCGCTTTGCCGGCTACCTGCGCGGCATGAACCAGAACACGCAGTTTATCGTCATCACGCACCGCCGCGGCACCATGGAAGAAGCGGATGTGCTGTACGGCGTCACCATGCAGGACGAGGGCGTTTCAAAGCTGCTGGAGCTGCGCGCCTCCGAAATAGAGCAGAAGCTTGGAATCAGGCAGAGATAACGGGTTCCATTGAAAGCAATTTTATATGAGATTAATTGCGCCTTTCCCCGTCGCAGGCGGGGGAAGAAACCAATAAATTGTTTTAGCAGAAAGCCAGAATATAAAGGAGTTTGCGATGGGATTTTTTGATAAGATCAAAGAAGGACTGAAAAAAACACGCGACAGCATCACCGGGCAAATCGATTCGATGCTCAACAGCTTTACGAAAATCGACGAAGAGCTGTTTGAAGAGCTCGAGGAGCTGCTCATCATGGGGGATGTCGGCGCCGCCACCTCCGCCAAAATCTGCGAGGAGCTGCGCGTCCGCGTGAAAAAGAACGGCGTGACCGATCCCGCCGAGGTGCGCGGTCTGCTGCAGGGAATCGTGTCTGAAATGCTCAGCGGCGGCGAGGAGCTGCGGCTTACAACCAAGCCGTCCGTGATCCTGATCATCGGCGTGAACGGCGTGGGCAAAACGACCACCATCGGCAAGCTTGCCGCAAAGCTTTCGCGCGAGGGCAAAAAGGTCATCCTCGGCGCGGCGGATACGTTCCGCGCCGCGGCGATCGACCAGCTGCAGGTATGGGCGGACCGCGCCGATGTGCCGATGGTTAAGCACGCGGAGGGCTCCGACCCCGCGGCCGTGGTGTTCGACACCATCGCGGCAGCCAAGGCGCGCGGTATGGATGTTGTGATCTGCGATACCGCCGGGCGTCTGCACAATAAAAAGCACCTGATGGACGAGCTGTCGAAGATCAGCCGCATTATCGACCGCGAGCTGCCGGACTGCGACAAAGAGGTTCTGCTCGTGCTCGACGCCACCACCGGGCAGAACGCCGTGAACCAGGCGAGGGAGTTCCAGAACGCGGCGGGGCTGACAGGCATTGAGCTCACAAAGCTCGACGGCACGGCGCGCGGCGGCGTGGTGCTGCCCATCCGGCAGGAGCTTCATCTGCCCGTCAAGCTGATCGGCCTTGGCGAAAAAATAGACGATTTGCAGCCGTTTGAGGCGGACGAGTTCGCCGCGGCTCTGTTTGAGAGGGAAGCGAAATGACATTTGTAATCGCGACACATAACGCAAAAAAGCTGAAAGAGCTCGAAAGAATCCTGGAACCCCTGGGCTTTGACGCCGTCATTCGGGAAGATTTGCCCGAGGTGGAGGAAACCGGCACCACCTTTGCCGAAAACGCTCTGCTCAAAGCGGAATCCGCCATGAGGGCGACCGGCATGCCAGCGATTGCGGACGACTCCGGCCTTGTGGTGGATGCGCTCGGCGGCGCGCCCGGCGTTTACTCCGCACGCTACGCGGGCGAGGGCGCGACCGACCGGCAGCGATACGAAAAGCTGCTGGAGGCGCTCCGCGGGGTTCCCGCGGAGCAGCGCACGGCGCGGTTTGTCAGCGCGGTCTGCTGTATATTCCCGGATGGAAAGATCCTTACGGCGCAGGGCGCCTGCGAGGGCTCCATCGCGTTCGGGCCGAAGGGTGAGGGCGGCTTTGGCTACGACCCGATTTTCCTTGTGGGGGAGCGCTCCTATGCGGAGATGACCGCCGAAGAAAAAGACGGTATCAGCCACCGCGGCCGTGCGCTTGCAAAATTGGCGCGGGAGCTGGAAAACTGGAAGAAAAATGGTTAAAATAAAGGAGTATATTGCATGATCACAAGTAAGCAGCGGGCGTTTCTGCGCTCTATGGCGAATCCGCTCGACACGATTCTCATGATTGGAAAAGACGGCATGAGCGCCGATATCATAAGGCAGGCAGACGACGCGCTCACCGCCCGCGAGCTGATCAAGGGCAAGGTGCTGGAAACCGCGGGGATCACCGCGCGTCAGGCGGCGGACGAGCTGGCGGCTCCTCTTTCGGCCGAGGTGGTGCAGGTCATCGGCGGAAAGTTTGTTCTGTACCGCAAAAATCAGAAGGAACCGAAAATCATTCTGCCGAAGCCCGCGAAAAAATAATGGAACAAAGTGAATTCCGTACGCATTTACGGTACAAAAACACGAAAAATAAATTTCTTTCTTCCGCCGGGAACGGGGAGGAGAGAGAAAACCGGTGCGTTTGCCTCGATTTGGAAACGGGAGGGCCCATGAGAAAGCTGGCGATGTTCGGCGGAACCTTCAACCCGATTCATAACGGGCACCTGCATTTGGTGCAGGGCTTTCGTGAGCGTCTGGGGCTCGACCGCGTGCTGCTCATTCCCTCCCGCGTGCCGCCCCATAAGGCGGCGGCCGATCTGGCGGACGCGAAGGATCGGCTCGAGATGTGCCGTCTGGCGGCGCAGCCGTACGGCCTTGAGGTGTCGGATGCAGAGCTTCTGCGGCAGGGCCCGAGCTATACGGTAGACACCCTGCGGCAGCTGCACCGGGAAAACCCGGGCGCAGAGCTGTACCTTTTGATGGGGGCGGATATGTTTTTGACGCTGGAGCACTGGTACCAGAGCGGGGAGCTGTTCCGCCTGGCCCGCATGTGCGCGGCGCCGCGGGACGAAAACGGCCGCGGCGAGCTTTTGGCCTATGCAGAACGCATCGAGAGCCTTGGCGCAAAAACGCATGTGGAGGAGCTTTCGCTTCTTCCCGTTTCCTCCACGCTGGTGCGCGGGCGCATCGCGCGAGGCCTTCCCATTGCCGGGCTGGTTCCGAAGGCCGTGGAGGCGTATATCACGGCGCATCATTTATACGGGGGGATTTCCAATGGATGAAAAGCAGTATGAAGAAATTGTTCGCGGCCGCTTGTCCGAAAAGCGCTTTCAGCACAGCAGGAATGTTGCAAAGGCGGCGCAGGAGCTGGCGGCTCTGAATGGGGTCGATCCTCAAAAAGCCAGGCTGGCCGGGATCCTTCACGACATCATGAAGGAGGCGCCGCCCGAAGAGCAGTTGAAAATCATGGACGATTCTGGTATAATGCTCACAGATGTGGAGCGCTCCGCGCCGAAGCTGTGGCACGCCATGGCGGGCGCGGCTTATTTGCGGGATGTTCTGGGCATTGACGATCAGGAGATTCTGGATGCCGTGCGGTACCATACCACAGGGCGCGCCCATATGTCTTTGTTGGAAAAGATCGTGTTCGTGGCGGATTTTATTTCGGACGAACGGGATTACGAGGGCGTGCGGGAGCTGCGCGAGGCGGCTCGCCACGGTTTGCAGGATGCGGTAATGGCCGGGTTGATTTTCACAATTCAGGATTTATCGCAGAATCAAAAGCCGATACACCCTGACAGTTTCGACGCGTATAACGCAGAGGTTCTTGCCCGCGGCAATCAATAAAATACATTAAAATTTAAATAGAAATGGTGGTTACCAGATGACATCATTAGAGCTGGCCCAAAGGGCTGCAGTGATTTTAGACAATAAGAAAGCCAATGAGCTGAAGGTGCTTGGAATTAGGGAGCTGTCTGTATTGGCAGATTATTTCGTTCTGGCAACCGGTACCAGCAATACACACGTTAAGGCATTGGCCGACGCGGTAGAGGTTCAGCTCAAGGAAGAGGGGACTATGCCCGACCATGTGGAAGGGTACCGTTCCAATTCCTGGATTCTTCTGGATTACGGTCATGTCGTCATACACGTTTTTACCGCAGATGCACGCCGGTTTTATGATCTGGATCGCCTGTGGCAGGACGCGGAAAATATAGAGCTCAACTTTTTGAGCGAAGCGGAATGAGGGGGAGCACCAGTGAAATACGAACATAAACCGATTGAAGAACGGTGGCAGAAAAAATGGGAGGAAGCAGGCGTTTTTCATGCGTCTGCGTCTACGGACAAGCCGAAATTCTACGCGCTGATTGAATTTCCTTATCCCTCCGGGCAGGGCCTGCATGTCGGGCATCCCCGCTCCTATACGGCGCTGGATATCGTTTCGCGCCGACGCAGATTGATGGGTTATAATGTTCTGTATCCCATCGGCTGGGATGCGTTCGGTCTGCCGACCGAAAACTTCGCGATCAAAAATCACGTGCATCCGGCGATTGTAACCCAGAAAAATATTGCCCGTTTCAGGCAGCAGCTGCAGGCGCTGGGCCTTTCCTTCGACTGGTCCCGCGAAATCAATACCACAGACCCATCCTATTACAAGTGGACGCAGTGGATCTTTTTGCAGATGTTCCGGCGCGGGCTTGCCTATAAAAAAGAAATGTCCGTCAACTGGTGCACCTCGTGCAAATGCGTTCTGGCCAACGAAGAGGTGGTGAACGGCGTCTGCGAGCGCTGCGGCAGCGAGGTTGTGCACAAGGTCAAATCCCAGTGGATGCTGAAAATCACCGAGTACGCCCAGCGTTTGGTGGATGATCTCGATCTGGTGGATTACCCCGAGCGCGTCAAGGCGCAGCAGAGAAACTGGATCGGCCGTTCCACCGGCGCCGAGGTTCGCTTTCAGACCAGCCACGGGGAAGAGCTGACCGTTTATACCACCCGGCCCGACACGCTCTACGGCGCGACCTACATGGTTCTCTCTCCGGAGCATCCGTACCTCGAAACCTGGGCTGACAGCCTGCGCAATCTGGATGAAATCCGCGCTTACCAGCAGGAGGCTTCCAAAAAGTCCGACTTTGAGCGCACCGAGGTGGCCAAGGAGAAAACCGGTGTGCGCCTGGACGGCGTGACCGCGACGAACCCGCTGACCGGGAAGGAAATTCCGATCTTTATTTCCGATTATGTTCTCGTGTCCTACGGCACCGGCGCGATTATGGCGGGGGCCGGCCCCGATAACCGCGACTGGGCCCAGTAACGAAAAAGTTCAATCTGCCGATCATCGAGGTTGTACAGGGCGGCAACGTGGAACAGGAAGCGTTTACCGACTGCGAAACCGGCGTGATGGTCAATTCCGGCATTCTGAACGGCCTGACCGTTGAGGAAGCGAAGAAGAAGATCATCGCGTATTTGGCGGAGCAGGGCATCGGCGAGCAGAAGGTCAACTTCAAGCTCCGCGACTGGGTGTTCTCGCGCCAGCGTTACTGGGGCGAGCCGATCCCGATCGTTCACTGCGACAAATGCGGCTTTGTGGCTCTGCCGGAAAGCGAGTTGCCGCTGACTCTGCCGGAGGTCAAATCCTACGAGCCGACCGACAACGGCGAATCCCCGCTGGCGCATATGACAGACTGGGTCAACACCACCTGCCCGCACTGCGGCGGCCCCGCCAGGCGCGAAACGGATACCATGCCCCAGTGGGCGGGCTCCTCCTGGTACTTTCTGCGCTATATGGATCCCCACAACGACAAGGCGCTGGCCGGCAAAGAGGCGCTCGAATACTGGTCGCCGGTCGATTGGTATAACGGCGGCATGGAGCACACCACGCTTCACCTGCTGTACAGCCGCTTTTGGCACAAATTTCTGTATGACATCGGCGTGGTTCCCACGCCCGAGCCGTACGCCAAGCGCACCAGCCATGGCATGATTCTGGGGGAGAACGGCGAAAAGATGAGTAAATCCCGCGGCAACGTCGTCAATCCGGATGAAATTGTGAACGAGTACGGCGCGGACACCATGCGCCTGTATGAAATGTTCATCGGCGACTTTGAAAAGGCCGCCCCGTGGAACACCGCGAGCATCAAGGGTAGCCGCCGCTTTTTGGAGCGCTACTACGCGCTGACGGAGCGCTTGGTGCCGGGAGATCAGATCACTCCCGCGCTGGAGCGGCCGTTCCACAAGACGATCAAAAAGGTCGGCGAGGATATAGAAAACCTGAAATTCAACACGGCGATCGCGTCGCTGATGGCTTTGATCAACGATATTTCCGACGTCGGCTCCATCAACCGTGAGGAGCTGCGCGTCTTTACCCTGCTGCTCAATCCCTTTGCCCCCCATGTAACGGAAGAGGTGTGGGCGCAGGCGAAGCTCGGCACCGGGCTTGTGGCGGAGCAGAGCTGGCCGGAGTACGACGAGGAAAAATGCAAAGAGAGCATGGTGGAAATCGCCCTTCAGGTCAGCGGTAAGGTGCGCGACCGCATTGAAATTCCCGTGGAATATACCAAGGAGCAGGCGATTCAGGCGGCGAAGGATCAGCCGAAGATTGCCGCGGAGCTTTCCGGCAAGCAGATTGTAAAAGAGATCTACGTGCCGGGCAAGCTGGTCAATCTTGTGGCCAAATAAAGAGCTCGGGCCGTCGGGCGGGCTGCGCAGCCACGGCGCGGGGAACCGCTTTTGTGCCGCGTGTACCCGCAGGGATGGCGTGCGCCCGCAGGAGCGTCACGTTTGCAGGCACATACCCCAAAGCACGTTCGCTTGCTTTTGCAGATTATTCAGCAGCACCAGGGCCGCTTGTGCGGCCGGGGTGCTGCTGTTGCTTTGCCGGTCTCACCCGCAGCGCAGGATTCTTTTCAAAAAAATCCTTTTCTATTCTTTGTGCAGCGTGTATAATAGTACAGAATCGCAGGACAGGGGCTGCTGCGGCAGAAGGCGATCCCATGCGTCCTGCGGCGCCACATCAGTTAAATTTGGAGCATAGTGAGGATTGTGGAACAATTATGGAAAAAAGCACATTGAAAAAATCGGTCACCGTTGTGGAAGCAATGGCGATTGTTGTGGGAATGATCATCGGCTCGGGCATCTTTTTAAAGCCCGGCGTTGTTCTGGGGAATGCGGGCAGCCCCGCCATGAGTATCGCGGCCTGGATCGCGGGCGGTATCATCACGCTGGCTTCCGCGCTGTCTGTTGCGGAAATCGCGTCGGCCATCCCGAAGTCCGGCGGATTGTATACGTATCTGGAAGAGCTGTACGACGAAAGGGCCGGCTTTTTGCTGGGCTGGGTGCAGACGGTGATTTCCTACCCGGCCTCCGTTGCGGCGCAGGCCATCGCGTTTTCGATTTATGCCGCTTATTTTATTCCGATCAGCGGCGTGCAGCAAAAGCTTTTGGCTGCGGGCGTTCTGATCTTTATTCTGGTCATGAACATTTTGTCCACCAAGTGCGGCGGCGTTATTCAGACTCTGGCAACGGTCGGCAAGCTGATCCCGATTGTCGCGATCATCGGCGTCGGCCTGCTTTCCCCGAGTATTCCCGGTTTTGCGGGCTCTGCGCAGGAGGCGCTGCAGGGCGCGGGCTTTGGCGCTGCGATTCTGGGCACTCTGTGGGCCTACGACGGCTGGATCGGCGTTACCAATATGGCCGGTGAGCTGAAGAACCCTTCTAAAACACTGCCGAAGGTCATCTCTGTCGGCGTGTTGTTTGTCATCGTGGTCTACGCGCTGTTTAACCTTGCTGTTTTCCGCGCGCTCCCGCTCAGCCAGATCGTGGCCTCCGCCACGCCCGGCGCAGACGCGGCGAATGTTCTGTTTGGCGAAGGCGGCGCCGCCTTTATTACCGCGGGCATCATGGTTTCGGTATTCGGCGCTCTGAACGGCTATTTGATGACGGCTGCGCGCGTGCCCCAGGCCATGGGCGAAAGAGGGCAGCTCCCGTTTTCCGCAATTTTGGGCGCGGTTCATCCGAAGCTGCGCACCCCCGCCAACGCTCTGATTTTCCAGAGCATTTTGGCGCTTGTGTATATTTTCTCCGGCACGTTTAATACTCTCACCGACATGCTGGTGTTTGTTCTGTGGATTTTCTTTACCATGGGCGTTTTGGGCGTGTTTATCCTGCGCAAAAGGCATCGCCCGGAGGAGGGGAAATACCGGGTTCCGCTGTATCCCGTCACCCCCATCATCGGTGCGGTGGGCGGCGTTTATATTTTGATCAGCACACTGGTCGACGCCCCGGCTCGTTCCGTGATCGGGATTGCGATTACCCTGTTGGGGTTGCCGGTGTACCAGTGGATGAAGAAGAAAAAGCGGCAATAGGCAAAGGGCGGCGCGCATCTCTGTCAGGTGCGCGCCGTGTCTGCCAGCTGACGCGGCAGCGTCGGTTTTAGAGAGTGACCCGCTTCTTCCTCCGCCGCGGGCAAGGGAAGAAAGCCGTACCCGCAAAGAATGGATTGGACTGAATTGATTCAGAAAGATGGAAAGAAAGCCAGACTGGCTGCCTGGCTTTCCTGTCCAAATTTATTGTAATAGGGGGGAGTGCTGTGGACGGAGCTCTTCTGGGAGATATTGCCGGCTCCCGTTATGAATTCAGCAAGCCGAAAGGGTTTAATTACAAGACCGTCCCTCTGTTTGAGAACAGCTGCTTTTATACGGACGACACCGTGATGACGGTAGCGACCAAATATGCGATTTTAAATAAAATCCCCTATCGCGACGCTTACGTCATGTTTGGAAAGCGCTACCCATACGTTGGGTATGGGCCGATGTTCAAGGAATGGATCTACGACCACCTGCACGCTCCTTACCGCAGCTACGGCAACGGCTCCGCCATGCGGGTGAGCTTTGTGGGCGAATATTTTGAAACTCTCGAAGAGGTGGAGCGTGAGGCGAAGAAGAGCGCCGAGTGCAGCCACAATCACCCCAAGGGAATCACTGGGGCGCAGGCGGTGGCGGTCAGTGTGTTTCTGGCGCGAAACGGCTTTTCCAAGCGCGAAATCAAAAAGCAGATCACGGCCCGCTACGGGTACTCTCTGAATCGCCGCCTGCTGCTGTACCGACCCTTTTCCAAGTTCGACATGAGCTGCGAGGGCTCGGTTCCGCTTGCCATCCGCTGCTTTCTGGAGAGCGACTCCTGGGAGAGCAGCATTCGCAACGTGCTGAGCGTCACCTGCGACACCGACACGGTGGCCTGCATCACCGGCGCGATTGCCGAGGCGTATTATAAAGATACCGGCTTTGACAATGCCCGGCTGCTCAGGGAATATTTGTTTGACCCCGCTGTTTCTGAGGGGGAACAGCTGCTATACCGCTGGGCAACCGCAGAAAAATAGAAGGAGGATCGTGAGTGATTATCTACACCTACCAATCTGTGAGAGTGCTGCGGATTTTGAAATCCGGCGAAATTTACCGTGCGCACCCCAGCCAGAAATACGGGCGGGCGTACGACTGCCTGATCGATATGCTGGGGCTGCACTGTGAGTGCCCGATTTTCGGCAATCTGAGGTTCCACCGGAAGAATACAGGCGGTAGCACATCCAGCAGCGTCAAGCTGATTTTGAAGGTGCCGAAGGAAAACGTCTGGCTCACGGAGTATTCCGAATGGGCGGACTTTTTGTATATGGTTCAGTTTACCTCACCCAAAGATTACTATGACCTGATCGCGGGAGAGGTGGACAACATCACCCGGGAAAAGCTGCACAGAACAATTGAATCTTTAAAGCTGCAGCGCAGCCCCTGGGCGTATCGGGTTCCGCAGGCGATTCTGGAGGAAATCCGGCCGGAATGGCTGGCGGAATATAAAGTAAAGCTGTAACAGGCCAGGGGAATTTGAGCTGCGCTGCGGGCCGCGCGATTGCCGCGGCCCCGCTTTCGCACGAAATGAATGAGAATGGGGAAGAGGAAAGAAACATGGATAAAAAGCTGTCTTTTTCATCCTATCTGCTGGTTGGCTCCATGCTGTTTGGGCTGTTTTTCGGGGCCGGCAATTTGATTTTTCCGGTTCATATGGGCCAGATGGCCGGTGCGTCAACACCGCTGGCCGCAGTCGGTTTTCTGGTAACGGCAATCGGCCTGCCGTTTCTCGGCGTGATCGCCGTGGGAATCTCCGGCAGCTCGGGTTTGTTTGATCTTGCGGGGCGGGTGCACCCTGTTTACGGCTACGTGATGACGATCCTGCTGTACATGACCATCGGCCCGTTCTTTGCGCTGCCCCGTACCGCGACGGTGTCGTTTGAAATCGGCCTTGTTCCCTTTCTCCCGCAGTCGATGCAGCGGGTGGGGCTGGCCCTGTTCACGGTGGTGTTTTTCGCCGCTGCGCTGGCGTTTTCGCTGCGCCCCAACAAGCTTTTGGTTTGGGTGGGGAAGGTTCTGAATCCCCTGTTTCTGGCGGTGCTCGCAGTTTTGATTATTCTGAGTGTTGTTTCGCCGATGGGCGCCGTCTCCCAGATTCCGGTGGCGGAGTCTTACGCCGCATCCCCGTTTTTCAAGGGCTTTCTCGAGGGCTACAATACCATGGATGCGCTCGCGTCGCTGGCGTTTGGAATCATTGTGGTGAACAGCCTGAAGGAGCTGGGCGTGGGCAGCCCCCGCGGCGTCGCGCTGGCTACCGTCCGCTCGGGCGCGGTCAGCGTGCTGCTGATGGGCATGATCTATGCCTTTCTGGCGTATATGGGCGCTTCCAGCGCCGGGCAGTTTGCCGTTTCTGAAAACGGCGGCATTGCGCTGGCCCAAATCGCCCGGTACTATCTCGGGACGAGCGGGAACGTCCTTTTGGCGGTGATTGTGACGGTGGCCTGCCTGAAAACGGCGATCGGCCTGATCACGGCCTGCTCGCAGACCTTTTGTGAGCTGTTTCCGAACCGCTTGAGCTATCGCACCTACACCGTTCTCTTTACGCTGGTTTCGCTTTTGGTCGCCAACGTCGGCCTGACGCAGATCATCTCTCTGTCGATCCCGGTGCTGATGTTTCTGTACCCGCTGGCGATTTCGCTGATTCTGCTGGGAATTTTAAGCCCGCTGTTTCACAATCGGCGCTGTGTGTACCTGATTCCCACTGTTTTTACACTGTTTGCCGGTGTGGGCGATTTTCTGAACGCCCTGCCGCGGCAGGTGACGGCGCAGCCGGCTGTGCAGGCGGTTTTGGGCGTTTACCGCGAATCGCTGCCCTTCTTCTCTTTGGGGATGGGCTGGGTGATCCCGCTTGCGGCGGGCCTTGTGCTCGGCTTTGTGGTCTATCAGCTTACCAAACAAAAGAAAGCCGGACGAAGTGCCTGATTGCTTGAAGCTGATGCAAAACGGCTTCTCAAAAATATCAAAAAACATGCGTCTTGACTGGGTTTTTCAACCCGATCAAGACGCATGTTTCATTTTTACACAATCAGCGATGAACGCCCAGGAAAAACAGCGCGACGGTTCCGGGGCCGGAATGGGCGCCGATGACCGGGCCGACATAGTTGATGACGACTCCCTTTACCGAAAAACGCCGGAGTATCTCGTTGCGTACCCATTCGGCATCCTCCAGGCAGTCGCCGTGGCTGATGTAGATCATTTGCTTTTCCGGGTCGACCACGGTTTCTTCCATCTGATCAACCAGAGCGTTCAGCGAGGCCTTGCGCCCGCGCGCCTTTCCCACGTTGATCAGGTGGCCCTCGTCGTCCACGTGCAGAACAGGCTTAATGCCGAGCACCGTGCCGATTAAAGCCGTGGCGGAGGAAACCCGGCCGCCCCTCTTTAGATGGTTCAGATCGTCTACGGTAAACCAGTGGCAGAGCTTGAGCTTGTTTTCTTCGAGCCAGTCGCGCACCTGATCAATGCTTTTGCCGCTCTTTCGCAGCTCCACCGCATGCTGAATCAGCAGGCCCTGCCCCAAAGAGGCGCACAGGCTGTCTACGGTATAAAGCTTTCGCTCCGGGTATTGCGCGATCAGCTCCTGCGCCGCAAGGTGCCCCGCGTTATATGTGTTGCTCAGGCCGGAGGAAAACAGGATGCACAGCACATCCTTCCCCTGCTTCAGCAGGGCCTCCATTTTCTCCTGAAAGGTCTCCATATTGACCGCGGAGGTGGTGCAAACCGCCTCCTGACGAAGCTGGTCGTAAAAATCATGAAAGCTGATGCTTTTCCCATCCAGGTCGTTTAAATATTCCTGGTCCCCCAGATGAACCGAAAGGGGAAGAACCTCCAGTCCCCATTCACGCGCAAGGTCACCGGGAAGATCACAGCAGGAATCCGTGAGAATTACAAAATCATTCATGGAAAAAATCCCTCATTTCCAATTCTTCGCTTTCTTTCCACAAAAACAGATTGCCTGATTTTGGGATGTTCCATCCTCAATTCCCAAACGGGCTCATTCAAAGGCTCCGGGCATCGGTATCACCGAGCCGATGATTCAATGCTCTCTCAGCCGCCCAAAGCTTTGCTTTAATGTGCGGCGTGAGGTTATTATATCATCCGTTGTACAGTAAATCATAGATTCCGTAAAACTGTCGGTATTACCGAGCCGATGATTCAATGCTCTCTCAGCCGCCCAAAGCTTTGCTTTGGTGTGCGGCGTGAGGTTATTATAGCATAGCCTGCCAATTTTTGCAAATTGTCTGCTATGGTAGCGCTGAAAAAATTCGAAAGAATCGCTTGACAAACAGAACACAACATTGTATTATTGTATTAATCCACTAGTACAATCATACAAACGGAGGTGAAGATGAATGAACTGGGATCTGAAGTCCGATAGACCCATTTATTTTCAGTTGATAGAACAGATTGAACTGAGAATTATTTCCGGCATATATCCGCTGGGGAGCCGGCTGCCGTCGGTGCGCGATATGGCAACGGAAGCGGCGGTAAACCCCAATACGATGCAAAGGGCGCTTGCCGAGCTGGAAAATCAGGGGCTTTTATATTCACAAAGAACAAGCGGACGGTTTGTTACGGAAGATGAGGAGGTTATCAAAACCATGAAATATTCTCTTGCGCAAAACATTATCAAGGAATTTATGGAGAAAATGCGTTCTCTTGGCTACGATTTCCGGCAGACCATCACACTGCTTGAACAGATAGAGGAGGAGAAGAAATAATGGAACCGATATTACAGTGCAAAAACCTGACGAAGGTTTTCCCCGGTAAGGTTGCGCTGTCCGGAGTGAATTTAGAGGTGAACCGCGGCAGAATTGTCGGCCTGCTTGGGCCGAACGGCAGCGGGAAAAGTACGCTGATCAAAATGTGCAACGGGCTTTTAACTCCCACGAACGGCGAGCTTTTGGTTGACGGGAATGCCCCGGGGATTGAAACAAAAAGGATTGTTTCGTATTTGCCGGAGCGCACCTACCTGAACGACTGGATGACGGTGCGGAATCTTGTGGATTTCTTTGATGATTTTTACACGGATTTTGATAAGGCGAAGGCATATGATATGTTTCAGCGGCTGGATATTAAAAGCGACGCCAGACTGAAGACCATGTCGAAGGGAACCAAGGAAAAGGTTCAGCTGATTCTGGTAATGAGCCGCAACGCCTCGCTGTACCTGCTGGATGAACCGATCGGCGGCGTAGACCCGGCAGCCCGCGATTACATTCTGAACACGATTATCTCGAATTACAGCGAGAACGCGACCGTTATGATTTCTACCCACCTGATCAGCGATGTGGAGAGGATTCTGGACGATATTATTTTCATCAATCAGGGATCGATCGCGCTGGTTTCCTCGGTGGAAGAAATCCGCGAGAAAAACAATAAGTCTGTGGATGAATTGTTCCGGGAGGTGTTTCGATGCTAGGGCGTTTGCTGAAATACGAAATCAAGTCGACGGCTCGCATTTACCTGCCTTTGTATTTGCTGCTGTTTTTGACGGCGGTCATCAATAAGTTTTTCCTTTCCGTGAATTCAGAGAATCTGGGAATTCCCATGGCGATTTCCATGACGGCGTATGTAACCATTATTGTGGCCATTGTTGTGATCACACTGGTGATAACGATTCAGCGCTTTTACAAGAATCTTCTGCAGGATGAAGGCTACCTGATGTTTACCCTGCCGGTCAGCGTGGATGCCAATATCCTCAGCAAGCTGCTGGCGGCGGTGCTTTGGAATATTGCAAGCACGGTGATTTCGTTCTTCTCCGTACTCGTGCTGTCGGTCGACCGCGACATGATGGGCGCACTTGTTGAGAGCTGGAGGGAGTTTCAGACTTTTCTGGCCGCACAGGATTTCGCGGTGCATTGGATTATCTTCCAGAGCATTGTGCTGATATTGCTGTCTCTGGTGGTTGGAATTTTGAATCTGTACGTGGCGATGGCAATCGGGCATCTGGTGCAAAAGCACCGGGTTGCCGCCTCTCTGGGGGCATTTTTCCTGATCGGATTGGTAGAACAGATTGCCTTCACCTTATTTATTGAACTTGCCGCCAAGTGCAACTGGTTCTATTTCCTGCATGGAATGAATCCGGTCGATCAGGCACAGTGGCTTCTTACGGCAGCGATCATTGTGGTTGCGGTTCTCGGCGCAATCTACTATTTCGCCACCAAATATATTCTGAAGAACAAGCTGAATCTCGAATAACGCGCAGTCCGGTTCCCCTCCCCTCCGCGGGAGGGGAATTTTTTTGTGTTTTCAGCCGGGAAAACGCGATGGTCAATTCTGGTAGAATTCTTAAGTTTTTTCTGTTTTGGTTGCGAAAGGGCTAACCATGCGGTATAATCGAGAAGAAAGTGGCATTTTGCCACAATTTGTCTGTCTAAAATGATTCAGATTGTTGAATCGCAGGGCGCGAAAAAGCGCATAGGAATGAATGGTTGAAAAAGGAAGAATTTGAATCGGAGAGGGATTGAAAATGAAGCGAATGAGGCCGTCTGTAACCAAACGTTTTTTTTCGGCAGTACTTTCCGCTGCGGTAACCACCGCGGCGTTTGTCAATATGATGCCGGTGGTAATGGCCGCGCAGGCCACTACAACAGATAAGCTGAACATCAGATCCGGGCCGGGAACCAGCTACCAAATCGTAAAGACGATCGAGAAAGGAACCAAGGTGGAAACGCTTGATGCCGGGAGCTCCGGGTGGTACAAGATCAAGCTTGCCGACGGAACGCAGGGGTATTGCAGCTCGCAGTATGTACGGGTTGCGTCTTCCGGCAGTTCGGGCGGCGCCGGAAGCTCCGCGCCTGCCGGCGGGTCGTCTTCCGCCTACGGCACGTTAACGCTCGATACCCGCAGCTACACCATGGCCCCGGGAAATATTTATGATTTTCGGGCAAAGGTAGAGGGCATGGGCCTGACGCAGGCCGATGTAAAGGTGTATTCCTCCCGCACCGGCATCGCCGCCGTCACCCGTGTGGCGGGAACGGACAAATACCGGGTCACCGCCAAGGGAGAGGGCGTTTGCTATGTGGTGGCGGAGGTTGCCGGAGTGCATGCCTCCATTAAAATTACGGTGCAAAAGGGAGTCAAGGCTTGGGGAGAATCCACCCGTTCCATCTCCCTTCTGGGGAATCACCCGGGCAGGCCGTCCGGCGGGGATTCCTCCTCCGGCGGGCAGACCGGCGCGATTACGCTCGATACGAAAAGTTATCAGTTTGCCTCCGTCGGCAAAGTCTATCAGTTTTTGGCAAAGGGAATCGCAAAGGGCAGCAGCCCCACGGTCACTTCCTCCAATCCGTCGGCTGTCAGCGTTTCTTTGAAGAACGCCAACGATCCCCGCGGGTATTTATATGAAATCAAGGCGGTTTCGGCAGGCTCGGCCGTGATTACCGTCAGCAGCGGGAGCGCTTCCGCACAATTGACCGCTGCCGTGCCGGGTTCGGGCGGCTCCGGCGGCCAGACCGGCGCGTTTGCGCTGGATACGTCGAGCTATGCCTTTTCCTCCGTCGGCGGTATGTATCAGTTTCTGGCAAAGGGGCTTGCAAGCGGCAGCAGCCCGACAGCCACCTCCTCCAATCCGTCGGTCGTCAGCGTTTCCCTGAAAAACGCTCATGATCCCCGTGGGTATTTATATGAGATCAAAGCGGTTTCGGCGGGTTCCGCGGTGATCACCGTTACCAGCGGCAGCTATTCCGCCTTTTTGACGGCGAGCGTGCCAAGCTCCGGCGGCTCGGGCGAAGGAAGCACCGAAATCACGGGGGCCAGAACCACAACCGCCGTGAATCTGCGCAGTGAGCCGAATACCAACTGCTCGGTGCTGGTAACGCTGAAGCCCGGCGCGGTCGTGGCGGGTGTTGGCACCACTTCCTCTTCCCACCTAAATCCATT
>OAUF01000753.1_pt1 | contig 16916 bp, 15 predicted proteins | sample 1495111 | NCBI WGS metagenome assembly OAUF01 (sample SAMEA2580002, study PRJEB22360) | human gut metagenome | reverse complement strand
GCACCCGGAGCCGGGCGGCCGGCGGCGGAGGGTCTCCTTCGCGCGGGCGCTGGCCTACGGCGGCGACGTGCTTTTGCTCGACGAGCCGTTTCACGCGCTCGACCGGGCGGCGGCGCAGGAAATGTCGGCGCTTTTGCAGCAGTCGTTTCCCGAATCGCTGAAAATCCTCGTCACTCACAGCCGCGAGGAGGCCGAGCGGCTTTCCGACCGCATTTATTTTTTGGAGGGCCCGCCGCTTCGCGTTGTTTCCTGCCGGGAGCAAACGGCGCGATAATACGGTTCGGTTTCGGAATAATAATTTGAAATGCGGCGTTTTCAGTTCCTGCAGGCCCAGAGAAGCAATGCGAATTTCTTCTTGAGCGGCATGATGGGAAGTGCATGGCGATCCGTCCTATCAAAATTAACGATTTCCGTATTTCATTTGTTGTGCAGTTGTGATATACTCTATAAGTTAATATTTCACAATGGCTTTTGGGAGTAGTTTACATGAAGAATAAAAGGGTTAGTATGTTTTACACGCTGCCGCAGATTTTGCTGGACATCGTGTGTATTTACGCCAGCTATTGGATCGCCTTTATTCTGCGGCTGGATAATAAGGTTCCCCCGAATTACGTCGATGCCTTCCAGCACTTTATGCCGTGGGCGACGATCATTTGTCTGGCGGTATTCGCACTTTCCAGATTTTACAACACCATGTGGCAGTTTGCCAGTCTGGACGAGCTGATCCAGATCTGCTTCGGCACGGGCTTTGCCGGTGTGCTGCTGCTGGTGCTGGGGTATACGGTCTTTAACCCCGAGCGTTTTCCGTTTACCGTGTACGTGATGGGCGGCATTTTGATGCTGCTGTTCGTTGGCTTCTCGCGCTTCAGCTTCCGCCTGATGCGCCGGGCCAGAAAAAAGAACGAGCTCTCCAGACGCAAGGACAAGGAGGAGTTCCACCGGGTAATGATCATCGGTGCGGGTGAGACCGGCTCTATGATCATCAAGGAGATGAAAAGCGCTCCCGAAACCAGCGGGATTCCCGTCGTCGCGATCGACGACAACCGTGCCAAGCGCGGCAGCCGCATCCATGGCGTGAAGGTAGTGGGCGGCCGTGAAAGCATCATCCGCGCTGCGGCGCGCTATAATGTGGACCAGATTCTGCTGGCGATCCCCACCTCCAAGAAAAAGGATTTGCAGGAGATTCTGCAGATCTGCTCCAAAACCGGCTGCCAGTTGAAAACCGTGCCCGAGTACAGCGAGGTGCTGGAAAACGGTGTCGATACGCAGTCGATCCGGGATGTGGAGATCACCGACCTTCTGGGCCGCGATGAAATCACGCTCGACGTGGACGAAATCTGCGGCTACCTGAAGGACAAAACCGTGCTGGTAACGGGCGGCGGCGGCTCAATCGGCTCCGAGCTGTGCCGGCAGATCGCGCTGTTCAACCCGAAAAAAATCATTATTTTCGATATTTATGAGAACAATGCCTACGACCTGCAAAACGAGCTGCTCATGCGCTTCAAGCGCCTGAATCTGGAGGTTCTGATCGGCTCGGTGCGCGATGCCGTCCGCGTCAACCACGTATTTGAGGTTTGCCGCCCCGACGTCGTGTTCCACGCGGCGGCGCACAAGCATGTGCCGTTGATGGAGCTGAGCCCCGGCGAAGCGGTGAAGAACAATGTGTTCGGCACGCTGAATGTGGCAAAAGCCGCGGATAAGTACGGCGTGAAGCGCATGGTGCTGATCTCAACCGATAAGGCCGTGAACCCCACAAATGTGATGGGCGCCACCAAGCGCATCTGCGAGCTGATCATTCAGTATTTCAGCCGCCACAGCAAAACGGATTTTGTGGCAGTGCGCTTCGGCAACGTGCTGGGCAGCAACGGCAGCGTGATTCCGTTGTTCAAAAAGCAGATCGCGTCCGGCGGGCCGGTCACGGTTACCCACCCGGACATCATCCGCTATTTCATGACGATCCCCGAGGCGGCGCGTCTGGTGCTGCAGGCGGGCGGTATGGCTAAGGGCGGCGAAATCTTTGTGCGGGACATGGGCCAGCCGGTCAAAATCGCCGATCTTGCACGCAACCTGATCCGCCTTTCCGGGTATGAGCCGGACGTCGATATCAAAATCGTCTATACGGGTCTGCGCCCCGGCGAAAAGCTGTACGAGGAGCTCTTGCTCGACAGTGAGGGCGGCTGCGCCAAAACCTCTCACGAGCTGATCTACATCGGCACGCCGATTCCGTTCAGCGAAGAGACCTTTCTCAGCGAGCTCGATACGCTGCGCCACTGCGCGGGTGTCGACAACGTCAGGATGATGGAGATCATTCACCATCTGGTGCCCACGTACACCGGCCACGCGGAAAAGAGCGACGCTCTGGCGCAGGCGGAGGAAGAAAAGGAAACAGAAGCATAACAAACGGTTCGCGTTCTTGAACGATTCCATTGAAAACGGACAGAAACAGAACAGCCTCCCGTCGTAGATGAAAACTACGGCGGGAGGCCTTTTTTATCTTTGCCCGTTTGATGCGGTGCAGTTCATTGGTCCAGCCGTGTCGGCGGGAACATCTGCCGGCGGAGTAAAGCCTTGGAAAAGATAACCGCAGTATTCAGAGGCAGGGAATATTTAGTAATTGTGGGTTCCCTATTGTGCCGGGTTCGTACTCTCTTTATAATGAAAATAAAACCAATGAAAAATAATCCATTGGAAAAAGACGGATATGACCCTTTCAAGCGCCCGGTGCGTTTGGCAGAGAGTCAAGCCCGAACAGCAAAAGGAGAACAACGATGAAAAAGCGATCTGTATGGGGAAGATGCCTCGCCGTCCTGATGACCGCCGTGACGCTGGTGCTGCCGGGTGTGCAGGCGGGGGCGAAGCAGAGCACAGGGACGCGCACGCTGATGATGGATACCAGAAGCTACCAGATGGCGCCCGGAAATCTGTACGACATCAAGGTGTCGGTGAACGGCGCAAACGTCAGCTCTTCGGACGCTGTGGTGTATTCCTCGCGCGATTCCGTCGCCAGGGTCAGCCGGATTGCCGGAACAGACAAGTACCGCGTCACGGCCTTGCGGGAAGGAACTACCTATGTGACTTCCGAGGTGTACGGCGTTCACGCCTCTGTTCGCATAACGGTGAAAAAAGGCGTGCAAAAGCGGGGTGAGGCCAACCGCTCCGTCACAGTGATCGGCACGGCGACTTCACAAAGCGAGATGCGTGCGGTGTGGATACCGTATATGAGCCTTGATATGAGCGGGCAGCCCGATCGGAGCGAAGCGGCCTTCCGCAGAAAATTTGACACCCTTGTCTCTCAGGCGAAGAACAGCGGTATGAATACCCTGATCGTTCATGTGCGCCCATTCGGCGATTCGCTGTATCCCTCCGCTTATTATCCCTGGTCGCACCTGCTCACCGGCACGCAGGGAACGTCGCCGGGGTACGATCCGCTGGCCTATATGGTTCAGGCCACACATCAGGCTGGGCTGAAATTTCACGCCTGGGTGAATCCGCTGCGCGTTTCCTTAAAAGGGCTTCCGAAGTCCTTTTCCTCCGATAATCCGGCGGTGATTTGGAAGAACGACGCCTCGAAGCAGAACTGGACGATGGAATGGAACGGCGAATGGTATTATAACCCCGGCATTACCGAGGTGCGCGACCGGATCGTGTCCGGTGTGCGCGAGATCGTTCAGAATTACGATGTGGACGGCGTTCAGTTCGACGATTATTTTTATCCCACCACGGCCTCCGCAATCGACAGCGTGTCGTACCTTGCCAGCGGAACCTCGCTGTCTGTCGCCGACTGGCGGCGGCAGAATATCAATGCGCTGGTCTCCGAGGTATACGCGGCGGTCAAGCAGACAAAGCCAGCCGTTTTGTTCGGCATTTCCCCGCAGGCCAATCTTCAGAACAACCGGAACATGGGTGCCGATGTCGCCACATGGGGCAGTCAGGCCGGGTATGTCGATTATCTTTGCCCGCAGCTGTACGTCAATTCCAGAAACGCGGTGATGCCCTTCGACGCAACGGCGGTCACCTGGCGTAAGCTGGTGACGAACCCGGGTGTGAAGCTGTATTTCGGCCTGGCGCTGTATAAGGCCGATTCCAATGCGGACGGCGGCACCTGGATTACCCCTGGCTCCGTGATGGCGTATCAGATTCAAAAAAGCAGGAGTCTTGGCGCAAACGGATTTATGCTGTATTCCGCCGCGTTTCTGGAAAACCGCCAGACCGGCTCCGAGATGGCGCAGGTGAAAAAGCTGCTTCATATGTAATGCAAACGAGAGTGCGATCAGGAAAACGCGGTTATATGGCAAATCGTGCGGAACCTGCATATCGTAAATGGAAAAGGAGGAGCTGTCCTTTACGGGGCGGCTCCTCTTTGATTCCCGCAACGGGTGGGTGCCGGGGAATGGGGTATAGGAAATAGCTATAATGCAATATAGGATAATAGAGTTACCATATATGTTTTGTTATGGGTTATAATAGCCTCATCAAATATTAGGAGGGCTTCCCAATGAGCAAGAGATTTCAAACAGTCGGCAGTTTGCTGCGCCCCCAAAAACTGCTGAACTACAAACATCAGATTGAACAGCGCGACGACATCACCTACCCGTTTTATGCGGATTTTGAAGGGTATGAGGAATGCGAGTTTGAAGCAACCAAAGACGTGGTGAACCGTCAGATTCAGCACGGCCTTGAAATTATTACAGACGGCGAATACTCCAAATCCATGTGGCATCTGGATTTTGTCTGGGGCCTGAAGGGCATCAGCCGCTATATTGCGGATCACGGCTATTTCTTCCGCGATAAGGATCAAACCCAGAAATATGAGACGCGCCGCGACATCGGCCTGCGGATTACCGAGCCCCTCAGCGGGCGGAACCACCATTTTATTCAGGTGTTCAAAAGGCTTCAGTCCATTGCAGGCGGAAGAGAAACCAAGATTTGCGTTCCGTCTCCGTCGCATATTTTCGGTGAGCTTTCGTGGTCTGGCAATATCGGCGGCAAGGATTCCGTCTATTCCACCACCCGGGAATTAAAGGCGGGGCTTGTGCAGGCATACCGGGAATTTGTTGAGGAATACGCCGCGGCGGGAGGGAAGATCCTGCAGTTCGACGACTGCCTGTGGGAGATTTTCGCCGACGATAATCCCAATTCTCCGTATACGGGCGAGAATATCGATCAGGAGTCGGTTCGGTCTTTGGCGTCGGAGTTTATTGACATCAACAACACGATCATCGATTTTGGCCACAGTCTCGGGCTGAAGGTGTGGACGCACAACTGCCGCGGAAACTATGATTCCCGCAACATGGGCGGCGGTTCGTACCTGAAGATCGCCAATTTGTTCCTCAAGCAGCTGAAGTACGACCGTTTCTTCCTGGAGTGGGACGACGACAGAGCCGGTTCGCTGGAAGCGCTCGCCGTGTTCCAGGAGAAGCCCGGCACGGAAGTCGTACTCGGTCTGCTGTCAAGCAAAACAAACACGCTGGACGACGAAGCCCGCGTGCTCAGACTGCTGGACGAGGCGTCTCAGATTATCCCGAAAGAGCGTCTGCTCCTTTCGCATCAGTGCGGCTTTGCCTCCTGCGACGGCGGCAACGAACTGACGGAAGACGAGCAGTGGGCAAAAATCGATCAGGGCCAAAAAATCGCTTTGCAGTACTGGGGCGAATGATTGCCGAGGCTTTTGTCCTATTCGTGCGGTAGCAGCCGTACTTTACGATTGCACCATTATGAAATGGAAAAGGCTCCGTTCCCTTAGCAAATAGGGAGCGGAGCTTTTGATTGGCCATTTTTTGTTAATAATAGAAGCGGATAAATTTGATGTTGTAAAAATCGCAGGCCAACAAATCGTCGGTGTCGGATTCATTGATCAGAATATAGTTTGCGCCCACACCCAGCAATGTGCCGGAGCGGTCGGTCATGGTGTTGGTGCCCAGCAGAAATTCTACCCGCACGCGCCGCCCGATCTGCGTGCGCAGAAAGCCGTTCAGGTATTGCAGGCTTTCCACCGTCATGGGCATCGGCTGGTTCAGGTCGGTAATCGCGCCGCTGAAGGCCTCCGGCGGCGTGTTGGGCACAAAGCCGGTCGAGCCGGGAACAGGGGGAATCTGCGCCAGTGCCGTGGAGGGCGATGCGCCGGCCGGCTGCTGAAAGCTGACCTGCTGGTACGGTGTGGAAGGAACAGCAGAGGTCATGGACGGCATAGTCTGCGGCGGAATTTGTGCCGCCATTTGGCTCTGCGCGCTCGCGGTCTGGGTTGTGCTTTGCGCGGCGGGCGGCCAGGCGGGCATCCCGCAGGATGGGCAGGCTCCGGTTTGGGAATAAACCGCGCTGTAACCCGTGTTTGGTTGATTCATGGTGATGTCACCTCATTATGTGAGTTTGTATTTTTCGGTGGGGGCGTAAAAGCAGTGCTGGTAGATATGGCTGTAAAAGGTGCCGACGCCGCCGGGCGGGAATTCATTCGGGCAGGTAGGGCGGTATGGATTGAAGTAGAACAGGCTGTTTCCAACGCCGGCGAAGACATTGCCGGCCATGACGGCGTCGGCAATCTGGTAGTGAATCTCCTCCGGATCCATATTATAAATGTTCTGCGCATTGTATTGTCCGCCCACAGTGGTCATCATGCAGGTAAATTGGCCGGGCTGTTCAATAATGTTGCGGATGTTGCCGCCTTGACTGACCCGAAAAAATTCGCCGTAGGGAACATTGGCTCTGTTTACCACAATGGTGGCCACGGCGTTCATTCCGTTGTCGCCTTCGCCCCCGGCCTCGCATTTGATCAGCCTTGCCAGCAGTTCTCTTTCATTATAGGGCATATAAGCTCATCCCTCGCTTGATACAATTGGCGAAAAGTTGCCTTAACAACAGTATATGGTTGTACTTTGATTCTGACACAAAATACTTTTTTAGCAGTAAACCACATAAACCGTCGGCGCCGATTTATAATAATACTTACATCTGTGTTAAAAATAAAAAATGTGCCGTATCCTTTCCGCCGAAGGCGGGAGAGCTACGGCAGCGGCGACAACGGGGGGATCGGCGGAGTTGAATGGGGAGCGTATGGCCGATTTTACGGAAACGTGCGGTTCGCAATTCGTCGGTAACGGAAAGAGGGAGAGCATGAAAACCATTCTGTTGTGCGGAAAACAAAGCGATACGGTGATTTCTCAGGCGATGATCGACGTGCTGCGCAGGTATGGACGGGTGCAGTATTATAATGGAATACAGCTCAGCAGCGCACCCGGGGAAACTCCCGGCGTTTTTTGTATTTACGATTGTGAGCGGCTGCCGGCTTTGAGCACGCCGGATTCCGTTTTGGTTTTTAAGAACAGCTTTACACCGTCCTCAGAGCCGGTCAGGCTGCCGCACGGGATTCCCGCGGTATTCAGCTCACGCTGCGAAAAAGCGGCCGAACAGCTCAAGGGCGCTCCCGTGATTCCGGTGGCGTGCGGCACATCCTCCAAAGACACGCTCAGCGTGGCCAGCCTGACGGAGGGCAGCGCGTGCGTCAGCTTGCTGCGCAGCCTGTGCACCCTCACCGGCGAAATCCTCGAGCCAAAGGATATTTCCGTTGCGCTGCAGCGCGAAATGGGCACGTATTCTCTGCTGGCGGCCTGCGCCGTATGCCTTTTGTGCGGCATCGATTCCGAGCCGGGCTACCGGTTTTAATTTTTCAAAAAATTGTCAGTCATAAAAAAAGAGCGTCCGCACACAATAAGGATGCAGACGCACAAAGAGTTCTACAATCAATTTCAATTACAAATTCAAAAAGATTAGGAGTGTATTATTTATGGCTAGAAGTAGCAATCAGGCAGTGGTTCCTCAGGCTCGTGAGGCACTGAACAAGTTTAAGATGGAAGCCGCTTCCGAGGTTGGCGTAAACCTGAAGCAGGGCTATAACGGCGATTTGACCTCTCGTGAGGCCGGTTCTGTTGGCGGCCAGATGGTCAAGAAAATGATCGAGTCTTACGAACAGAACATGAAATAAGCTTCTGTCGTATAGCGGAGCCCCATACCCGGTCGGGTATGGGGCTCCAAACTTTTTTAGGGGAAAAGGCGGATCGCGGAGGCTTTGCTTTAGCTTTCGTAATCCTCCCGAATCCGCTGGAGCTCGGCGGTGGAATCCGCCTCGATTCCGGTGGTCAGCAGCAGCTGGTCGGTTTGAGGCAGGGAGGAAACATCCACGTCTATTATTTCAAACGGGGAGTTTTCCTCGTTTTTAAAGATGCCGATTTTACCGTTGTAAGCGCGCACCAGGTAGCTGTCCTGCTGGCTGGTCATGGCGGGCAGGTTACCGTTTTCTTGACTTGAGGGGGCATTTGAGGTAAAATGAATCTGATTTTCTGATGCGGAAGAAGCGGGAGCTCCGCTTACCTGAGGACTGAAATGTGCGATCAGCATCAGGCCGACCAGGACCAGTACGGTACACACGGCAAGACTGACGATTTTTTTCAAAGAGAATCACCTCAGCGATAGTATTAGATGATGATTGGAAAATTATTCATAACTTTGCAAGATTACCGGTATAATGTGCCATCCTATAAATACGGGGATTTCAGGCACAGCCAAATACGCATAAGGAGGTGACCGCCTATGAGGAAAACCGATTTGAATAAATATGTCGGTGCGCCTGAGACCGGCCGTGCCGCAAGCGCATCGAATGCCGTAAGGATTGCTTTGAAAGGGCTGTACAGCGTCATAGCGGTTCTGGCGGTTGCCGGAGTGATCGTGCTGGTTTTTTTGACTTCTTTTATCCTGGGCTTTCGGAATGAATCCATTAAAATGGATCTGAATAATCTGAAGCTCAACTATACCAGCTTTATTTATGTAAACGACGATTCGGGCCAGCCGGTGGAATATCAGCGGCTTTACAGCTCGGAAAACCGCATTTGGGTGGACTACGACAAAATTCCCAGAAATATGAAAAACGCGATGGTCGCAATTGAAGACAAGCGGTTTATGGAACATAACGGAGTGGACTGGATTCGTACAGCCGGCGCTGTGACCACACTGGTTACCAAGGGCGGCAGCTACGGCGGCTCAACCATTACGCAGCAGCTGGTGAAAAACATTACCGGCGATAACGAGGTAAGCCTGACCCGTAAGGTGAAGGAGATTTTTCGCGCCGTCAATCTGGATTCCCGCTATTCCAAGGAACAGATTCTGGAAGCGTACCTGAACGTCGTCAACTACGGCAGCGGGTGCCAGGGCGTGCAGGCGGCGGCAAACCTGTATTTCGGCAAAGACATCAGCCAGGCTTCTCTGGCCGAGTGTGCTTCCATCGCGGCCATCACGCAGAATCCGTATAAGTATAACCCGCTCAATTTTCCCGAAAACAATAAGACCCGCCAGCCGCTCATTTTCCCCAAAAACAATAAGCCCCGCCAGCGGCTCGTGCTGGGCGAAATGCTCAACCAGCAGATGATCAGCCAGGACGAGTACAACAGCGCCATGGAGGAATCGAACCACATGGTGTTTGTGGGCCGTAAAGACGAAAACGTGGTCAACGACAGCCCGGTGTGGAACTGGTATATCGACGCCATGTTTGAGGATATTGTCGAAGACTTGCAGACGACGCAGGGAATCTCGAAGGATAAGGCCGTTTATATGATGTACCACGGCGGCCTGAAAATTTACTGCGCCATGGATCAGAAGGCGCAGAACGCGGCGGAGGAGGTTGTTTCCGGCGACAACATGCCGTCAGATCCAAAAATTCAGCTGGGCTATTATATGATGGACTACAATGGCCGTGTGCTTGCCACCGTTGGCCGGCGCGGTGAAAAGGCGGGGAACCGCCTTTTGAGCTACGCGACGGACAAGTCTTCGGCCCCCGCTTTTCCGACCCGCCCCCCCCCCAGCCAGCGGCAGCCCGGTTCTTCCATTAAGCCGATCGCATCCTACGGCCCGGCGGTGGACATGGGCGTGATCAATTATTCCTCGATTCTGCCCGACGAGCCGGTGGATAATTATTTTGCCGGCGGAAAGCCCGGCCCGAACAACTGGTATAAAAAGTTTTATGGCCCGATCACGGTGCAGCGCGCGCTGGAGATTTCCTCCAACGCCGCGGCGGCGCAGCTTGTAAAAAGAATTTCTCCCACCACGTCGTACCGCTTTTTGACGGATCAGCTGCACTTTACCCACCTGAACCCCAAAACGGACAGCGTGCAGATCGCGGCCATGGCGATCGGCGGCATGAACGGCGGCGTCACGGTGAAAGAGATGACGGCGGCCTACCAAATGTTCGGCAACGGCGGCCAGTACAATAAGCCCTATACCTATTACTATGTGGAGGACCACGACGGCAACGTGATTCTGGACAATCGGCAGAACACGGGCACGCAGGTCATCAAGTCCACCACCTCCACCATCATGAACCGCCTGCTGCGCAATGTTGTGTACGGTTCTGAGGGAACCGGCGGCGGCGCGGCGGTGAGCGGCTGGGAGGTGTTCGGCAAAACCGGCACCACCGATGAGGATAAGGACAGCTGGTTTGTCGGCGGCACGCCCTACGCGGTGGCCGGTATTTGGACGGGCTATGAAACGCCCAAATCGCTGTCTTACGGGCAAAAGGAAAATTACACCAAGTGGGCCGCCAAAATCTGGCGGAACATCATGGCCAAATATCTGGACGGAAAGAAGAAACTTTACTTCCGGTATGATTCCAATGTGGTTTCCGCCACCTTCCGAACGGATAACGGAAAGCTGTCCGGCGCGGACGTCGGCGCTCCCACCAAAACGGGATGGTATGAGCGCGGCAATATGCCGGAGGTGGATACCAGCCCGCCTGTGAGTTCTTCCCCCGCATCGGACATTCTTTCGGAGCCGGAGCAGCCGGAGCAGTCGGAGCCCGAGAATTCCCAGTGGGAGACCTCGCACCCGTCCAATCCCGAAACCAGCTCGAAGCCGGGCGGGGAGAATTCCTCCCCCGCAAGCTCCCGGCCGTCCTCCTCCCATTCACAGGGGAACGGAAACGGCAACGGCAATGAAAACGGAAATGGGAACGGGGATGAACATGGCCCCGGACAGGACGATAACGGCCTGTGGGTTCCGCCGGATACCGAAATCCGCCCCGGGGGCTGAGGCCCGCAGAAGGACAAAATACGCAAAAGCTCTCGAAAGATCATTTTCTTTCGGGAGCTTTTTTCTGCCCGTTTGCCCTTCGGTTCGTCAAAGCATACGGGTTTTTCAAGGGAAAGGCGTGGAATTTTACACTTTTGGCTATTGAATTTCACGGTGGAAAATGATAAACTGTACCTTAATACAATACAATAGTTCGCGGGTGGTGGACAATGAAAGAGCCAACTTTCTTTCTGGTGGATAAAAAGGTTCTGCCAAAGGTATATTCCAAGGTTGTGGAAGCCAAGCAGTATATCATGAATTCTGAGGCCGCCAGCACGTCCGAGGCGGCGCGGATGGCGGGGATTTCCCGCAGCGTGTTTTACAAATACAAGGATTCCGTGTATCCTTACCAGCCGGAAGCCACAAACCGGATTCTGACGATACAGGCGGTGCTGTACGACCGCCCCGGCGTTTTGATGTCGCTGGTGTCGGAATTCTACGGGGCGGGGGCCAATATTCTGACGATTAACCAGAATATCCCCGTCAGCGGCAAGGCGATGGTTTCGATCTCCGCGCGAATCAACAACATGATGGGTACGGTTGACGAGCTGCTGGCTCTGCTGAAAAATGTGGACGGCGTATGCAGCATTGACAATATTACCGATCAGTAGAGAAAATGCCGGTTTCATTTTGAAAGCGGCTGGGCGAATCGGGCAATTTCTCTCTCCTTTGGCGGAGGAAGGAATCAACGGCCTTTTTTAGGGAAATTTGGATAAGGGGTGGAAGAAATGGTAGAAATCGCAATCATGGGGTATGGTGTGGTAGGCTCCGGTGTGGCGGAGGTTTTGTGCAATCATACCGAGAATATTGCTAAACGGGCAAAAGAGGAGATACGAATCAAATATATTCTGGACTTAAAGGAATTCCCCGAGGATCCGCTGGCGGATCGCTTTACGAAATCCTTTGACGATATTGTCAATGATCCGGAAGTGAAAATCGTGGTAGAGGTGATGGGCGGCCTGCATCCGGCATATGAATTTGTGCGCAGCTGTCTTTTGGCGGGCAAGAGCGTCGTTACCTCCAACAAAGAGCTGGTGGCGCAGAAGGGCGCAGACCTTCTCGCTCTGGCGCAGAAGCAGAACCTCAATTTTCTGTTCGAGGCCAGCGTCGGCGGCGGTATCCCGATCATTCGCCCCATGAGCCAGTGCCTCGCGGCGAATGACGTGATCGAGATCGACGGTATCCTCAACGGCACAACAAACTTCATTCTGACCAAGATGATCCGCGACCAGATGAATTTTGACGACGCGCTGGCCCTTGCGCAGAAGCTCGGCTACGCGGAGCGCAATCCCGCTGCGGACGTGGAGGGGTTGGACGCCTGCCGCAAGATCTGCATCCTGGCCTCTCTGGCGTTCGGCAAGCATGTGTACCCCGACCAGGTGCATACCGAGGGCATCACCAAGGTGACTTTGGCCGACGTGGAATACGCGGAGGTATGGGGCGGCGTGATCAAATTGATCGGCCGGGTCAAGATTCTGGAGAACGATCAGATTCATATCATAGTCTGCCCGATGTTTGTTCCCCGCAGCAGCCAGCTGGCCACGGTGGACGACGTGTTCAACGGCATTCAGGTGCGCGGCGATTCGATCGGCGACGTGGTGTTCTACGGCAAGGGCGCGGGTAAGCTGCCCACAGCCAGCGCCGTGGTGGCGGATGTGATCGACTGTGTACGGCACTTCAAGGCCCGCAAGTACCTGTTCTGGGATCAGGCCGTGCCAGACTACGTGCGCGACTACCGCAAGGATGCCGTCGCGTTTTATGTCCGCGCCAAATCCGAAGACCCGGCCTTTGCGCTGGGGCAGGCGGAGGGCCTTTTCGGGCCGGTTCGCCAGCTGGTGCGCAAGGGCGCGGAAAAAGACGAGGTCGCCTTTGTCACCGAGCTGTTGGTGGAAGAGGACTTCCTTGAAAAGCTGGAGCAGCTCAAAGAGGAAGGCGCAGAGGTTCTTTCCACTCTGCGCGTCGGCGAATTTTAATCAGCATAGAAAGAGGATATCCCGATATGATCAGAATACAAGTGCCGGCGACCAGCGCGAATTTGGGGTCCGGTTTCGATGCGCTGGGAATCGCCCTCACCTTGTACAATCAGGTTTGGATGGAGGAGAGCGATACCCTTCAAATTGTGAGCAGAGATGCGACTCCGGTGCCGCAGGATGAGCATAACCTGGTTTACTGGGCGGCAAAGCTGCTGTATGAGCGTTGCGGGCACAGCCCGCGCGGGCTGCATATTGAGCAGGAAAACAACATTCCCATGGCGCGCGGCCTGGGCAGCAGCTCGGCCTGCATTGTGGCTGGCCTGCATCGAAACAATCATCTTCTGGGAGGCCCGCTTGGCCGGCAGCAGCTAATCGATTTTGCGGCGGAGATTGAGGGCCACCCCGACAATACCACGCCGGCCCTTCTGGGTGGGCTCGTCACCTCGGCAATGGAGCGGGGGCGCGTGTACAGCGTCAGCGTGCCGGTATCCGAGAAAATCCGGTTCGCTGTTTTTGTACCCCCTTTTGAGTTGAAAACCGAAACGGCGCGCTCGGTGCTGCCGAAGGAGTATTCGCGGGAGGACGCGGTTTACAATCTGTCGCGTTCGGCGCTGATGACGGCCTCGCTCTTTTCGGGCAATCTTGAAAATCTGCGTGGGGCTGTGCAGGATCGCATTCATCAGCCGTACCGAAAGGGCCTGATCGACCACTGCGACAAGGTGTTTGAAATGTGCGCCGAGCTGGGTTCCCTCGGCACCTACATCAGCGGCGCGGGCTCGACCATCATCGCGATGGTGGAGGCCGGGCAGGCGGAGAATTTTGCGGAGCGCGCGCGGGCGCATATGGCACAGTGGGGCGTGGCGGATTGGGCAATCTCGGTTCGCGGCGCGGAAGCGCACGGCGCCAGAGTATTTGAAGAAACAAATTCCTGATGAATTTTTATCTGATAATGGAGGACAGAACGTTATGAGCTTGATCGTTCAGAAATTCGGCGGCAGCTCCGTGGCCAACGCGGAGCGTTTGCGCAACGTCGCCGATATCATCACCAAAACGTATTCCCAAAACAACGACGTGGTCGTTGTCGTGTCTGCGCAGGGCGACACAACGGATGACCTGATTGCCAAGGCCAAAGAGGTGAATTCCCGCCCTTCCAAACGGGAGATGGATATGCTTTTGACCGCCGGCGAGCAGATGTCCGCTTCGCTCCTCGCCATGACCATTGAGCAGATGGGATTTCCCGTCGTTTCGCTTCTCGGCTGGCAGGCGGGCTTTCTTACCGATACATCCTACGGCTCCGCCCGCATTAAGCGTGTGACGCCCGACCGCATCAAGAAGGAGCTGGATAAGCGCAACATCGTGGTCGTTACGGGCTTTCAGGGAATCAACCGCTACAACGACATGACCACTCTGGGCCGCGGCGGCTCCGACACCAGCGCCGTTGCGATTGCGGCCGTCATGCATGCGGATCTGTGCCAGATTTACACCGATGTGGAGGGTGTGTACACCGCCGATCCCCGCAAGATCAAAAACGCGAAGAAAATTGATGTCATTTCTTATGATGAAATGCTGGAGCTGGCCACGCTCGGCGCGCAGGTGCTGAACAACCGCTCTGTGGAAATGGCGAAAAAATATAATATCGAGCTGGAGGTTCTGTCCAGCTATAACCGGGTACCGGGTACGATTGTGAAGGAGGCAACCAAAATGGAAAAAATGTTGATCAGCGGCATTGCAAAGGATGACGGGGTAGCCCGCGTAGCGATTATCGGGGTACCGGACCGTCCTGGTTTGGCCTTTAAGGTATTTTCCAAGCTTTCTGCAAAGAATGTGAATGTCGATATTATTCTGCAGTCCATCGGCCGCAACGGCACAAAGGACATCAGCTTTACCGTTTCGGAGGATCACCTGCAGGCCACCATGGAGGTTCTCACCCCCTACGTGGAGCAGATTGGTGCTTCCAGCGTTGTATATGACGAGGACGTCGCGAAGATTTCCATCGTCGGCGCGGGCATGGAGACGCACCCCGGTGTAGCCGCGATGATGTTTGAAGCCCTGTTTGAGTCCAACATCAATATTCAAATGATCTCCACCAGCGAGATCAAGATTTCGGTTCTGATCGAGCGCAAGGACGCCGATAAGGCGGTTGCGGCGATCCACAACAAGTTCTTCCCCGAAGTCGTCGATCAATAAGCCTCCTTAATAACCGCCCCCAGCCGCCGATTGGGCGGCGCGGGCGGAAAAAGACCGGCCCCCACACATCAGCCGAAATTTTTCTTCTCCATGCCCCGCCCCCAAAGCATACGCGAAAGCGCCTGCCTCGGAGCCGGTCTTGATTTTTATTCTGTGTGGTTGGAAATGTGCGATGCTGATAGACACACACTGCGACACGGACAACCTGCACAACCATCTGCTGGTCAATTCGGTCCGCTTCAAAACTGGAATAAAGCTGCACCAGAACCAGGATGATTTGGTACAGCACCAAAAGATCAACGATGAAATTTGTCTGTCGCGTGGTCAGCCTGTGCTGGAGAGTTATCACAAAGGGCAGAAGAAAAAGTCCACTGCTACTTATGGCATTAATCGCCATCCGAAAATATCGCTTTCTTATTCGTCAACTTGTTTCCAGAGACTTCAAATCTAAGTACAAACGTTCTGTTTTTGGGGTTTTATGGAGTTTTTTAAATCCTCTTTTAACAATGTTTGTACAATACATTGTATTTTCAAACTTGTTTCGGTTTGATATTCCTTATTACCCGGTTTATTTACTTTGTGGAATTGTTATGTTTAACTACTTTTCAGAGGCTTGTGGCATGACATTGGGGTCTATTGTTGGAAATGCAAACTTGATAACAAAAGTTTACATGCCAAAATATATATATCCCCTTACCAGAGTTTTGTCTTCTTTTGTTAACCTGCTAATTTCCATGGTTCCGCTATTTATTGTTACGTTTGCATCCGGGCTTTATCCAACATAGGCCTACCTGTTATTGCCATTTGTTTTAATATCTCTAATGATTTTTTTTCTTGGCTTTGGTATGTTATTGGCAGCCGCTATGGTTTTTTTCGGGACATACAATTTTTGTGGGGCGTAATCAGTATGATCTGGATGTATTTAACTCCTATATTTTACCCCGAGAGCATACTCCCCGCCAATGTTGCCGTTGTTTTAAAGTGGAATCCGCTTTATTATTTTATTAAATTTGTTCGAACCTGTGTGATGGACGGAATTTCGCCAGAGCCGATTATGTACGTTCAGTGTTTTCTTTTTGCTGTCGGCTCCCTTGTGCTTGGCGCTTTTGTGTTTAAAAAGACACAGGATCGTTTTGTATTGTATTTATAAGGGGCTTGAAATATGAAAGAAATAATGATAGATGTTAAGGATGTTTCCATGCAATTTCGGTTGTCGGGAGACCGAGTCATGTCGCTTAAAGAATTTGTAACAGCAAAAATTGGGGGGGAAAACTTACCTATAATGAGTTTTGGGCTTTAAAAAATGTAAGTTTTGAAGTGTATAAAGGTGAAGTTTTTGGAATTATTGGACGTAATGGCTCTGGGAAAAGCACTTTGCTGAAAGTAAACTCAGGCATTCTAAAACCTACTGAAGGTATGGTTAAATGCAACGGAAATGTTGTTCCCATGCTGGAGTTTGGTTCGGGTTTTGATATGGATTTGACCGGCAGAGAAAATATTTATCTCAACGGCGCAATTCTGGGATATTCAAAAGATTTTATCCGGTCGGAATATGATAAAATACTGGAGTTCACCACGGTTTCATAGGGACATTTTCTAAACCGTGGTGAAGTTGGGCTACGTGTATCGGCAGACAGTGGGTTTCCGCTG
>OAUF01000748.1_pt1 | contig 17027 bp, 18 predicted proteins | sample 1495111 | NCBI WGS metagenome assembly OAUF01 (sample SAMEA2580002, study PRJEB22360) | human gut metagenome | reverse complement strand
TCGGTCCGGAATACTTCATCCCGAAACCGGTAGACCCGCGCCTCATCACCGAAGTGTCCTGCGCCGTGGCAAAAGCCGCCATGGACAGCGGTGTGGCCCGCAAGCACATTGCAGACTGGGATGCCTACCGCCTGCAGCTGCGCGAGCTGATGGGCTATGAAAGCAAGCTCACCCGCCAGCTCTACGACACCGCCCGCCGCAACCCGCAACGTGTGGTATTTGCCGAAGGCATTCACCCCAATATGCTGAAAGCCGCCGTTGAGGCCAAGGCCGAAGGTATCTGCCATCCCATCATATTGGGCAATGACGAAGCTATCGAGAAGCTGGCAAAAGAACTCGACCTCAGCCTCGAAGGCATTGAAATCGTAAACCTGCGCCATCCCAACGAATCGGAACGCCGCGAACGTTACGCACGTATCCTTTCCGAAAAGCGCGCCCGCGAAGGCGTCACCTACGAAGAGGCCAACGACAAGATGTTCGAGCGCAACTACTTCGGCATGATGATGGTGGAAACCGGTGAGGCCGACGCTTTCATCACCGGATTGTACACCAAGTACAGCAACACCATCAAGGTGGCCAAAGAAGTAATCGGCATCCGTCCGGAATTCAAGCACTTCGGCACAATGCACATCCTCAACTCCAAGAAAGGCACGTACTTCCTTGCCGATACGCTTATCAACCGCCATCCCAATGCGGAAACACTGATAGACATCGCCAAACTGTCGGAGTATACCGTACGCTTCTTCAACCATACTCCCGTTATGGCCATGCTGAGCTACTCCAACTTCGGTACGGACAAGGAAGGAAGTCCGGTAAGCGTGCACGAAGCCGTGGACTACATGCAGCGCAACTATCCCGACCTTGCCATTGACGGCGAAATGCAGGTGAACTTTGCCATGAACCGCGAACTGCGCGATGCCAAGTATCCGTTTACCCGTCTGAAAGGAAAGGATGTGAATACGCTTATCTTCCCGAACCTGAGTTCCGCCAACTCCGCATACAAACTGTTGCAGTCGATGGATATGCCCCCCGACCTCATCGGCCCGATACAGATGGGACTGAACAAGCCTATCCACTTTACCGATTTTGAAAGCTCCGTGCGCGATATAGTAAACATTACCGCAGTAGCCGTTATCGATGCCATTGTGGACAAAAAGAAAGCAGGCAAATGAAAAGGCAATTTTCCAGATTTCAAATCGTTTGCATCACGCTTCTTTGGGCAGCGCTTTGCTACATAGTACTGACAACCGCCGAACGGATTGACGGACCAATTATCCTGACACTTATCATTTCAGCAGCATTGGTATTCATTCCTGTAATAAAAGCGCTCAAAAGGAAATAAATAATATCTTTTTATTCATTTTTACGGGATAAAACAATATTTTTGTTGTTTTATCCCGTATTTTATTTATAAATTGTTTGCTTGTATCATTTTTATGTTTACTTTTGCAACCGCAACAAGAGGTAAGGCGCTACCGTATCACCGCCTTACAATATAAATATGCAAACCCAATAAAAGAAATAGATTATGAATGCAGCTAAGGTATTAGAAGATTTGAAAAGACGGTTCCCCAATGAACCGGAGTATCATCAGGCAGTAGAAGAAGTGCTTTCTACCATTGAAGAAGAGTACAACAAACATCCGGAGTTCGACAAAGCCAATCTGATTGAACGTCTTTGCATCCCCGATCGCGTTTACCAGTTCCGTGTTACTTGGGTGGATGACAAGGGTAACGTACAAACCAACATGGGTTACCGTGTACAGCACAACAACGCCATCGGTCCGTACAAAGGCGGTATCCGTTTCCACGCTTCCGTGAACCTCTCCATTCTGAAATTCCTTGCTTTCGAACAGACTTTCAAAAACTCACTGACTACCCTGCCTATGGGTGGCGGTAAAGGCGGTTCGGACTTCTCTCCGCGCGGCAAGTCAAATGCAGAGGTGATGCGTTTCGTTCAGGCTTTCATGCTGGAGCTGTGGCGCCACATCGGTCCCGAGACCGACGTTCCTGCCGGTGACATCGGTGTAGGTGGCCGCGAAGTAGGTTTCATGTTCGGCATGTACAAGAAACTGGCTCACGAGTTTACCGGAACCTTTACAGGAAAAGGCCGCGAATTCGGCGGCTCGCTGATTCGTCCGGAAGCCACGGGTTACGGCAACATCTACTTCTTGCTGGAAATGCTGAAAACCAAAGGTACAGACCTCAAGGGCAAGACCTGCCTGATTTCCGGTTCGGGCAACGTGGCTCAGTACACTGCCGAGAAAGTACTGGAGATGGGCGGCAAAGTCCTGACAATGTCCGATTCCGACGGTTACATATACGACCCCGCAGGTATCGACCGTGAAAAGCTGGATTACATCATGGAACTCAAGAACCTCTACCGTGGACGCATCCGCGAATATGCAGAGCAATATCCGGGCGTTAAGTATGTGGAAGGTGCACGTCCCTGGGGCGAAAAAGCAGATATCGCTCTGCCTTCTGCCACTCAGAATGAAATCAACGGTGACGATGCCAAGAAACTTATCGCCAACGGTGTAATGGCAGTATCCGAAGGTGCAAACATGCCTTCTACTCCCGAAGCTATCAAAGTGTTCCAGGAAGCCAAGATTCTGTATGCTCCGGGCAAGGCAGCCAATGCCGGCGGTGTATCGGTATCGGGCCTAGAAATGACCCAGAACTCCATTAAACTGGGCTGGAGCGCCGAAGAAGTGGACGAAAAGCTGAAAAGCATCATGAAGAACATCCACGAGGCTTGCGTGCAGTACGGAACGGAAGCCGACGGTTACGTAAATTACGTAAAGGGCGCCAATGTTGCCGGATTTATGAAAGTAGCCAAGGCAATGATGTCACAAGGTATCCTGTAAGCAGGATGATTGTTACGGTATAATAAGAGGAAAGCATGTAAGATTTATCCGAATTTTGACATGCTTTCCTCTTTTTTTATCTGATAATATTGTTTACATTTACTTCCGTTTTCCAAAAACCAAAAAGTAAATGATATGAAACGATTACTTCTCCTTCTATTCAGTTGCGTCCTGTTTCTCCAACCTTACTGCCAGGCGCAGCCTCTCACATCCGAAGAAAGTCCTGTAACATTAAGTACCGCTACCGGTGACATCAAAGGCAGACTTCTCCTGCCTGCCAATGCCACAACCTGTCCCGTAGTGCTGCTTATCGCCGGTTCCGGCCCTACCGACATGGACGGCAACAATCCCATGATGAAAAATAATTCGCTGAAATTCCTTGCCGAGGGACTGGCACAGAAAGGCATCGCCTCGCTCCGTTTCGACAAACGCGGCATAGCCGGCAGCGCCGCAGCAGGCAAAGAAGAGTCCAAACTCCGCTTCGAGGATTATGTAAACGATGTGACGGGCTGGATAGACTTTCTTGCCAAAGACAAACGCTTCACCGGCATCACAGTGGCCGGACATAGCGAAGGCTCGCTCATCGGCATGCTTGCCTGCCAGATCCGCCCCACAGTAAAGAGTTTCATTTCCATTGCCGGCGCAGGCAGTCCGGCATACGAAATCATAGAAAAGCAAGTGGCTGCCCAAATGATGCCGGAGTCCATACGGAAAGAAGTGGCGGACATCAACCGCTCGTTAAGAAACGGAAAAGAGGTGACGCAAGTCCCTGCCTATCTGCAGGCGCTGTTCCGGCCTTCCGTACAGCCCTACCTCATCTCCTGGTATAAATACAATCCGCAGACCGTCATCGCTTCCCTGAAAATGCCCGTGCTGATTCTTCAAGGCAAAAACGATATTCAGGTAAAGGAAGAGGATGCAATGCTGCTGAAGAAAGCATCTCCCAAGGCAGAACTCGTCCTGATAGACAAAATGAACCATGTGCTGAAAGATTGCGAGAGCACCGCACCGCAGCAACAAATGGCAGTGTACAATAATCCTTCACTGCCCGTCAATGCCGCATTAATGAATGCAACCGTACGGTTCGTCAATAACAGCAAATAAAAACCAATAACAGATATGACAACAAAAGAAATTCCCGTACTGCTCCTCACCGGTTATCTGGGCAGCGGTAAAACAACGTTAGTAAACCATATTCTCGCCAATAAACAAGGCATCAGATTCGCAGTTATCGTCAATGACATAGGCGAGGTAAACATTGACGCGGACCTCATCCAAAAGGGCGGCATCGTGGGCAAGAAAGACGAAAGCCTCGTTGCGCTTCAAAACGGCTGCATCTGCTGCACGCTGAAAACGGACCTGATAGAGCAAATAGGCGAAATCATGCGGATGGAGCGTTTCGACTATATCGTTATCGAAGCCAGCGGCATCTGCGAACCCGAACCTATCGCACAGACCATCTGCTCCATTCCCCGCCTGGGCGGCATGTACACCCAATACGGCATCTGCCGCCTGGACTGCATCACCACCGTAGTGGACGCCCTGCCCCTGCAAGACGAGTTCGCCTGCGGCAACGACCTCACCCGAAAAGGGATTGACGAGGAAGACATTGAAAATCTTATCATCCAGCAGATTGAATTCTGTAATATCATTCTTCTGAACAAGGCAGCGGAAGTAAAACCCGAAGAGCTGGAACGCATCAAGCAGATTATACATACCCTGCAACCCGCAGCCGAAATCATCGAATGCAATTACGCGGATGTGGATTTAAAGAAGATTATCCATACAGACCTGTTCGACTTCGAACGCGTGGCTACCTCGGCAGGATGGATTCGCGGGATAGAGAAACCAGCCACCGAAGAGGAAGAAAAAGAAGCGCACGGACATCATCACCACGAAGAAGAACATGAGCATCATCATGAAGAACATGAACATCACCACGAAGAGCACGGACACCATCATCATCACCATCACGAAGGGGGCGAAGTGGAAGAATACGGCATCAGTACTTTCGTTTACTACCGCCGTCCGGCATTCGACATTCACAAATTCGACCATTTCATCGCCACCAGATGGAGCCGCAACATCATCCGTGCCAAAGGCGTATGCTATTTCAGCCACAACCGCGACATGTCCTACCTTTTTGAACAGGCAGGCACTCAGAAACAACTGACCGAAGCCGGCCTGTGGTATGCCACAGCCCCCGAAGAAGACCTGATTGAACTGATGCGCCAAGAACCCGGACTGATGCGCGACTGGGACGAAAAATACGGAGACCGCATGCAAAAGATAGTCTTCATCGGCCAGCACATGGACAAAGAGCAGATTATACGCGACCTCGACGCATGCCTTGAGTAAGCCCATTTCCGTTTCCACCGGAGGAGACGGATGTTTCCCTTAAGGAAACGCCCGTTCCCCTTTAAGGAAACCCGAATTTCCCTGCAGGGAAACTGAAGTTTCTACCATAGGAAACTGACGTTTCCCCCTAAGGAAACCGGAGTTCCCACCGTGGGGAAACTGCATTGCGTTGCATTTCAACCGGTTATCCCTACCAGTCATACCGTTCTACATACTCGTCAAAGTAGTCATCAAGCCGCAGACCGAGAGCTTCTGCCTGGCTGATAATGTATTGCTGGGCAGCAGGATTGATAAGGTACTCTCCTTTACGGGCAAGGTAATAGTTCTTACGCCCGAAGTAGGAAATAAGCCGCAAGCGGAATGTGCCCGCCACCCGAACCGTGAGCAACTCTGCCACCCGGGTGAAGCCGCGGGCATAACGCACCGGCGTATTCGGACGGTAATATTCACACTTTCCTTTCATCGACTCCAGCTTCCGGGGAGTAAGCGTAGGCAGGAACGGATATTGCAGGGAAGCATTCTGCAAGGCTATATAGCGCAGGCAGGTAAAGCGTTTCGTACAACAGGCAGAGGCACATACACCGAAGTTGTGGGGCGCCTGTAAATTTTCCAAGTCATTCATTTATTTTACAGATTAGTTTGTCTCAACGCTTCATAGACAGCCGGATGCAGGAAATAACGCATGTCCCTGCCCTCTTCCATCGCCTGGCGGATAAAGGTAGAACTTATTTCGAATGTGGGCGAAGAGGCCAGTTTTACATTTTGAGGTAAAGTATTCCCGTCCACCTCATAACCGGGACGGGGGTAAATAAGAATAAAGTTTTCCGCAAGAATACGCTCCGACTGATACCACCGGGAGAAAAGCTTCCAGTTGTCGGAACCTATAATAAGGTGGAAAGTGTCTTGCGGATAAGTCTGTTTCAATTTATCAAGCGTATGAACGGTATAAGACGGACGCGGCAGATGAAACTCGAAATCGGAAGCCCGGAACTTGGGATAGCCTCCAATGGCAAGCTGCACCAGCTTCAGACGGAATTCATCGCTCATCAGAGAGGCTTCTTCTTTCAGCGGATTATGCGGAGTCACCATGAACCACACCTCGTCCAACCCTTCGTATTCACAAAGATAGTTGGCAAGCGCCAGATGTCCGATATGTACCGGATTGAACGAACCGCTGAAAATGCCTATATCCACTTGATAAATTGAAAATTAAGAATTAAAAAAATACAGAAGGCTATGGTATCAAAGCTTTCCTTTCAGGCGTTTCCAACAGCCGTAAATATTTACGCCGCTTATGAACATCACAATAAGCATGGCCGCAGCCGGAGTGTACTCCTTCAGGTCAACATTCAATATAGCCAAGACGATAGCTCCCAAAAACAGAACGATATTCAGGACTAAGAGGACCTTATTGGCTCTCGGCGATAGATTTCTGCCTTTCGTCCGCTTCATCGGTTCAGGAATTGGGTTATCACTTTCAATGCCTCCGCTTTAGCCGTTTCCAAATCATCGTTTACAATGACCGTATCGAATTTCGGTGCAAAGCCAAGCTCGTATTCAGCCTTTGCCACACGGCTCTCGATAACTTCGGGAGCATCCGTGCCGCGGCCTATCAAGCGTTTGCGCAATTCCTCCACCGAAGGCGGCTGGATGAAAACGGACAAAGCACGCTCGCCGTAGAACTTCTTGATATTGCAACCGCCCACTACATCTACATCGAATACAACATTCTGTCCGGAAGCCAATTGCTTTTCCACCTGTGCTTTCAGTGTTCCGTAGAAGCGGTCCTGATACACTTCCTCGTATTCCAGGAACTCATCGTTGGCTATGCGGCTCCGGAACTCATCGGGAGTGAGAAAGAAATACTCCACCCCGTTCTGCTCCGTGCCGCGCGGCAGACGGCTGGTTGCCGAAATAGAGAAAGCCAGATTCAGGTTCTGCGTCAACAGATAGTTGATAATTGTGGACTTGCCCGACCCGGAGGGGGCGGAAAATATAATCAGTTTACCCATCTGTGGTATTTACTATTTAACGGTTTACTATTTAATCCTCTAATTGGTTTGCTTTAACTTCATGTTGAAACAAACTTATCATAAATTCATGCAACGTCCGGAACCGGTTCCTTACATCACGTTCAGGACCTGTTCCTTGATTTGCTCCAGCTCGTCCTTCATCTGCACTACAATCTTCTGCATTTCGGCATGATTGGACTTGCTGCCCAGCGTATTGATTTCGCGTCCCATTTCCTGTGCGATGAAGCCCAGCTTCTTACCTTGTCCGCTACCGCTTTCGAGCGTGCTGATAAAGTATTTCAGGTGATTGGAAAGACGTTGCTTTTCTTCGTTGATATCGAGTTTCTCGATGTAATAGATAAGTTCCTGTTCCAAACGGTTCTTGTCGTAATCCACACTCAATGTCTTTTCAAGCGCATCGGTGATACGGTCCTTTACCTTGCCTACCCGTTCCTGCTCGTAGGGAGCCACCGATTCGAGCAACCGTGCTATATTCTCTATCTTCTCACGGAATTTCTTTTCGAGCGCTGCGCCCTCCTGCTTGCGGAAGTCTATCAGGTGATTGATAGCCTCTTCCACTGCCGCATGCACCACTGCCCATTCCTCATCGCTCAGCTCCTGAGTCTCATTCTTCGTCATTACATCCGGCATACGGAGCAGCGTGGCAAACCAGTCGGCAGGTTCGGGAATACCTGCCGCAGAAATTTCCTTAATCCGTTTGTAATAAGCCTCCACCAATTCCTGATTGATAGGAGTGGCCAGTTGTTCCGCATCTTTCTTCTCAATCCAAAGGCTGAAATCGACCTTGCCCCGTTCCAGCATTTTGGATATTTCGTTACGGATTTCCATTTCCTTTTCCCTGTAAAGCGGAGCGATACGGGCAGATAAATCCATCGCTTTGCTGTTAAGGCGACTTAATTTCAATATTGATTTTCTTATCGGACAGTTCGGCTGTTGCTTTGCCGTAGCCCGTCATAGATTGTATCATAATGTATAGTTTTATGCGACAAAGATAGCTATTCTCACTGATTATTTATTGCATTCACTGAGAATAATTTGAGCAATAGACAAATATCGCATGCACAACTTAGTATGCAATATTCGCTAATTTTCTGAACAGATGCAAGCAAGCAGCCGGCAATTTAATCAATGAATCAGGAATGCAACGACAAACCATTCGGCAAACAACTTGTGTAATCGAAACAAATCACGTAAATTTGCCACAATAAAAATCAGAATAGAAGTTATGTCATGTATCTTGCATATTGAAACATCCACTTCGGCCTGCTCCGTAGCCGTGAGCGAGGACGGACAGAACGTTTTCAAAAAAGAAGACCTGAACGGGCCTTCACACGCCGTATCGCTGGGCGTATTCGTAGACGAAGCCCTGTCATTTGCCGACAGCCACGCCATGCCGCTGGATGCCGTTGCCGTAAGTTGCGGTCCCGGTTCGTACACAGGGCTGCGCATCGGTGTGTCTATGGCAAAAGGTGTATGTTACGGGCGCAACCTGCCCCTCATCGGGCTTCCCACCCTGAAAGTGCAATGCGTTCCGGTACTGCTCTATCACGATGAGCTGCCGGAAGACGCCCTGTTGTGCCCCATGATTGATGCCCGCCGCATGGAAGTGTACGCCGCCGTTTACGACCGCGCACTGAAACCGGTACGCGACATTGCGGCAGACATTGTGGACGAAAACTCCTATCAGGAGTTTCTGGACAGGCAGCCCGTGTATTTCTTCGGCGACGGTGCAGCCAAGTGCAAGGAAAAGATTGTGCATCCCAACGCCCATTTCATCGACGGCATCCGTCCGCTGGCAAGCATGATGTTCCCGCTGGCAGAAAAAGCTATAGCCGAAAAAGATTTTAAAGACGTTGCCTACTTCGAACCGTTCTACTTGAAAGAATTCGTAGCAAGCCAACCGAAAAAACTTTTATAGCGATTAGTGGTTAGCGGTTAGTGATTAGCGATTAGCAATTAGCGGGCTGCGCAATTGGACCGTATAGCATTAATCACTAATCACTAATCATTAATCATTAACCACTAATCGCTAATCACTAACCACTAATAACCAACCGCTAATTCTAAAGGATATGCAATATAATACTCAACAAAAGCGGATGCCCTTACCCGAATACGGGCGCAGCATCCAGAATATGGTAGACCATGCACTGACAATCGAAGACCGCTCCGAGCGCCAGCGTTGTGCAAATACCATTATCAACATCATGGGAAATATGTTTCCCCACCTTCGCGACATACCCGATTTCAAGCACAAGTTGTGGGATCATCTTGCCATCATGGCGGACTTCAAGCTGGACATCGACTATCCATACGAAGTTATCCGCAAAGACAACCTGATAACCAAACCGGAAACCGTTCCTTATCCCAGTACCAAAATACGTTACCGCCACTACGGCCGTACCCTGGAAGTGCTGATTAAGAAAGCCATCGACTTTCCTGAAGGTGACGAGAAGCAGAACCTCGTTGCACTGATATGCAACCACATGAAGAAAGACTATATGTCCTGGAATAAAGATACTGTCGACGACCGCAAAATAGCGGACGACCTTGCAGAACTGTCCGGCGGCAAACTGCAGATGACCGACAGCCTTCTCCGCCTTATGGCCGAACGGATCGAACAGAATTATCGTCCGAAGATGAATAACCAGAACAACAGAAACAACAACAGAAATAATAAAAGAAAATACTAAAATAGCGGTTAGTGATTAGCGATTAACGGTTAATATCATAGGACATCACCACGCTACCCTAATCACTAACCGTTAATCGCTAATCACTAACTACTAACCACTATTTCATGGCTTCATTTGTAATAGAAGGCGGACACAGCCTTTCCGGAGACATTTATCCTCAAGGAGCGAAGAACGAGGTGCTGCAGATTATCTGCGCCACCCTGCTCACAGCCGAAGAGGTGACGGTGCACAACATACCGGACATCCTGGATGTGAACAACCTGATTCAGTTGATGCGGGATATGGGAGTGAACGTATCGAAAAAAGGCATCGATACATATAGCTTTCAAGCAGCCAATGTTGATTTTGCCTATCTGGAGAGCGATGAATTCCTGAAAAGGTGCTCCAGCCTGCGCGGTTCGGTCATGCTCGTAGGACCGATGGTGGCACGCTTTGGCAAGGCTATGATTTCCAAACCGGGCGGAGACAAGATAGGCCGCCGCCGTTTGGACACCCATTTCATCGGCATACGGAATTTAGGTGCCGAATTCGTTTACAATGAAAGACGGGAAGTTTACGAAATATCCGCCCGACAGTTGCAAGGCAGCTATATGTTGCTGGACGAAGCATCTGTAACGGGCACTGCCAATATCGTAATGGCAGCAGTGTTGGCCAAAGGTAAAACAACCATTTACAATGCCGCCTGCGAGCCTTACATACAACAGCTATGCCGGATGCTGAACCGCATGGGTGCAAAGATAGAAGGTATCGCTTCCAATCTGCTCACCATCGAGGGAGTGGACGAACTGCACGGAACAGAGCATACCGTTCTTCCGGACATGATTGAAGTGGGAAGCTTCATCGGCATGGCAGCCATGACGAAAAGCGAGCTGACCATCAAGAACGTTTCGCACGAAAACTTAGGTATCATCCCCGACAGTTTCCGGCGTTTGGGCATCAAAATGGAACAACGGGGCGATGATATTTATGTGCCTGCCCAGGATACTTATCAGATAGAATCCTTCATTGACGGTTCTATCATGACAATAGCCGATGCTCCCTGGCCCGGACTGACGCCGGATTTGCTGAGCGTACTGCTGGTAGTTGCCACACAAGCGAAAGGCAGCGTGCTGATTCATCAGAAGATGTTTGAAAGCCGCCTCTTCTTCGTGGACAAACTGATAGACATGGGAGCGCAAATCATTCTGTGCGACCCGCACCGCGCCGTAGTAATCGGACATAACCACGGTTTCAAACTGCGTGGCGGCAATATGACATCCCCGGATATCCGTGCCGGTATTGCTCTGCTGATAGCCGCCATGAGCGCCGACGGCATCAGCCGTATTCATAACATCGAGCAGATAGACCGGGGGTATCAGAATATAGAAGGACGACTGAATGCAATCGGAGCAAGAATAACGAGAATATAAGGAAGTGACAAGGCAACAAATAAGGCGATAAAACGATATGATACGAAAAGAAGAAGTATATAAAATAGGTATATTCAACAAACCTCATGGCATTCACGGAGAATTGTCATTCACCTTTACGGATGATATTTTCGACCGTGTAGAGGCCGAATATCTCATCTGCTTGTTGGACGGTATATTCGTACCGTTCTTTATCGAAGAATATCGTTTCCGCTCAGACACTACGGCTCTCGTCAAACTCGAAGGAGTGGATACGGCAGAACGCGCACGGATGTTTACCAACATTGAGGTTTATTTTCCCGTGAAGCATGCCGAGGGAGCCGGACCGGGAGAACTCAGTTGGGATTTCTTCGTCGGTTTCCGTATGGAAGAAGTACACCACGGCCAACTGGGTGAAGTGACGGATGTGGACACCTCTACCATCAACACTCTGTTCGTGGTAGATTATAAAGGAGAAGAATTGCTGATTCCGGCACAGGAAGATTTCATTATGGACATCGACCAGAAGCATAAGGTTATCACGGTGGACCTGCCGGAAGGATTACTTGCTTTAGACGATACGGAAGAAGCGTGAATAAGGCGCGAAACGCAAAGTTCAAATTATAAATAGAAAGTTTATAAGTGGCAGCAAATAAGAAGAAAAAAAGAAGAAAAGCCTTTTGGAGTAATATCAAGTTCAAATACAGACTGACCATTACGAACGAGAATACCCTTGAGGATATTATCACCTTACGTGTGTCCAAACTGAACGGAATCTCCGTATTGCTTTCCGTACTGACGGTACTCTTTCTGATTGCCTCCCTGATTGTTGCCTTTACCCCGTTGCGCAATTACCTGCCCGGATACATGAACAGTGAAATTCGTGCGCAGGTCGTGGAGAATGCCCTGCGTGTAGACTCACTCCAGCAACTCGTAGACAGACAGAATCTGTACATAATGAATATCCAGGACATCTTTCTGGGTAAAATCAAAACCGACACCATCCATTCCATCGACTCCCTGACTACCGTACGGGAAGATTCGCTTATGGAACGAACGCAACGCGAGGCTGAATTCCGCAAACAGTACGAGGAAACGGAGAAATACAACCTGACGAGCATCGCCTCACGCCCCGAAGTAGACGGACTGATATTCTACCGCCCCACCCGCGGCATGATTTCATCTCCTTTCAATGCCGAAAAGAGGCACTTCGGAACGGATATAGCCGCCAATCCGGGAGAAAGCGTATTGGCAACCCTGGACGGAACGGTCATTCTGAGTACCTATACAGCCGAAACCGGCTATTTGATAGAAGTACAGCATAACCAGGATTTCGTATCCGTCTACAAGCATTGCGGCTCTTTGTTGAAACGCGAAGGCGACACCGTAAAAGGCGGAGAAGCCATTGCCCTGGTAGGCAACAGCGGACAACTGACTACCGGACCGCACCTGCACTTCGAACTGTGGCACAAAGGAAGGGCGGTAAACCCGGAACTCTATATCGTATTTTAAAAGTATAAAGCATTAAGTATAAGATATAAACCTGAAAGCATAAATTATAAGACTGATGAAGAAACAAATTGCCATACTTGGCTCTACCGGCTCTATCGGTACACAGGCATTACAGGTCATAGAGGAACATCCCGACCGATACGAAGCCTATGTACTGACAGCCAACAACCGGGTGGAGGATTTGATTGCCCAGGCACGCAAGTTCAAGCCTGAGGCAGTGGTAATAGCAAACGAAACGAAATATCAACAACTGAAAGACGCACTTGCCGACCTCCCCATCAAAGTGTATGCCGGCGAAGAGGCCTTATGCCAGATTGTGGCGGAAAAACCTATCGACATGGTACTGACAGCCATGGTAGGCTATGCCGGGCTGAAACCGACTATGAACGCAATCCGCGCACGCAAGACGATAGCCCTCGCCAACAAAGAAACATTAGTCGTGGCGGGCGAGCTTATCAACGACCTGGCACGTTTCAGCGGTACTCCCATCTTGCCGGTAGACTCCGAACATTCTGCCGTGTTCCAGTGTTTAGCCGGAGAAATGGGTAACCCTGTCGAGAAAGTTATACTGACAGCTTCCGGCGGCCCGTTCCGTACCTGTACAATGGAGCAGCTTGCCACCGTAACCAAGGCACAGGCTTTGAAGCACCCCAATTGGGACATGGGAGCCAAAATTACAATAGACTCCGCTTCCATGATGAACAAGGGGTTTGAAGTGATTGAAGCAAAATGGCTGTTCGGTGTACGCCCCGACCAGATAGAAGTAGTGGTACATCCGCAATCCGTCATTCACTCAATGGTGCAGTTTGAGGACGGAGCAGTGAAAGCGCAGTTGGGAATGCCGGATATGCGCCTGCCCATTCAGTACGCATTCTCCTATCCGGAACGCCTGAAAGCGTCTTTCCCCCGGCTGGACTTCAAATTGTGCACGGACCTGACATTCGAGCAGCCGGATACGAAACGTTTCCGCAACCTGGCGCTGGCATACGAAGCGCTGCACCGTGCAGGAAACATGCCATGTATCGTCAATGCAGCCAATGAGGTGGTGGTAGCCGCTTTCCTACGGGACGAAATATCATTCCTCGGCATGAGCGACGTAATCGAGAAGACAATGGCACGCGTATCCTTTATACAAAAACCTGCTTACGAAGACTATGTGGCAACTGACGCAGAAGCCAGACGAATAGCAAAAGAATTGATAGTTAAAAATTAAATTGCAAATAATAAAATAGTAAATAATTAGATGGAAACATTCTTGATCCGTGCCCTGCAACTTATAATGAGCCTTTCATTGCTCGTAATAATCCATGAAGGCGGGCACTTCCTCTTCGCTCGTTTATTTAAGACACGAGTGGAAAAATTCTGTTTGTTCTTTGACCCTTGGTTCACTTTGTTCAAATTCAAACCGAAAAACAGTGAAACGGAATATGGTATCGGCTGGTTGCCTTTAGGCGGGTACGTCAAAATTGCAGGTATGATAGACGAGTCTATGGATACCGAGCAGATGAAACAGCCCATGCAACCGTGGGAATTCCGTACCAAACCGGCATGGCAGCGTCTGCTGATTATGATAGGCGGCGTACTGTTCAATTTCCTGTTGGCATTGTTCATCTACTCCATGATACTCTTTGCGTGGGGAGATGAATATGTACCTTTGCAGAAAGCCCCGCTGGGTATGGACTTTAATGAAACGGCTAAAGCAATCGGTTTCCGTGACGGCGATATATTGGTATCCGCCGACGGCGTACCTTTTGAACGCTATGGTGGCGACATGCTGACAAGCATCGTCGATGCACGTCAGGTCAGCGTATTGCGTAACGGGCAGGAAGTATCCGTGTACATCCCCGAAGATATGATGGAACGCCTGCTTGCCGACAGTGTCCGTTTCGCCTCATTCCGCTATCCGTTTGTCATCGACAGCATTATGCCGGGACAACCTGCCGCACTTGCCGGATTACAACCGGGTGACAGCATCACTCAATTGGATGGACGTAACATCGCTTACTTCGACTTTAAGGAAGAAATGCTGAATCGCCAAAAAGCAGCCAACGACAGTACCAGCCGCCTTCTCACCCTGACTTACGTCAGAGCGGGGGTAGCGGATACCGTAAAGCTGACTACAGATTCTTTATATCAAATCGGTGTCGCTGCATCCCTGCAGACAAACAAGCTGTTGCCCGTTGTCAAGAAAGAATATAGTTTCTTCGCATCTATCCCGGCCGGGGTTACCCTGGGAGTAAATACGCTGAAAGGTTATGTCAGCCAGATGAAGTATCTTTTCTCTAAAGAGGGTGCCAAACAGCTTGGCGGTTTCGGAACAATCGGCAGCATCTTCCCTGCAACATGGGACTGGTATCAGTTCTGGTACATGACGGCATTCCTTTCAATCATCCTTGCTTTCATGAACATTCTGCCTATTCCGGCATTGGACGGCGGACATGTCCTGTTCCTCATCTACGAGATTGTAGCACGTCGCAAACCCAGCGATAAGTTTATGGAGCGTGCTCAAATGGTAGGTATGTTCCTATTGTTCGGCTTGCTGATTTGGGCTAACTTCAATGATGTGCTCAGATTCTTCTTCTGATGGTTAGGATATAAAAAACACATCGTCTGTTTGACTATAACAGACGATGCGTTCAGTAGTAACAGATGGTGCATTCCATATAAACGCACCATCTGTTTTTTTATATTTTTATACCAGGTGTGCAATCCACTCTTCACGGTCGCCCGGCAGAAGGTCGATAACCGGAATCTCAACCATTGTATAGCAACCCGGTTGCTGACGCATTGCAGCACGTGCCACACATACCAGCACTTGCGCAGTAAGCGCCGGATTATTGATGCGCATGTTGAATTCGAACAGTTGGTTCTGTGTTTTTCCGGAAACGCCCTTACGGGTCAGGTTTACACCGTGTCCCATATCAAGCAGTGCATCTACGCTCGGAACAAGTTTCACATGCGTTTCGTCATTTACGAAATACGGATCGGCTTTGATGGCGGCAGCTACTTTGTCAAATTCGTAACCATCGTTCAGTTCGATGTAGACCATACGGCGATGTATGCCCGTACCGGTAGGAATCGTCATTGAAAGAGCGGCTTTTACACCCTCGATAGCCTTTACTGCCACCGTATGTCCCATACTCATACCCGGACCGAAGTTGGTATAGGTAATTCCCTTCGGCGCAATAGCCTCCAGCAAGGTACGCACAACAGAATCGCTTCCCGGATCCCAACCGGCAGAAATAATAGAAACAGTATTATGTGCTTTTGCCTCAGCATCCAGTGTACGGCGCAATGCCGGAATGCCGGTATGAATATCGAAGCTGTCCACTGTATGGATGCCAAGTGCCAATATCTCTTTAGCATATTTCTCAACGCTACGCGTAGGAGTACAAAGGATGGCCACATCCACATCCCTCAACTCTTTGATATCTTTCACTACGGAATATTCACTCAATTCTGCAGGACGGTTCTCTGCCCCTGCACGACGTACTACTCCTGCGATTTCGAAATCGGGAGCTGCCTGTAATGCCTCAAGTACAAAATGTCCGATATTGCCATAACCTACGATGGCTGCTCTTACTTTTTTCATCTTTTTATCGGTTTTAGTTATCAACTTTCTATTTTATGAGCGCAAAAGTAAGCATTTTAATTTATAACTTAACTATAGAAGCCCTCAAGTTTCACAGAGTTTTTCTTTTTTTAGAGACTAAAAGTCAATAATAATTCCTACATTCGCAGAATTAGGAATAATAATCATATGATAGAATACATTAAAGGTGAAATTGCCGAGCTGAGTCCGGCAAGCGCAACTATAGACTGTAACGGTTTGGGATATGCCGTAAATATTTCCCTGAACACATATGCTGCCATACAAGGAAAGAAAAGCTGCAAGCTATATATCTATGAAGCTATCCGCGAAGACGCCTATATCCTTTATGGTTTTGCAGACAAGCAAGAGCGTGAGCTGTTCCTTCTGCTGATTTCCGTATCAGGCATCGGCGGCAATACGGCCCGCATGATTCTTTCGGCTTTATCGCCTTCCGAATTGATAAATGTTATCAGCACGGAGAATGCCAACTTGCTGAAAACGGTGAAAGGAATCGGTTTAAAAACAGCCCAGCGTGTGATAGTCGATTTAAAAGACAAAATAAAAACCTGTGGAATGGCTTCC
>OAUF01000745.1_pt1 | contig 17100 bp, 16 predicted proteins | sample 1495111 | NCBI WGS metagenome assembly OAUF01 (sample SAMEA2580002, study PRJEB22360) | human gut metagenome | reverse complement strand
CCGCCATTCGGTGGAGTTCCGCAATGTGAATTTCTCTTACCGGCCCGGAACAAAGCTACTGCAAAATATCAATCTGGCCGCTCACGCGGGGCAGAGGATCGCCATTGTAGGCCCCACCGGCTGCGGTAAAACGACGATTATCAACCTGCTCATGCGCTTTTATGATGTTGACAGCGGCAGCATCCGCGTGGATGGCACGGATGTGCGGCAGATCACGCGCGGCAGCCTGCGGTCTCTGTTCGGAATGGTGCTGCAGGATACCTGGCTTTTCTCCGGCACAGTCCGCGAGAATATCGCCTATGGCAAGCCGGGCGCCAGTGCGGAAGAGGTGACCGCTGCAGCGAAGGCGGCGTTGGCGCACTCCTTTATCACCCGTCTGCCGAACGGCTACGACACCATGATTTCGGAGGACGGGGGAAATCTTTCGCAGGGACAGCGCCAGCTGCTTTGTATTGCCCGGGTAATGCTGGTTGACCCGCCCATACTGATTCTGGATGAGGCGACCAGCAGCATCGACACCAGAACCGAGCTTTTGGTGCAGAAAGCGTTTCAGCGGATGATGGAGGGTCGCACCAGCTTTGTGGTGGCTCACCGCCTTTCCACCATTCAGGGGGCGGATCTGATTCTCGTGATGCGCGCCGGCGAAATTGTGGAGCAGGGCACACACCAGCAGCTGCTGGGGAAAAAAGGATTTTACGCCGAGATATACAACAGTCAGTTCGCCGCCAGCTGAGTGTGGGGTGTCAGCAACATTTTATTGCACAAGAGATATTTTTTATCAAAAAAGAACGGTTGCAAAACAGCCTTATCCAAAAGATATACACAAAAAATGCGTCTTGGTCTGACCTGTAAAAGTCGCTCCAAGGCGCATTTCCTTATTTTGGGGCTCTTTCTTTGTGCGATTTGTTATCGCAAATTCATTTTGCAACAGCCCTTTTGGCTGCTTTCTGCTCAGACAGAAAAGCCGCAAAGCTCTGCGCCCGACAGGGCCGCGCCGATGATGCCCGCGTCGTTGCCCAGCTGGGCGGTCACCAGCTTCGTTTTCAGCGGAGAATTGGTCACAAACTGTTCCCGGTCCACAATTGCCCTCACCGGTGCGAGAAGGGTTTCCCCCTCGCGGCTGATACCGCCTCCGATGCAGATTACGTCTGGCTGCAGGCTGTTGATGATGTTGATCACGCCGCAGGCGATATCTTCCGTATAAACCTCCACGATTTTCCGCCCCAGGGTGTCGCCCCGGCGCATGGCGTCAAATGCGCTTCTGCCCGAAATTTGATTTAAATCGCCGTTCAGCATCTCCCACAAAAGGCTCTCATGGGCGGCGTCCTGCTCCATCAGCTCCCGGGTCGTCAGAATCAGGCCGGTGGCGGAAGCATAGCGTTCCCAGCAGCCGTGTCTGCCGCAGTTGCAGGCCCTTCCGTGCCGTTCGATGACGATGTGGCCCATTTCTCCCGCTGCGCCGTTTTGCCCCGCGTAGATTTTACCATTTAATATCAGTCCGCTGCCAACCCCTGTTCCAAGGGTGATGGCCACGGCATTCCAAGCGCCCTGCAGCGCACCCGCCTTGAATTCTCCCCAGGCTGCGGCGTTGGCGTCGTTATCTACGCCCACCGGCAGATGAAGGCGGCTCTCCAGCTCCTCGCGCATTGGAAAATGACGCAGCGGAAGGTTTGGCGTCAACTCAACCATGCCCGTGTTGCGGTTTACAGAGCCGGGGCAGCCGATCCCCACGGAATCCACTGACTGGCCAGCCGCCGAGACGGCCTCCCGGGCGGCCTCGGAAATCCGGTCGCACAGCTCCTGCGGTGTGCAGAAAGCGCCGGTCGGCATAGACTGTTTTGAAAGAAGCTTGCCGCTTTTGTCGATAACACCCGCGGCAATATTGGTGCCGCCCAGATCGATGCCAAGATAATACATCGAATTCCCCCGTTTCTCATAAGATTACGCCGCGAAGGCGCTTCCGCTTTTCTATGTGAATTGACAGCTGACAACAACTTCTGTTAAAGAAAAACGGATCGTGCCGTGAGACTATTCTAGCATGAATGTGTTTGAATGTACTCTCAGACGTCCGAGGTTCTGCTTTGGATCGTGTCGTGAGGCTATTATAACATTCAGAGACGGTTTCGTAAATTGTTTCGTTGACACCACCGACAAAAAGAAAAAGAATTTGACAAATCTTCTTTCTTTGGGTACAGTTTAAAAGAAGAATTTTCTGCCATAATGATAGGTAGAAGCTTCCATGCAAAGAATTGAAGGAAAATGGTGAAAAACGTGCAGTATCAGGAGTTGCCCCAGTGGATGCAGAAAGAAGAAATCAAGCCTTATATAGAGATGCTCAATCGGCAGAGAGGGCGGTTGTTTTGCAAGCGGGTGTTCGATATCATTGTATCGGCACTGATTCTGCTGCTGCTTTCGCCGGCTTTTCTGCTGCTGGCCGCCGCGATCAAGATCGATTCCAAAGGGCCGGTGTTTTACCGGCAGGTGAGAGTTGGGCAGTACGGGCAGGATTTTCGGATTTTCAAGTTTCGTTCCATGGTGCAGGACGCCGACAAAAAGGGACTTGCCCTGACAACAGAAGGGGATTCCCGCATCACCCGGGTGGGGAAGCTGATTCGCAAATGCCGTCTGGATGAATTTTCGCAGGTTTTGAATGTGCTTGAGGGCACAATGAGCCTTGTCGGTCCCCGGCCGGAGGTGCGAAAATATGTCGATGCCTATGAGCCGGAATATCTGGCTACGCTGTTGGTGCCTCCGGGTATAACGGCGACGGCGAGCATCCGGTTTAAGGATGAAGACGAGCTGCTCAATTCCGGCGGGGACCCGGAAGAAATCTATATTCATCAGATTCTGCCCGAGAAGATGCGTTATAATCTGGAGTACCTGGACCACATTTCTGTCTGGCAGGATATCAAAATTATGGTGCAGACTGTTTTGGCGGTGTTCCGGCGGTGATTCCCCGCAAGGGAACACCGCCTTTCACCGCAGAACACCCACCGGCTGTGCGGTAGACTTTTATTGCAATTGCAATGAAATTTGCATACCTGGTGCGTTGTAACAGCCGCAACGCCGTACACCGCAATTCCGCTTTGGGCGGCTGGGACAGTGTAAAAGCACCGGCTCGATCATTTTGTTTTTCCGGTAGATTTTTTGTTGTTTTGCTCTTGAATTTGTGTTATAATAAACTTCGTTCTATCCGCTGGTGTGGCGAAATCGGCAGACGCAAGGGACTTAAAATCCCTCGGTGGCAACACCGTACCGGTTCAAGTCCGGTCACCAGCACCAAACGCACATAACCCGAACATTCACTTTATCGGTGAAGCGTTCGGGTTTGTGTTTTTATTGAACTAAATAATATGAGGGATAGCCGTTTACGGTTATCCCTCATTTGTTGTTTTGCGAACAAATCAAGCTTTGCTTTTCCTTTTGCTGTTCCCGGCTTCTTGACTTTCGTCATTAGGACACCCTCTGCCTGTGTGCGCTTACATTACATTTAAGCTGTGTGTTTCCCATAATTTACTTAAAATTCGTTGCTTTATTCACTATTGCGATATATACTTTATACAAGAAGCATTCTATAAAGGACGTTTTTTATAGATTATATAGTAGTGATAGGAGCGGTTGAAAAACAGAACATTACTCCACGCCGAGTTCAAGTGCTTTGAGACTCTTTTACTCTTTCAATTCAAAGATACTGCTACCGTTATCTTCAATTTGGATATTGGGGATTAAGAGTATTATAGCAATTATGTGCAATTGGTCAAATGGTAAGGTAGTCTTCATTGTTATATTAGTAAAGAAAAAAACTATTCTGCCACCCTTTCTATATAAAGTGGCAGAATACCTAATGAGGTAAGGCTCATGTTGATTGATGAACTGTTAACGTTTTGTGATACACAATATGATAATTATGCAACTTTATGTGGTTGTAAAAAATGCAATCATCCATCAGGGAAATGCTCCGGAGAGTGCTGGAATTGTCTATATCAGATACATTTTCCAGGGCGATTTGATGGTCAATCAATAAAAAAAACATATGATTGTCCCAAAATGATATATCATTATGTTTGTCAGTATACCTATATCTACTCATCTGAGATACTATATGCCCTTAATGCCCACAAAGATTTTCTGCTAGATTATAAAAAATTCAAAATAATGTCTATCGCCTGTGGAGCTTGTCCTGATTTGATTGCTTTAGAAGCTTTTAGATCGGGAAATAATTTAGATCGTGATATTTCCTACAAAGGGTATGATATAAACCCATTATGGAGTCCTATTCACTCGTTTATTAAGCAATACTGTACTCGAAATACCATACAAAGAAGCTTGATGGAAAAGGATGTCATTACATATTTTCAAAAATATTATGTATCGGGTACAAATATTATTGTTATAAGTTATCTGCTGTCATATTTATACAATACTGATCAAACAAACCAAATTGATATGCTTTTTGAGAATATCGCCGATAGTGTTGTAATGCGGAAAAATGCTGGCGAAAAGATGCTTATTATCATTAATGACGTAAATAGTAATAAAAGGGGACGTGAGTACTTTAATCATCTTTCCCGAATCTTACGTAAGAAAGGAATGAATGTAAAAAGTGGCTTTAGATTTTTTGATTCACCTGCCCTTAATTACTTTCAAAGACTTGGAACGGTTTATCCTACGAAAAAATGTCTTTTTACCGAAGATAATACCCTTAAGAGAAAGTATCACATAGACTCCACTGAATGTCGCAGTATTCAGTTCATAATAGAGGTGACCTAAATGATAATAAGTGCCAGTAGGCGAACAGATATACCAACATATTATTCAGATTGGTTTTTTAACAGGATAAAAGAAGGGTATGTCTATGTCCGTAATCCGATGAATATCCATCAAGTTAGTAAGGTTACTCTGTCTCCTGATGTAATAGATGGAATCGTTTTTTGGACCAAAAATCCAATTCCAATGATCGACAGGCTTGACTTGTTGAATGACTATATGTATTATTTTCAATTCACAATCAATTCGTATGGACAGGACATAGAGGCAAATATTCCAAGTAAAAATAATGTGATTATTCCAGCTTTTAAAAAGTTAGCACAGAAAATTGGACCCGAAAGAGTAATATGGCGCTACGACCCTATTTTATTGACATCAAAATACGACATTAACTATCATATTAATTATTTTAATGAAATTGCAAAACGTCTCGCTGGTTATACGTACAAATGTGTTATAAGTTTTGTTGATTTATATCGTAATACACAAACAAATACAAAAAGCCTTGGATTGATGCCCCTCGGGACAAAGGAGATGTTTGAACTCGCTGAGAGACTTGTAGATATTGCAAATCGGAATAGATTTATTGTTGAATCATGTGCAGAAAAAATTGATCTGGAGCAATTTGGTATAGCCCATGGTCATTGCATTGATTGCAATTTGTTTGAAAAACTTCTTTGCTACAAATTTGACTTAAGCAAAGACCAAAATCAGCGTGAGGAATGTGGTTGTGTAGCGAGTATTGATATAGGTATGTATAACACTTGCAAAAATGGTTGCAAATATTGCTATGCAAATTATAGTAACAAAACTGTACTCAAAAATATTTCAGTGCATAATCCTAATTCACCTCTTATTTGTGGTGAGATTTCACTAGAAGATATAGTAAAAGATAGAGAAATTAAATCCTGCAAGAATTGTCAAATAAATTTCTTCGATTGATTTTCTACAATTATGGTTTGCACTCGAATTTCCCATTATGTTTAAACAGACAAGTGATTGAATTCGGGAATTTATAAGTTAGCCAAATTATTCATTAGTCTTTGGTTTGAATGAGGAGTGTATATGGAAATAATATATGTACACGAACAAGATATTAAGAGTATTACAGAGTTTATACTCGATAAGAAGTTTATTTTTCATCCAAAGATTTCACCGGATGGTATTATGGACTTTACTTCATATAAAAATAAAAAGTATGTTTTGTTGTTAGATAGAAATCTTTTGACAAAGATGATTGAATTCTTTAAGAATGGTGTTATTAAGGATTCATATATTCGGAAGGTAATTGGAAGCATAGTATTTTGGGCACATTTGAATAATATATCGTTGAATTCAGGGCTTGCTTTAAATGAATATGCTAATCATAAGAGTGAGAACCACTCTGCTAGTGAAGAGAATAATATATTTTTAAAAGCAATGAACTTCTACAGTCCAGAAATATGGCTCGATGTGGCTACTAATAGAAGGGAGTCAATACCTCCTCTGCTTGATTTTCCAGTTAATAGATATAAGTTTAATGTAGTTAATGAGCATCAAATGATGCATATGTGTGAGATGTTTTGTATAACAAGGCTATATTTTGATAAAAGTTTATCTCCAGTCGATAAAGAAATAAAATTCTTAAAGTGGAATTTCAATAACTTGCTCATTTGCCAGTATACGATAATTTATTCGATGACTGTATTTTTGAACAAATCTAAAATATTTCGAAAAGTCGATCCTAAGAATCTTAATAAGATTTTGAGTGTCTGTAAGAATCAGGCGTGGGATCTAACATATCTATCAGATTGGAGCACTCTTTATTGGAATGACATAGAAGAAAATGTTGTTTATCTATTTGCTACGATGGATAAAGAATTAAAACAATTATTTATCGAAACTCACAATGTAAACAGTAATCCCTTCAACAGATTCTTTAATGACAAAGATGCCGTTAGGATTCAGGATTGTTTTACTGAACTAAAAAGAAATAGGAAGAAGCCTAATTTAAATAGAAAGATTATTGAAGATTTTTATGATTCAGAATATACGTTATTGGTGGATTCCATAAAGAACTTAGTCTAATACGACAATTTTCGTCATGCTAGAAATGTATTGAATTTCGGTGTGTTGAGAATGCAAGACAGCTAAAAATGTTAAGCAACCACCTTCCGATTATTCATATAATCTAACTTAATATTAAAAAGTTAAGTTGCGCATTATGTTTATTATAAATGCACATAACCCGAACATTCACTTTATCAATGAAGCGTTCGGGTCTGTGTTTTTATTGAGTTAAAATAGAACGAGGGATAGCCGTTAGGTTATCCCTCATTTGATACTTTGTGGACAAATTAACCTTGCTTTTCCGCTGCTTTTTTCTTCTGCTGCTCTTGCCACGCCTTGAATTCTGCTTGCCCCTGTTCACTTTCAAAAAATTCCACAATGGCAGGATAGAGCGTTGCAGCAAGGGCTTCTAATTCGTGCTTAGGGATTGGTGTTCCCTGTTTTTTGATTTTTGCCATTGGGAATACCCCCTATTGGTCTGGATTTTTGCACTTATCGGTATCAAAAGGTAAATCGCCGGTATCTTCAATTTCCGTCCAGCCATCCAACACTTTTTGGCGCGGTGCAAAATATTCCTGTGTGGTCATTTCGTCATACTGGTTGATACCAGTAAAATGCACAACCTTGTGAATACGGCGTATAAAGGCATTCCAGACCGCAGGGGTATCTAAACGCACATTGGCATACTGGTACTCCAACGGAATGTTGCTGATGATGTACGCCTTTGTATAGCACGCTACACGGTTTGCATACCGGCAGGGCAGCATAAGCGGGTAGCCATCAAGGAAATTGTTCATATCCTGAATTTTCAGACTGGATGAAAACTCATCAAATACAATTACACCTTCGCTCTGGTATTTATCGAAGCAGCCATGCTGATAGCCGGTTATCTGGCACACATTTTCGTAGCCGTATCGCTCCATGACCAGCTTTGTCTTGCCAAGCCCTGTTGCACCATATATATAGGTTGTTTCAAGTATGCGAAAGGTATCACGGAATTGCTCTGCAATCAGTTCTTGCCGAACTTGCTCCAAAGTGGAGCGGTAACGCATTAAATGGGTTTGTACTCGAATAACATCCATTGCGCTGTGACCGTCCTCAAGCATCGCTAATGCTATATCCCAATCGGTACGCTGTCCGGGATTTTCCGTCGGCAGCTCTCCCCACTCCTCAAAGGTGTCAGGGATACTGGTGTCGGCTTTTTCATCTTCCTCCCATTTCCCGGACTTTTGAACATATGCGCGGTTTTCTTCGGAAGTGCCGCAAGCAGGGTCAATATGGGAGGTCGGGAAAATCCCCTTGACGGTGGAAAAGCGAATGGCACTGTTGGCGACCAAGAACACATGCGTATGCGGGGTCTGTTCCTGCAAGCCCTGTTCGTCAGCCATGCACCAATATTTTAGCTGCATTTTTCCAAGAGTTGCGCAGATTTTTTCATGTGACCAATCCGCGCCTGGATTATTGATTGTAAGTAAGTATTTTCTGTGCCGTGTATCTTTTTTCAAAGGTTCTCACTCCCTTTGGGTAATGATTTTTGCAGTGGTGGTACAGAGGTGTCTGGGTAATACTAGCCAGACACCCGCGCTCGCCCGCCTTACGCTTCGCACGGCGGGCGGCGCAGGCGTTTCTAAGACAACGCCTGTACGCATATCTGCCGCATTCGTTCTGATTTTTGTACCGTTCCTACCTTGATAAAGTGCAGTTGCGAACCTTGAAGTAACGCAACGCCTTCACTCTTTCCAAATATACGGCCTTTGACTTGCTCCATGAAGTCGGGTAGTAACATCTCATAGATGCTCTTGATAGCCGCGCCGAGAACGATTACAACGCCGTAGTTAAGACGTGAGCCAGAGGGAAAAGCAATCGCGTCAGGGCGCTGCATGGTGGTAATCAAGCGCACAGACAGGGAGCGCCCAAGTAGCAATATTTCGCTTACCTTGTTCATCACCACAGCCGCCGCTTTTTTATCCTCATTTACAAGCGACAAGACATTTGCCATATATTCATCCCAAATTAGCGTAATAGGATGCTTGCTTTTGTCCTCTCCCGATTGCCGGGCATTTAAGTGGGCATACACGGCCTCTAACGCTTGCAGTGTACTCTTGTAAGAATAATGTCGAGAACAGCCGTGCAGATATGCAAAGTTGTCATCTCCCTTGTAGTCCGCGAAATGATATTCTCCGCCCGATTCTGCCATAATAAGCTTTGCAAACAGGGCGTTTTCAAAATAAGATTTTCCGGAACCGGACATCCCGCAAATGAGAATATGGCTGTTAGCAATCGGAGAAATGTCGGTGGTTATGGGGATTTTGGCCCCATAACCGTTCCATGCGTCCAAATCGTAACCGAGTGTAAGCAGCTTCGGCGCGTCAGAATTTATCATACAGCACATCCTTTCTGTGCGTTTCGGTTCCGGGCGCGGCAGTAATGACAATGATATTGCGGTTTCGTCCATTTTTGCCGCCGTACTTGATAGGCTCCACAAAATGGACGTTAAGCGCGTCCTGTATTTCCGCACGATGCGTTTCCCATGTTTCTGTACCAACACCAAGCGAATAGAAAGCCATTACACTGACCTGTGTATTTTTAATATGCTTGCATGAAATTAGAGCTGGGGCATACCCGTAGCGGTTGGCAAGACCGATTTGCAACAGACTGTTTTCAATTGTGTTTGCCCGGAACGGCGTTCCCAAAAGAAGCAGCAGCCCGACCAAAAACAGCAGGAACAGCAGTGGGATTAAAACGGCGATAATATAGCTCCAGACGGTGGACAGCAGAGGTATATCGCTGTGGAAGAGTACTAACGTATCGCGGGCATTCCAAAGGAAGATAAACGCAGCACACAGCAGCAGAATTAAAATTCCTTTCCACGGCTTTGCAATCACTTCTTTTATTCCCGACCACAATCGCAGCCGCAGAATGGAACGATTACGCCGCCTTTGAGCCAGAATTTTTGCCTGATGAACAATATTTTTTGATTCCATATTCTTTCCTCCCATCAAGCACCAGTTGCACCACCGGGAGAAATTCCCCCAAGCGGTACAAGCTGTGCGGTTTAGAATTTACTTGCCAATGACTGTGATGGTCTCCGGCTTTCCCTTGCGGTTAAATGTAATGTCCAGCATATCTCCCGGCTTACAAGCGGGCAGTGCAAAGTTTTCACGTAGGAAAAGTTTATCTGTCATTTCGCCGACAACACTTTCTTCGGGAAAGCTGATGTACAACTGAACACCCTTTACCGTCGTTCCATCACCGCTCTGAAAATTCAGTTCGCGAGCGCCAATCAGTTTTGCTTTCATAAATGTATTCCTCCTAAATTGTTGATGATGTGTCCCTCATACGTTTGAACGCCAGAGCAACACAGAGTTAATCGTGACAACATGGCCATGTCGTAGCTTTATTGTAACGGAGCTACGTTCCGATAGCGAGAACCTATATGTCTAATTGAGGTCGTCATTTTCCGCGATTGACACTATACGACCTTGTATAGTAAAATAAAAATACAAACTCTGGAAAGGAGATTAAATGAACAATAAAACGGGTGCTAGCAAGCGCAAAAAGGATATTGTACTTGGGCGTATTAAGGATTTAAGAGAGTGGGAAAAGCTAACACAAGCCGAATTTGCAGAAAGTATTGAAGTTTCACCCAATACAATCAGCCGTATTGAGCGTGAAGAAATGAGCCTTTCATCTGACATAGCATTGAAAATTGCGGATAGGCATGGAATTAGCCTTGACTGGCTTTTTGGGCGCGGTGAAGAAATGTTAAGCCCTGAACGTCAGGCAAGAGCAAAAGAGGCACTTAGCTGTATACAAGAACGAGAACTTGCTGAGAAAGAACCGTCAGGCGTGATTAAACTTTCTAAGCGCAACCATTATTCTGATGCAAAAAAATAATCGCCTATGAAAGCACAAGAGCCAACTGGAGCAAATCCAGTTGGCTCTTGTGCAAATGATATTAAACTGTTGGCTGTTTTCTTAACCCGTTTACTTCTCAACCAGTTTATCTAAGCTAACCCCTAACGCCACGGAGATTTTATAAAAGGTTTCTACCGAAAAGTTGTACCGTGTCTTTTCACTTTCAATCTGCCGTATAAAATCGTGGGAGAGGTCAACCATTTCTGCAAGCTGGGCGGATGTCAGCCCTTTTTCATTGCGGTATTTTTTAATATTGCGCCGTATCGTGTTATAAATATCCTCATCAAACTGTAATTGCTCCACCTTATTCATATTAGCCACCACCTAACAAAATTGTATCGAAAGGCGGCACGAAAGTATGTTAGGCATTGGCTCACAAATATTTCTTGTGCTTCCTAAAAAGATATGATAAGATGATAATAGTTTACGAATCTGAACAAAGATTGGGGCGAATAAAATGAGGAAGAAATGGCTTTTTTGTGCTCTAGCTGTACTAATATGCTTGGGGACGGCTGTTCCAGCTTCGGCGCACGATATGAGCAAGATTGGAAAGGCGAATATTGTCAGCTCAGGAATTCATCATAGCGGATTAATAGATACCAATAACTCTCTGTGGATGTGGGGCGCTAACTATGAGGGGCAATTAGGCAACGGCGGCATTGGAAACGGTGAAGATGGCATTGGAAAATATCAAACCATCCCTGTCAAGGTGTTGGACAATGTAATGTCCGTCAGTAGCGGTGAAAATCATACTGCCGCTATCAAAACGGACGGTTCTCTATGGACGTGGGGTGGAAACTACGACGGACAGTTAGGTAACAATTCCACTAAGGATTCTTTAGTCCCTGTCAAAGTATTGGATAACGTAGCTGCTGTCAGTTGTGGCAATAACTATACTGCTGCTATCAAGACAGATGGTTCCCTGTGGATGTGGGGAAATAACAACTATGGACAGCTGGGCAAGGGTGTACCCGGAAATTCTGTAATTCCGGTAAAAGTGTTGGACAACGTATCTGCGGTTAGTTGCGGACGCTGGGCGCATACCGCTGCCATCAAGACGGATGGCTCCTTGTGGATATGGGGATACAACAAAAACGGGGAACTCGGTAACGGTGGAAAGGGCAATCAAGAAGCATATAGCTTAGATGGGCCTATTTCTGTGCAGGATGTTCCCGTCAAGGTAATGGATAACGTAACTGCTGTCAGCCTAGGTATGATGTACACTGCGGCGGTCAAGACTGATGGTTCTCTGTGGGCATGGGGAGGTAACGAGTACGGACAATTGGGTAACGGCTCCAGAAAAACCTCAACAGTCCCAGTAAAGGTGATGGATGACGTCGCTGCTGTTAGCTGTGGCAGTAGCTATACCGCAGCTATCAAGCGCGACGGCTCTCTATGGATGTGGGGAGATAATGGTCAAGGGGCGTTGGGTAATGGTTACGTCGGAAATGAGAAGATAAATCAAGGCCGTGGGGACTTCCCTGTGCAAACCCTTCCTGCCAAATTAATGGATGGTGTGGCAGCCGTCAGCGGTGGCACGCTTCATACCATTATTGTTAAAACGGACGGTTCCGTATGGGCGTGTGGACGCAGCGGCGAATTGGGCAACGGCAGCATAAGCAACAGTACGGATATATATGGATATGCTATGCAGACCACCCCGGTGAAAATTTCTACTCTAACAGCCAAGTTAAAATAAGTTTTCCGAAAACATAAAACCTCATTATATCAAATTGACAGGGCAATTAAGGTGTTGACTTTAATTGTCCTGTTTTTATGCGTTTATCGTGTTGACATATCAACTCTTATAATGTATTGTTTAATTATAAGAAAGGGGAGTTGGACATGCAAGAAATAGCGCAGCGGTTAAAGAGTTTGCGGGAGAGTGTGAGCCTATCCCAAGCCAAAATAGCCGCACTGATGGGAGCGACACAAGCCAGCGTGAACAGATATGAGAACGGACAATCTTCCCCGCCGCTAAAGATTTTGCTTTGGTATGCTGATTTCTTTGATATTTCTATGGATTATATTTTCGCTCGAACAGAGCAGCCAGAAGGTAAGCTATACGAACATAAGCCCAAAGTGATTGAAGCTATCACGCAGGACAACAAGGAGTTGCGGCAGTTTGTAGATATGTGCTTTGACCCATCTTCACCAGTCAGTGAAAAGTTGCGTGAGGTTTTAACGCAGCTTTTGCAGGAGCAAAGCAAGTAGGCGGGTGCGTTTCCCCTTGCGTATAATATTCAAAAATTCCCGCCAGTCAAGGTTAAAATGAACTGATTTACAATCAGACCTTGACAGGAGGGAATTTTTGAATCTGCGGCAAATAAGGGGAACGCCCCCTGTGTGGCGGGTTTCAAGAAAACCGCCCATAAAGTTACGAAAGGTTGTGAATGGAATGAAAGCTGTGATTTACGCCCGTTATTCTTCTGATAATCAGCGGGAAGAAAGTATTGAGGGACAGTTACGGGAATGCAAGGCATACGCAGAAAAGAACGGTATCACCATTTTAAGCACTTACATAGACAGGGCTTTATCGGCCAAAACTGACCACCGCCCCGAATTTCAGCGCATGATAAAGGACAGCGCAAAGGGCTTGTTTGATATGGTGCTTGTGTGGAAGTTAGACCGTTTCTCACGAAACCGCTATGACAGCGCACACTACAAAGCTACCTTACGGAAGAATGGTGCAAAAGTGGTATCGGCTACCGAAACCATAGCAGAGGACAGCACGGGCATTCTGCTTGAAAGTTTGCTTGAGGGATATGCAGAGTTTTATAGTGCCGAATTATCGGAAAAGGTAATCAGAGGACTAACGGAAAACGCACTGAAATGCAAATATAACGGTGGGGGCTTGCCGATTGGCTATACCATTGACAATGAGCAGTATTTTCAAATCGACCCATTGACCGCGCCCATAGTGCTTGAAGCCTTTCAACATTATGACAAGGGTGCAACGGTAAAGCAGCTTGTGGACTTCCTCAACAGCAAGGGCATACAGACTTACCGAAACAAGCCACTGCGGATTGATTGCGTGAAGCGGTTGCTGAAAAATCGCCGCTATATCGGTGAATATAAATATCGTGATACCGTTACACCAAACGGCGTTCCCGCCATTATTCCGCAGGATTTATTTGGCCGGGTATGCGAACGGCTGGAGAAAAACAAAAAGGCTCCTGCAAGAGCAAAAGCCAAAGAGGAAATGTATTTGCTGACAACAAAACTGTTTTGCGGGTACTGCGGTGCGTATATGTGCGGCGAAAGCGGAACAAGCCGTAATTCCACCATTCACCAATATTATAAATGTGTAACCGCTAAATACAAAAAAGCTTGCCACAAAAAGACAGTGAAAAAGGATTGGATTGAAAATCTTGTCATTGAACATATTGTAAAGCTGTTGTTTGATGATGCGCTGATGAACGACCTTACTGACACATTAGTTGCATTTCAAAAGCGGGAAAATACTACGTTGCCCATGCTCAAACAGCGGTTAATCGAAACGGAAAAGGGTATTGAAAATATTCTAAACGCTATTCAGCAAGGCATTTTTACTCAATCCACCAAGCAGCGTCTTGACGAACTGGAAGAAGCCAGAAGCAGCTTAGAGGTTGCTATTATCCAAGAGGAAATGCAAAAGCCCCTTTTGACGAAAGAGCAATTGTTATTCTGGCTGCACCGTTTTCGCGCCTTAGATGTTACCAATCCTACCCATAGACAAAGGTTGGTTGACAGTTTTGTAAACGCCATCTATCTGTATGATGATAAGATAGTGCTGATGTTCAACTACAAAGAGGGCAGCAAGACCATTAATTTCGCTGACATAGAGTGTTCGAGTTTGAGTGCGGGTGCTGCACCAAATCATGATAATCCGAACCTTGTCCCCGTTGGGGATGGGTTCGGATTATTGCTTAATTTTTAACAGTGCAATGGTAAAAATTGGATAAGGGGGTGTGGACAAAATTTAGGGCTCTGTGCTTAGTCCAAAATTTTGTCCACACCCCCTACCATTTTTGTTGCCATATTGCTTGACAAAAACAAGTAATCTTGGACAATGATGTTAAATCTTATTGAAAAGTCAGTAGTGGTGAGAAAATGATTTATAAATAAGAAGTTGACAAATTGAGTTATCTATGGTAAATTCAGAACAGTGTTATATAACGATGTTATGAAAGGGGAGATTGTTTGGCAAAGCAAATTGAGGGCGTCTATGAGCGTGTTCTTGACTGCGCTAAAGAAGAATTTTTGAAGAGGGGCTACACGGATGCCTCTTTGAGGACCATTGCCGTTAACGCAAAAACGACAACCGGTTCAATTTACACTCGCTTTGGCGATAAGGAGGGCCTTTTCAGCGCTCTGGTTGAACCTGCTATGCAGGGAATGCTGCAGATTTTTCGTCTTACTCAGGAGACATTTCATGCACTTGACGAAGAAACACAAAAAAGCACCATGCCCGAATACTCTTCTAAAAGTATGGAACAGCTATTGGACTATATGTACACACACTTTGATGCATTTCGGCTGTTGATTGATTCTTCCTATGGGACAAAGTACCACCATTTTATTGATGAGATGGTACGCATTGAGGTGGAATATACCTATCAGTATATGGAAGTGATTGGGTGCGAGAGCATAAAGAGCGGTATTGTAACCGAGGAATTCCTGCATATTATTACGACCGCTTACTTCGAGGGTGTTTTTGAAGTCGTTCGGCACAATATGCAGTATGAAGAAGCGAAAAAATACATTCATATGCTAAGAGACTATCATATGGCGGGCTTTGGAACAATTTTTTCGCCTCCTGGGATATGACAACGCGCACAATCATTGCTTTTTTGTAATCGCACAAAATCAACTAAAAACATAGCTATATGTTAGTTAGTGCTAACTATTAAGGAGGAATCAATTTGAAACAAAAAAGTCCCCTGCTGCGGATCTGGGAGTTGGGAAAGTCAGAGCATGGGCGCCTGTCCGGCGCAATCATCAGTGCGCTGATCGGTGTGCTGGGAGGTGTGGTTCCCTATATCGCGGCCGCACAGGTGATCATAGGCATGGTAAACGCAAATCAAGATTTGACCTACTATCTGATTTGGTGCGGGGTAGGCTTGGCAGGGTATTTGGTCCGAACCCTACTATATAATTTTGCCTTGGCATTGTCCCACCAGGCAGCGTTTTCCATTTTGAAAGAAATTCGCCAAAGGGTGCTCAAAAAGCTGCCCAAGCTCCCTCTTGGTACGGTAATGGATACCAAAAGCGGCCGGCTCAAGCAGATTATTGTGGATCAGGTGGAAAGCATGGAAACCACGCTGGCACATCTTCTGCCAGAGATGACATCGAATATCATCGGACCCGTCTGTGTATTGATCTATCTTTTTGTTTTGGATTGGCGCATGGCACTGCTGTCCTTAGTATCCTTGCCGGTTGGGATAGTTTTCATGATGGCCATCATGAAGGGCTACAGCAAGGACTGGGAAGGCGCTGTGAAAACCACGCAGGAAATGAACGAAACCATTGTGGAGTATATTAACGGAATTGAGGTCATCAAGGCATTTAATCAGGGCAAGCACTCCTATGCCAAGTTTTCCGACCGGGTGAAAGCCAATGCGTCCTATTACTACAACTGGATGAAGCGGTGCCAGTTCAACATGTCTTTGGCGTATTCCATCGCACCCACTACCTTGATAACCGTGCTTCCCGTGGGCTGGCTTTTCTACCGCACAGGCAGCTTAACCGCGGAAACCTTTCTCACCTGCATCATCCTGTCACTGGGACTGGTTGCGCCGCTGTTAAAAGCGATGAGCTTTGTAGACAATCTTGCAAAAGTCGGCACAACGGTCGCATCCGTTGATGAATTTTTGGAGGGTGAGGAGCAGCAGCATGCTGCCGCGCCTGTAAAGCTTACCAGCCATGATATTTCACTACAAAATGTTTCCTTTGGCTATCATGCCGACAAGGAAATTTTGCACGGGGTCAATCTCAATATTCCGACAGGCAGTATGACAGCGCTGGTGGGGCCTTCCGGCGGCGGCAAATCGACTATCGCCAAATTGATTGCGGGCTTCTGGGATGTGAACAGCGGCACGATTACGCTGGGTGGTATTGACATAAAGAATATTCCTCTCGAGCAGCTTTATGAGCAAACGGCCTTTGTATCCCAGGACAACTTCCTGTTTGACGATACGATTTTAGAAAATATCCGCATGGGAAGACGCACCGCTTGCGATCAGGAGGTGGAGGCTGTGGCAAAGGCGGCAGGGTGTGACAGCTTTATCCGGGCTCTTGCCCACGGCTATGAAACAAAGGTTGGCGGCGGAGGCACGCATCTTTCCGGCGGAGGAAGGCCACGGGATTCCCATGCCCATGGCATGG
>OAUF01000733.1_pt1 | contig 17534 bp, 17 predicted proteins | sample 1495111 | NCBI WGS metagenome assembly OAUF01 (sample SAMEA2580002, study PRJEB22360) | human gut metagenome | reverse complement strand
ATGGGCCGCGGTGTGATGCCGCGGCCCATGCTCTTTTTCTGTGTCACAATCACACAAAAATTGTAAAAAACACAAAGACAACGTTGGTTTTCTTTCTGTATATACTATATAATGAGAGCAGCAAAAGGCGAAGAGGTGATGATCAGTGCTGATTTTCAGCATGGTAATTCAAAATGAGGAAGACCGAAGTATAATAGAAAACTTATACCATAACTATCACCGGTTGATGATGTACATAGCCAGAGAGATTTTAAAGGATCATGATAAAGCGGAAGACGCGGTTTCTCAAACCTATATCAAGATTATCGACAACCTGCAAAAATTTTCTTTTGAAGATTGTAACAAAACGAAGGGCTTAATCGTTATATTAGTGAGGAATATTTGTTACGACATGCTGAAGTCAGAAAATCGATGGGGTCTGGTTTCTCTGGATGAAACCAACCTGCCCGGCAATTTAGAGGATCTTCCCTATGAAACGCTCGCGTCGGAAGAAGGCTACCGCACAATTTTAAGCGGGATCTCCGAGTTGAGTGAAAAATCGGGCAGCGTTTTAAAGCTGAAATATATTTACGACTACTCCGACCGTGAAATCGCGGCATTGCTGAATATTTCGCAGGAGAATGTACGGGTGCGGCTGCATCGGGCCAAAGCTGCCCTTTTACAAAAGCTGACGGAAGGGGGTGCGGCCCATGAATAAGCCGGAATTGAAAAACCAAATTTTTGAAGTTATGCTCCAAACAGCGGTGAAGGAACATTTTGAAAAAGAACTGCACGAGCTTCCAGCAGCAAAAGAGTTGACGGATGATTATGATTTATCTGAATCCACCCGAAAAGAAATCGAAAAATGGATCAAGGCCGCCAATCACAAAGCCTCACGTCTGCGGATGCAGAAGGCGGCGAAAAGGGCGGCGGTGATCGCGGCGATCATTGTACCGGTTTCCGTGGTCAGTCTGCTGAGCGTGGAGGCCTCCCGCAACGTGATTTTTAATGCCGTGATAAATTGGGCCTCCGACCATGTCGCTATTCAGTATCAGGACGGACAGGCTTCTTCCGGCGAACCATCCCCGCCCGAAAATTCCGAGGGAAAGCCGCGCTATCTTCCGGAAGGATTTGCGGAGACAGAGACGAGGCAAACAGGTTCAAGTTTTACTACAGAATACCGAAACAATCAAGGGGAGCTCATTCTATTCCGAAAAAGCCCCCTATCAAAACAAGGGCCCTTCGCAATAGATACGGAGCGAACCACTCGCACGGAAATTGAAATACAAGGAGAAAAAGCCAGTCTTTTCACTGCAAATGGGCCGGATGAGATGTCTTCTCTGGTTTGGCAAAATGATTCTTACAGTCTTCTGTTAAGCTCCAAAATCTCCCCGAAAGAACTCGTAAAAATGGCAGAAAGCATGACAAAGTAAAAAAAATTAAATTTTTTGGAAAATTCTGTAACAAAACGGGGGTCTCAATCGTTATATCAATGTAAGGAAAATTCAAAAATAAAGGAGAATGGTTATGTGTAAAAAAATCTTCGCGTTTTTATTGGCCTTTTCAATGATGTTTACCATGAGCGTCCCGGCTTTTGCGGCGGAAAAGGTGAATGTACCCAAATTGAGTTCGGACTATCAAGTCATGTGGCAAAACACGAACATTGTCACAGTCTCTTTGAATTTTTCCGGAAACAAGGCATCCTGTTCAGCAGAAATTTATGCCCGACCCGGAACAAACAAAATCTCCGCTACTCTTTTGCTGAAGCAGGTTACCAGCAACGGAACCAAAACGGTTAAGACATGGACAAAGACTGTTTCCAGTGATACCTGGTATATTGACAAATCGTATTATGTTGCGAGCGGACATTCCTATATACTGGAAGTTACCGCAAGTGTGTATCGAAACGGCACGGTAGAGTATGTTTCTCTTTCCGACAGAGATTCCTGCTGATGACACCGAAACGGTTTCCACTTCAAAAAATATCACTGCGCAGATTTAAGCGCTTTTGATTTTGGTAACGCCCAAACCTCTCATAACAAAATACAATTTCAACCTATTCGCCTTTTCATGCTGTTACATTCCTCCATTTTCCGTTTCCCATCCGCATTGGAACGGATGGGAAACGGAACCCTCCCAACGCACAATAGCTTTATCATTTTCTTCTTTCGTCTTACCGGCTTTATTTTCAAAATCAACTGATCCCGACAATGTCAAACGAAGTTCCCTATAAATGCGCGACGCCTGACAGTTTTTTTCAAAATGATATATTCTATTGATCGTTATTTTTTCAAACGAAAGTAATCAATAAAGGATTGGAGGAGGAGAGATTGCCGTGCGTTTACCTGTCGATAAAAAACAGAAACGACTCTCTCCCCCCAAAATCGGAATTCTGCTTTTTACAGTGATGATGCTGATGGTTACCGGTTGCACTCTCCCATCTTCCTCTGCAAAAGCGCAGTCGGAAACACAGTTGGCGACCACACTTTCCAATTTGTTTACACGAGGCTGGTTCGATCAATGCAACACCCTGCAAAATGTTGCAAAAATGGCAATCGGGCAGGAGCCCGGAAAATCCGCCGACTACCTGCTGGGCTACCTGCAAGGCGGCAGCCCCTCCCGGCCCGGCCATTTTCTGCGCAATGATTATTTCATCCAGTCCGAGCTGAAAGACCAGCTGATTCCAACGGAGGTCAGGCAATCTCTGGATTTCTTTACCGCCGCAGAATCGGATTATCTGGAGCAGCTCAAAAACCGGCTTGAGACAGACGGCCGTGTCCCCCAGGAGGAAGCGTTTCAGAAAAATACCCGGGAATTGGCTGACCTGATTCCGTATATGAATGTTCGCGCGGACAACCTGATCGATAAACGGGAGGTCAAGCTTTTTCAGAAAAATCTGGAAAAAGCGATTCAGCTGATGAAAGCCGCCTTCCCGCGGGCCACCTTTGCGGGGGCCTTCTCACCGTCCGACAACATCATCGTCCTCCCGGCCTCCTGATCTTTTTTATATTGCTTACGACGTAGGTTCTATCCTAGTCTATTTATCCCGAAAAGAGAAGCGCCTCTGTGTCTTGGCACAGGGGCGCTTCTCTTTTCGGGTATTCCATCATGTATTATTCCAAAGAAACCCGCGAGCCGAAAATTTCAATCGCCGTCACCTCTCTAGCTTCTATAACGGTTTGCAAATCCCCCTGAAATGCAAAAGAATTGTTAGCTTCTGTCCCTCCTCCGATTTTCTGGCCCACTTCCACAATCGAGCCATCCTTCCTAATTAATTTTATCTGATTTGTAGAAAGCTCCGACTTCAACAAATCATTAGAAGAAGCGGCGGACTTGTATTTTCCGGAAAAAGACAGCGAAATATCGGATAGGGATATTTTTTGAATCGTAACCTCAACTCCCCCGGCCGTTTGAAAGCTCTTGTTCGGGGTAAAACTCCGCGAAGTATCCTGAAAATGAAGCGTAAAAGGAATCTTCCAAGCTCCGGAATAGCGGACTACGGTTTCTGTCTTGTAGTTTTTTACAATTCGATAGCGGCTCAAATCGGCAACAGTGCAGTCCGCCGACTCAGCGCCATTATCCAAAAAGGTGGAAAGCGCAATAACCACTCTGCCATTATGATAGGACAGCTTTCGGTTTTGCTCTTGCTCCCATGCTTTTTGATACTCCTCCTGGCTGGAATACCCTGCCTTTTCGATTCCATTTCCGGTGATTATACTGTCCTCAAAGGGAACCGGCTGCATGGTTTCCAGATTCTGAAAGCACAGCTTCTTCAGTTCGGGAATCTGTGACTTACTGCCGGGCACAATGCTGATGTAGAACGTGTTACTCTGCGCGTCAAATTCTCCTGTTTTATGAAACCCGACATTGTCAATATAAGCGTTCGGAAACTGGTTAGAGAATCTGATCTTTTGGCTGCCCGCCGGAATGGTCCAGCTGGGAGCAATCAGGGATTTATCCGCATAGACCTCAAAAAGGCCGGTACGGATAAAATTCTGCGGCTGTTCCGGCGTAACCGACGCATAGAGCTGCCCCAGATTCTGAAACAGAAAGTCCGCATCCTCACAGGTTTCCACCTCATCAATAAAATCTTTCAGATTAAGTAAGACAGATTTTCCGTTCATAGCGGTAAAATCTCCTGTTGCCATCAATTCAAAGCTGGCCTGATCCGGGACCGACGCATGATCCGTACGGAACAAATTACATTCATATTCTTTTCCGTCAATCTTCAGGGTGGATTGAGCAAACCGCTGCCGCATCAGCTGGGACTTGCGAAATTCTGAGGATTCCTGAAGCGGTTTACCGTCGGTGCTTTTCACTTTCAACGAAAGATACAGCTTTTGATTATCGCACAGTGACTTTAAAATCGTAATGGATAAATTCTGATTGGTATCCGTTTTCCCTACTGCTGCGCCTGCGTTTTGTGAAATTGCCACAGGCAGCGAATCATTGATTCTAGGCTGATAATAAGGCTGCGTGAAACGATATACTCCATACGCCGCGGCAGATACGGTACCAAGTACCGCCAGCGTAAAAACCGGCACCAAAACGCCCCAGCGATTTTTTCGGGAACGCGGCTCATGATCTCTCATGAATGCTTTTGTCTTCGTAAAAAGATCATTTGGAATGGGGTGTGCATCGACTGCTTTCTGGTATTCCATCTGAAAATTCTTCATAACGCTCTCCTTCCGTTAATTCTTGTTTTAAAAGTATTCTCGCACGACTGAGCCGTTTTGCCGCAGCGCTATATCCAATGTTGAGTGCGTTTCCAATGTCTTGAAGTGACATGTCCTCATAATAATACAGGTGAACCACTGCGCGATATTTTGAAGGCAGACGCATTACGCTGTCATATACCTCCGAATGATCTGCGGGAATCCCCACTTCTGCCGCAAGCAAGTCCTTTTCTGCAATTGATACTTCACGACTCCGAAAAGCAGTCCGCCACAGGCTGCGGCTGCAATTGATCGTAACACGGATAAGCCATGATTTCAGATGTTCGTCGCTCTCAAAGGCTTTTTTGTTCCGTACAAGGCGTAGAAAAACCTCTTGAAAAACATCTTCTGCGTCGGCAAAATTTTGAGTCTGTGCAGCAGCCAGGCGATATACCAGAGCACCGTATCGGTCCACTGCATCTTCAGGACGGTCGATCACAGTCACTTTTTCGCCCCCTTTCATGTTAAATACGTATTCCCTGCAAAAATCTTGACGGAATAATAAAAAATTTAACACAAAAATCAAAACGGCATAGTCAAACCGACTATGCCGCACATTTAGAAGGAAAACACAGATTTTCCGATTACTATACAGTTTATACCAATCCCAGATTCTTTAAAAACGCGGGAATCTCCATTTCAAAATTCACACCGAAGCGCATGTCTGTTCCCGCCGCTTTGGTTCGGCGGATCGCCCCACAGGTGAAATCGACCGCAAGCTGCATAGACTTCTGTAAACCGAGCCCGTTGAGTAGCCCTGCCAGCAGCGCACTGCCGAATACGTCGCCGGTACCGTGGTAAGAGCCCTCGATCCGCTCCGAAAACGCGTAGCTGATTTCGCCCGTGGTGCTGTCGTACCCGGCGGAGCCAAGCTGGCTTTCGTCGAACCAAACACCGGTCAGAACCACTTTTTTCGGGCCGAGCGCCGCCAGCGCCTTGAGCAGCTCTTCCACTTCCCGCTTCTCATACGGGCCCTCTTGATACTCCCTCTCCAGCAGGAACGCCGCCTCGGTCAGGTTCGGCACGACCAGATCCGCGCTTTTGCACAGGCGAGCCATTCCCTTTGCCATTTCCGGCGTGTAAATGGAGTACAGCTTCCCGTTGTCCGCCATAACAGGGTCGACCATAATCAGGTTGTCTTGCGTCCGGAACTGGCGGAAAATATCCTCCACCATATCAATCTGCTCAAAGGAGCCCAAAAAGCCGCTGTACAGCGCGTCGAACTGCAGTCCAAGGCTCTTCCAGTGCGCCGCGAACGGCGGAAGATCCTCCGTCAGATCCCGATACGTAAAGCCGGTAAACCCGCCCGTATGAGTGGAAAGCACCGCTGTGGGCATCACGCTGGTTTCAATCCCGGCCGCCGAAATAATCGGCAGCGCCACGGTGAGGGAACATTTTCCAAACCCCGAAATATCGTGGATCGCCGCTACTCTTTTTTGCCGTTCCATCCCTAAAACACCTCTATTTCTTTACTGCAATTTCGCCGGCACATTTGTAAATGCTGTTCGGCGGTATCACCCCGCGCACCATTGAAAGCGGATACACCGTGCTGCCGGGCCCTATAACCGTACCGGGGTTCAAAACCGAATTGCAGCCAACCTCTACCGAATCGCCCAGAACGGCGCCGAACTTTTTCAGCCCCGTTTCCAGTATTTCGTCTTTGCTGCGAACTGCCACCAGGGTTTTGTCGGACTTTACATTGGACGTAATGGAACCGGCCCCCATATGGGAACGATAGCCCAGAATCGAATCGCCCACGTAATTGTAGTGCGGAACCTGCACCTTGTCGAACAGAATAACGTTTTTCAGCTCCGTGGAATTGCCCACCACGCAGTCCGCACCCACCAGAGCGCTGCCCCGGATGAACGCGCAGTGGCGCACCTCGGTGCCCGGCCCGATGATCGCCGGCCCCGCAATAAAGGCGGTAGGGGCCACCTTGGCGCTGCGCGCAACCCAAACGTCTTCCCCACGCTGTTCGTATTCTTCCGCTGAAAGTACCGCTCCCAGCTCGCGGATCCATCCGCTGATCTGAGGAAACGCCTGCCAGGGATACCGACAGTCCCGCAGAAACGGAGCCGCCAGCGTATGCGTCAGATCCAATAAATCTCTTGTCTCAATGCTTGACATACTGCTGATCTCCTAAAAATTGGTATTATTTTTGTTTCTTGTCACCGTTGATTCCGCTTGCTGTGAAAAATGGCGGCTTCCTTCCCTGCCTTCGGCAGAGAAGGAAATCAACGCCATTTTAAGGGTGTTATTTTATTTTTATCTGAAACAGAGCAAATGTCAAGGGGATTTACTCAATTCTTTTTTCAGGATCAGCAGATCCGCCGTCGTCAGCTGCCCGTCACCATCCAGATCCGCCGCGGAAAACGACGCCTCGTCCAGCTCCGCCGTACCGTTCAGCACACGGTACAGCAGCTTGCTGTCGGTCTGTGTCAGGCGCCCCGTACCGCTCAGGTCGCCGGGCACAACCGCGGTGAGGCCGTCCGTCACCTCTCCGCTTTCGTTTTTGGCGAGCAGCACCGCTCCCGTCATCACATAGCCGCTCACAAGCGGCACGCCGTTCGGCTTCTGCGCCTCCAGCGTCCCGTTTTGCACCCGCAGCATATTTTTGAGCGCCGCATAAGTAGTATTTGCAGGCAAATAGATTTTTTGCGCGTCGCGGTCTATTCGGGCAGATTCACTCAGGCTGAAAATCTCCGCGGTCTGATCAGAACCGGTGGGCGGCTGGGAAGATTCTTCGGGAGACGAAGATCCCCCGGTCTGCGAGGAGCCTTCTGCACTGCTCTCTCCCCGCGAGGAGCCGTCGGATTCCTCCAGCAGGTCGTCCGTCACCGGAACAAAATACCAGCCCTCCTCCCCCCGTACCACCGCGGCCGCACGATCTTCGTCCGCGGCCAGAGAGATCAGCTCCTCACCGAATTCATAGGAGCCAATCAATTCGCCGTTCTCAAACGCATCGGCGCGGGAATCACCTGTTTTGACCAGAACTCGGCCGGAAGTAAGCGCGGCGGCGCAGTTGAGGTCTCCCCCTGTTTCCGCCGTTCGGCTGAACAGGTGCGTGTCGGGCTGCACGTCGAACAGATCGCCGGACTCGTCGATCACCAAATCCGCGTTCAAAAAGCGGAAGCTGCCCTGCGGAATCTCACTGTCAAAGAGCGGCGGCTCCCCGAGCTGCATCTCCTCCCGAATGGAATCGGGCAGCACCTTCACGCCGAGCTTGCTCTCATCGGAATACCGTGTGTAAAGCACATCATCCGGCGACACCGCCAGAGAGGAAAATTCGCCATGTGACGAAGCGATCTGATTCAGAAGCCAGCCCGAATACTCGAACAAAAGGATCGTTTCCTCCATCGGGGTATGGGGCGCGTAGTACCGCCCGGCGGAATCCACATCGAAATCGTTGCGTCCCTCCACGTAAATCTGGGGAAGATCAATAAAAAGCTTTGTATCCAGCTCATCGCGCCGAACCGTATAGGTATACACGCCCACACCGAACTCCTCCTTGCTGCCGCCCCGATAGGGACAAACCAGCGAAAGATTTCCTTTTCGGTACAAGGGGTAGGCCATGTGGGCCGAAACGGTGGACTGATCGACCACCTGACCGTTTTCGTCCAGCAGCAGGACAAACGATTGCTCGTCCTCGGTTCCGCAGAGCAGATAATGTTTCTCTCCGGCAGACAGCAGCTCCATGCCTTCCGGGTTCGAGAAGCCGGAGGGGAGCACCAGCGACACCGCCGCAGCAGAGACCCCCGCAAAAATAGAGCGTGTGCCAATCGCCGTCAGCAGCAGAGCGGCAGTCAACGCCAGCGCAACCAAAACAGAGCTTTTTCGACCGAAATTCATCTTTTTCCCCTCCTTTTTCATTCATTATAGTAGAGGAGAAAAAATTTTTTCCATTTATGTGAAAAATGACCATGAACAATTTTTTACAAGATATCAAAAATGATTCTCTGCGTTTGTCCACGCCTTTGGCGAAGGGAAAATAACGGTTTCTCCTTTTCCTTTTCGATTCCCACAAAAAAGAACGGCCCACCGCATCCAGTATGCTTCGGGCCGTTCAGGAGGAATATGAGAATCACGAAAAAAAGTGTTAAAACGCGTACTGTTCCACTTCCCGCAGCAGGGGAATTGACGGCGCGGCCCCGTGCCGGGTAACCGCAATGGAGGAAGCCTTCGAGGCCAGCTCCAGCGACTGCGGCACGCTCAGGCCGCGCGTTATCCCTGCCAGAAAGTAGCCGGTAAAGGTATCGCCCGCCGCGGTGGTATCCACCACCGGCACGGGGTAAATCCCGTGCGAAAAGCGTTCGCCCTGATGCTGATAAATTACCCCCTGGCTGCCCAGCGTCAGCACAACCGCCATCTCGGGGTATTGGCGCGCCAGAACCTCCAGAATCTCGTCGGGCTCCCGCCGCCCGCTGATCTGCCAGCCCTCGATTTCATTGACCAGCAGAATGGATACCTTGGAGAGGTCACACTCGCCGACCACCTCGTCATACGGGGAGGGGTTCAGAACAATGCACATGCCGCGCGCATGGGCATTTTCAATCAGGCGCGGAATCCCGTTGATCTCGTTTTGCAGCAGAAGAAGATCTCCCTCACCGAACGCGGCAAGCACCTCGTCGGCAAAGCTCTGCGGAATACTGCGGTTGGCTCCGCCGAACAGCAGGATGTTGTTCTGGCCCCGCTTATCCACCTGAATCACCGTGTGACCGCTTTTGCCCGGCACCTGACGAATATATTCGGTGTTCACACCGTTTTCACGGCACATTGCAAGGAGCTGCCCGCCTTCTTCGCCCACCTGCCCGGCGTGCCATACCTTGGCCCCCGCGCGGGCCAGCGCCACAGACTGATTCAGGCCCTTGCCGCCGATGAAGGTCTCCATTCGCCATGCGGCGGAGGTTTCCCCCGGCAGCAGGATGTGATCGACCGAATACACATAATCGTAATTCAAAGAACCGAAATTGAGTATCTTCATAGAAAGGCTCCTTTAATCGGGGAACGCCACTCCCGCCTGTAAAATCAGATTGGAATACGGCGTGAACTCGCCGGTGCGCACGGCGAACTTGACGTTCTCCGTTCGGCGCTTGAGCTCATCGTGCGGAACCGTCTGTTCGGGAATCCCCAGAAGCTTGCCGCGCACATACGCCACCATGGCGGGGTTCTTCTCCTCGGCCTCCGCGGCAAGGGTATAGCCCTCCACTACCGTTTCGTTCAGCACAGCGTCCACCACCTGCTGAAAGGTCGGGACTCCGCCGCACAGCACCAGGTCGACAATCGGAATCCCTTTCGGAACCGGCATCCCCGCGTCGCCGATCAAAAAACACTCCTTATGCCCCAGCCCGGCAAGATACCCCGCCAGCTGGGCGTTCAAAATACCTGCTTTTTTCATGCCAGATTCCCTCCCGGATTAGAAGCCGTCGTTTCTTTTTCTTCATTGCGCGCCTGAAGCGCCATTTTGGCCTGCAAATTCCGCTGGAACTGGTCAATGACGACCGCAAATACGATTACAAGGCCCTTAATGACCATCTGCCAGAACTCCGAAACGCCGCACATGACCATGCCGTCGTTGATGACACCGATGACGAACGCGCCCACGATGGTGCCGCCGATGGTGCCGATGCCGCCGGCCATGGAAGTTCCGCCCAGAACCGCCGCCGCAATGGCGTTCATTTCCCACGATTCGCCGGAGGCGGGGTGTGCGGCCACCAGCTGCGCGGAATTGATGATGCCGACGATTGCCGCGCATATGCCGGACAAAATGTAAACCATGATCTTCACCCGATTGACCTTGATGCCCGAAAGTCTGGCGGCCTTTTCATTGCCGCCGATCGCGAACACATGCCAGCCGAAGGGCGTGAATTTGAGCAGCACCGCGGTGATGACGGCAATAAAGACCAGAATGATCGCGCCGACCGGGATGCCCAGAACGCTGCTGCCGAAGAAATCGTAGCCCGTGTTGCCGAGCGCCGGCTTGCCGACAATGTTGGAGTAGGTGGCGCCGTTTGAATGCAGCATCGCAAGGCCGCGCGCCACATACATCATGCCCAGGGTGGCGATGAACGGGGCGACGTTGAACCGGGTGATCACAATACCGTTCAGCCAGCCGACCAGAGCGCCCACCACAATGGTGATCAGCACGATGAGCGGCACGTCAAAATACAGCGTAACGCCGAACATCGGCAGGGTAAGGCCCTTGTTGATCAGGCCGCCCGCCACCATGCCGGCCAAACCGACCACCGCGCCGACCGAAAGGTCGATGCCGCCCGTGATGATGACGTAGGTCATACCGATCGCCAGAATCCCGTACAGGGCCACGTGCTTCGCAATCAGAAGCATCGTATTCTGCGAAAAGAAGTTGGGCGCCGCAAAGCTGAAGAAAATCAGCAAAACAATCAGCACGATGAAGGTTCTGCCCTTCAGGAGCGTCATCGCGAGCCCATGGTTGGATTGATTCTTTTTCATACCAGCATTCTCCCCTTTATGTTCCCGATGCCTGCAAATGATGTCCCTGATAGGACGCCATCACAAGATGATCTTCCGTAATTTCATCCCCGGCCAGCTCCGCCGTTTTCTTTCCGTTTGAAAGCACGAGAATCCGGTCGGCGATCGCCAGAATTTCCTTCAGCTCCGAAGAAATCACGAGGATAGTCAGGCCCCGCTCCGCGTACTGATTGATGATGTCGAACACCTCGGCCTTCGCGCCCACGTCGATTCCGCGGCTGGGTTCATCCATCAGCAGTATTTTGGGGTCCGTCAGAATTCCCTTGCCGATGACCACCTTTTGCTGGTTGCCGCCCGAGAGCGACAAGATGGGCAGGCGCTTATCCGCCACCTTAATATGAATGTCCCTGATCTGCCGCTCCACCTGTTCGTCCTCTGTCTTTTTATCCAGAAAAATTCCTTTGGTGCAGGCCTTCAGGCTGGAGAGGGATATGTTTTTCGCAATGTTCATCGTCTGCACCAGACCCTCGCGCTGGCGGTCCTCCGGCACCAGCGCAAAGCCCCGCTGAATCTGCCCGGCCACGCTTTCAATCTTGATTTCTTCCCCGTTGAGCAGCACCTGGCCGGTATGCTCCGGGTGCAGACCCATAATGCACTCAAACAGCTCCGTGCGCCCCGCGCCGAGCAGCCCGTAAATGCCGAGGATTTCACCCTTTTTCACCTGAAAGCTGACGTGGTCGAGCAAATAACCGCCCCCGCTTTTCGGCAGGGTGATGTCGCGAACCTCCAACACAGTGGGAACCTCGCTCCAGTCCACGTTCCGCTCCCGGCGGGCGTAGCCCTTCTCCTCGCCGACCATCCGCTTGACGATCCATGGCACATCGATGTTCGCAACCTCTTCGTCCGCAACGTACTTGCCGTCGCGCAGAATGGTAACATGGTCACCAATCTGCAAAATTTCTTCGAGACGGTGTGAAATGTAGACGATGGAAATGCCCTCGGCGGTCAGCTCGCGCATGATCTTGAACAGAATCTGCACCTCCTGCGCCGAAAGCGACGAGGTGGGCTCATCCATAATCAGAATTTTCAGATCATCCTGAATCAGGTTGCGGGCAATTTCAATAATCTGCTGCTGCCCCACACGCAGGTTGCCCACCAGCGTTTCCGGCGGGATGGGATGCTCCAGACGCTGCAGCACCTTTTCGGTCAGCTCCGCGTGCCGCGCGTTGTCGAGCCGAATATGATTCTTTGTTTTTTCGCGCGACATAAAGATGTTCTGATAAATGTTCAGATTGGGGAACAGGCTCAGCTCCTGGTGGATGATTCCGATGCCGTGCGCGCGGGCCTCGGTGGTATCCCGGAAGGAAACCTCCTCGCCGTCCATATACAGCCGTCCGGAGCTGGGCTGCTCAATGCCCGCGATAATCTTCATCAGCGTGGATTTTCCCGCTCCGTTTTCACCGATCAGCACGTTCACCTTACCCCTGCGCACGTTGAACGACACATCGTCCAGCGCCTTGGTGCCGGGGTAGATCTTACAGATATGCTCCGCCCTGAGGCAGACCTCTTGATTATCCATGCTGTGACCCCCTATTTCACTGTCATCTGTACTGGGGTGATGAGCAGCTTGTCGTTGCCGTCCACGGTAAAGCAGCCGACAAATTCCACGGTTTTTCCGGTGAGGGACGCCACATTCAGCGGGTCGAGCACCTGCTTTTGAATCACCGCGTGGATGCTCTGGGACACGCTGGCCCACTGCACCTGATTCTTGTAATCCTCATACTTGATAAAGCTCAGGGAATCGCGCACCGCGGAGCCCTTGAACACCGAGCCGACCTGCAGCTGAATGGCTTCGGGGCCGTCGTAGCCCTGGAGCCTGACATCCATCACGCCGGCCTTCTTTGACTGGTCCACCTTCACCACCTCGGCAGTGCCTTTTACCACGTAGTTCAGCTCGCCGGAGGAGCCCATGGAATATTTCCCGTATTTGTCTGCCAGTGTTTTGAGATCCCCTTTGGATTGTGTCAAAAACTCCTTGAGGTCCACCGCTTTTTCCGCCAGTTCCGGTACCGCCTTCGACTGCCAGATGCTTTCCACATCGCTGTCCGCGTTAAAGGCGACCTCCCCTGTCAGCTTGTCTTCTTCCCCGATTTTCACCACTTTTACGCAGCCCGTCAGGGAGGATGCTGCAAACGCCAAAACCAAAAGCAGTGCGGCTAATCGTCTTTTCAACTTGCACTCCCCATTTCTGAAATATCGCTGAAAGCCCTTTGGGGGCTTTGTTTTCCAAGTTACACGCCGTTTTAAAATCAGTGAGGATAAGGGGAGAGCCCTCTTCTTTACCCTTCTCCTTATCCTCACCCGTCAAAATCTGTGCTGCTTGCTCAGTTTGGTTTTGAATGGCAAGGCCACTTCAAAAAATCGATCTTCTCTGGTTCTGAAAGTGTGCCTGCCGCATCAGCCGGAATACACGAAGTTCTTCAGTTTGTCTACGTTTTCTTTGGTGATGGCGATGCAGTCTACGAGCTGCTTCTCATCCTTGCCGGTGGTGCCGGTCTTCAGGTACTGGTCCGCCTGCTCCGCGCCCATCTCAGCGATCAGAGCCGCCTGCTGCAATGCGGTGCCGACCATGTTGCCCGCCTTAATCTGCTCTGCCGCTTCATCGGAGCCGTCGACGCCGACAATCGCAATATCCTTCAGGCCGGCCGCTTTAATGGCCGCGGCCGCGCCGACCGCCATAGTATCGTTGCCGCACACGATGCCCTTGATGTTGGGGTTGGACTGCAAAATGGTCTCCACCTTCTGGTATGCTTCGGTCTGCTCCCAGTTCGCGGTCTGCTGTGCAACCATCTTCATATCGGGATACTGGTCGATGATTTCGTGGAATGCGGTGGAGCGCACGCCCGCGTTGGTGTCGGACTCTTTGCCGAGCAGCTCGGCGTATTCGCCCTTCTCACCCATGGCCTCAACAAATTTTTCTGCGATGGCCTTGGCGCCCTGATAGTTGTTCGCCACGATCTGGGAGATTGCCACGCCGGATTCGTTGATTTCGCGGTCAATGAGGAAGGTGGGGATATTGTTGTCGCGGGCTTTCTTCACGGCCGCAACGGTCGCGTCGGCTCCGGCGTTGTCACAAATGATCGCGGCGGCCTTATCGGCGATGGCGTTGTCGAACAGTTCGGCCTGCTTGGTCGCGTCGTCATCGTGAGAAACGACCTTCACCTCGTAGCCGAGCTCCTTGGCCTTGGCGGAAGCGGCCTCCGCTTCTGTCTTGAAGAAAGGATTGGAGTGCGAGGGAGTGATAATGTACATAATCTTCGATCCGCCGCCGGTGAGGGGCTTTGCTGCCGCAGCCGCGGAAGAGGTTGCCGCCGGTGTGCTGGGCGCCGGCGCCGCGGAGCTCGCGCTGTTTCCGCCACAGCCCGCCATACTGGCTGCCATTGCGATGGCCAAAAGACCCGCTGTCAGTTTTCTTGTGTGCTTCATTTTGTTTCCTCCCAATTTCTGTAATATATTCGGGGCCCGCCAAACACTCTTTGCGGCCTGCCCCAATAGAGACCACAGGACCCCAAATTTCCCGTTGGTCTTCTATCCGTGCCTCAGTGCCGTCTGTACGGCACGTTTCCAGCCCCGGTACAGCGCTTCGCTCTGCTCCGCCGGCATTCCGCGCTCATAAGCCGTGCGCTCCATACGGGAGAAAATCGCCTCCCGGTCGTAAATGCCCGCCGAAATTCCGGCGGCATAGGCCGCGCCCATGCCCGAAAGCTCCTGCCACCGCGGCACACACACGGGAATGCCCAGAATATCGCTCTGGCGCTGCATCAAATACGTGCTCTCCGTCGGTCCGCCGTCCACCCGCAGCTCGCGGATGGCAAGGCCCGACTCCTCGCGCATCAGGTTCACGATATCCGCCACCTGATAGGCGATGCAGTCCACCCCGGCCCTGACCATCTCGGCCCGGCCGGTCAGGCGGGTAATGCCCGTAAACAGCCCGGTTGCGGCGCTGTCCCAATACGGTGCGCCAAGCCCCGTGAACGCGGGGACAAAATAGGTTTGATCGAGCGGATTCGCGGCGGCGGCCAGCTCATGGGCCTGCCGCACCGTCTGCACCAGCTGCAAATCGTTTTTCAGCCAGCCGATGACCGAACCCGTGTAATTGATGTTTCCCTCCAGCACATACTGCACCTTGCCTTGCATGCACCACGCAAGCGAGGTGACCAGCCCGCTTTGGCTCACGATGAGGTCATCGCCCGTGTTCAGCATCACGGAAGAGCCCGTGCCGTAGGTCGCCTTAACCAGCCCCGGCTCCCGGCAGTCCTGCCCGAACAGCGCGCCGTGGGAATCGCCCAGCACCGCCAGAATGGGAACGGGACGATCGAAAAAGCCCTCAAAATCCGTATCCCCATACCATTCGTCGGAACCCCGAACCCGCGCCATGCAGTCCAGCGGAATACCGAACAGCTTACAGAGCTCCGGATCCCACGAAAGGGCGCGAAGGTTGAACAGCTGCGTGCGCGACGCGTTGGAGTAATCGGTGGCATAGGTCTTTCCGCCGGTGAGGCGGTACAAAAGCCAGCTGTCCACCGTGCCGCAGCAGACGCCCCCGGCTCTGGCGCGCTCCTCCACGCCGTCCACATTCCGGAGCACCCAGGCGATCTTCGCCGCCGAAAAGTACGGCGAAAGCGGTAGGCCCGTGCTCTCGCGAACCCGCTCCGCGTAGCCCGCCGCACGGATTTCCTCACAGATCTGCTCGCCGCGTGCACACTGCCACACAATGGCGTTGTAAACCGGTCGGCCGGATTCGCGATCCCACACCACGGCGGTTTCGCGCTGGTTGCTGATGCCGACGGCCGCGACCTGATTTTTGTCGATCCCCGCCCGCTCCACCACATCGCGCACAACGGCGACGGTGTTGCGGTAAATTTCCTCCGGGTCGTGCTCCACCCAGCCCCTGTCGTCAATGTGCTGCGCGTGGGAGCGGTCGCACCGGGCGGTCAATTGCCCCTCAGCGTCGAACAGCATCCCCTTGGTGCCCTGAGTGCTTTGGTCTATCGCAAGCAAATAGGTTTGCCGCATCGTCAGATCAACTCCATCGCGGCCTTTACAATGCCGTCGGCATTCAGGCCGTAATAATCAAATACCTGCTGGGATTTTCCGGTGATCACCGGTTCATCCGGCAGCGTGAGGCTCTTTACCCGCACAGGGTGCTCCGCGCAGACAATCTGGCTGACCATGGAGCCGAGCCCGCCGAACGCGGTGTGCTCCTCAATCGTAACGATTCCCCGCGTTTCCCGCGCGGCCTTTGCTACCGCCTCCCGGTCGATGGGCTTGAGGCAGTACATGTCGAGCACACGGGCCGAAACACCCTGCTGCTCCAGCCGCTCGCCCGCCTGCTTTGCGGCGGAAACCATCTCGCCGCACGCGATGATCGTCACATCCGTGCCGTCGCGCAGCAAAGTAGCTTTGTTCAATGTAAAGGGAACCTTCCCCTCCTCGTAAACATCCTCCACGGCGTTGCGGCCCACCCGGATATACGCGGGCTCTGCATCCTTGAGCAGCGCCCGAATCAAACACGCCGTCTGCAGGCGGTCGCTCGGGAGGTACACCCGCATATTCACAATCGAGGCCATCGCCGCGATGTCATTGGTGGAATGGTGCGTCAGGCCCAGCGCGCCGTAGCTGACGCCGCCGGAAATGCCGATCAGCTTCACGTTCGCGTGGTTGTACGCCACATCCACCTTGGCCTGCTCCATGCTCCGGGTGGAGAGGAAGCACGCGGGGGAAACGGCAAACGACTTTTTGCCGCATTTGGCCAGCCCGGCACTGATTGTGACGAGATTCTGCTCGGCGATGCCGGTCTCCACAAACTGCCCGGGCCGCTGCTCGGCAAAGGGAGTCATGGAGCCGGAGCCGCGGGAATCACTGCACAGCACGACAATATCCCTGTCGCGCTCCGATTCCTGCAGCAGTACATCGCAGATCGCCTGCTTATTCGCAATCTTGTTCATGTGCCGCCGCCCTCCTTTGCTCCAGCTCGCGCATCGCGATTTCATAATGCTCGTCATCCAAGGATTTGTGGTGCCACGCCGCCTGATTCTCCATAAACGACACACCGCAGCCTTTTGTGGTGTTCGCAATGATCATCGTGGGCCGGCCCTTTACCTGCTTTGCCTCCTGCAAAGCAAAATCCAGCGCTTTGGTGCTGTTCCCGTCCACCGAGAGCACATGCCAGCCGAACGCGCGCCAGCGCTCCTCCTGGCTGTCCTGCGCCATCACCGTCTCCGTTGAGCCGGAGATTTGCAGGCGGTTGCGGTCGACGAAGGCCGTCAGGTTGTCGAGCTTGTAGTGGGCCGCCGCCATAGCGCCCCCCCACACAGAGCCCTTGGCCACTGC
>OAUF01000731.1_pt1 | contig 17590 bp, 19 predicted proteins | sample 1495111 | NCBI WGS metagenome assembly OAUF01 (sample SAMEA2580002, study PRJEB22360) | human gut metagenome | reverse complement strand
CCCGCAATCTATGAGATATGTTTAGCTTCATAATTTTATGGGAACCTAACTGAAAACAGGGACATCCACTACGAGATAAAAAATAGTTCTATTTAAAGGATTCTGTTTTTTCTTTATGAAATCTTTAAAATTTCTTTTTATAGTGAGAATCAGATGAATGAAAGGAAGGTACTTATGGATTCCTATATTTTACAAACCAAAGACCTGTGTCGGGATTTCAAGCGGCAACATGCGGTCAGTAATATCTCACTTTCCATCACAAAAAATTCTGTCTACGGCTTGCTCGGACCCAACGGAGCGGGAAAATCGACTACCCTGAAAATGATCACCGGTATGCTGCGTCCTACCTCTGGCAAGATCATTTTTGAAGGCCATCCGTGGAGTCGCAAAGATTTAACAAATATCGGCGCGCTGATCGAATCGCCGCCGCTTTATGAAAACCTCACCGCCAAAGAGAATCTGAAGGTGCGTACTCTGCTGCTGGGTTTACCGGATTCCCGTATTCAAGAGGTATTGGAAACCGTCAGCCTGACCGACACCGGAAACAAGCGTGCCGGACAGTTTTCGATGGGGATGAAACAGCGTCTTGGCATTGCAATCGCCTTGTTGAATCATCCGAAACTGCTGATTCTGGACGAACCCACCAACGGGCTCGATCCAATCGGCATTCAGGATCTGCGTGAGCTGATTCGGTCTTTTCCCGAGCAGGGCATTACAGTTATCCTGTCGAGCCATATCCTGTCTGAAGTGGAGCTGATCGCAGACCATATCGGTATCATCGCGGGCGGGGTGCTGGGGTATGAAGGCAAGATCAGCCCCGGTGAAAATCTGGAATCGCTGTTTATGGAAGTCGTAAGGAACAGCAAAAAGGTGGGTGCGTGACATGGGCCGGTATGTTAAGGCGGAAAACCTGAAGTTGAAGCGTACCTTTGCGCGGAAACTCATCCTGTTTGCTCCGCTCGCCACACTGCTCCTGACATGGTCTTTAGCGGCTATCTGGTTTCAAGTGAACGCTTTTAACTGGTGGTACATCCTTTTGATGCCCGGATTGATTGCTCTGATTTGCACTCTTTCCGACCAGAAAGAAACGAAGAAGCTGGAATATCGCGGCGTTCTTTCGCTGCCGGTTTCACTGAAAAAGGTCTGGATAGCGAAAAACTTGACGCTGCTCTTTTACGCAGCGCTATCAAATCTTGTTTTATTGATTGGAATTTTGCTTGGCGGTTCCTTTGTTCCGAACCCATTACCGTTCGGAGCCTCTTGTCTAGGGATGTTTCTCATTTTCATAAGCTCTTTATGGCAAATTCCGCTTTGCCTGTTTTTATCCAGAAAAGTCGGCATGGTTGGAACAGTTATCCTTCAGGTTGGCATTGGTGACGTGCTCGGCATACTATTTGCAACAAAGTCAAATTGGTGGCTCTGTCCTTACAGCTGGACAGCACGAATGATAACGCCGGTACTCGGAATTCTTCCGAACGGAACCCTCGCGCCGAGCGGCGACCCGCTGTTGAATCCGTCTGTTGTTCCCATAGGAATTGCCCTGTCTCTGGTGTTGTTTGCGCTGCTGCTGCTTGCCACGACTGTATGGTTTTCGAGACAGGAGGCGAGGTAAGTGCTGATCCGCTGTATTTGTTCAGATTTCTATAAGATCAAGCGTACTCCTATCCTATGGCTTCATGTTGCCGCACCCTTGATCGGAGCTTTCGCGTTTTTAGGGTATTACTCCATCACAGTCAACAGCCAACCTTTGGGCCGAATCAATGCTTTTCTGGAGGCACTGTGCATTGTTTTTCCCATATTGATTGGTCTGTTGTGCGGCATGACGGCCGCACAGGAAGAACAGGCTGGCAGCTATCAGGTTATGCTGGCCGGAACCAAATCCAGAGCCACCGCATATTTGAGTAAGCTGCTTTTATTGCTGATTCTTTCTGCCTTTTCCGTGGTCATTGCCATAGGCATTTTTGCGGCAGGGTATCATGCAGCATCCGCACAATTCTATCTTCATGCCGCTTTTGCCGTTTGGGGTGGATATGTGTTTTTATACGTTCTGCACCTGTTCGTTAGTTTCCGGTTTGGCCGTGGAGCTTCCATCGGGCTGGGCATATTCGGCGCGCTGATTACCGCCCTGACGCTAACCGGATTGGGGGATCAAATCTGGCACTGGATGCCGTGGGCATGGAGTGTACGTATTTGTAACGACATGATATTTTCCCTCCAGACTCCGTCAGCAGCATCACTTGCCGCCGCAGATATTCAATATGGCGTTTCTGTGTGTACTGTGGCAACCGTATTGGCTATCGTGGCAAGTCTTCTGTGGTTTTGGCGCTGGAACGGTTCAAAGTCTAATGAATAGCAGTCTCATTTATGAAAAGGAACAAACGATGAAAAATAGAGCTTTTACGTTGATCTTATCCGCCACAGTTATTTTCGGGCTGCTGTGCGGATGCTCCTCTCTGAATCAAAAAACAGAGTTATACCCGAATGATAAAGAGAAATGTACTCTTCATTCCGATAACGTCACACAGTTCACTTATCAAGATAAAAGCTACACTATTTTAAATAATACCGTAGCAGAAAGGGAACTCGGCAGTTGGGTGGGTTCCATCAAGAAATTTGCCGTGGTTGACGCAAAGGGAAGAATTTTACTCCAACAAGACACAGACACCGCATCCTTCATGACATTGGCTGATATTGCGGATACAGAACCGAATGCTACCGCCGTGATTCCGTTTTTGAATGTTTACGAACCCAAAAGCAGTACGGAAAAGGGAGTGATCGTTGACGCAAATGGTGAATTTCATCAGGCAATTTATACGGAAACCGTGAAGACTTCCGATCAGATTTTTCACTTTGATCAGAAACAATCTGATCCTTTCAGCGGAAGCTTTACAGTGAATCCCAGAGACTGCACCCAACTTCTCCGGGCAAATAACGTATACCAGATTACAGATCAAACGGTTTCTGAGGATCAGATTGGTGAATATCTTGATATTATTGCGCAATCCTTTGTGTTTGACAAGAAAACGAAACTGAAAATTCCGGCAGAAGACCTGTCAAAGATTGACTGGGACGGAAAGGATTCCGAAAAACAGAAACGAGAAAGCTGGAGCTACGGCGAAGTTTACGCCATCCAAAACACAAACACAGCAAAATCGGTTGCGGTTGTAATCAATTCAGAGTACCGGATTGCAGTTTGCCTGTAATCTTTGAAATGTGTTATGATGATGCGAAGAAGGAGGGGATGTTTCTGGCAAAAATACTTGCGATTGACGATGAACCGGATATTTTGTCCTTGATTGAGAGAACACTCCAAAAGGATAGCCATCTTGTGACAACAGCCTTGTCGCCGGACAACATTGAACCGAAAACTTTGAATCACTATGATTTGATTCTTCTGGACGTCATGATGCCGGGAACGGACGGATTTGCGTTTTGCCAGAAAGTTAGGGATTCGGTGGATTGTCCTATTCTGTTCCTGACCGCAAAAACAATGGAATCCGACGTGACGGTTGGATTTGGCCTGGGTGCGGATGATTATATCAAGAAGCCATTCAGCACCGGTGAGCTCCGGGCGAGGGTGAATGCGCATCTGCGCAGGGAAAGCCGTGAAAAGCGGCATGTTCTGCACGTATCCGGCCTGGAATTTAATCTTGCGGCCAAGGAAGTAACTGTGGACGGGCAAAAGATTCCGCTGACGAAAATTGAGTACGGAATTTGCGAATACCTCGCCCAAAATCATGGACAGGTTTTTACCAAGGAACAAATTTACGATGCTGTCTGCGGATATAACGCGGAGGGTGACAGCTTTACCGTGGCTGTGCATATTAAGAACATTCGGGCCAAATTTGCAGTTTATAAAATGGCGCCGATTTCGACGGCTTGGGGGATAGGATACAAATGGGACTGAAAAGAAGTATGAAGCTCCGAACCTTCTTTGTCCAATATTTGCTTGCCCTATTTTTCGGTTTTTTGATGATAATCCTAATTGTGACCGGATTGTTTTTAGTATTGCTGCAGTCGGGATTCATTATTTCCGTAGGTGATGTGGAAGCATCCATTGAAAGCCAGAAGAACGCGATTGCGTCCGCTGAAACCGTCAGTGCTGACCTGATCCCGAACACCTGCAAATATGCCACTGTAAGCGCGGAAGGTAAATTCTTGTCAGGAAACATGACCGAGGCGGAGACTTCGACCGCATGGGACTCCATCCAAAAAGGACGGAGAAGCTCATGGGGATTTCTTGGAACAGGTTTTATTGCTGATTGTTACTTTCCGATTGAACGGAAGAATGAATTCTGCATTGTAGAATATTCATCTCTATCTCAATTTTCACCGGTAATACTGCGGGAACACCTGCCCGCCCCGGAAATTGTGTTGGTATGGGTCATCATCGTTGCATTTTTGGTCGAGATTTTTTTGCTTTCTAAAATTTATGGAAAGAAAATCAGCCGTAAACTGATTCCGCTTGAAAACGCTACGGAAAAAATACGTGGGAAAGACCTCGCGTTTGATATTCAATACAGCGGAATCGAAGAAATCGATTCTGCGCTGCAATCACTCGACAGTATGAAAGCAGAGTTAAAGCGTTCTCTGGAAGCTCAGTGGAAAATGGAGCAGACGCGAAAAACACAGATTTCTGCTCTGGCTCATGATTTAAAGACGCCTCTTACCGTAATCCGCGGCAACGCGGAAATACTGGACGATACGGGACAAACAGCAGAACAAAAAGAATGTACCCTCTACATCCAGAAGAACGCGGAGCAGATGGAACAGTATATTCAGATGCTGATCGACCTGTCCAAAGTAGAAAACGAATATCCGTTAAAATTGGAATCTACCATAACGAGAGCTTTTCTGGACAATTTGTATATGCAGATCAATGCGCTGGCTTCCATGAAACAAATTCGTATGGAAACAGATGAAACGGATCTGCCGGACACCCTTTGCTTAGATGCTTCCCAAATATCCAGAGCGATTATCAATGTCGCTTCCAATGCGGTCGATTACTCCCCGGAACGCGGCACAATCACATTTTCCACATTCAATGACGGGCAGATGATCTGCTTTCAAATTGTCGATGCCGGCAAAGGGTTCTCCCTGACAGATTTGAAAAATGCGACCAATCAGTTTTACCAGGGAGATTCCAGCAGAAGCTCGAAATTTCATTATGGAATGGGTTTGTTTATCGCAGACTCCATTGTGAGGCAGCACGGAGGCACGCTTACCCTTGAAAATAAATCTTCCACAGGCGGAGGAATGGTGATTATAAAAATTCCAATACAGCCGCAGGGTTCAAAATAAAACACGTACCGCTCGCCAACAAAAAACAGCTGAAACTCGACGGGGAGCGATGTCTGCCGTACTTGGACATTGAAAAAGAGAATAATGGAGTTAGTCCGAGCCTTGGGCAGAATTCAGATTCTTTAATTGTGTATAAGGGCCGTGTAACGCAAGGAGTATCGAGGGAGAATTTTAAAATAATTAGAGGTAAAAACTTCTAAGTCCTCATTTAAATTCGTTAAGATTTGAACTGATGGGGCTTTAAATGGGCGGGATTCAAAAGAGGCTTGACAGCGGATGCGTGGCTGGAATGCGTTATATGCTGCAAAGCAAGCACGAAACATTGATAGTCCAGTAAAAAAGAACAACTCGGACATTTTGTCCGAGTTGTAAAATTATTTTTCTGTTGGTTAAGGGTGTAATGATACTCTTATGATAGACCGTGCAGCCGCGACCTTAACAGTTGGAGCCTGTTAAGCGAGTTCGCCTGACCTGCGGAGCAGGAAAGAGCAATACGCATCTGGTGAGAATAGCCGGGTATAGGACAGACCAGACCCGATTGGTAATGACACTCTTCTTTGTATATCAGGGTGATCTCAATCCCAGTTGTCTTTGCCCATTATATATAATTTTGTCTTAATACTGCAACAAGCCCATAGCAATATGGGCTTGTTGCAGTATTATAAGTTTGCGAGCCACGTCAATACTGGATATCATTCTATTTTTATATATGGATTTGAACTATCACTTCATCAAACAATATGGTCAAAAATTCAAATATTACGGTACTTCCGATTTTGCTCATTACTTGGAATTGGATTGACTGCAAACTGATATTAGCAAAAACCCATCGCTTCCTTTACAACCTGCATCTGCTCGGTGGAGGTAAGCGTTTCCAACAACTTAAACGCAACGCCGGCGGCGGTTTCAGGACAATATGAAGTGATAACGTTATCATCAACTACGATAGGTAAGCCAACAATATTTGCACCAAATTCAGCTAACTGGCTTTGGCGATATCCATCCCGCAAGTGATAGGTTGTAGCATTTCTGCCTCGTAAAATACCACTTTTTCCAAGTGCTAATGCTGCAACGCAAATCGATGCAATCGGTTTTTGCTGTTCGTTAAACTTTCTTATTAGATTCAGAAACTTTTCATGATAAGCTTCTTCATAGAAACCGAACTCTTCAAACCCGCCAGGAATAGCCAATGCATCGTATTCATCGACATTGATTTCATCGATCAATCGATCAACGATCACAGAAATACCGAATGTACTTACAACTGTTCTTGAAAAGCTGCAAGTTATTACATCAATATCATAATGATAGTCATTTCTTGCCCATCCGATCACATCCACAAATACACTAAACTCCATTGTTTCAAATCCTTTTGCTAAAAGTAGCAATACTTTCATCTAATGTTCCACCACCGTCAAATATAAATAATGTGCTTATGTCCTGATTTTAGCATAGATAAAACAAAAAGTCATGTATGAGTTCAACTCCTCATACATGACTTTCATTTGGTTGCGGAGGCAGGATTTGAACCTACGACCTTCGGGTTATCAGATCGAACATCATGTCCAGCAAAATTATTATGAATTGCTGGCCAACTTGCAAATGGAAGACGATTATTTTGAATTGGAGTTCATACCATCCTCCGAAATGCTTGGCTCTGAGAAACACATCTTAGACAGATCCATTTTGGAAAAAATACAATTATCTCTGCCGGCAAGCAGTTCAGCTACGGTTACGAAGAAAAAAGCTATTGAGAAACCTCCCCTCCCCTTCAACCTGGTTAAGCTTCAGGCATACATGAATCAGAAATATAACATTTCGGTTGGCCGCACTTTAGAGATCACGCAGACTTTACGGGATACCTACAAGGCAATCACTTATAACCGCAGTGATTGTCAATATCTGAAGGAAGAGCATTTCACGGCAGCTCCACGTATTGTCAGTAAGGTATTGGAGCGAATACAGCTGAATTTCCCTGTGGACTACAGCATTAAATCTGACTGCTTTAACGATGAAAATGTAACAGCTCACCACGCGATCATTCCTACAGACAGCGATTTTGACATTGACAGCCTGTCGGGGGATGTTCGTCTGGTATATATGGAGATTGCAAAACGCTACGTGATTCAGTTTCTTCCCCCGGTGGAGTTGCTGATTACTCGGATCATTGATCCGGTGACCGATGGAACGCTAGAAGCAGAATCGACAGAAGTCCTCCAGGAAGGCTTCAGCCGGTTTTATCAGATTCAGGAAAAAAAGCGTAGCAACCTCAGCAATCTCCCCAAATTAAAAAAATCCTGAAGGATAAGGACAAAGGTAAAAAAGGCGAAAACGGCAGCATCGGTACTCCGGCCACCCGCGACAAAATAATTGATACTCTCATAAAGCGTGGATACGTTGAGGACAACGGAAAGAATTTGATTTCTACAAAGCTTGGCCGTGATTTTTACAATCTACTACCTGACGATGTTAAAAAGGCCGATATGACAGCCTTATGGTGGACAATTCAAGAAGACATCAAAGCTGGAAAAGCTTCAGCTGAAGATATGGCTCGGTCTGTGATTGAAAGCTTTAAGAAGCACCTGAAGACAGACTATTCGGGTGCTTCTATTACTCGACAAGCCGATCGTGAAGAAATTGGTCATTGCCCGGTATGTGGTAAGCCTGTTTATGAAAATAAGATGGCATTCTCATGCAGTGGGTATAAGGAAGGCTGCAAATTTTCTCTCTGGAAAGAAAACAAGTTCTTCTCAGCATTTGGAAAGAAACTTACAAAGGCAAATGCAAAGGGCTTGCTTTCGATTAAGCACAGATGCTTGGTAACTGGTATCAAAAAGAAAAACGGAACCGGAACGTATGACGCTTATTTTGATATGAGCATAAAAAACGGTTACCCCAGCTTCAATTTGGAATTTCCACAAAAGAAAGAGTCTAAAAGAAACTAACAATCCCGTGACAGAAAGACTTCTGCCACGGGATATTTATTGAAGGGAGAGCTGACAATGCAATTTATAAAGATGGCCAATCAGATTTTTGATTACCGGCTCTCCCCTAATGGCTTTAAAGTATTTTGCCTGTTGAGCAGCAAAAAAAATATTCTTAACGCAGTTGTACTCAGCTACCAAACTATTGCTGAACGTTGCGAGATTGATTCCAAGACGGCCAGGAGAGCCATAGACGAGCTGGTGTCAAGAGAACTGGTAGTGAAAGAACACCGGTATAACATTCTTGGATACGCAAAAAACAAGTACACTGTAAAGAGTCTGCCCGGAAAATGGTTCAAAATTGAATACAAGCTACTGCGTGAGAAGATGCCTAGTTCTGATTTTATGGTGCTTTGCTACATAAAGAATCGCATGTTTGAGGGCCTTCAGGAGGCCTTCCCGAGTCTTTCTACGATTGCAAAGGATACAGGCATCAGCCGCAGCCGAGTTGCTTTGGCCATTCGGTTTCTTAGGGATCATACCTATTTAAACCGAGTGAAACGCCGCTATAAGAAGACAAAGGCCCTTCGCCAAAATCGTTACTTGTTCTTCAGGCTTCAGCCCAAAAAGAAAGAGACGCGTTCAGCCAAACGCGCCTCTTTCAAAAAGCTAATCATAAAGAAAAGCTATCACCTATTTCATATAATAGAACGGAGTGCGAAAAATGTCAAATTCTTTTTTTATTCTAGGGGTAGTCCAGAAATTCCACAACAGTGTTTAGACCCACAAGGGTACACAATTAAGAAAGAATAGTTTATTATACTCTAAGTTAACTTACTTATAGCTATACTGATTTTTCCATGTTGGTAATTGAAATGATGATTGATCGGCTCGCCCCCCTTTTTTCTTAATCGTTGACATACTTCTATCGTCTGAGTATAATAATAATACAGGACAGATAAGGTTCTGCGCCACTTTCAAGAAGAATACGCTTACCGCTGGCGTGATAAATGGGCGGTTTGTTTGAATACGCTAACCATCAGCGTGACAAGTAGATGGTTCGATTTGAATACGCCAACCGTCCGGCGTGATAAATAGGCGGTTTGATGAATGGGAAATCCCTTTGCTTCGTGCGAAGGGATTTCTTCTTTTTTGAAAGGAAAAATAAAATGATAGAAAATGGATTTTATAAAATCAGCGAAGAGTTTATTGATTTGATCCATCAGCTGGGAGGAAAATATTCTGATCGGAAAGAACGCCCGGTCTTTTGTTGCATAGAGGATTCAAAAATAAAAAACTTGTATTGGGCGATTCCTACCAGCGATTTAGCTCACCGGACACCGGCTCAAATAGAAAAGATTAAGCTTTGGAATGAAGAGAAAAGTATCCGAAGCGCTTATTATCACATTGGGTATACCAACCGACCCGCGCTCTATCGTATCAGCAGTGCCTTTCCCATAACGGAAAAATACATCAGTGGTGAATATGTTTCGCAGAGGCCGACACTTGATTTTAAGAAATCCCAGAGAAATTGAAATTATTCAGAAGAAATTGCATCGTATTCTTTTCGATGAATCGATTCACCCCAATAAGTATGAGCAGCATATTACCCAGCTGCGCGAATATCTGGTTGCTGAGTTAGAATGTCAACGTTCCTTTCCCATAGAGAAGGAAAAAACTCCATTTAATGATTTTCTCATTCAAAAAAAGAAATTAGTACATAGAAACAAAGATATGGAACCTGAACGTTGAGTCGGACAAAATGTCCGACTTGATTAAAGTGATGGTATTGACAATATAGGATAAATCCCATATAATAATTATAGGATAAATCCTATAATAAAGGTGGCCAAATAGTGCAAGAATTTGAAGTGATATTTTATGATAAAGAAGATGGAACAGTTCCAGCACAGGAGTTTATATTGAGCCTTGATAAGAAAATGCGGGCAAAAATGTTAAGAACAATTTCAATACTTGCCGATAATGGAACTGAACTCAGGGAACCTTATTCTAAGACTTTGGGTGATGGTATCTTTGAACTACGAGCAAAGGTAGGTTCGGATATTTCCCGCGTTTTATATTTCTTTTTTGTTGGACGGCAGGTGATTATTACGAACGGATTCGTTAAAAAGACACAGAGAACACCTGCTACTGAAATAGAGCGAGCAAAACAGTACCGTGCCGAATACCTGAAAAGAAAGGGGCTTAAAGCATGAACACCAATTTTAATGAGTTTTTAAAGGAACAGCTGAGCGATCCGGAGATAAAAGCTGAATATGATGCGCTGGAGCCGGAATTTGCGATTATTCAGGCAATGATTAACGCACGGAAAAGCACTGGCATCACTCAAAAACAGCTTGCGGAGATTACCGGCATTGCGCAGGGTGATATTAGTAAGCTTGAAAACGGGAGCGCAAACCCGTCTTTAAGAACGCTCCAACGGCTTGCAGCTGGAATGGGTATGAAATTAAAGATAGAGTTTGTACCAACCATAAACGGATAAAGTAAAAAACGGCGGGCCTTCCCAACATTGTGTTACCCGCTATTTTTCTTTTGTTATTAATATTTAAGTCGGACATTTTGTCCGACTTAAATATTAACTATAGAGGTCGAAATATTAATAAGAGAGTTAAAAGTATTATTCGAAAGGTTGGTTCTAATATGGTGAAAAAATTCAAAGAATTATTACAAAAGCAAAAAAAAGCTTTGGTTACTGGAGGGATAGCTTTTGTAGCAATTATAGTTATTGCGTTAATTTTCATTGCACAACAAAATAAAATAGATTTAGCAGATATTTATAAAGTGGAAGTTAATGGATTGGACACTCAAGGAACTGCAAGTTACCAAATAGATAAAGATAGATTGAGTACGACTCTTCTTAGCAAAAATGTAGATTTTTTTAGTGCCAATATGTTTATTGAAACAATCAAGTGTGATCTAGATAAAAAAGAAAATTTAAAAAACGGAGATAAAATTACCGCTAAAATTACATACGATCAAACTCTTGCGAAACAATTGAATGTTACTTTTCGAAACATAGAGAAAGTCATTAATGTATCCGGTTTAGAAAAAGGGACAGAAGTGGATGTGTTTAAAGACATTCAGGTTTCCTTTACGGGTACATCACCAGACGGAAGTGTTTCGATTAGCAATAAATCCAGTGACCCATTTGTTTCAGAAGTGACTTTTTTTCCACCTGAAGGTACGGTAGCTAACGGTGATAGAATTACTGTAAATGCGATATATGATGACCAAGAAGCGATTGCACAAAAAGTAATTGTGAAACAGGATAATAAAGATTATACTGTTTCTGGATTACCTGAATATCTTATGAAATCGACACAGCTTTCTCAGGACATCACAGATCAGATTAACACGCTAACTGAAAAAACAATTAATACTTATGTCAATCAGAGTGCGGCATTTTTTATAAATCATATCCCAAATCGCATGACATCTACAATGTATTCACTTGGAGATACATACTCTTGCAAAAACATTGTAAATCAACAAGCGTATTTAATTACAGCTAAAGAAAATTCTAGTACGGCTTATACCCCGTTCAAGCACAGCCAATATTGGGTTATTTCAGCTGTTGATATTTATGCTAACAATAAAAAAGAAAGTACAACCTATATTTCAACCAAAGTGACTGATGTTATAATAAATAATAAAAAAATAGATGCTTCGTCTGCTAGTTCCACCCGCCAGGACTCTTTAGAAAAAGCAAAACAATATGTTGAAGAACTTAATTCTGCTTACAATATTGAATCGGTTGTATTAAAGTAAAGATATAAAATAGAAGTAAAGTAGATTGAGTAAGTCGCACAATTTGTACGACTTACTCAATTACAAATATTACCAAACAATGGAGAAATCTATTGCTTTTTCTTTTTAAAAATGGTATAATAAGGAAAAGGCATAATTTAACCCCATTAACAACAAGTTAGCTGTAAGAAATTTTGCCGATTTCTTACACTAATCAAAACGTAAGCAAGATACGTTTGAAGACTAAATGTCATTAACAGGGTTGGTTTTCTGTGTTACCTCATGGTAGCATGGTTATCATATTCTTGTCAAGAGTCTTAGACGTACAGTTTACCGGCTGCGTCTAGGCTCTTGTTTTTTTGCCTTCCGGCAAATGAATAAGAGCGTGGATGTAGCGATCCACGAAAAATTGAATGTCAAAATCGGTATAGGGTGTAGTAATACTCTTATGATAGATAGTGCAGCCACGACCTTAACAGTCGGGACCTGTTAAGCGAGCGCGCCTGACCTGCATAGCAGGAAAGAGCAAATACGTACCTGGTGAGAGTAGCCCGGTATAGGACAAACCAGACCCGATTATTAATGACACTGTTATTTGTATATAAGGGCGATTTCAATTCCAGTTGTCTTCGCCCATTATATATAATTTTGTCTTAATACTGCAGCAAGCCCATATTGCTATGAGCTTGCCGGAGTATTAAAAAGTTTGGTTGCGGAGGCAGGATTTGAACCTACGACCTTCGGGTTATGAGCCCGACGAGCTACCGGACTGCTCCACTCCGCGATATTTTGTTGCCTCTTCAAGAGCGCTTAACTATAATAACACCGTCATTTAAAAAAGTCAATACATTTTTATATTTTATTTTAAATTGTGAAGGGCAGGCTGTTTTCTTGTCAGAAAAATCGCTTTGTGCTATACTTTTTTCAATACAACACAGCGCGAAACCACAGACAGGAGGACACAATGACGATTATCAGAGAATATCAAAAAAAGGACGTTCCAGCGTTGACGGAGATTTGGAACACGATTATTGAAGAAGGAAATACATTTCCGCAGACCGATCTTCTGACGCCGGAGCAGGCGGAAGAGTTTTTTGCGCAGCAGAGCTTTACCGCGGTTGCAGAAGAAGACGGTGAAGCGGTGGGCTTATATATTCTTCACCCCAATAATGTAGGACGGTGCGGGCATATAGCCAACGCCGGCTACATGATCCGGCCCTCCGCCAGAGGGAAACACATCGGGGAGCTTCTTGTAAAGCACTCGCTGGAAAAGAGCAAGGCCCTCGGTTTTCAGCTTTTACAGTTCAATGCCGTGGTAACAAGCAATGTACATGCGATTCATTTATACCACAGACTGGGTTTTGTCGAAATCGGAACCATTCCGCGCGGCTTTTTGATGAAAGACGGTACTTACCAGGATATCGTTTTGTTCTATCACACTTTATAAAACACAAAATGACGCTTTTTTCGCTGTGCTTTTTGCGGATCACCGAAGAAGGAAGGGGAATTTTTCGTGTGGATTTCCTTCTCTGATTTTGTGACGAAAGCGGTTGAAACGACTTGCTTTGTACGACGGAAGTTAAAATAATTCAAAAAAAATCAATTTATTTCTAAAATTAGATTGACTAAAAAATAACAACGTGATAGAATGCAGATAAGTTGATTTGAATGGCTGAAAATTAGATAGAACGTGATTCACATAGATTCCGGAACGCTAGCTGCTTTGACGGATTCTGAAACGGATTTTTAGGGTTTGGCAGCACTTCGGAACCATCACCCTCTTTGCGGCTGAAAGCGCCGGCGAAATATTCACCGGCAGCAGAACAGCCTTACCGATGCTTACGCCACACTTTTCCCATATTACTATGTAATGAACCCCCGAAAGGGCCCGTCTTAATTCAGACGGGCCCTTTCGGGTGATTGAGCTATTCAGCTTTTAAGTTACAGTTTGGGAATGGTTCCATCCTATTACATGGCAGTATGAGCTGGTGACCTCAAATCAGGCGGTTTTGATTCCCTCCTGATTGAAGTATGCATCGATCGATTCCAAATCATAATATTGTCCATTATGTATGAAACCGAGATGCAAAAATGCAGGATGATATTCCGCTCCATCTTTTTGCGCCGGCACAATGCATAACTCAATTAAATCATTATGACTGACTTGAGTCAGTTTGCGTTCCAGCTCTTCTTTTGTTAGCAGTATTCTCATCAGTGTTATACATCCTTTCTATTTATCACTCATTTTCTGTTTTTTATTATAGCGCATGCATATGGTGAATCTTGTCAAAATATACGTTTATTTCCTGAATTGATTAAAAATGGAGGTTTTATGAATAATTCGGCGCTTATTTGTAACGCTTTCGGTGAGAATGCCGAAATTGTCAAATTGCGCCATGAATCGATAGCGGAAATTCTCCTCAAATCCAAGATTCTGATCTTAATCTGCCTTTTCTGAGGCCCCCTCAGGCTGCATTCGTTCGCGGATTCTTTTGCACAACTGTCGAATTAAGAAAGGCAAAAAATAATTTGTCGAACTTTTTTAAAAAACATAGTTGACAAATAAAAACGGCCATGCTATAATACTCAAGCAGTCAAGCGATTGCAAAAAAACGCGAGAGTGGCGGCATTGGCAGACGCGCTAGATTCAGGTTCTAGTGAGCGCAAGCTCATAGGAGTTCAAGTCTCCTCCCTCGCACCAAACAAGGACAAGAGCGAAAGCTTTTGTCCTTAAAATTTTATTTAGAACCTGTTTCATCCAGAATTGAACTTTATAATATGAAGAACATAACTCTGCAATACAGGCTTCTGCTTTACAGCGGGTGGGTCGCCGTGTGAAAATAAAGGTTGAGAATCGGGAAAGCTTGAAGATCGATCAAAATCCCGGTAATCAACGATTGGTAAAAGGCAAATCATTGGGTCACACTGGAATTTGAATGGTTTGGTCGAAAGAGGAACGCTTCTTCTTTTTTACTTTATTCGGTAGTTGCGTTGCAGATTAAGAAGAGCGAGTCGCTTCTCGATTGAACCAGCGTGCTTTCTTCGTGCGATTGATTATTGCGGATGCCATGCACCAGAAGGCATGGCTCCTGGTTTTTTGCTGGATATAGTAAGTCCGGGGGGCGGGGAAGAACTGGATTGAAATCGGCGAAATAAAATGCGCTTTCTGTTGGAGCAGAACGGTGGCCTCGATCCTCCTGCGCTCCGTTTATGTATTTGGAATGCCTGTCTATAGAAAGAAGGGCTGTTGCAAACCGCCCCAAAAAAGCCGGAGCAAGCCACCCGAAAAGGGTTGGCTGCTCCGGCTTTTTTCTTTAGAATTAAGGTGAGCGCATGCTCTGCGGAACTGCCCGAACCGTGGGGCTGTTGCAAAATGAATTTGAGATAGCAAATGGAACTAAGAAATGGACTCAAAAATAAGCAAATGCGCCTTGGAACGACTTTTTACAGGTCAAGCCAAGACGCATTTTTGTGTATATCTTTTGGATAAGGCTAATTTGTAACAGCCCCTCGCGGGCTAATTCAGCAGAGTGGCACGGATGCGGGCCGCGAATTCGTCCAGCCGGTCCGCAATTCCCGGCAGAGCCAAGGCCTCGCCGGGGTCGTTGGCTGTTTCCAGCATGGAAAACCGGCCGGGCAGAAAGAACGACTTGTTCATGTTCAGCCCGGCGATCAGCTGCCGGGCCACGATATCGCCCCCGGAGTAACCGGACACTACAATGGAGAACAGCGCCTTGTCGTAAAAGCGTGTCTGCCGAAACAGGGCGGTAAGGCGGTTGATGAAGGCGGTCAGGTTGGCGGACAGCGCGTCGTTGTAATTGGGACACAGCATCACCACCCCGGCGCACCGGCGAACAGCAGGGTAAACCTCGTCCTGCATCACGCCGCCGTAGAAGCAGCCCCCCCGCTCGCCAAAGTGGAGGCACATGGTGTAGGGGCAGCCTGAGCAGTCGAACAGGGTGCCGTTGCGCAGCCCGATTTCGGTTACGGTGAACGCGCCGCCAAGGCGGGAGTTGACCTCCTCCCACAGCGCCAGAGTGTTGGAGGTGTGGTGGCTGGAGGCGTGGAGCACCAGAAGCTCCGGTTTTTCCGGCTTGGGGAAGGCTTCCTCCTCCAAGCGGTCGGCCAGCTCCCGGGCAGCGGCGCGGTAGGCCCCCAGAAAATCGGTGTTCAGCTGCCTTGCCTGAACCTTAAAGTTGGTGAGTGAACCGGTTCCCTCTACCAGCGGGCGGCCCAAAAACGCGCAGCCGGCCAGATTGGCCGCCAGAGTCAGCTCCGCCGCCGCCGACTTGGTGTACAAAGGGGTGGTTCCGTCTACGATCAGTCCGGCCGTGCAGCCCTCCAGCAGCCAGGGCTCCCGGCGCAGGCGGGCCAGCAGCCGAACGGACTCTGTGTTCGTGCCGGTATCGCCAAGGGGAAGGGCAAAGAGGAGGCGCTGGCCGGAAAGGCCGTCAAGATCCTCCGCCCGGCGCAGCGTGCGGGCCTGCCGCCCCTCAAGAGCGTGATGCAGAATTTCATCCAGACGGGCGTCTTCTCCCGGAACGTCCGGATAGGGCTCGATTACGATCAGGGACACTTCAGTTACCTTCTTCTCAAACAATTATAAAATCTCTTTCAGGTGCTGTGCCGCGTCGCGGATATGGCCGAACAGAGCGTCCGGAATATGGGGCAGCAATTCGGTTTCGATGCCGGCGGGGGTGAAACGGTTTTTCACGCCCATGTAAATGCCGTCCAGAAAAACAGAGCCGCAGTGCCACTCGCCCCGCAGGGTAAGAAGCAGAGAAAGAGCGCCGGAGGACAGGGCGGGGGCTACGTAGGGCTTAAAGCCCAGCTCACGCATTTTTAAATTGGCCGTCACGGTGAGGTGGGTCAGCTCCTGAGACAGCGCCTCGTCATAGTGCTCGACGGAATTGGCGATAAAAAGGCCGGTGCCGTGGGGGCCGAACGAGCGCCCCTCCGACAAAAAGGAGGAGAACCGTGCGTCCCGCTTGGCATAGTAGGCGGCCCGGGCGTTCATCACGCCAAGGCCAAAGCCCTGAATCTGCTCGGGGCGCAGGCCCTTGCCGTCCCACGTGCCGGATTCATCGCGGTTGCTCTCCAGATAGGCGGTTTTGGCCAGGGGATCCACCGGGTCGGAGACGGCGCACCACAGGCCCCGGAACCGGGCCTCGCGGGCCATTTTGGCGTAGTGCTTCACGATGGAGGCGTTCACCTCAAACTGGGCCATGCGCACGTCCTTCACCTGAGACCCCACCGGCGGAATTCCTTTGGAAGCCACAAAGACAAACACGTCGCAGTCGAAGATGTGCTCGGGGGAAACAATCTTCACCTCGGGCAGGGCGTCGTAATCCCAGGGCAGGGCGACCTGGCCCATCTCAAATTCCCAGCGGGCGATGATCTGATCCGACAGGTCGCAGATGCCGATGGAGGAGATGACATCCCCGCCGAGCAGCTTCAGTCCGGTGAGCAAAGTGGAGCCCACATCCCCGATGGCCAGCAGATTGACCCGACGTTTGCCGGGGGTCGGGGCTGCGGCGAGCAATTCTTCCCACCCGGGGCGGCCCGTGTTGACGGCGGTGAGCCGGCCCTCGGCGATG
>OAUF01000729.1_pt1 | contig 17606 bp, 17 predicted proteins | sample 1495111 | NCBI WGS metagenome assembly OAUF01 (sample SAMEA2580002, study PRJEB22360) | human gut metagenome | reverse complement strand
GCCCTGTGCCCCAGTGGCTCCCGTTGCGCCAGTTGGCCCGGTGGCTGCATGTATTTTATGACAACGTTGTGTAAATTAAAATGAGAATGGATAAAGCCGCTTGTTTAGCCAACTTTGTTATTCTCTACAACGATCAGTTCTTTTCTGTTATTTTCGATAAACTCCACTATGCGACGGTGTTGGTCTGCAAAATTGAAGTCTATCGTTACGTCGCCGCCCTCGTGGATATGGATAACTTTGATTAGCTCGGCAACAATACCCCGGTCAAGGCTGCATATGTTCTTGTACTTGCGGAAAGCGTCAAAGTAAGGATTATCAGAAGTTACCCCCTGTGCCATATCCTTATTTTCTTCTTCAAGGTTGGCTATGTCCTGCTTTAGCTGCTGTTCCTTTTCCTCAAACTCTTTTTTCATACGGTGGTATTCCTCACGGGTAATATCGCCGTTTTTCCAATCCACATAAAGCCCTGTGCTGATACCCGAAATCTTTTCAAGCTCCTGTTTCCGCAGCTTGATAGAAGCGGTCAGCCGTTTTGAAACGGTGCGGGGGGCGGGAGCATTGTTTATGTCGTTGATAAGCTCTGTCATACCGTCAATCAGTGCAATTTGCTTTTGAATGGTTTCCAGAACAATACTTTCGAGCTTATCATTTCTAATGGAGTGTCGGGTACATAATCCCGTCGTGTTATTTGTTCTGCAAGCATAGTACACAAGATTTTTTGATGTTCTGCGTCCCATTGATTTTCCGCAATCGGCACAACGCAGGAATCCGGAAAAGGTGTATAACTGCCCGGACTGTGGAGCGGTTCGTGTGTCCCTCTGCATTAGCCCCTGTGCTTTTTCAAAGGTTTCTTTGTCAATAATCGGTTCGTGGGTGTTCTCCACAATAAACCATTCGCTTTCAGGTGTGTTAATCCTTGTATGCACCTTATAGCTCTTTACTTTCTGCTTGCCCTGCACCATATGACCTAAGTACATTTGATTGGTAAGAATTGCGGTAATGCTGCGGGCAGACCATAGCGGTTCATTGTTCACAATGGCGGGATTATGGTACTTCATGCCGTTTTGCCGCTTATAAGCGGCGGGGCAAGGGGTTCCCATGCCGATTAGCTTTTTCACAATCCCGTTTTTGCTCATTCCGTCACGGACAAACCAGTGAAAAATATCCTGCACAATCGGGGCGGTTTCATTGTCCACAATTAAGCAATGTTTGTCGTCAGGGTCTTTTAAGTAACCATATGGTGCAAATGCTCCGATAAACTCACCCTTTTTGCGCTTCATGTTAAAGGTTCCCCGGACTTTGATTGAGGTTTCCCGGCAGTGATTTTCATTGTACATGCTCTGGATAGAAACGCCCATTTCATAAACTTCATCAGGATTTTTGTAGCTATCCAGTTTGGGAAGCTCCAAAGAGATAAACCGCACATCTTTTACAACAAATAGATGTTGCAGATACTTTTTGCACTCCCAATCATTACGGCTCAAACGCGACAAATCTTTGACTATGACACAATTTACAATGCCTTTGTCAATATCTTCAAGCATACGCTGAAAATTTTCCCGGTCGCTGTCTGTGCCTGTGCAGCCGTCGTCGATATAAATATCCACAAGCTGCATTTCTTCCTCAAGCATGAGGTTTTCCAAATACTCTTTTAATCGTTGACGTTGGTTTTTTACGCTGTAACTTTCGTCGTTTCCGTCCTCTCTGGATAGCCGGATATACAAAGCCACTTTCCATAGAGCGAGGATTTGTTTGGTTTTATCAAGGCTTTTTCTTACACGGGCCATTATACCTCCCATCCTCTATAATCACATTATAATTATACCATAGTTGAGCTTAAAAGTCATTATATATGATGTATAAGTTCATATTTTATTAGACTTTTTTTAAGCTGATAAAGAAGTCTTTCAGCTTGCTTTTTAGCTCATCACCCGCAGGCTCAAACCTTACACGAACGGCACTGTCACCGCACAAAAAGCAATACGGGTTCTTAACCTGTTCTAAATAATCTATCATTCTCTGTTCCGGGGGCAGGTTCGTATCAATCTTTATTCCACGAATATCCACAAGTCTAGTTTTATCTATCTTTTCTATTCCTGATTGGCTCATTTCGTCCAGTTGTTTTACTGTCAACATTTGTTCCCCCTCCTTTTAGGTATTCAATACAGCATATGCAAAACCGCTTGTACGGTATGTTGTCGAAAAAAGAGGCTTTAATCGGACGGTTTTAGCAGAACCTCACGGGAATTTCACCCCTGCATGGTTCTCATGCAGCCCTACCCATTGCCTGCGACGCTTTGAACGCTCGGACTGTGGCTGTAAGGGAGTATCATTATACCTTTTTGCGTGTCGTCGCCCACAAGCCGCTACGCTTGCTTTGGGTCGTGGTGTTGTTCGCTCTCTCTGAAAATAGAGGTCATGGCGCACCCAACCTATGGCTCGGCACAAAAAGAACGTATCCGATTTGCTCTATACTGCGTCGGCGTTTTCTTCCGCCGCTTTCTTTGTCAAGGAGCAAAGGCAAGGTGAGGTTTTACACTCTGCGGAAAGGGGGCGCAGCTTGCTTAACTCAAACCTTGAATGAAAGGACAGCCCGCATGAGCTTTGACCGCAGGCGGTCGCATATGTCCTCGTCTATGCCGTAGTAGGTATTGCCGCGTTCATCACGGAGCTTCCGCATAGACAGGCTGGCTATGTAGCTTTCGTACTGCTGTACGACAATTTTCATAGCTTCCGGGTCGCCCTTTGTTGCGGCTATGATTACCGGGTAGGGCAACAAGCCGCGTTCGTCTTTTTCGGTGTTACCAATCATTTCAATCATAGGCGCGTTCCTCCAAATAGCGTTTTAGAAGCTCAAAAGAGCTTGTCCGTCTGTACTGTACGGTGCTGCGTGGAATTGCGTATAACTCTGCGATTTCCGCGTCGCTCATTCCAAAGAAGTAATACAGCAGTACGGCGTTGCGTTTATCCTCCGGCAGACTGTGCAGAGCTTCGGCAAGTAGCTTCGCGGTAATTTCCTTTCCCGCCACACAAAAGGATTGTTCAGCTTTATCATCCGCAAAATAGCGGTCATAGGTGTAAAGCTGATTTTCCTCTTGCGGGGTAAGGTCTGAAAAAGTTACCTCGCGTAGCTGCTGCCACTTCGTCTGCTTGTGGGCGTTGGCTGCTTCGTTCTTCAACGCCCGTTTGCAAAAGCCGTTAAAGGCGCAACGTATTTGCCATTGGGTACGAGCAGGTTCATTCATGGTATTCACCTCCTTTCGCATCCGCGAAAGCGGGTGATGATTTCCCCTTTCGTAAACCCTCAACAAACAGAAATTGAAAACTGCCAAATATCGCAGAGGATTTTCTAAAAAATCTTTTGAGAAAAACGCAAAAAAGCCCGACTGAAATTTCAGTCGGGCATAATTGGAAATATTAATCTTTAGTTGATGATGTGTGTGTTCATATTGATAGCCGTAATATCCCATTGGAGGATATAGACTTTTTTTATGTGTAATAGAATTTAGGTGGATAATGATAATAAAAAGCAGACATAGCGATACCTCCTTGATACCGCCATGTCCTCAAAATGGGTGACTTTAATACACCCTCCGTTATCTAATTTTTCAGAAAGGAAAACGGCGGCTTTGATTGTTATTTCAAAACCGCCGTTGAACGGATATGCAGTACATTACCGCAAACAACGGTTTTGTATTTACCTCCACATAACGAAATGCTGTCATAATAAAAGAAAGAGCCAATAATTGTGATTTCACTCACGATTATCGGCTCTGCATCTTAGCGTCTGGCTCTTTAACAACTGACATATGTAGTTGTCGTACATTAATTAATGTTTCGTGTTTGCACTTTGGACAAAACAATGGAAAATTTTCAAGAATCGTATCTTCACGTATTATTATTCTAGTTTTACTTTTACAAAAAGGGCATAATATCCATTCTGATTTCAAACTTCCAGACCACCTCTCCATACAAAGCAGTAAATAATCAGAAAAACGGTATCTTCACCTTTACAGTACCATTCGGGCAAGTTTTTTTCTGTATACATAAATTGCAATAATCATTGTTAACACCATGTAGCCAAGCATAATTAGCCACCCCTCCTTAAAGCCCAGCAGACCTCCAACCGACGGATCCATCGCAAAAATCTCACCGCGAATTTGACTTAATCCATAGGTATTTGGTATTGAAAGCGCAATCGCTTTCAAAATGCCTGTTGAATACTTTATTGAAGCAGTCGCACCGGAAAGGAACCATAAGATAACGGTTGTTGCCATTGTAAATACTGCCGCTCCGCTGAAACTATTAATTAGTAAGGCGATAATTTCGGCAAAGAACACATAGGTAATACCTAAGACAAGTAATGGCGCAATCATACCCGGGATAAATTCTGCAAGATTAATTCCAGTAAGCAACCATATGAATACTGCGTTTATTCCTGCGGTTATTGTCCCGGAAAATAAAGCCATAACAACCCGTGCAAATAAGGATGACCATATACTGCGGGGAGATAGTTTGTATTCGTACAGCGTGTCATAGGTCTTTTCTTTATAGAATAGGTAGAGCATATTAAACATAGCACCAAGCAGAAAAGCAAGAAGAAAAACTGCTACGGCAATTATATGGAACCAATGCAGTTGAGTTTCAACATTAAGGACTTCTTCGACATTAACCTGTAAATTAGAATCAGTCGTGCGGTAAAAATCTAAGATTCCTTCGGTGAGATATAGTCGTAAGTTTTTTGCCATATCCGTATTATAATTATTGAAATAATATTCTATATTTGCATTTTGCCCATTCTTTAAATCAGCACTGAATGTTTTGCCGACGATTACTACACCATTTACCTTGCCCTGTTCATATAGCTCAAAGGCGGTGTCATAGTCTGTGGCAATTTCTTCAAAGTATGGATTATCGCCAAGGGGAGAAATCTGGCTAAAGATAGAAGTTTCAAGCACTTTACCATAAGTTCCATTATCCCCGTTGACAAAGGCCAGCTTCAGCGGTGTAAAGTTTCCAAATGTTAAGGCAAAGACTATGAGAATAATTGTGGGGGCAATAATCCCCGCCATAATAGACTTCGGGTCGGATTTAAACAATATAAATAACTTTTTTAATTCTGCTGTAAATACTCTCATACTTTGACCTCCTCACTTCGTACCCATCTTGTATATATCAAAATAATCAGGGCAAACGCTACAATAAATGCCAGACTTAAAAATGAGAAGCCAGTGGCAAGATTAGTAGTTCCATTAAAATAACACCAACGAACAATTTCTATTGCGTAAGTCGCGGGATTTATACTTCCTAAAACATTTGCAATATCTCCAAAATTGGAAAGGGAACCAAAACCGCCTCCGCCAACCCAAAGAGTTAGTGCGGTCACAAGGGATATCAAGAAGGCCGTGAGCGTAGATTTAATATAAATTCCCACACACATACCAATGCAGATAAATGTACCATAAACCAACAGTAGAGAGGTTAAAAAGGAAAGTATATGGATAGGAAGAGCTTTGGAAATCAGGAATAAAATAATAAGAAATATTAATCCTGAAACAAAGCACTTAACAATATTGGCCAACATTTTACCCACTACCGAAATCCCGGCAGGGTAAGGAGAGAGTTTAAGTAATTTCGTTGTTTTGTTCTCCCATTCGCTTGTTATGGATAACATACCAAACAAAAGTCCAGACAGTATTAAGCCAAACACAAACACGCTAACCCCAAATCCTGTATTCCATGGGATGTCTTGTTCATACATGGTTGTTTCTGTAATGCGGATATTGCCGCCATTTCTTGCTGATTCAATATAGCTAACCAACGCACCATCAAGACGGTTTCTAAAATTTTTTGTCATGTTCTCATTGACATCGTTAATGTAGTGGACAATTTTCCCTGTGATTACACCGTCTGTTATAGAAGGTTCTTGTTCAACTACAATTAAATCGCTCTCGGCATTCGTGGGTGGAACCGCCTCGTCAGCGGATTGCAATTCCATATATGGCGTTCCATCCGGAGCCGTATAACTTTCCATTGTTTTAAGAAAATCGCTTGACTGGGCATCTGAATATACCTGAACAGGTAGAGTAATCCCCCCTGACAGCATTAACCAGAAAGCAAGTAGAAACAGGAGCGGGGAAAGAACGGTCACTAAATTAAAAGAGATATCCTCTTTTATACATTTTAATTCCTTGCGAATAATTCGTAATAAACGCATCTTTCTCCCTCCCTAATCTCTTAAAGTCTTACCAGTGTGAGCTAAGAAAACATCATCAAGCGTCGGCTTGTGAAGCGAAACACTTTCAAGTTCAATTACGTTTTTCAGCTTCTCTAATATTTCCGCTAAATCTTGTTCCCCCTTTTGCGCTTTAACAACGATTGTTTTATTATCATCAAAGGAAAATTCACCGATTTTTTCTTTGATTAACTGTTCGGGGATGGCGTCTTTCTGTTTAGGAACTAATTGTATGGTGCCTGCGCCAAGGTCGGATTTAAGTTTTTCCGGGGAACCATCACAAATCATCTTTCCATGGTCGAGAATAATAACCTCGTCACAAAGAGCGTCCGCTTCTCCCATAATATTTGTAGTCACAAAAACCGTCTTATTGCTATCTTTTAATCTGCGGATATACTCCCATATTTTATGAGCGCTTTGAACGTCCACCCCCAACGTTGGTTCATCCAAAAGCAAAATTTTGGGATCACTCAATAACGCTCTGCCAATTCCCAACCGTCTACTCATGCCCCCTGAAAAATTTTTTACGGGTTCATTGGCACGTTCAGTTAAATCCACAAGAGCAAGAATTTCATCAATTCGTTTACTGACGTTTTTTAAATCAGATAGATATAAGGCAGCATGAAACGAGAGGTTTTCTTTTGCGGAAAGTTCAGGATATAGTGCTGTATCCTGTGGAAGCAGCCCAATTCGCTTTCTTGTTTCCTTATAGTCTTTAACAGGGTCTAATCCATCAATCCGAATAGTGCCGCTATCCGGCTTATATAGTCCAGTAATCAAATTAAGCAATGTTGTTTTTCCTGCTCCGTTCGGGCCAATAAGACCATAGATTTTACCTTGTTCACCTCGGATAGATAAATTGTCCATTCTTTTCGCATTTCCAAGGTTTTTAGTGACATTGGAAAGTAATACAACGGGAGTTGGTTCTTGCGTTTTCATATTCATCACATATCCTTTCTGTTAAATATATTTGTTTTCAGAGTGCCTTGTAGTAAAATGTCAACAATAACTTTGTTAACTGAATCAGCAGTTACGTGATGTGTCAAAAAGAATGTAGGATTATACATTCCTCGCACAAGAGTTAAAATTGCTGCGGATAAAATAGAAGCATCAATATCATTGCGAACAGTACCTTTTTTTTGTTCTTTTAGTAGCAAAGCTGTCAGTAACTCCTCTTTTTCTTTTCTTGCCGTGTCAATTCTTTCCCATAACTCGGGCAGACTATTTTCTAAGTCCCGCAAAAATTCCATATCCATTTTGGTGTAAATTTTTGATATGATTTCAATGCCTTGGCTTAACTTTTCCGTCAGAGGTGATTCTGCTTGGAGCAATTCAGACATCGCCGCCTGTGCATTTTCAAGGAGCCTTTCAATTACTCTGTTTGCAACAACATATTTGCTTTCAAAAGTTTTATATAAGGTTGTTTTACTTATATTGATTTCTTTGGCAATATCGTTGAGGTTTAGGTTTTTATATCCGTATCGAAAGAGAAACTTTTCCGAAGCATCTAAAATCATCTTTTCTAATACTTCTTTTTCATATGCCATACTAATATACCTCCATTTTAAAAATGAACTTATTGAACTTGTTTAGTCCATTTTATGATATTGTCGTTTTTTTGTCAAGTTCTTTTCACCATCCCATCGCAGTTCTTTTATTGTGTAAAAAAAATCTATTTTTCAAATATGCTCTATTACTATCAATTAAATGATATTTAAAATCATATCCAAGGAAGCAGTATGAACTGTAAACTGTAACATGGTGAAGTTTTATGAAGCGAAAAATAGATAAATACGATTTTAAGGCTTTTGGTCAAGCCATAAAAGCAGCACGAAAAGCAAAGGGAATATCGAGAAACCAGTTAGCAGACCAAATGCACATTGCACCTCGATATATTGCGTCCATTGAAAACAGCGGACAGCACCCAAGCCTGCAAATCTTTTATGAGCTTGTCACTCTTTTAGATGTATCGGTAGACCAATTCTTTTTCCCAAACAAGGAAACGGACAAATCCACGCAGCGCAGGCAGCTTGAAAGCCTGCTTGACGATATGAGCGATAAAGGATTACGGATAGTCACCGCCACGGCAAAAGAGATTAAGAAAGTCGAAACAGAGGACGAATGAATGTCCCAAACACAATCGAATATGGAATGAGAAGCGTTGCAGCCTTTTGAGGATTGCAGCGTTTTTTCTTTTGCCCTTGTTTGGCAAATCTGCTCTTTCCGTTGTTGTAGGTATTAAGAGGAAAGTTTCTTAGCAAGCATAGGAAGCGGGTACCCGCTTCCGTATTTTGCCCTGCAAAATGCTTGTTGGGAAGTGTCCCAAACCCTCTAAAAACGGAAAGGAGCAGCGGCGTATGAACGGACGAAAAAGGACAGTGCAAATCAAGTTTCGTGTGACGGAAGAAGAACGCACATTGATAGAGAAAAAAATGAAGCTCATACCCACCCGCAATATGGCGGCGTATCTGCGGAAAATGGCAATCGACGGGTACATCATTCAGATAGACCATACCGACATAAAGGCAATGACAGCAGAGATACAGAAAATCGGGGTCAACATTAATCAGATAGCAAAGCGCGTCAATGCAACAGGCAGCGCATATCAAGAGGACATAGAGGAAATCAAGGGGGTGCTTAACGAGATATGGCGGTTACAAAGATTAAGCCTATTAAAAGCACGTTGAGCAAAGCCCTTGACTATATCCAAAACCCGGAAAAAACAGAGGGGAAAATGCTTGTGTCCTCTTTCGGCTGTTCCTTTGAAACGGCAGACATTGAGTTTGGATTTACCCTTTCGCAAGCGTTGGATAAGGGAAACAACCTCGCTCACCATTTAATACAATCCTTTGAGCCGGGAGAAGTGGATTATCAGACCGCCCATGAAATCGGGCGGCAGCTTGCCGACACTGTTACCAAAGGGCAACATGAGTACGTTTTGACGACGCATATTGATAAGGGTCACGTCCATAATCACATCATTTTTTGTGCGGTCAATTTCGTAGACCTCCACAAGTACAATTCCAACAAAAGAAGCTATTACGGCATACGGAACATGAGCGACAAGCTGTGTAGGGAACATGGTTTATCTGTTGTCGTTCCGGGCAAAGGCAGCAAGGGAAAAAGCTATGCAGAGTACCAAGCGGAAAAGACGGGTACAAGTTGGAAAAGTAAACTGAAAACCGTCATTGACGCGCTTATCCCGCAAGTGTCCGACTTTGAAGAATTGTTGCGCCGATTGGAAGCGGCAGGCTATGAAATCAAGCAGGGAAAATATACATCATGCCGCGCACCGGGACAGGAACGGTTTACCCGTTTGAAAACCCTCGGCGCAGATTATACAAAGGAAGCCCTAACAGAACGTATCAAGGGCAGACGTACCCGCGCCGGCAAAGCTCTACGGACAGAGAAAAAGGGTGTTTCCCTGCTGATAGATATTGAAAACAGTATCAAGGCGCAGGAGAGCCGGGGCTATGAGCAATGGGCGAAAATCCACAATCTGAAACAGGCTGCTAAAACCATGAATTTCCTTACAGAAAACAAGATAGAACAGTATGAGGACTTGACCGCTAAGATTGCGGAAATTGCGGCAGAGAGTGAACAGACCGCCGACACATTAAAGACCGTCGAAACCCGGCTTGCGGATATGGCGTTGCTCATTAAGAATATCACTACCTACCAAAAGACCAAGCCCGCCTATGACGGCTACCGCAGAGCGAAAAAAAAGGAGCAGTATCGTGCAGGGCAAGAAAGCAGTATTATTCTGCATGAAGCCGCAGCCAAAGCATTACGAGCGGCGCAGATCGGTGGCAAGCTGCCTAATGTCGCCGCCTTGCAAGCAGAACACGCAACGCTTCAAGAGCAGAAAGAAGCCCTATATTCCGATTATGGCAAGCTGAAAAAACAAGTCAAGGAATACGGCGTTATCAAGCAGAATATTGACAGCATTTTGCGGCTCAATAAAGAGCCGGAACGGGGAAAGGAAACGGAACGGGGATAACTCGGTTATGGTAGAAATTCTGCACAAATCATGGTAAAATATAGGCATTGGATTTTAAGGTTTTGCTGTAAGCATGGGAGATATAAAAATGAGATATTGGAATAGAGAGTTAAATGGGTTACCAACCCCCAAAGAGGTACTTGTAAAGAGTTTAGCAGAATATATCAATTTGTTTTCCAATAACGGAATGGAGCATTACATATTTCGAGGTGAGCCAACGAATTACCACAGTACAATTTCGTCAGCTCTTAGGAATGGAGAATATCCTTTTATTCGAATGAAAAATGAATTTCGTCGTGAGATATTTCACAGAATTACACCAGATGAACGCAAAAATTTTTTAGCGTTCGCTCAACACCATGGAATACCAACTAATCTTATTGATTTTACCCGGTCGCCTTTAGTTGCGCTGTTTTTTGCTTGTCAGCCGTTCTATAATACAGATGACCGTTTTGACCAAGAAAGAGGATTTATATATTTATTAAAAGACGAATTGATTGATATTACAGATATACTCGCTCAAAATGAAGATAAAAATCTTCTCAACCTTTTCATGAGGAATGAGAATAACATTACTTTGGATTTATATAAAAAGTTTGCAGAGTTTGAAGCAGATTTCCCGGAACGGTTTTATTACTATTTTAAGAAATTAGATGATGATTGGAAGTATTATATTGTTGAAATGCAGCCGTACACAGCCAAGAAGCATAGATTTTACGCCTATAATAATGGAGAATATAAAAATAAGTTAAAGTATGAGTATGTAAGTGAAAACAAAGGCTTAATAACTGAAATAGAAAAGCGATATGGTTCGGTTGAATTTGTGGCATTAGAATATATACTAAAATTACAGGAATTTCTAAAACAGACGACAGATTTCGGAGCGACTGTATGGTGGCTCAACTGTATTCCGAACTTCTTATACACACCAATACTTTCATTTGAGAGAGGGCGTAATCAGCAGGGATTATTTATCTATCAGGCATATCACTCGTTTGAGGAATGCGCTTATGGAACACACGTCCTATCTCAACAAAGGGTATGGCCGGATAAGATAATTGTGGTTGAGAACAAGGAAAAGGTACTGCGTGAATTAGATTTTATGGGTATCAATGAAAAGTTCATATATGGAGATTATGACAATATAGCGAGGTATATAAAGAGTAAATACGATAAATCGAAAGAGGGGTGTTAAGATATATGATATGTGCTTATTGTGGTAAAGAAGCAAAAGGAACTAAGGAACACATTATTTCATGTGCTATTTTAGATTTATTTCCAGAGTGCTATATTACATTTGATGACGCAAGAGATAAAATTCATTTGGGCGACCCAATGGTCAAAGATGTATGTGCAGGCTGTAATAACAATAAAATCTCTTATATTGATAGTTATGCAAAGGGTTTGATAAGCAAGTATTTCACCAAAAAATATGATGAAGATGACAAACTGGAAATTGAATATGATTATACTATGGTTCAAAAAATGCTGCTAAAGTATGTAATGATATGCGCTCACGCAAAGATGATTGCTCGTTTTTCGATAAAGAAATACTCCATTACCTTATGGACGTATATGATGAAATACCTAAGGAAAATATTACTGTTCTATGTGGGCTTGCTGTGAATGTGTCTCCTGCACCAGACGCAATATTTGGTAACCTTAAATTGCGTTGGTGCAAGAACCCTTTATTTTATTCAAATAGCACAATAAGACATATAAATTATGAAACAGGAGCGATTATTCTAAACGAAGATGTAGAGAAAGAGGATTTCCCAGACTTGAAGTTTTCCTATTTGTTTAGATTTAATAGTGTACAATTTTTACTAATGTGTTGGGATAAGAATTCGGAAAAAATTGACCAAAATAATATTGTGTTGGATTGCCAATATCCCTATCACCTAATGAAACCAAACGAAAATAAAGCCGTCCTGCCCTTGTGTACAGATGAGCTAAACTATCATAAATTTGAACACATACATGTACGGTGGGACGGTTTATTTGAAGTTGGCTTAATGCGAAAGTATGCGAGTGGGGGTTCATACACATATAAAGAACATATAGAAAAAGAATGGCAAGAGGAAGAAAAAAAGATAAGCGAGGAACACCCTCGAAAGTAATAGCTATAACAAAAAAAGAATGGGGCGCGGTAGCCGTAAATGGCCACCGCGTCCCGGCTTTTTATGGGGGGCAGTTTTAAGTGTCGGTTACGCAGTAGAACACCATTTTTGAGGGGATAGGTATAAATACCTTACCTTATGAAAAACAAGCTGAAAAAGCGGCATGATACAAGGCTTTTTTCGCCCCTATTACGTAACAAGGGCGCGTCTTTTTCTCATGCGCTCTGCGGCCTGCCTGTTGGTAATGCGCTTGCGGCAATCCGGGCAGTATTTGACATTGTTGGAGCTGGACGCAAAGGACGCGCCGCACACCAGGCAACGCCGCTTGTCCTCGGCTGCGTAAAGCTCGGCATATAACACTTTATCAAGGGGCAGGACAGCGGCGCGAAACCATTTGCAAAGCAGGGAGTATGAAATAAGCTGCGGGCAAACGCACTCGTCCCCGTCCTCAAGCAATATACAGTTCCCGTCAAAGCAGTTGCAGCACTCTTTTTTCACAAGGGCGTTTACCCGTCTGCTTTGGGGCGGCGTCAGCCGCTTAATCTCACTCATAGTTCGTCGGCGGCGTAAACGGCAAGCTCCGCGTACTCCGCTTCACTCAATGGGGCGATTTTTTCAAGGGTACGCGCCGCAAGTTCCCGTATATCCGCGTCCATATAGGGCAGCGCGGCGTTGATGTTGGCGGTAACCTCCTGCTTGCCGCCCTCGTTGTAAATGCTCAAAAGGTTTGTTTCCTCAACGGTAAATCTATTCATGCTCATACCTCCAAATCGTGATTTTTTGATTTTGCCGCCGCCTTTTTCGGGGCGGCTTTTTCCGTGTTGTTTTTCAGCTGCGCCCGGATAGAGGGCTTTTCTTCCTGCTTGCCGACGCGCTCCTTGTCGGCTTTGATAGCATTTGCAAGGTCAATAAGTGAAATAGGATCACCCGCCTTTGCTTTCTGCTCCAATTCGCCTACAGTGGGCGTATGCGGGGTATTGTTGATAATCCCGTCAAAGTTGTTATCGTTTTGTTCTACGGTGTCCTCAATATGCTTCAAATAATTTTGGGGCTGCTCAACGGCTACAGCAAAAGCCCGTGTGCCATTCCCCATGATGTAATATTTTCCGTCCTCCGAATTGTGATGAACGCCATACCCGGCTTCTTTCATCTGTTCCATACTCATAGAGGTTAAGCGGAAGCTGCCGCGCGGTGTAGTGATTTTTTTCCCGGTCAAAAATTCGTCCGGGGTAAGCTCTTTTTGCTGTTCCTGCAAAAATTCCGGCACTTGCCGATAGCCGAAACTGTCTACATAATGGGCGGCGTCCTGCCCGTTCTGATGAAGCACCACTACGTCGGAAACGGAAAGGCTATGTCCCTTAAAATCTTTCGGGTGGTCGATATTAAACTTTTCCAAAATGCTTTCAAGGGTCATATCCGGCGCAAGGGGCGCGGAATAGATAAGGTCATAGTTCGCAGGGTCAACCGTGTGTCCCTCCGCTTGCAGACGGTCGTAAGGCTCAAAGCGTAAATCCCGCGTTTCGTCGCCACGCTTCAACTGATAAATGGAGTAGGTATTTTCGACCTGCCCGGTTTCCTGTGTCGGCTGCTCCTGCGATTTTGCGAAAAGCTCCTTTACCTGTCCCTGTGTCAGTTCTCCGGCGGTAAGCCGCCCCATAAGCTCGCGGCATTTTCCCGGTGTACCGACAAACAGAATATCGCCAATCTTTGCCGTTCCGTCCTCCTGCGGAATGTAGGCTTGCAGCAGATAGCGGTTTTCTATACTGTCGCTGCGGGGGTTGGCATGTACCTTGTAGATGTATTCTTGCGGCTGCTCCTGCTTGACTTCCTGCGCCTTTTGGATTTCTGCCATATGGGTATCAATGGAATTGATAATCTCGGCGGCGGTGTTGCGGATTGTTTCAAGAGAGCTTTTCAGTTCCGCAAGCTCCTTTCCGCTGCTCCACCCGGCAACATATCCAAAGGAATAATCCGACGTATCAAGTCCGTAATGCTGGCAGACAGTGTATGCGATACTTTCCGCTTCCACTTCGCGGGTGCGGCGGTCGGGGCGGTTTTGCTGTTCTTCTTTTGGGGCGGTCAAATCAATGTCGTGCAGCTTCGCATGGGCGATTTCATGTATCAAGGTTTTAAGGGTCTGCAACTGGCTTGCGCCCTCTAAAAGCGCAATCCGTTTATCCTCCAAATGGTAGTAGCCCTGTGTGCCGCCTGTCATTTCTTCAAAGCCTACGGGAACGGGGGAAGTTTTTTCAAGGGCGGCGAAAAAATCCTTGTACTGTTCCACATCACCCGTCAAAGCGTCCACGGCAATGTCGGGCAATTCCTTTCCCTCGGTCTGCGAAACATCAAAGACGGAAACCACCTTAAAAGCGGGAATGGTAATTTCCTTTTCTTCGGTAACGGGCTTTCCGTCTTTTCCGATAACGGGCTTCTGCGTATGCGGGTCGATTTTCTCCATTTCCTTTTTTACTTTGAATGGGGACGGGGCAATGATTTTGATACCCTTTTCACCTTTTTTTACATTGCGCTCAAACTGATTTTTCCAAGAGGAAAAGCCCGCGATAAGAGAAGCGTCCGGTTTCTGCATGGCGATAAGCAGGGTATTGTTAAAGCTGTAATTGTGAAACTTTGACATGACGCTTAGATACTCTTTATAGCGGTTACTGTCAAACAGTTCAGAAGTACCCTGCTCCAAGCGGTCGGTAATCTCTTTGAGCTTTTCGGCGGGTTTCTCGGAAGTAAGGACAAGGGGGATAACAGGGCGCGGCTGCGGCGGCTCTGCGGTCTGCATTGCGCTGATTGCCTCCATATCTGCCTTTTCGGGGTCGGATCGCTGCGGCTGCGGGAAACTCATAATGCGGTATTCTTGCGGGATTTCCGTTATCGGCTTCCTTTCCTCACCGTTTGGAACGATATACCCATACTCGGTAAACACGCCTTTTTCATGCTCGGCGGCAAGCTGCCCCAACATTTCAATGTCAATCGCCGCCGCCCATTCGTCGGGTATCTGTATCAAGCCGGAATGTTCAAAGGTATGCTCCCCAAGCTGTATATTGCTGAAAATATCGGGGTGAAAATCATAAACACCCGTGTTCTGCGTAAGCTCAACAAGACCGTGAACGTCGTAACGGCCTGTCATAAATTCGGTTGCGGCGTTCAGCTTGTCAATCTGTCTGCTATCGCGTGATTGCAAAGCCGCCGCCAAATAGTTCAGCTCGTCCACTCCTGCGCTTCGCACATTTTCAAGTGATAGACGGCTAACACTGTCAAGGACGCTTTCAAAATCCTCAATTAAAAAATCCTGCGGATTGTTTGCCGTAATATCCATTGCTTTCATAGCTTCGTGTAGCTGCTCGGCGGTGGCGGGAAGTTTCAGCCAATACCCGTGTTCGCCGTTTTCATATTTCGCGCTGTTGCTTATCCGTATAGATAAAGGGTCATTCATGCCCTCACGCTCCTTTCGCTGTTCCGTATTTTGTTGCTGTGAAATAAAATCGCCGCCGTTATTTTCTACGGCGGCGTGGTCGGCTTGTTCCGGTTCCTCACCCTCTATGGTGTAGCCCGGTAAAAGCTGCCCGTTTACCTTGAATTGCTGTGCATATTCCTGCGGGATAGGCGGCGATATTTCTATGAACAGGTGGGAATATGCCTTGATACGCCCATTCAGATATTTTTCCATAGCCGCCTTGTCTGCAAATACCTTTCTGTCCTGTCCGGCAATCCGCGCCTGTCGGTACCCGTCCGGGCTGTTTGTGCGGACGCTCCATGTCAAACTCCAAGAGTAAGGAACAGATTGCTTTGTTTCCCTGTCATACCGGGTATTCTCGTAAATGTGGTAATTCATTTGATAAACCATGTTGCTGATAGCATGGTGGTATTCCTCGGCTTCCCATTGATTAGAGGTGTGCTTGACGGTGGGGGTTCTCGTGTACTCAATCGCTTTGTCAAATAAAAGAGTTTTGCCCGCCTGTTCCTCCCATGCGGCAGCGTGTTCTTGCAGACTTTCAAAAATCGTCTGTTCAGCCGCCGCGCTTTCCTCGCGCATTTTTTTTAGCTGTTCCAACGGCAAAGCGGTTAAGGTGGAAATATCCGCTTTTTCGCTTTCAAAATACATTCTGCGCTCTATCCTCATGCTTTCGGCTGGGTCTAAGTTATCGTGTTCATAGGCAGAATAAGATTTCATTTAGCACGTCCTTTCTCAAATTTATTGGTTTGGCGTTTTTCGGTTTTTATAGAGGGTTTGGGAAACTTCCCAACAAGCAAAATCCCCGCCGTTCTCTGTGAGAAAAGGCGGGGATTTGACGGAAAGGGTACCCCTTTCCTATGCTTGCTACGAAAGTTCTTTGCCCCTATGAATGGTAATGCGGTAATTGACATATTTCCCGCCTGTGTCGGCTAAAAGCACTGTTCCGTCGTAGGTTTTGCCCGTTTTCGGGGAATACAGCTTTTTCACTTTCGCCCTGCCGTTTTTCAAAAGCTCGGCGGCAATCTTCGACGTAAAAGCGGTTTTTCGTTCCTCAAAGAAGCGGTCATTTTTCCACATGACAAAGGCGCAATCCTTGTTTTCGCAATAGTAATTTTTCTTGCCCTCATAGACGTTTCCGCCGCAGCGGGGGTATTTGCCGATAACATGCTTTTCTTCCTTGAAACGCTCCTTGTCCGTATCGGAAAGGGCAGGATAGGCTTTCACAAGCTCCCGCGCCATTTCTTCAATGCCGCGCATAAAACTGTCCGGGTCGGCAGCTCCCTTTGCAATCTGCGTGAGGGCGTTTTCCCACTCGGCGGTAAGCTGCGGAGAGGTCAGGCTATCCGGCAGCACACAAACAAGATTATTTCCGTCTTTGGTGGGAATAAGCTGCTTGCCCTTGCGCTGCACAAAGCCTGATTTTACTAACTTTTCAATAACGGCGGCGCGGGTGGCGGGCGTACCAAGCCCGCGGCGTTCCGCGTCCGGGTCGGTGTCCTCATTCCCGGCGCGCTCCATAGCGGAAAGTAAGGTCGCTTCATTGTGGGGCTTCGGCGGTGTCGTATCATGCGCCGTTACCCTTGCGACGGGGCGGTCAAATGTCTGCCCCTCGGCAAAAGGCGGCGCGTCAAGTTCCAATACCTCGTTGTCGTCCTCCGGGTCGGGTTTTGCTTTCAGCGTCGCCCGGTAACGGCGTTCAAGGTCTTTCCACCCGGCGCAAAGCACCGTCTTGCCCTTTGCAGTAAACTCCTTGTCGGCACACCCAAAAACCGCCGTAACCGCTTC
>OAUF01000728.1_pt1 | contig 17624 bp, 14 predicted proteins | sample 1495111 | NCBI WGS metagenome assembly OAUF01 (sample SAMEA2580002, study PRJEB22360) | human gut metagenome | reverse complement strand
GCAAAACGACATCATCCGCCAGATGTCCGCCAACGGCTGGATTGTCGGCAAAGGCGACGGCTACGATCGCGAACGCGCGCTCTACGTGCAGGATACGCTGCAATTTGTGCAAACCACCCAGCCGCAGGAGTGGGAAAAGTTTGCGAAGGTTTACCCCAACGACACCGAACGTCATTTCTTCGACGCCGTCGTCAGCCAGCTTCAAAAAGCCGACATCAACGCCACTGATATGCTCTCGCGCAGTTGGGGCACGCTTGGCGTACTTCGCCATGGTCTCAAAATCCGTAATGCGCGCTTCTTCTTCTGCCAGTTTCAGCCAGAGCACACGCTCAACCCGGACCCCCTCGCGCGCTACCGGCAGAACATCTGCCGTATCGTGCCGGAGCTGGTTTACAGTCCGTACGCCAGTGCAGCCCATGAAAGTGAGCTGAAAGCGAAACGCTGGCGTATCGATCTGGTGCTGTTTATCAACGGTCTGCCGGTTGCCACGCTGGAGTTGAAATCCGAGTTTAAGCAGGCGGTGCAGAACGCCATCACGCAGTATAAGAAAACTCGGCTGCCGAAAGATCCGGTCACCAATAAGCCCGAGCCGCTGCTGACCTTTAAGCGTGGGGCGTTGGTGCACTTCGCCGTCAGCCAGTTCGACGTCTATATGGCGACCAAACTCGCGGGCGACGACACCTTCTTCCTGCCGTTCAACAAAGGTACAAAAGTAGGCGGCGCGGGCAATGATATCCCGGAAGACGCGGGCCGCTATGCGACCGACTATCTGTGGAACGAAGTGCTGCAGCCGGATAACCTGCTGAAAATCCTCGCCAGCTTTGTACATCTACAAATCGAAGAGAAAGAGGACTGGAACGGGCAGAAGTACAAAAAAGAGAGTCTGATCTTCCCGCGCTATCACCAGTGGGATGTGGTCAACAAACTGCTGCAGGCCGCGGCGATCGAGGGGACCGGCAACAAATATCTGATTCAGCACAGCGCCGGTTCCGGCAAGTCGAACTCCATCGCCTGGACAGCGCACCAGCTTTCTCGCCTGTATGATGACAGCGGCGAGAAACAGTTTCACTCGGTCATTGTGGTCACCGACCGCACGGTGCTCGACGATCAGCTGCAGGACACCATCTATCAGTTCGAACATGCCGACGGCGTGGTCGGGCGCATCAATAATAAAGAAGGCGATGGCTCCAAGTCGGAAAAGCTGGCCAGCGCGCTGGAACACTCGCAGCCGATTATCATCGTCACCATCCAGACCTTCCCGTTTGTGCTGAAAGCGATTGAAAACAGCGTCAGCCTGAAGCAGCGTAAATACGCGGTGATTGCCGATGAAGCACACTCGTCACAAAGCGGCTCCACGGCGCGGCAGCTAAAAGAAGTGCTGATGAGCGAAGAACGGGATGACGACACCGTGCTTTCGTCAGAAGACAGCCTCAACGCCACCATTGCCGCGCGTCGCAACAGCGGCAACCTGAACTATTATGCGTTCACCGCCACACCGAAGGCCAAAACGCTGGAGCTTTTTGGTCGTCTCCCGCATCCAGACGAACCAGCATCGGCCACCAACAAACCAGCGGCATTCCACGTATACACCATGCGTCAGGCCATTGAGGAAGGCTTTATTCTCGATGTACTGAAAAACTACACCAGCTATAAAGTGGCGTATCAGTTGCTGCAAAAGCTGGAAGATAAAGACCGCGAAGTGGACAGCAACCGGGCCAAGGTCAGGCTAAACCAATGGGTGACGCTGCACGATTACAACGTCTCGCAGAAGGTGAAGGTGATCGTCGAGCACTTTCGCAAGCATGTGATGAACCTGCTCGGCGGGCAGGCAAAAGCGATGGTGGTCACCAGTTCACGCAAGGCGGCGGTACGTTACAAACTGGCATTTGATAAATACATCACCGAAAACCGTTATGCAAAAATCAGCGCCATGGTGGCGTTTTCCGGCGAAGTCGAGTTTCAGGAGAGCGACCCTAACAGCGACGCATTACTGAACCAGAAATTCACCGAAGCAAACATGAATCCGGGGCTGAAAGGCCGGGATATGCGTAAAGCATTCGACAGCGATGATTACCAGGTGATGCTGGTCGCCAATAAGTTCCAGACCGGTTTTGACCAGCCTAAACTGTGCGCTATGTATGTCGATAAAGCCCTCGGCGGCGTTGAATGCGTCCAGACGCTTTCGCGGCTGAATCGTACCTATCCGGGCAAAGCGGAATCAGGCACTTTTGTGCTCGATTTTTATAACGATCCGCAGGATATTCTGGATGCTTTCCAGCCCTATTATCAGACCGCCGAGCTGACCGACGTCAGCGATCCCCAACAGGTATTTGATCTGTTTGAGAAACTACGTTCCAGCCAAATTTTCCAGTGGAACGAGGTGGATCAGTTCTGTGACGCGTTTTTTACGAAAAACAAATCCAACGCCACCATCAGTAATATCTGCCGCCCGGCCGTTGAGCGCTGGCAGAAGCGCTACGCCCTCGCTATCGACGCTTATCTGACCGCCAAAGAGATGTTCGAAAGAACCAAAAAAACCGGCGATGTAGTGCTGATCACCAACGCTGAAAACAGCTTCAAAGCCTGCAAGCAGGAAAAAGATCGGCTGGAAATTTTCAAGAAGGATCTCGGCAGCTTTGTGCGTTTTTACGAGTTTATGTCGCAGATCGTCGAATACGATGATAAAGATCTGGAAAAACTCAGCCTGTTCGCCCGCCATCTACGACCTTTGTTGCACGAACAGCGGCTGGAGGAAGACGAGATCGATCTCAGCAACGTGGAAATGAGCCACTATCGCTTATCGAAGATCCACGAGCAGCATCTGAAATTACAGGAAGATGCTGCAGAATATACGCTCGATCCCAGCAACGACGTGGGTACGGCAAAACCAAAAGACAAGAAAGAGGAATTTCTGTCGCATATTTTGTCGCGCATGAATGAGCTGTTTATCACCGACCATCTGACGGATAAAGATATGCTCAGCAGCGCAATGACCGTGTTTAATAAAATCACTGAGAATGAAACCGTGATGAAACAAATCAGGAATAACAGTCCCGAACAGGCGATATTAGGCGATTTTTTCAAAGCGGTGGACGACGCGGTGATGGACAGCGACGAAGCGCGACAAGAATTTATGCTGCAGTATTTATCGAACCCGCAGTGCGCTAAGGGCTTTGCCCGCCTGATGTTTGATATGGCGGCGGGTCATTTCGCGTTCCCTGCATAAGGTGTTTATAATGTGCAAGCCGTTCGCGAGTAAGCGATAGCATATGCAGGAAAATAACAGGAAGGATCCATGAGCGATATACAACTGTTCCGCCACTGCGCCGGAAGAGTACAAGAACTACCGGGCAAGGCCGCGGCTGTCGAAAAAGATCTGCAAAGGCTGATTGAATCACATATGGAAACCTTTCTTGGCGTTAGGTTTCTCGACACTGAATACAGTACGGGTAAAACACACCGTGGCCGGATTGATACATTAGGTCTCGATGAAAATAGCTGTCCGGTTATTATCGAATATAAACGACATAGCAATGAAAACGTGATCAATCAGGGCCTATTTTATCTCGACTGGCTACTCGACCACAAAGCGGAGTTTCGCTGGCGGGTGATGGAGAAAATGGGTAAAACTACGGCCGAAGCCATCGATTGGTCAGGCACGCGATTAATCTGTATTGCTGCTGATTTCAATAAATACGATGAACATGCTGTTCAGCAAATTAACCGTAATATCAGTCTGATTCGCTACAAGCTATTTTCCAGCGACCTGTTGATGCTGGAACTGGTGAATGCCGTAGTAGAAAATAGCCCTCAGCACGACGTGCAGGACATCCCAGCCAGCAGCAATGGGAAGCGTCATACCCGCACACAGCGCGAACAGCTATCTTCTGCTTCTCCAGCACTACTTTCACTCCACGAGCACCTAAAAAGCTATGTGCTGTCGCTTGGCGATGAAGTCCAATATAAAGAGTTAAAACTCTACGATGCCTTCCGTCGTATCCGTAACTTCCTGTGCGTTGCGGTTTACCCAATAACCGATCCCCACCTTCGCCTATGGCTGAAGATAAGCCCGCAACATGTCCAGTTTGAAGAGGGATTTAGTCGGGATGTGACCAATATTGGTCATTGGGGAACTGGTGATGTGGAACTCATCATTCGTAATGAATACGATCTTGATAAAGCTAAGCTTTTGGTTGAGAAAGCATATCAAGAGAATTAAAGATAAATTTATAATATCTTCACTAATCATTAATCTTGATATACCTCGACTACCTTAGCGGATATATCGCTATATTGAACGTCCATTTTCACCAAATGGGCCAAATTCCGGACACAAGCAATATTCCCTGATGCCCGGTGGCGCTACGCTTACCGGGTCTACAAATAGCACTTCCCCGTAGGCCGGATAAGGCGCAGCCGCCATCCGGCACTTGCCCCCACTCATTCGGTAATCACAAACCGCGTCGCGGCAAAGCAGTTCAAAACCCGGTGCACCAGAAATACCATGGTGAGCGTTGCCACCAGCGCGACGGTGACGGAGGTGATGCGGTACAGATCGCTGAATACCAGGTCCTGATCCGGATGAAGGTTCTGGCCAAACATAATGCCGATGGTAGTGATACTGGCAAAACCCACGCCCGCCCCGACTTTTTCCATTACGTGCAGGCGGGCGCTAAACGCCAGCCCGAGGCCAATCAGCGGCATCATCAGCAGCATATGGTTGCTGAAATCATAGATAAGCAGCTGCACCAGCAGAATATACAGGCAGGCCAGCACCACGCCGACCACGCGCCAAATCGAGCTGATCACCGCGCCGCGGTAGTGCATCGGAAACAGGATCAAAATGCCGGCCATCAGCGCCGACAGCGAATCACTCAAATCGCAGATCTGGAAGACCACAAAAATCATCGTCGCCACCGTGCCGGAAAGCAGCGATTCATGGCGCACCCGGGCGGCATCTTTCTCAATGCGCGGCGGTGGCTGGCGGGAGTCCACGTCCGGAATCAGATAATGCAGCAGCGCGCTCAGCGCCACGGCCATGACGCAGGCTTCCATATTGGAGAACATCAGCGTATGCCAGTTGGTGGTGGAATAGCTCATAAAGTTGAGCATCGTACTCTGGCACACCACGCCCATCGAACCGAGCAGAAACAGCGGTCCTTTGCTCATAAAACGAAAACGCATCACATACAGGCCGAACACCACCAGTGTCATAACCAGCGGCCACTGTGAAAGATAGCCGACGATCAGCACCATTTCGACACAGTTCACCGCCGCGCTGAACACGAACTGTGTTGCCACATTGCGGTTGAATACCGGTACCAGCGACAGCAGCATCAGCGGATAAACCACAAAGAACACGCCGTACTGCACGTTGTAGAAGGTCGAAATACTCAGCGCGATTGTCCCGGCAACGGAGATACGCAGGGTCTGGCGAAAATCATTGGCGGTGTAGACAATATTCCCGTGCGGCGTAAAGACGTGGGCCAGCGTGTTAATAGACATAGTGCAGCCAGCTGACGAGGTGGATCTGTGCCCCGGCAAAGGTGCGGGCGAACACGCCCTCGCTGTTATACAGCTGTACCGTTGCGCGCGCCCCGGTCGGTAACGGCGTGTCGAGCGGTTCGTTCAGCGCGACGTGAATGCGCATACGCTGGGCATCGCGCACCCAACGGGTAGACTGTTCCGGTTGCGACAGCTGGCCGTTAACCTGCTCCTGACCCGCCAGAATACCGGCATCGCTGCTGGTGACGCGGGCAGAGAAAACTTTGCCCGGCATGGCGTCGAACACCACGGCGGCATCGGTATCCACTTTAGTGTGGCGCAGACTTTTCTCGCGAAAGTCGGCCACGATATCGGTCTGATGGCTGACCAGCGCCAGTAGCGGCGTGGCGGCAGTGGCGTAAAGTCCGGGGCTAAGCTGGAGGTTACTCACCGTGCCGTCGGTCTGGGCATATACTTTGCTCCAGCCGAGGTTCAGCTGCGCCTCTTCCAGCGTGTTACGGTATTTTTGCAGCATTACGTTACGTTTGTCATCGCGCTCTCCGCGCTGGATCAGCAGGTTCTGAATACTGGCATTCAGCGCCGTCACCGACTGCTCGCTGGTTTGCCAGGCGGTACGCACCTTGTCGAGATCGGATTGCGACACGTTCTGCATGGCGCTCAGGCGCTGATAGCGGTCTAAGGTGGTCTTATCGTTGCGGGCGTTGAATTGCGCGGTGCGCAGGTTGGCACGGGCAGAGGCGATCTGCGCATCCAGCTGTTGGTTACTCAGCTTCGCCTGCTCAAGGGCAATTTGCGCAGCCTCGACCTTATTGATAAATGGCGTCGGATCCAGTTCGTACAGCAAATCGCCCTTCTTCACCTGGCTATTATTGTGTACATGCACCTGCGAGACGTAGCCGGAAACGCGTGAGGAAACAGGCGTTACCACGCGCATCACCGTGGAGTCCGGCGTCAGCGGGATCCAGATATCGGCAACGATAAACCAGGCGAATATTACCAGGAAAGCGGCAATACTCACCCTTACCCAACGGGCAAATTTTTGTTCTGGGGTCATCATAGTTTTTTAGTGTTGATTGTCTTCTTCGCGGATTGTCCGCAGATTGCAGGCGATTTGATTGAGCGTGGCGCTGAAGGAAGCGAGTTCCGCCTCAGGGATGGTGCAGGTGACGCGATGTTGGTATGTCTCTATCACCCGGTTGAGTTCGTCCAGCCTTGCGCGGCCTTGCGCGGTCAGCGCCAGCAGGCGGATGCGTTTGTCATAGGGCGATGTGGAACGCAGCAGATAGCCCTGCTTTTCCAGCTGCGAGAGGGTGCGCATCAGCGGCGGCAGTTCGATGCCCTGCATTTGTGCCAGTTCACTGACTGAGACGTTGTCTCCCAGTTGATACAGTTGCATCAGTACCGTCCAGCTGGACTGCGTCAGGCCAGTATCGGTGATGGCAGCATCAATAATGGCCCGCCACTGGCGCACCACCATTGCCATGCGCATCCCCATCGGGCGGCGGGCAAACAGTTCATCTTCAGTCATCTTACTTTCCTCTCATCGCTGAAGAGAAAATAATACTTATCAGGATAAGTATCAAGAAACGGACTAACCAGAAGCATGAATTGATAAATATCGTGAATGTAAAAGAGGCTGGGGCGATAAACCCCCAGCCTCTGTCGATGAAAGAAAATCACTCCACCTGATCGCGTCGCAGCCCGACGTCCCGCAACCGCTCATCACTCATCTGTTGCAATACGCGCCGCGTTTGCGCTCGCAGCCGCCACGCCTTGTATGCCCGCCAGATCAGTACAAACCCAATAAACGGCTGTTTTGCTTTATTCTCGTGAAATTCCATACCTTGCCTCCCCGCCTTGCCAGAGGCTTTATCTTCACGGATCTGGCCTAAAACAATACAGACTCACAAAGTACTTTTATTTAACATACAGATTGGTTAAAAAGAGTTCTGCATCGCTTTTTTCACGCCAATCTGTACTGATTTTTTAATCTGTATGGTACCCATGAGGGATACAGCATGACGCGTTACCAACATCTGGCCAATCTGCTGGCCGAACGCATTGAGCAGGGGCTGTATCGCCATGGCGAAAAACTGCCCTCGGTTCGCAGCCTGAGCCAGGAGCATGGGGTCAGCATCAGCACCGTCCAGCAGGCGTATCAGACGCTGGAACAGCGCCAGCTGATCACGCCCCAACCACGTTCCGGTTATTTTGTCGCGCCACAAAAAGCGCAGCCACCCGTGCCACCGATGTCACGTCCGGTACAGCGTCCGGTCGAAATAACACAGTGGAATCAGGTGCTGGATATGCTAAAGGGCAACGCGGACAAATCGATAATCCCGTTTAGCAGCGGCGTGCCCGATATTAATCAACCCAGCCTGAAGCCGCTGTGGCGCGAACTCAGCCGCGTGGCACAACATAATCTGCGCGCAATACTGGGCTACGATGAAATCTCCGGATGCCGTGAACTGCGTCAGCAGATTGCGCGGCTGATGCTGGACGGCGGTTCGGTGGTCAATGCAGATGATATTGTGATCACCAGCGGCAGTCAGAGCGGAATGTCGCTGGCGCTGCTGACGGTCTGCCAGCCCGGAGATATTGTCGCCGTTGAATCACCGGCCTACTACGGCACGATGCAGCTACTGCGCGGCTTAGGGATCAAGGTGATTGAGATCCCAACCGATCCGGATACCGGGATCAGCATTGAAGCGCTGGAGCTGGCGCTGGATCAGTGGCCGATCAAAGGTGTGCTGCTGGTTCCCAACTGCAACAACCCGCTCGGATTCATTATGCCGGATGCGCGTAAACGGTCGGTGCTCGCCCTCGCCCAGCGTCACGACATCGTCATTTTTGAAGACGATGTGTATGGCGAACTGGCCACAGAGTACCCGCACGATCCACTCCTGGGACAGCGACGGCCGCGTAATACTCTGCAGTTCGTTTACCAAATCCGTCGCCCCCGGTCTGCGCGTGGGTTGGGTGGTGCCCGGTCGCTATTACAACAAACTGCTGCACATGAAGTACGCCGTCATTGGAACTAACGTTCCCGCTACGCAACTGGCAGCGGCTTCCTTTGTGCGCGAAGGACATTATCATCGACATATTCGTCGTATGCGCCAGATTTATCAGCGCAATATGGAGATCTACACCTGCTGGGTACGGGAATACTTCCCCTGCGGGATCTGCGTCACCCGACCAAAAGGTGGCTTTATGCTGTGGGTCGAGCTGCCGCTCCAGGTCGATATGGTCTGTGTCGCTAAGCAGCTCTGTCGCCTCAAAATCCAGGTTGCACCGGGTTCTCTGTTCTCCGCATCGGGGAAGTATCGCAACTGTGTGCGCATCAACTGCGCATTGCCGCCAAACGATAAGCATCGGGAAGTAATGCAGAAGCTCGGAGAGGCGGTAAAAACGGCAATAGAGTAGATCGAGCTGCCCGGCGCTTCCGGGCAGGCAATTAGGCAGTTTAAGCTATATCTAATGGCTTAAACCCTGAATATCTTCAGCTGAAAGTCGGGTGATTTTTTGTACCGTGCTGATATCGATGCCATCTGCCAGTATGGTGCGGGCAATACGCAGTGCCTCATCACGTCGCCCCTTTATCAGTCCTTCCTGTTTGCCTTCTTTTTTGCCTTCTTGTTTACCTTCCAGCTTGCCTTCAAGCCATCCTTTTTGAAATCCTGCCTCATGTAATCTGTCCGCGATCGTCATCAAATGCTCCTTGTGCTGCGGTGAACGTTCGGCAACCCCGCGAATAAACTCACTGAATCGAGGTGCATCGCCAGTTCGTAAAATATAATTAAACAGCGTCTTTATCTGAGTGTCATTAGTCAGTCCGGTAAGTAGCAGGGAAACAATTTGCTCAACCAATCCCATAAGATCGCGTTGACGGATATGTTTTTGGATTAACTCCAGCAGCGCCATACGTCGATGCTGCACAATTTGGTCATCCGGAATAACCGTAATATCCACCAGCGGAAACGCCGCAGCATACAGCTGACGAGCCAGCTTCGGGTTGGCAAACTCATCCAGCCAGCACAGCGAATAAGGGTACGGGCTTTTAGCGCCGTGATAAAACAGCATCGGCACCACCAGCGGCAACTGCTGATGCCCAGCATCTAAATGTTTCTGCATGGCCGCTACCGCATAGCGCATCAGTCTGAATGCCATATGCGCATCCGGTGTGCTTTGGTGTTCAATCACCACATAAATATATCCATCCCCATCCGTCGTTTTCACCGACCACAGCACATCGGAATAGTACGCACGTAAATTCTCTTCGATAAAACTGTCTGACTCTAGTTTAAGCGTCTGAAGATCGCAAAGCTCGCGCAGCGAAGCGGGAAGATGTATTTGTAGGAAATCCCGAGCGGTCTCAGGATGGCGCAAAAACGTTTTAAAAACCGCATCATGTGGTGTTGAAGTTGAAGCTTTGCTCATGGCGATCCTTCACCTGAAAATAAGATGCCATGACTGTAGCGCCGGAAAACCACATCCTCACCTGCAACTTTCTCTCTTTGCGAGGCGATTTCCGGGATAACAACGTCCTTATGTAACGTCTGCATTTGTCTGGAACACGTCACGCAGAATCGCCATCTCAATGCGCATTCCCACTTTTTCACCACCCGGCCTGTGCTATAACAAATCATCACTTTCAGGGAGGACACGATGTGACGCATACCCGGGATATTCCACAATCGTTCTGGCGTGATGAGCAGTTGCCGTGGCTGGAACTGCGCAGCACCTGGCAAAGCCAGCAGGCCTACAAGCGGCATCACCACTCTCAGCTCTCGATTGGGGCAATTCTCGAGGGGGAAACGTGCTGTCTGTGCGATGGCGAGGAATACCATCTGCAGGTGGGCGATCTGATTGTGATACCGCCGCTGGCACCTCACAGCTGTAATCCTGTAAACGGACAGTTTCGCAGCTATCATATGCTTTATCTTGATACCCAGTGGTGTCTTGCTAATCTGCCTGCACAGAACACCCATCAGCGGCTTTGCACGCCTGCTCCCGTTATCCGCGATGCGCAATTATTCCAGCGTTATATGCACCTTGTGACGCTCATCCCGCAACGCCAAACCGCGCAAATAACGGATGCCGCACAAGCATTGCTTCACTCGCTGCCGTTGCAGTCGGGCACACAAGACAACCTAAGCCCCCCCAGCCAGTATCTGCGCGAACGGTTGCAGTCCAGCCTGCTCGCGCCGCCCTCGCTCGATGAGCTGGCACATGAGTGTCATATGCGTAAAGAGACGCTGATCCGTACCTTTAAGCAAGATACCGGGCTGACGCCAGGAAGTTATCTGAACATCATACGTATTGACTATGCTCGCCAGCGGCTACGGGCCGGGGACGAAATTGCCGATGTCGGCTACCAGAGCGGGTTTGCCGACCAGAGCCATTTCCATCGCACCTTTGTTCGCTACACCGCCGCCACACCGCGCCAGTACGCGTTGGGACGATCAATATCAGACAATAATTAGCGCTGCGTCAGGCGTACGGTGATCTCAGATTCATTCTCTGAGGTCGCTATGTCGCTGCTTTCTGTACTTTTTCCTTCTGCTTTTCCCGCGCTGGCACTGGCGCATTTCGTCGCATTGCTTAGCCCCGGGCCGGACTTCTTTTTACTGGCCGGTTACGCCGCACGATACCGGATGCGCGGCAGCGCCGGGTTGTGCGTGGGGATCGCTTTCGGCAACGGGCTGTATATCCTGCTGGCAATTATCGGTTGGGGGATCCTGCGCCAGCTTCCCCTGTTGTTTACGGTTATTGAGCTGCTGGACGCGCTCTATTTATTGTGGATTGGCAGCCTGCTGGTACGCAGCCGCCCGCAAACGCTGACCGGAACAGACGCCCAGTCTACCTGTCCAGGATTTGGCAAACAGCTACTGCTGGGATTGGGTTCGTCACTGCTCAACCCAAAAAATGCGCTGTTCTATCTGGCGCTAATGACCGCCCTGCTCGGCCCGTCGGTGACGCTGCTGCAACAAACCATGAGCGGGATCTGGATGACCAGCGTAGTGCTGTGCTGGGATCTGCTGATCGTGATGTTCATCGGTTTACCGCAGATCCAGCGACGGTTATCCAGAGGGATATTATGGGTAGAACGTATCGCTGGCGGTGTATTGATTATCTTCGGTTGTGCCATCGCTCTGCGGTTTTTGCAGAGCATCGTAGTCTGATTTCCAGGGCGATTTTCTGCACATAAACCGGATAAACTCGTTTAATTAATATCCAATCCGCATTAAACTGCGGATGGTTATTACCCGTTCAACTTACTCTTCCTGAGGTGCGATGTGCTGATTGTTACCTGTAATCGTTACGTTTTCTGACCCAGCGTCAGTGAGCGTATCTTCTGTTTGCGCTTCGCGCAGACAGCGTTTTTGATTACATGAAATTCAGTACATTTGCAGTCTGCTTTTTTCTGTCATCGGTCTGACGTCTCAAAGACGGTATTGAATTTCGCTATTCCCGTTGAGGGTTTTCTCCCGACAAGGAGCTGTTTTATGCAACGGATTCTCGCGTTTTTCTCCCAACGCGCCACAACGCTATTTTTTCCTGTCGCGTTGATTTTATATGACTTCGCCGCCTATCTGTCGACGGACCTGATCCAGCCTGGCATCATCAATGTGGTACGTGATTTCAACGCCGATGTTAGCCTGGCACCCGCTGCGGTGAGCCTCTATCTGGCGGGCGGCATGGCGCTGCAATGGCTGCTGGGGCCGCTTTCCGACCGAATTGGCCGTCGACCCGTGCTGATTGCGGGGGCGTTAATCTTTACCCTCGCCTGCGCTGCCACGCTGTTCACTACCTCAATGACGCAGTTTCTGGTAGCCCGATTTGTGCAGGGCACCAGCATCTGCTTTATCGCGACCGTTGGCTATGTCACGGTGCAGGAGGCGTTTGGGCAAACGAAGGCCATTAAGTTAATGGCGATAATCACTTCCATTGTGTTGGTTGCACCGGTTATCGGCCCGCTCTCCGGGGCCGCGCTGATGCACTTTGTACACTGGAAGATCCTGTTTGCCATCATTGCCGTCATGGGGTTTATCGCCCTGATTGGGTTAATGTTAGCCATGCCGGAAACCGTCCAGCGCGGCGCGGTGCCGTTCAGTGCCCGCGGCGTAGTGCGTGATTTCCGCGACGTTTTCCGCAACCGGGTGTTCCTGTTTGGCGCAGCCACGCTGTCGTTAAGCTATATTCCGATGATGAGCTGGGTGGCGGTCTCACCGGTTATTCTGATCGATGCTGGCGGCATGACCACATCGGAGTTTGCCTGGGCACAGGCCCCGGTGTTCGGCGCAGTGATCGTCGCCAATATGGTGGTGGTTCGTTTCGTGAAAGATCCGACCCGACCGCGCTTCATCTGGCGGGCCGCACCTATACAGCTGAGCGGGCTGGCAGTGCTGATTGTCGGCAATTTACTGTGGCCGCACGTCTGGCTGTGGTCGGTGCTGGGGACCAGCCTGTATGCGTTTGGTATTGGGATGATCTTCCCGACGCTGTTCCGCTTTACGCTGTTTTCCAACAACTTACCGAAGGGTACGGTTTCGGCGTCGCTGAATATGGTGATCCTGACGGTGATGGCGGTTTCTGTCGAAATTGGACGCTGGCTATGGTTTAACGGCGGCAGGATTTCGTTTCATCTGCTGGCGGTTGCGGCAGGGATAGCTGTCGTGTTCACGCTGGCAGGCTTACTCAAACGGGTACGCCAGCATGAGGCAACGACGTTAGCCACTGAAAACTAACCTGCCCGCTTATCCGGCCTACGACAACTATGTAGGCCGGATAAGGCGCTAGCGCCGCTTCCGGCTACGCTCACCTCACCTTACGCAATGCGTGCAAATCCCGCTTCCAGATCGGCAATCAGGTCGTCGATATCCTCAAGGCCGATATGCACCCTGACCAGCGTGCCGCTGAAATCTACCTCTCCGGCCGGGCGAATGCTGTTCAGCTCTTCCGGCTGGTTCGCCAGAATGAGCGACTCAAATCCGCCCCACGAATAGGCCATATGGAACAGCGAGAAGTTATCGAGGAAATTCGCCATCTGTTCGTCGGTCAGTCTCTTTTTCAGCACAAACGAGAACAGGCCTGAGCTTCCGATAAAATCACGCTGAAAATACTCATGGCCCGGACATTCCGGTAATGCCGGATGATTCACCCGTGCCACTTCCGGCCTTGCCGACAGCCAGCGGGCAATATGGATGCTGCTCTCCTGATGCTGCTTAAGGCGTACCGCCAGGGTGCGCAATCCGCGGCTGCCGTTGTAGGCCGTATCGGCATCCAGCGTTTGCCCCATCAGATAGGAGTTTTCGCGTAAACGATCCCAACAACGGGCGTTCGACACCGCCGTGCCCAGCATGGCGTCCGAATGGCCGATGGTGTACTTCGTTCCCGCCTGAATGGAAATATCCACGCCATAATCCAGCGCTTTGAACAGCACGCCTGCCGCCCAGGTGTTGTCGATCATAATGACAATCTCCGGATTCACCGCGCGGATAGCCTTCACCATCCCCGGCACGTCCTGGACTTCCATGGTGATAGAACTTGGTGACTCAAGGAATACAACCTTTGTTTCCGGACGCAGAAGATCGACGATACCTGCACCAATCAGCGGATCGTAATACGTTGTTTCCACGTTGAATTTACTCAGGATCTTATTGCAAAAATCCTGGGTTGGTTCATAGGCCGCACCCGTCATCAGAATATGATCGCCACCCTGAACAAACGCCAGAATCGCATTGGTCACCGCCGCAGCACCACAAGGGTACAGCGCGCAGCCAACGCCGCCCTCCAGTTCGCTCATTGCCTTCTGGAAGGCAAAGTGGGTATAGGTTCCGCGACGACCATAAAACAGCTCGCCGTTCGCGCGATTGGCGGTGGCAAATTTCTTGTCCTTCACGGTATCAAATACCAGTGAAGAGGCGCGTTGGATAACCGGATTCACCGCTCCCTGGGTATAGCGTTTGTCGCGACCAGCAACAACTAGGTGCGTTTCAAGCTTCATTGCGTCTTTCATAACATCTCCTGTTCTTAATCCGTGTGAAACCTATACCACCGCAGCAGTAGAGTTTATTTCAGTGTTGGTCTGCTTTTTTCCAGCGAACCGTTCAACAATCTGCGCCGCATTCAAATCATGGATAACGTTAATCAGTGTGGCCGGCGCATCGGTAATGGTGCCCAGCACCACCAGCATCGGGATTGCTTCCATCGGCAGGCCGAGCGTTGTGACGATAAAGATTTCACCCAGGAACGCCCCGCCCGGAACGCCACCAACGATAATGGCGGAGAGCACCGCAATCAGCATCGTCAGGAAGAAGGTTTCGGTGGTGAATTCCATGCCCAGCACGGAATAGATAAAGACAATTTTTAGCGCGGCAATCATCGCCACGCCGCCCTTGTTGAGGTTAACCAGCAGCGGAATGGAGACATCAACGATTTCCGGGTTAATCCCCATCGCCTTACCGGCACGCAGCGTCACCGGGAGCGTCCCCAGTGAAGAGCAGGTACCCAGCGCGGTCGCAGACGGTTCAATCGCGTTACGCCAGAAGGCTTTGACCGCCGGAATACCGCCGCCAATATACGAATAGAGAATTGAGCCAAAGACAAAGTAGACCAGTGTGGCAACCATAAACAGGCCGATGGCGCGGGCAAAGGTTAACAGTAGTGCAGAGTCCTGACTGGCCATGGTGGCGGCGAAGTAGCAGCCCAGACCAATCGGCGCGACCTTCATAATGATCGAAACGATCTTCATGATCACGGTATTGGCGTCTTCCAGCAGCGACGCAATGCGTTTACCGGCCTGATCCGACTGGCCAATTGCGACACCGGCGATGATCGCCATTACGATCAGCGCCAGAATATTGGACTTAGAAAACAGTCCGATAAAGTCGCTGGTGGTGATCATACTGACAAAATCCATCTTACCGCTGCCCGCCTGCACCGACTGCGAGAGATCGATAGTGACGCCCTGCGCCGGGTTATACCAGAGCGCCAGCGCGACGATCCCGGCGGCTGGAATAAAGGCCATGGCGATCGAAACAATAAAGATAATCGCCATAATGCGTCCCAGCCTTTTCAGGTCGGTCATACTGGCGATCGAAGACATAACGCTGATACCCACCAGCGGCACAATAATCATAAATAGCAGGTTTAAGAATATCTGACCTATTGGCTGGAGTTTACTTGCAAACGATGGGGCATAAATACCTAATAAGCCGCCAATCACCAGAGCAACTAATAACATAATCGACGATTTGTAGGGTTCGAGTCGTGACCACATAATCGGTACCTTTAGAATAATAATTAATGAGATTAAATTCACAATGTGATGAGTTTCCGTTTCGCCTCCTTTTATTTTGTGACGTAACTCACCTAAGTTGTTATTTTTTCATTTTGCCAGCAAGTTGTTTCCTGTGATTCAATAGTTGCATGTTTAAAACGCGAATGTAACGGCCTATTCGTACCGTTTTTGCAAATCACTTGTGAATTAAAGGAAACTATGAGTACGCCGATTTCACTCAAGCATCTGGAGTTTTTTACTAAAATCGTCGACTGCGGAGGATTGTCAGAAGCCGCGGCGCAGCTCAACGTATCGCCGTCTGCGGTCAGCAAAAGTCTGGCTGCGATGGAAGACACGCTGGGCACGACATTAATTAAACGCACCACCCGCAGTATTACCCTGACCGACGCAGGGCAATATCTCTTCAACCGCGCTAATAAGCTTTTGAAAGAATTCGATGAAACGCTGAATACCACTTCCGGTTATTACCACAGCCCGCAGGGTGAATTACGCATAACCTGCTCAATTGCGTTTGGTTATTCCCGGCTGGTGAACCTGGTGGATAAATATCGCTCCCAGTTCCCGGATGTAAATCTGTATATCGATCTCAACGATAACTTTGTGAATCTGAACGAAACAGATTTCGACATCGCCCTGCGCATCTCCACCGCACCGCCGCAAAACTATGCGATGCGCAAGCTGGTGCCTGTTCGCTGGGCGTACTGTGCCTCACCCGGCTACCTCGCCAAAAAAGGCATGCCCCAGCGTCGAAGCGATCTGGTGGATCATGATTGTCTGGTTTATCCCGGCCTCACACCGGTGCTGAAGGTGGCGGATGAACAGGATCGTCTGCATCAGTTGAAACTGCATATGCCGATCCAGGCCAACAGCAGCCTGGTATTGCTAAAGTCAGTGTTAGAAGATCAGGGAGTGGCGTATTTGCCCACCTATCTGATTGGCGATCATATTCAAAAAGAAGAGATAACGCCGCTGATGCTCGACGGCACTATCACCTGCGAAACTCACGCCCTGTATGCGCTGTACTTTCCCAGCAAGTACAGCAATCCTAAGGTGCGATCGTTTATCGATTTTCTGGTGACGGAACTCGGCCCCTTGCCCGCCTGGGACAACTGGATCCCGGAGTAAGCCCAGCCCACCTGAAAATGGGAGGCGCTCCACATTTTTTGCGCGATCCCCCCGTCTGGCTCTATCCTTAAGCCTATGAATAAAATTGCTGAACTCAAACGCGCCAAGCGACTGGCGCTCTCATTGCTGCTGATTGCCGCTGCCACCTTCGTCATCACGCTGTTTCTGCCGCCTAACTTTTGGGTACTGGGGATCAAAGCGATCGCCGAAGCGGCGATGGTGGGCGCGCTGGCGGACTGGTTTGCCGTGGTGGCGCTTTTTCGCCGGGTGCCGATCCCGTTTATCTCGCAGCACACGGCGATTATCCCGCGCAATAAGGATCGGATCGGCGAAAATCTCGGGCAATTTGTCCAGGAAAAATTTCTCGATACCCAGTCGCTGGTCGCGCTGATCCGCCGCCATGAACCGGCGCTGTTGATCGGCAACTGGTTCAGCCAGCCGGAAAACGCCCAGCGTATTGGCCAGCATCTGCTGCAGATCATGAGCGGTTTTCTCGAACTGACCGACGACTCGCGCATTCAGCGGCTGATCAAGCGGGCGGTGCACAAGGCCATCGACAAGGTCGATCTCTCAGGTACCAGTGCGCTGATGCTGGAAAGCATGACCAAAAACAATCGCCATCAGGTGCTACTCGACACGCTGATCGCCCAACTGATCGCCCTGCTCCAGCGCGACAGCTCGCGAGAGTTTA
>OAUF01000719.1_pt1 | contig 18151 bp, 19 predicted proteins | sample 1495111 | NCBI WGS metagenome assembly OAUF01 (sample SAMEA2580002, study PRJEB22360) | human gut metagenome | reverse complement strand
TGTGGCCGATGTTCTTTCTTCTTAACAAACTCCAAAACCAAAAGCGCGCGGGAAGCCGCCCTGCTGTTCCCACTTTTCCGCAAAGCCGCATGGTAACAGACAAATTCCAAGCCCGCCTTTTGCGGCCCGCGCGCCTTATGTTTTTTGTTATGCAAGTGTGGTGCCGCCCTCAAATAACACGACGTCGTGGATCGGGTCGACCTCCGGCCGCTCTTTCTGTTCGATCTGATAGACCAGAGAACTTACAATCGACTGCGAAAGCGCGGCGTAATTCTGGCACACCGTTGTCAATCTGGGGTAAACAAGCTCCGCAATTTCCGTGCCGTCATAGCCAACAATTTTCAGCTCCTGCGGCACGCGAATCCCGCGCGACAATGCCGCCCGCAAAATTCTGGCCGCTATGTAATCTATGGCGAAAGCGCCGTCCACGCCCGAAGCGACCGAAAAAATCTTTTTTTCCGCTTTGGCGTATTCCTCACAAATAGACCCTTGCTTTTTCAATTCGTAGGTCGTGCACTTTATACCGTTTTCCTCCATCAGCCTTTGAAAAGCTTTGTGGCGCTCCTGTGAGTTCGTTTTTATTCGGCGGTCACTCATAATCTGCACCACGTTCTTACACCCGTTTTCTATCAGCTTTCGCGCGGCCAGCTCCCCGCCCCTCCGGTGATTGGAGCTGACATTCGGAATCTGGTCGCCAAGCTTCATGTCGATGGATACCATGGGAAGCACCACCTTTCGGTACTCGGAGGTATCCAGCGCATGGCTCCCGATGACGATGCCGTCTACCTTGTTCTGGCGCAGCATCGCCAGGCATTCCCTTTCTTTGTTCGCCTTTTCCTCCGTATTGCACAGCAGCATTTTGTAGCCCCGGCTGCTCAGCTCCATTTCAATATATTTGGCCAGGCACGCAAAAAAAGGGCGGCTAACATCCGGTATGAGCAGCCCGATTACAAAGGTTCTTTGCCAATACAGATACCGCGCGATCTGATTCGGATAATAATTCAGTTCTTCAATGGCCTGATTCACTCGCTGGTACATTTCCTGCGATATGTATCCGCGTTTATTCAGCACACGGGAAACCGTCGTTACCGATACACCGGCCTTTTCAGCCACATCTTTAATCCCTGCCATAACGAACCCCAAGTCTCCTTTATCCTTAATAAACTCCAAAATGAAAGCATTTTGAAGCGCACGGAGAACCACCGGCATTGCCGGCGGTTTGTCGCCGTTCCCAATCAATGAGCACCGAAAGGAGCACTGTGTGAATTCCTCCGCGGTTTGAAAATCAGAGGTTTTCAACTTCATTGACTCTATCGTTCTCCTCCTCTTGTATGCAAGTTGTTTAACCATACTATAATTCAGAATGGAGGAGCATGTCAATTGACTGTCAATCAAATTCACATAAAAATGCACCTAAGCATGGGGCCTCGTACTATTTTATCATCAAAAAAAATATTTGAGATTCCCAATCAGATCCATTCCTGATTTGCCGGAAAAGCTTCATGGATTGGATTCTCTTTGCCCTTGCCCCTATTTTCATCGAAGCGCGACATATATTGTAAAAAAGGAGTCGCAAAAAGCCGATCAAAGCTTTTCGGAACTCCTTTTGTATGGTACCTTGAAAATCCCCTACGGAAAGAAAATGCCTGATCTTCCCCACGCCATGTTTCAAGTACAGCAATTAAAATTGATCCGCAATTTTTACCTGCCGGCCAACGCCGGAGCATTATCTCCACAAGGAGATGGGGAAAGGCTACAAAGCGAGGTGGTGTCAAAAAAATCCGTGTGCACGACCTTCGGCACTCACACGCCAGCCTGCTTATCGAGCTAGGCTTCTCACCTTTTGTTAATTGCCGAGATTAGGCCACGAAAACATTGAAACAACGCTGAATTCCTATTTGTATTTATATCCTCACAAGCAGGCTGAATTGGCTCAAAAACTTGAAAATATAGGGTTTTAGCATCTCAACATCATAGAGACAATAAAAGAGCCCAGAAGGCCAGTGTTTACAAGGCTTTCTGGGCTTTTACCGTCTATTCCCACTCAAGGCTGTGGGCGTTTATGCTCCGTTTTTCTCCTGTTTTTGACCGTTTTTATAGGGTTTTCTGCCCTGTTTAAACGGTCAATTTTGTTTTACCGGATTTTTTAGAACCATTGTAGAACCACTGGCTCTATTTCAGTTCTTGCAGCTTGGCAACAACTTCATCCTGCTTGTGGGGCCACAGGTGGGAATAGGTGTTCAGGGTCGTTTCCACCTTTTCATGTCCGAGCCGCTCCGCAATCAGCAAGGGGGAAAAGCCCAGCTCGATCAGCAGCGAAGCGTGAGAATGCCGCAGATCATGCAGCCGGATCCGCTTCACGCCAGATACTTTCGCCCCGCGCTTCATTTCATGTTCTAAGAAATACTTGGTGAAGGGAAATATTCTATCGCCCTCTTGCAGATCGTACAGCTGTACCAGATAGGCCCGTAGCTCGTCGCAAAGAAAATCAGGTATAGCAATGACCCGATTGCTTTTCGGCGTTTTAGGCGGTGATATAACGTCCTCACCGTTCAGGCGGTTATAGGACTTGCTGACCGCCACGGTTCCCGCTTCAAGGTCTATGTCAGCCCTCGTCAGCGCCATCAGCTCCCCTATTCTCATGCCGGTGTAGTAGAGCAGCTGGAAGGCCATATAGGAGCGGGGCTTGTCCCTGACGGCTTCGCGGAACTGCTTATATTCCTCGGTCGTCCAGAACTGCATTTCCTCCGCGTTCTTCTTCCCCATGCTGCCGGCCTTATGGCAGGGGTTTTCCCGCAGGCCGTAGTATTTCACCGCATAGTTAAAAAGGGCTGTCAGCTGATTATTGACCGTCTTTAGATACGTTTGAGAATACTTCTTCCCCTCTTTGCGTTCGGCTGACATCAATTCATTCTGCCATTTGCGAACGTCCGGCGGCGCGATCAGGTTCATAGGCTTCTCACCCAGGTACGGCTTTATTTTCAGATCAAATATAAACCGTTTATTGTCCAGCGTGGAGGCCCGGAGCCGGTGACCCATGTCCTCAAGATACAGATCCACAAAGGCCGCAAGCTTCATACTCATGTCGGCCCGCTGGTGCTTGAGGAAATCCCTCTCCCATTCTAGGGCTTCACGCTTAGTATCAAAGCCGCGCTTCTTCTTTTTCTTTCTGGCCCCTGTCCAATCGGTAAAATAGAACTGACACAGCCACTTGCCGGGCGTGTCTGAATCCTTATTGGCTGGCATGGCTGCACCGTCCTTTCTATTGAGTACCGGACAAATTGTCTGATACTTGGAATCAAGGAGTTACCAGCCCGGTAACCCCCAGTATCTTGCGTAATGCAAGTACCTCCCCAAATGGGAGGTACTGAACTACCCACGCTCTGTCGGTAGTTGGAATTTAAAAGAAATAAGGTGAGGGTGGTTCTTTTTTAATCTGTGTCTTTCTAAAATCCGCATCGTGCTTTTTGCGTAATTCAACGAGTTTAAATCGGAGATAGTCTACTACCTCATTTTGTAAATCTGTCAATTCTTTTTCTGTTACTTCCAAGGCGCCGTCTGGAAAATTTATCCACAAAATAGCGTCTTCCTCATCGTACCCAAGGGAACACCCGCACTGAAGAAGATTCTTTTCCAACGCTGCCATATCCCCATATTTATCGACACTTTCCATCCCTAAAAGATCAGACATAGGTATGTTTAGGGCATCGGCAATCTTTTGAAGGGTTGATAATTTGGGATTTTGACGCCCGGATTCATATTTTCTAAGGTTCGCCTCATTTATTCCGCAAAGTTCGCCTAGCTGTTTTTGGGTCAAACCCTGACCTTGGTTAGCTTTTTCTCTGGCCGCTTTAATACGTTCCCCAATGGTCATCATAGCATCCCCTTTCTTGAATAGTGTAGCACAAGCAGATAAAAAAGTACAGATTGAAAAAAATCTTTTTTAGCACTTGACAGGTTTATTTCAACCTGATAAAATATGGTCAACAGGTTGAAAACAATCTGAAAATAGGAGGTGTGAGCATGAAACAGTATTACATTGGCGCGCCGGAGGCTGCGAAGATTCTCGAGCTGTCAGAGGGTAAAACCTATGAGATTTTCCGAGAGATGAACAAGTAATTGAAAGAACAGGGGTTTATTACCGTATCCGGCCGGGTTCCCCGATCCTTCTTTAATCAGAAGTTCTTTGGTGGGCTGGAGGAAGTGCAGGCATGAGAAAAAAGAAACAAATCCCCGTCAATCCTGAGCAGTACAAATGGATGCTCAAACTTGATAAAAAAGCAGGCAGCACCGAATATCGGCAAACCATTGATAACATTCGAATCATGTTAGACAATGACCCCGGGTTAGCTGGGAAAATATGTCTTGACGAATTTAAAGATCAAATAGTGGCTAAATCCGCTTTACTTTGGGACAGCGAATATACAGGAGAGTACCCCCGAGAATGGACAGGATATGACCGGGCAACATTCGTTGCATACAGTGAAAAGCTGCTGGGAATCAGCAACCAATCCAAAATTGACATAGCTGTTACGGCCACCGCAAAAAAACATTCATTTCACCCAGTGCGGGAATATTTGAACGGTTTAAAATGGGACGGTATCCCCCGGCTTGATACCTTGTTCATAGACTACTTGGGAGCGGCAGATTCGCCATATGCGCGAGCAGTTACCAGAAAAGCCTTTACCGCAGCGGTGGGGCGTGTCATGTGCCCGGGTGTGAAATTCGACACCATGATTATTTTATACGGCCCGCAAGGTGGCTACAAGTCTACTCTGCTCCGCTTAATGGGCGAACCGTGGTACTCTGACAGCCTGCGCACTTTCGAGGGGAAAGAAGCCATGGAAAACCTTTTAGGTAAATGGATTCTGGAAATTGCAGAGCTGAACGCAATGAATAGAAGCGAGCTGAATGCTACAAAGAACTTTTTAAGTAAAACCGAAGATTCTTTTCGGGCAGCGTATGGACGCTTCACAGAAACGCACCCACGGCAGAGCATTTTCTTTGGAACTACCAATTCAAGAACATTCCTGAAAGATTTAACAGGTGGTAGGCGATTCTTCCCATTAGAAACCGACGCGCAGACCAGAAAGAAGAATGTGATAAACGATTTACCGCATGAGAGGGATATGATTTGGGCAGAAGCGCTGGCCCGCTGGAAAGACAAGGAACCACTGTTTCTTCCTCCCGAACTTGAAAAAGTCGCAGCAGAATGGCAAGAGGATTTCAGAGAAATTGACCCTTGGGAGGGAATAATTGCTGAATTTGTTGACCGCCCCATACCGACCGACTGGGACGAATGGCCGATATCCAAAAGACGTATGTACTGGAACAATGATTTTGCCGCTCAGACCGACATACAAACCACATACAGGCGCAGAGTATGCGCCCAAGAAATCTGGTGCGAAGCGCTGGGCCGCGAGATGGCAGACCTAAAACAAGCGGACAGCCGCAGAATCAATGCTATTCTTGAAAGTCTACCTGGGTGGAAAAAAGTAGGTATAATGCCTAGAAATTGTCCATACGGAAGGCAGAGAGCGTACCAAAATCAAGAATGCTAATCGGGAACACTGGTCACAGTTCATTTTTTGGGGTGTATCCACTGAAAACCGCACTGCAATGCCTAAAACAACAGTTGATACACTGGTAACACTTTATTTTAAGACTTTTAAAAAGTAATTGTATGTTTAATTATAGGTTCAAGGAAAACAGGTGCACCAGTGTTCCCCTGTTACCACCACCAAATAAAAAGGAGTGATAATTTTGACCGTTGAATTCAATCCCCACTGGCCGGAAGAATTAAAAAAAGCCTCATGGGAGTGGCAAAAGCAGCTTTACCTGATTAAGGGGTACGAGGCCAAGCTTGAAAGGGTTGACCCCGAGGGGGCAGAGTTCTTGGAAACGCTGTCCAAAATTGAAGAAGCACGAGAAGATATGCTGGTAGCATCTCACGACTTCGCGCGTTTGCGGTATGAACATATGCTTAAAGAAAGCGGGTGGAACTAAACCATGTTAAAGAGATATGACAAGCGCATGGTTTGCCCTGTGTGTGGTTATGAGTACGTCCACCCCGTTGCAGTCTATGCTCTTTGCAATCAAACAAGGTATTCAATTACAGCTGCCGGCCTTGAAACTGAAATGGGTGACTTTGGTGTTTCCACTCGGGGAGTAATTCTTGTTCGCGAATACCTCTGCGAGATGCACCACCGCTGGTATGAAATAGAGCAGTTTCACAAAGGAGAAACCTTTATTGAAACAAGAATTGCGGAACCTCTTATTGGCCCGACAGCAACCATTTGGAGAGATTGAAACCCAAAACTGAAAAGGAGTGATTATTCATGGTACAAAAAAATAGCGCCCTGACGGCAGCCACCGTACAGAGCGCAAGCGCATTAGAACATAATCAGGATACCGCAAATCCCACAAAAACGCAAGCCCCTATGTCTTTGGGTGAGCGTATCCAGATTGAGCGTATGGTTCGAGAGGCGTACATGGACGGGAAGAGCGGGACAGCTACTGACTTCTACACCTTGAGCGAGGAAGAGTATTTGACGCAATTCCAAGAAGTCAATTCGTTCGATCTCACCGGCGCCGCCCAGCGTTACATTGTCCTGCTTCGGAGGGCCATACAGAGTGCATATGAGGCGGGCCGCCGGTCGGCGTTAAAGGAGGCAAGTGCTTGAAAGTTCACATTTCCTACCACCCTCAGGAGCAGGAAACAGCCGCCGCCCTCTTTCAGGCCGCCCGGCAGATTCTACCCCGCGCAAGAGTGCATAAAACCGACAACAAAGCCCCGTTTATCCACCTGTATCTAACCACTAGAAATCCTGAAAACCCGCATTCTACCGGGGAAAATGATTGACATACTCCCCCTTATTTGATATACTTAAATTATAAATAAGGCACAGAGTACCGCCAATAGGCAGCCATTCAAAGGCATGGGAAACCGCTTAACAGCTGGTATCCTGTGCCTTTTTCTATTTAGCCCACCCGGGCGTTAAACGGAGGTATTAATATGGCAGAAGAAAATAAACCCGTGAACACCGAAGCACAGGCCCAGCAGCAGCCCGACGCGACACCGGCGGCAACAGGTGAACAGGCAGCACAGGGCAAGACATTTTCTCAAGAGGAAGTAAACCGCATTGTATCCGACCGGCTGGCCCGCGAGAGAGCCAAGGCAGAAGCCCCGGCAGCTGATGAACGCGAGGCCGAGCTGACCGCCAGAGAGAACAAGTTGAAATGTCAGGAGTTGATCTCCGCAGACGAGAACTACCCGAAAGAATTTCTAACTGTTCTGGATACGGGCGACTTTGATAAATTCAAACAGATGGCAGACAAGCTGCTTGAAGCTTTCCCGTCTATCTCCCCTAAGGCTCCGCGCTTTATGCCGCAGTTCACGGCCCCGATGGGAGGCAAGCCCCTTATTTCCTCTGATGATACAATTGCAAAGGTGTTCGGACTGAAACGATGAAAGGAACATCTTAAATTATGGCAGCAGTAAATTTAGTAACCAAATTCGCCCCCTATGTTGATGAAATGTTCTCGACCGAGAGCAAGCTTTCCATGCTCACCAACAAGGATTTTGACTGGACAGGCGCACACACCGTGAAAATCTACAAGGTGAACACCTCCGGCATGAACGACTACGACCGCCCCGGAACCGGCCCCAACGCAAGCCGCTTCGGCCCCGTTGCTGGTCTGGACGCTGTCACCGAGGAAATGACCCTCAAGAAAGACCGTTCGTTCACCTTCGCTATTGACAAGCTGGACACGGACGAAACAGCCCAGCAGCTGCAGGCTGCTACTGCTCTGGCCCGTCAGCAGCGTGAAGTGGTCGTCCCTGAGGTTGACAGCTATGTGTATGGCATCATGAGCGTCAACGCTGGCACAAAGCCTGCAGCCGTAGCCCTGACCACCGAGAACATCTACACCGAGATTCTCAAAGCTTCACAGGCGCTGGACGATGCAGAGGCCCCCGAAACCGGGCGCGTTCTGGTGGTATCCCCCGCCGTGTACGTTCTGATGAAGAAGTGCAAGGATATTGTCATGGAAACCGACATCGGCAATGATCTGCGCATCAAGGGTGTTCTTGCCACGCTGGACGGTGCGAACGTCGTAAAGGTTCCCGCTGTTCGGCTCCCCGAGGATTTCGGCTTCCTGCTGGCCCACCCGGTTGCTACCGTGGCCCCTGTGAAGCTGGAAGATTATCGAATCCACCAAGACCCGCCCGGCATTTCCGGCGCTCTGGTGGAAGGCCGTATCTGCTATGATGCCTTTGTATTGGAGAACAAGAAAAAAGCCTTGTACTACCAGTCAACGGCAGCCGAGGGCTAAGAGATTGCGGCGGTGGGGCGTGTGGGCTTCGGCTCATGCGCCCTTTTTCGTTAAAGGAGGGCAAGCCTATGGCAGATAAAAAGCGGTTCAAGATGGGAACGCCTGCTGATGTCAAGCGAACCCTGAACCGCATTTCAAATATGGTGCTGAATGGTGAGCTGGAAGCCAAGGACGCGAACGCAATCATATACGCCTGTAACGTAACGCTGGGCGTTATCCGTGTGGACGAGCAGGAAAAACGGCTGTCCGAGCTGGAACAGCTTGTAAATGAAAGGGTATAAAATGAGTAATTTCAAAAGCCGTATGGAAAAGATTCTGGCAAAGCTTCAATCCGTCCCGGGGCAGTTCTACTGGATTCTGGAAGATGGGAGCCACGTTCCCGCGACGGGAGCCAATGACCCTATGGCCTTTACGGTATACCCGTTCCCGTGGCATGATGGAACACCCACTGTTTCTCCTGTTGCTTGGGGGTATGACGGCTCCGAGGTTGACCTTGACCCCATTTCTGCATCACTTTTCGAGGAGGCGCTCAAAATGTCAGGCTTCATAAAGCGTATTGAATCCATGAAGAAAAAGCTGAATTCGCTGGTGTCCGGCGCAACGATCATCTATGCAGACGGGAGTTGCAAAACCTTGCCGGTTGATTCCATGATTCAGGAATTTCTCTGGCACTCCGCAGAGATTGAAAGGATTGAATGCGACGAACCCGGCAGCGGCCTGCTGGCTGAATTGCTGCAAGGCCTGAAAGACCAGGCAGGCACTGAACCGCTGGAATTCCCTGAGGAAGAACCGGTCACAGCAGCCCCGCCACCCGCACCGGCTGAAACCTATGAGGATAGGCGGGCGTACAAAGAAGAAAGGCTCCGAGAGCTGACCGCCCCGAAACCGAACCCGCCCAGCGATAACCAGCACTGCATTTAAGCTAAGGGGGCCTTTGCATGGAAACGAATGAAGAACTTGCTCTGCGCGTCAAGGCGGGCGACAGCGAAGCCGTGGCGGCTCTGTGGGAGCAGACAAAGAAGCTTGCCTATCAGTTTGCTAATCGCTTCTACAGCCGCAGCGTGGCTTCTTGTGCCTCCGCTGGCGTTACTCTGGAAGATGTGAAGCAGGAATGTTTTCTTGTCGTGCTGGATGCCGCGAGAGCCTTTGACGAAGCGAAGGGATTCAAGTTTACCGCTTATATGAATTTCCATGCAAAGAACCGCTTCAATGCCTTGATCGGTATCCGGGGCGGCGCTGGCAAGAAACTGCTGAATTGCGCTGATAGCCTGGACGATTTAATCCCAGGGACCGAAGACGTAGCCATAGCCGACAGTATACCGGACGAGGACGCCGCCCAAGCCTTTGAAGATGCAGAGCAGGAATTGTACCGGCAGCAGCTTCACGGCGCAATGGAACAGGTGCTGGGTACACTGGACGAGCAGCAGGAAGAAACCATTCGGAGCCGGTACTATCAGGGTATGACCTTTGAAGCAATCGCCCAGCAGGGCGGCACTACCCGTGAACAGGTTCGGCAGCTTGTGGCCAAAGGACTTCGGGGCCTGCGTAAGCCGAAGTGTTCCGCGCTGCTCCGTCCGTTCGTCGTGAACTATGGACAGGCGTACCGGGGAACCGGCTTTACCTCATGGAAAGACCGTGGCAGCGTTGAGGAAAGGCTGGTTGAGAGAGCGGAAATCCAGAGAATCCATAGCTGCATCCTTTAACTTAATATATGTTCGCCCGTTTCCGTCACTGTAAAGAGCTCCTGCTTAAGGAATGAAAAAGCATTCTTATTTAAACAAAACTCTTTGCAAATCAAAATAGAATAAAGAATTTTTCTCATTAAAAAAAACTCTTCTGACGAAAATTTGTTATAGTCATGTTCTGTGGGAGAATCACCATTCTGTAAATGTACTTGATTTCTTAGACGCCTTAGATTTTTTAACGCTGGAAAAGTACTATGATCTATGCTCAATAAACCTTTATGTTCTATTTTTTTTATCATAGAATCTAAGTCCATTCGCATGGGTATTTGATCAGACTCATGATATAAGATGATTTCTGATTTTGTGTTTTCTTCATTAATAAATTTAGGGTTGGATGTGATTCTTCCATATTCTTGCCATGTTGTCATATTCCACTGACCCGTGCGTTGAAGAAGATTACTAAACAAGCCTTCAATGATCCCCATTGAAACTATGATATATGTTTTATAAGACATAATTAATAAGACGGCCGATAACTTCAATTCTTGAATTTGCCGCTCTAAATATTCAAGGTATTGCATACTGTATGCGAAATTACTTTTTAAAGCAGGAGTATATTTCGCATCCAGATTAATAGAACGTCTAAATGTTTCCACAGGAATAGGATACCATTTTGTTCTAGGACTATCAGACAGTAAACTTTCAATTGCATGTATTTTAATTTCCATTTTATAATCCTCTCATATTCAATATCGCTTCGAGATAATAGAACCATTTTAGAACCATCCATTTAAATTAAAAGCCACAAACCCGCATTAACGCTGGATTTGTGGCTTTGTTTATTTTATTCCCACTCAATGGTGGCCGGGGGCTTGCTGGTGATATCGTACACAATGCGGTTGATGCCGCTCACCTCGTTGATGATGCGATTTGAAACCTTCGCCAGAACATCGTAGGGGATTCTGGCCCAGTCCGCCGTCATAAAGTCAGTGGTGGTCACACCGCGCAGCGCGACGGTAAAGTCGTAGGTACGGCCGTCGCCCATCACGCCAACACTCTGCATACCGGTGAGCACCGCAAAGTACTGGTTGATCTGTCTGTCAAGACCAGCTGTGGCAATCTCCTCACGGAAAATTGCGTCGGCCTCTCGCAGAAGGTCAAGTTTCGCCTCGGTAATATCGCCGAGTACGCGGATCGCAAGGCCCGGGCCTGGGAACGGCTGGCGGAAGACGAGGAACTCGGGAATGCCAAGCTCCAGGCCGACGCGGCGAACCTCGTCCTTGAACAGGTCACGCAGCGGCTCAACAAGGCCGGTAAAGCCGATGTCCTCCGGCAGACCGCCCACGTTGTGGTGGCTCTTAATGACCGCCGCTTCGCCCACGCCGCTTTCGACCACGTCCGGGTAAATCGTGCCCTGGCACAGATAATCCATATGGCCAAGCCTTTTGGCCTCTTCCTCAAAGACGCGGATGAACTCCTCGCCAATGATCTTGCGCTTCGCTTCCGGCTCAGATACCCCCGCCAAACGCGACAGAAAACGCTCCTGCGCGTTCACGCGGATCAGGTTCATGTCAAACTGCCTGCGGAACACCTGCTCCACCTGATCGCCCTCGTCCTTGCGCAGAAGGCCGTGGTCGACGAAGATGCAGGTCAGGTTCTTGCCGATGGCCTTGTGCACCAGCACCGCGGCCACGGAGGAATCCACGCCGCCGGAGAGCGCGCAAAGCACCTTCTTGTCACCGACGCGCTCCTTGATCTGGCGGACGGTTTCCGCCGTGAAGGCATCCATCCGCCAGTCGCCGGAGCAGCCGCAGACACGGTACAAAAAGTTTTTCAGGTATTCGTTGCCCTGCACGGTATGCTCCACCTCGGGGTGAAACTGCACGCCGTACAGGCGCTTCTCCGCATTTTCCATTGCCGCCACAGGGCAGGCGCGGCTGTGAGCGCGCGCCGTGAATCCCTCGGGCAGCGCGACGATTTTATCGGTATGGCTCATCCAGCACACGCTGGTTTGCTCCACCCCGTGAAACAGCCCGGAGGAAAGATCAAACTCCACCGGGGTCTTTCCGTACTCCTTCACGGTAGAGGGCTCCACCCTGCCGCCCAGCTTATAGGCCATCAGCTGCGCGCCGTAGCAAATTCCCAGAATCGGAACCCCGAGCTCGAAAATTTCTTTATCGCAGCCGGGTGCTCCGGGAGCATAGGCGCTGTTGGGGCCGCCGGTAAAAATAATCCCTTTATAGCCCGCCTTCTGAATCTCCTCAACCGACGTTTTGTACGATTTGATTTCGCAGTACACATTCAGGTCGCGCACACGGCGCGCGATCAGCTGGCTGTACTGTCCGCCGAAATCCAAAATTAAAACAGCCTCGTTATGAATCGTCATAAAATTCCCCTATTCCTCAGTTATTCCACAGTCACGGATTTTGCCAGATTGCGCGGCTTATCAATATCGCAGCCCTTCATGGACGCCACGTAGTACGCAAACAGCTGCAGCGGTATCACCGCGAGGGACGGCCGCATGATTTCGCAGGCCGTCGGCACTGAGAACAGGAAATCCATGTCCTTTCCGATCTCCTGCGCGTTGTCTTCGGTGGTCAGGCCCAGCACCAGCGCGCCGCGGCTTCTCACCTCAATCACGTTGCTCATCATTTTCTCGAGCAGCTGCTGGTGCGTGGCGACCGCCACAACCAGCGTTCCCTCCTCCATCAGAGAGATCGTTCCGTGCTTCAGCTCGCCAGCGGCGTAGGCTTCGGAATGAATGTACGAAATTTCCTTCAGCTTCAAAGAGCCTTCCAGAGAAATGGCGTAGTCCAGATTGCGGCCGATGAAGAAAATATCCTTCGCGCTGAAATGCTTCGACGCAAAATACTGAATATTCTCTTTGTTTTCTAACGTCTTTTCCACCTTATCCGGCAGCTCCTGCAGCTCCTTGACGTAATCCGCGTATTCTTCGGGGGTCAGGCGGCCGAGCAGATCCGCCATATAAATGGCCAGCAGATACACAACCGCCAGCTGTGTGCTGTACGCCTTTGTCGTGGCCACCGCGATTTCGGGGCCCGCCCAGGTATACAGAACATCATCGGAATCGTTAGCGATGGAGCTGCCCACCACGTTCACGATCGAAATGATGCGCGCGCCAAGGCGCTTGGCTTCGCGAAGAGCCGCCAGCGTATCTGCCGTTTCGCCGGACTGGCTGATGACAATCACCAGAGAGTTTTTATCGAGAATCGGCTGGCGGTAACGGAATTCGGAGGCAACATCCACTTCCACCGGGATGCGGGTCAGCTTTTCGATCACGTATTTTGCCACCACGCCCACATGGTACGCGGAGCCGCAGGCCACGATGCTGATGCGGTTGAACTTGTGGAGCTGCTCCGCCGTGAGGGTCACGTTGTCGAGCGTGATGCGGCCGTCTTTCACACGGGGAGAGATCGTGTCGCGCAGCGCTTTGGGCTGCTCCATGATCTCCTTGAACATAAAGTGCTCGTAGCCGCCCTTTTCCGCAGCGGAAAGATCCCAGTCGATGTGAACCAGCTCTTTTTCGATGGGCTCCTTCTCCATATTGAAGATCCGCACGCTGTCGCGGGTCAGCTCAACGATCTCGTTGTCCTTCAGGCGGTAAAAATTGCGGGTGCGGTTCAGGATGGAGGGAATGTCGGAAGCAACATAGTTTTCGTGCTCGCCAAGGCCGACCACCAGCGGGCTGTCTTTGCGCACCGCGTACAGCTTATCGGGATCATCCACGCACAGGATGCCGAGCGCATAAGAGCCCTGCAGGCGCGAAATCACGCGAATGAACGCATCGAGAATATCGCCGTCGTAATAGTATTCCAGCAGCTGGGCCACAACCTCAGTATCTGTTTCCGATACGAAGCTGACGCCCTTCTTGATCAGCTTTTCTTTGAGCTCCTGATAATTTTCGATGATGCCGTTATGCACCACCGCGAATTTTCCGGAATTGCTCACCTGCGGATGGGAGTTGACGTCGGAGGGCTTGCCGTGGGTCGCCCAGCGGGTATGGCCGATGCCGACCGTGCCCTGCAGCGACTTTCCGCCGTCCACCAGGTCGCTGAGCACCTGCAAGCGCCCCTTGCTTTTCACAACGCGCAGCGCATCCCCCGTATATACTGCCATACCTGCGGAATCATACCCGCGGTATTCCAGCTTTTCCAAACCGTTTAACAAAATGGGTGCCGCCTGATCACCGCCGATGTAACCAACGATTCCACACATGATAAATGCCACCTTTCTTTCCCTGTGATAGTATGAATACAATTTCAAAAGGCTGTCGATTTCTTCCCTGCCTTTGGCGGAGGAAGGACCTGCTGTTTTCACGCAAAATCACTTCTTCGGTGAATGCGCCGTAAAGGAATTAAAAATAGGAAGAAGCGCCAACCGTTTTTTCAAGTTGACGCTTTTTTGCGTAATTTCCCTAGCAGAATATGATTGTCGATTACCGATAAATAATATCGCTGCGGGACGGCCCGTTCGACACGATTTTTACCGGAACACCGATCTGCTCCTCCGCAAACTCAATGTAGCGGCGCGCGTTTCCGGGAAGATCCTCGTAGCGGGTGATGCCGCGCAGATCGCAGCACCAGCCGGGCATCGTCTTCAGCACCGGCTTGCACCGGCGCAGCTGAGAGGCTGGCGGGAAATAATCGATCTGCTTGCCGTCGAGCTCATACGCCACGCAAACGGGAATCTCCTTGAGGTAGCCGAGCACGTCGATCACGGTGAGCGCCACGCTGGTAGCGCCCTGCACCGCGCAGCCGTAGCGCGAGGCCACGAGATCGAGCCAGCCCATTCTGCGGGGGCGGCCCGTTGTGGCGCCGTACTCGCCTCCGTCGCCGCCGCGGCGGCGCAGCTCGTCGGCCTCTTCACCGAAGATTTCGCTGACAAACTCGCCCCCCCCCCCCGCAGGACGCCGTCTCATACGGCGGCACACCGGCGCCGACAGCGCCGTAGCCGGCCAGAGTGGAGGAAGAGGTCACCATGGGGTAAATGCCAAAATCCGGGTCTTTGAGTGCGCCGAGCTGGCCTTCGAGCAAAATGGTTTTGCCCTCCTTGACCGCCCGATGCAGGAACGTGAAGGTGTCGGCCACATAGGGCTCGATCATCTGACGGTATTCCATCAGTTTTTCATAAACGGCGTCCACCGTCAGCGGCTCTTTGTGGTACAGGTGCTGGTACAGCGAATTTTTCACGTCCAGAACCCGCTGAATCTTCTCTTTCAGCTGCGCCTCGTCGTCGTACAGCTCGCTGACCTGAAAGCCGATTTTCGCATATTTATCCGAATAAAACGGCGCGATGCCGGATTTGGTGGAGCCAAAGGACTTGGAGGACAAACGCGCTTCCTCCATCGCATCCATTTCAACATGGTAAGGCATTACAATCTGCACGCGGTCAGAAACCATCAGCTTCGGCTCCGGAACTCCGCGCTGACGCAGGGAATCCATCTCCTTGATGAGGTTTTCCACACTCAGCGCAACGCCATTGCCGATGATGTTGGTCGTGTGATTGTAAAATACGCCCGAGGGGAGCTGGTGCAGCGCGAACTTGCCATATTCGTTGATAATGGTATGGCCCGCATTGCTGCCGCCCTGGTACCGGATCACGATGTCGGACTGCGCCGCCATGACGTCGGTAATTTTCCCTTTTCCTTCATCGCCCCAATTGGCGCCTACTATCGCTTTTACCATTAGTACTGCTCACTCTCCGCCGGTGCCGCACCAGCCAATATTTTCCGCCGCCCACGGCTTTTCATTCGGCAGCGGATCAATTTGTAATCTTATACCGCCGACGCAGAGCGCCGAGGGCATCTTTTGAATCAGGGTGTCCCGACCGCTTATCGCTTAGATGGGTCGATTGGCAATCTCCCACCGTTTCGGCCATACTGCCGCGGGCACAACGTGCCGCTGCGGTTTTTTTTAAATTGCGCTTTAAAACGCCCGTGATTATCATACCACAAAACACCCCAAAAGCCTACGGTTTTCTTTGGATTGTCCGCGGATTTTACGTTTTGTTTACAAATGAATTTCCGCTTTTTTTATCTCTATGGAATCATATTCCTTCAAGACGGGATTTACCACTCCGCTCACAAATTCCTGCGTTTGTTCCGCGGCACAGCCCGTATACTGCGACGGATCCACCAGGCCGGAAAGCTCCTCGCGCGTAACGCCGAACGCCGGGTCCGCTGCGATGCGGTCCAGCAGGTCGTTTTCGCCACCCTGCTCTTTGACGACCCTGGCCGCCTCCATGGAATGCACTCGGATCTGCTCGTGAAGCTGCTGGCGATCCGCCCCGCGCTTGACCGCGTCCATCATGATATTCTCGGTGGCCATAAAGGGCAGCTCGCGCAGCAGGTGCTGCTCGATTACCTTGGGGTACACCACAAGGCCGTCGGCCACGTTGCTGTACAGATCCAGAATGCCGTCCACCGCCAGAAACGCCTCGGGAACGCTCAGGCGCTTGTTCGCGGAATCGTCGAGCGTGCGCTCAAACCACTGGGTGGCGGCTGTGATGGCGGGATTCAGGCTGTCCACGATCACATAACGCGCCAGAGAGGCGATGCGCTCACTGCGCATCGGGTTGCGCTTGTACGCCATGGCGGAGGAACCGATCTGCCCTTTCTCAAAGGGCTCCTCGATCTCCTTCATGTGCTGCAGAAGGCGGATGTCGTTCGAGAACTTGGTCGCGCTCTGCGCGATTCCGCTCAGAATGGAAAGAATCTGGCTGTCGAGCTTTCTCGAATACGTCTGGCCGGAAACGGCAAAGCAGGAGGAATACCCCATCTTCTCCGCAATCTTGCGGTCGAGCGCCTTTACCTTCTCATAATCGCCGTCAAACAACTCCAAAAAGCTGGCCTGTGTGCCGGTAGTACCCTTCGAGCCGAGGAGCTTTGCCTTGCCGAGCTGGTATTCGACGTCCTCCAAATCCATCAGAAGATCCTGAATCCAGAGCGTGGCGCGCTTGCCCACGGTGGTGGGCTGCGCGGGCTGATAATGCGTAAACGCCAAAGTCGGCAGGTCTTTGTACTCCACCGCGAAACGCGACAGAATGCGGATGACGCCGACGAGCTTGTCGCGCAGCAGGCGCAAAGCCTCCGTCATGACGATCATATCGGTGTTGTCCCCCACATAGCAGGAGGTGGCTCCCAGATGAATGATCGGGCGCGCCTTCGGGCACTGCTCGCCGTAGGCATACACATGGGCCATTACGTCGTGGCGCACGATCTTCTCGCGCTCCTCGGCAACCTCGTAATTGATGTCGTCGGCAAAGCGGCGCATTTCATCGATCTGCTCCTGCGTAATGGGCAGGCCCAGCTCCATTTCCGACTCCGCCAGGGCGATCCAAAGGCGGCGCCAGGTACGGAACTTTTTGTCCGGCGAAAATAAAAACTTCATTTCGGCGCTGGCGTACCGCGCCGAAAGAGGGGATTCGTACGTGTTTTTCAATGCTGCAACCTCCAAGCGTATTTTGGGGCATGTTTCAAATCTTTTCGCTTTCAAAGGGCGCCGGCTTCCTGCCCGCCCGCGGCAAAACAGGAGTGCGGCTTTGCGCAAAGCCGCTTTGAAAAGCAAAGGGAGCCTGTTACAGCCGCTGAATCGGCATACAGTAGTTCTGCGGCCTGTGCTCGATCATCTCCTGCGGAATCTCGGTGGGGTAATTCCCGGAGAAGCACGCGTCGCAGTAGCCGGAACACTTGCCTCGGAGCATGCCGGGCAGGCTGTCCAGCGACAGGAACGCCAGTGAATCCGCAAAATTCATCCTGGCGATTTCCTCCACGCTGTGCTGAACGGCAATCAGCTCATCCCTGGTGGGAATGTCCGTACCGTAGTAGCAGGGCCACAAAAACGGCGGCGAGCTGATGCGCAGGTGAACCTCTTTGGCGCCGGCGTCCTTCAGCATCGACACAATGCGCCCGCTGGTCGTGCCGCGCACGATGGAATCGTCGAGCAGAACCACGCGCTTGCCGCGCACCTCGCTCTCCAGCGCGTTGAGCTTAATGCGCACACTACGCTCGCGCTCGGACTGCGTGGGCTTAATAAAGGTGCGGCCAATGTAGGAATTCTTAACGATGCCCTTCTGGTATGGGATGCCGGATTCCTCGCTGTACCCGATGGGGG
>OAUF01000718.1_pt1 | contig 18156 bp, 21 predicted proteins | sample 1495111 | NCBI WGS metagenome assembly OAUF01 (sample SAMEA2580002, study PRJEB22360) | human gut metagenome | reverse complement strand
ACTGGCTGGACATTCTGTGGTTTTCCAGTGATGTGCTGGAGCAGTTTTGTGCGGCGCTTAGCCGTTCGAGCGGGATTTATACCGATACCACGATGGCGCTTTCCGGGATCAATAAAACGCTGCTGGCAAAATTCGGCGGTGAATGCCGCTGCTACATCAGCGACCCGCGGGTTGTGCGTACGGCAAAAGAGCAGGGTATTACCCGGTCCATGGCGGCAGTCGACATTGCGGTGAAGGAAGAGGGGGAAAAGCTGTTTGTCTTTGGCAACGCGCCGACTGCGCTGTTCCGCCTGCTTGAGCATGATGTTGCCGTCAGCGGTGTGGTGGGTGTACCGGTCGGGTTCGTTGGTGCTGAAGAGTCGAAAGATGCCCTGACCCAAAGCAATTTGCCCGCCATTGCAGCGTTAGGCCGCAAAGGGGGAAGCAATGTCGCCGCCGCTATCGTCAACGCCATGCTTTATCACATGCAGGGGGCGCGATGAGCGAGGCCTTCGATACGCCGGTGTGGCACAACGGTAAAGCGCTGCGTAAAGGGTATACCACGGGATCGTGCGCCACGGCGGCGGCAAAAGTTGCCGCGTTGATGGTATTGCGCCAACACCTCATCCATCAGGTTTCCATCGTGACGCCTTCCGGGGTGACGCTGTGCCTGAACGTGGAGTCACCGCATATCGAAGGGCAGCAGGCAATAGCGGCCATCCGCAAAGACGGTGGAGATGATGTGGACGCCACCCACGGCATGCTGATTTTTGCCCGTGTGACGTTAGACGATAGTGGCGTGATTGCCTTACAGGGCGGTGAAGGGATCGGTACGGTAACCCGCAAGGGGATTGGCCTGCCGGTGGGCAGTTCGGCGATTAACCGTACACCTCGCCAGACCATTGAATCAGCTGTCCGCGAAGCGATTGGCCCAAATCGTGGGGCGCAGATTGAAATCTTCGCGCCAGAAGGCGAAGAACGGGCGCAAAAAACCTACAACTCTCGCCTTGGCATTCTTGGCGGCATTTCGATTATCGGCACCACGGGTATTGTCACGCCGATGTCAGAAGAGAGCTGGAAGCGTTCGCTGTCGCTGGAGCTGGAAATTAAGCGGGCGGCAGGGCTGGAGCGTGTTGTACTGGTGCCGGGAAACCACGGCGAGCGTTTTGTGCGCGAGCAGATGGGTATCGACACCCAGGTTGTGGTCACCATGAGCAACTTTGTCGGTTACATGATTGAAGAAGCCGTACGTCTGGGGTTCCGACAAATCGTACTGGTGGGGCACCCCGGTAAGCTCGTCAAAATCGCGGCGGGGATCTTCCACACTCATAGCCATATTGCCGATGCCCGCATGGAAACGCTGGTGGCTCACCTCGCGCTACTTGGCGCACCGCTGGAACTGCTGACGTTGGTCAGCGAGTGCGATACCACCGAAGCGGCGATGGAACATATCGAGGCGTACGGTTTCCAGCACATTTATGACCATCTGGCTCAGCGCATTTGTATGCGTGTCTTGCAAACATTGCGCTTTACCAAAAATCCCCCGACCTGCGATGCCATCATGTTTTCTTTTGATAATCAGGTTCTTGGCAGTAATCGTCCGGTCGCAGAGATTGCTGAGGAGATGCAATGTTAACCGTTGTAGGGATGGGCCCCGCCGGTTTGCATTTGATGACGCCTGCGGCACGAGAAGCGGTCGCGACGGCGGATGTTCTGGTCGGTGGAAAGCGGCATTTGCAGCAATTCCCGGATTTTGCCGGTGAACAGTTTGCTCTTGGCGCCAATATCCCGGAACTCCTGAGCTGGATTAGCGCGCACCAGGAGAAGCATGTTGTGGTACTGGCGTCTGGCGATCCCCTGTTTTACGGCATCGGGACGCGCATGGTGGCGCATTTTGGTATTGAGAATGTGCGGATTATTCCCGGCATTAGTGCGGTGCAGTACCTGTGCGCGCAGTCCGGTATTGATATGAACGATATGTGGCTGACCAGTAGCCATGGCCGCAGCGTCTGTTTTGATGAGCTGGCGCGACATAACAAGGTGGCGATGGTGACTGATGCGCTGTGTGGCCCGCGTGAAATCGCGCAGCAGCTCATTGCCCGAGGCAAGGGGCATCGCTGGATGGTGATTGGCGAAAACCTGGCGATGGAAAACGAACAGATCCATTTCCTGCCTGTGCGTGAAGTTAACGCTGACTATGACATGAATGCAGTGGTGATCCTTGATGAAAGATGAGCTGTTTCTGCGTGGAGAGAAAGTGCCGATGACCAAAGAAGCGGTACGCGCACTTGCCCTCTCAAAACTTGAATTACACCGCGCCAGTCACCTGATTGATATTGGTGCCGGAACCGGCAGCGTGTCGATAGAGGCGGCGTTGCAATATCCCGGATTACGTGTAACGGCCATCGAACGTAACCCGGCTGCGCTCAGGTTGCTGGATGAAAACCGCCAGCATTTTGCCTGCGCAAATATCGATATTTTTCCCGGCGTTGCTCCCATGACTATCGCGGAAAAAGCCGATGCCATTTTTATGGGCGGCAGCGGCGGCCATCTGACCGAACTGATTGACTGGTCGATGCGCCAATTGCATCCCGCAGGGCGTTTGGTGATGACGTTTATCCTCCAGGAAAACCTCAACACCGCGCTGGCACATCTGGATCATCTTGGCGTACAGGGAGTGGATTGCCTGCAGCTACAGGTTTCCTCGCTTACCACGCTTGGCAATGGTCACTATTTTAAACCGAATAACCCCGTATTTGTTATCGCCTGTCAGAAGGAAGGAAACCATGTCTGAGATTTTTGATCCCCGTAGCGTGTGGTTTGTTGGCGCAGGTCCTGGCGATCGCGAGCTGATTACCCTCAAAGGTTACCGGTTGCTGCAGCAGGCGCAGGTTGTTATCTACGCCGGATCGCTGATTAACACTGAATTGCTGGAGTATTGCCCTGCCGGTGCTGAATGTCACGACAGTGCCGAACTGCATCTGGAGCAGATCCTTGATCTGATGGAAGCCGGAGTGAAAGCGGGCAAGACCGTTGTGCGCCTGCAAACCGGCGATGTCTCGTTGTACGGTTCCGTACGCGAGCAGGGTGAGGAGCTGACCAAACGCGGGATTGACTGGCAGGTGGTGCCCGGCGTCAGCGCGTTCCTCGGCGCGGCGGCGGAGCTGGGCGTTGAGTATACCGTGCCCGAAGTTTCACAGAGCCTGATCATTACGCGCCTGGAAGGCCGCACCCCGGTACCAGAGCGTGAACAGCTGGAGTCTTTTGCCAGCCACCAGACATCAATGGCGATTTATCTTTCCGTCCAGCGCATTCATCGGGTGGCTGAGCGTCTGATTGAAGGCGGCTATCCGGCGACCACGCCCGTGGCGGTGATCTATAAAGCGACCTGGCCGGAAAGTCAGACCGTGCGCGGGACCCTGGCGGATATTGGCGACAAGGTTCGCGATGCGGGCATCCGTAAAACGGCCCTTATTCTGGTCGGTAATTTCCTGGGCTCGGAGTATCACTACTCCAAACTCTATGCGGCGGACTTTAGCCATGAATACCGTAAAGCCTGAGTCAATTGCGCTTTTTTGCCTGACTCCTGGCGGCGTTGTGCTGGCGAAACGTCTGGCAGCCATGCTGCCGGTTACCTGTTTTACCAGTGAAAAGCTGCTGGAGGAGGGGTTTATTCCCTTTGAAAACGGCTTTGCGAATACCGCCCGCGAAGCGTTTACGAATTACTCGGCGCTGATTTTTATCGGTGCGACCGGTATTGCGGTGCGCGTACTGGCCCCGCTGGTCAACGACAAGTTTTGCGATCCGGCGGTGGTGGTCATTGATGAACGTGCCCAGCATGTCATCAGCCTGCTCTCCGGTCACGCGGGCGGTGCCAATGCGTTGGCGCGTTATCTGGCGGGCATGTTGGGCGCTGACCCAGTTATCACTACCGCGACGGATGTGAACGATATGGCGGCACTGGATACGCTGGCATTTCAACTGAATGCCCGGATGAGTGATTTCCGTTCGGCGGTGAAGATCGTGAACCAGATGCTGGTCAGCAATAAGCGGGTTGGTTTGTGGTGGGATGACGAACTGACGCAGGATGTCAGCCATTGCGACCGGCGCGGGTTTATCACGGTTACCGATCTCAACCAGCTCCCTGAACTGGATGCGTTGGTGTGCATCACCTTACGTACCAATTTACCTGACCTGCCTGTTCCGCACTGGAAGTTGGTGCCACAGCGGGTTGTGGCCGGAATTGGCTGGCGCCGCGACTCGCCGGTTCCTCTGCTGGCTGCGCTGCTTGCCCGGCAACTTGAAGCTCAACAGCTCGATCCGTTGGCGCTAAAAGCGATTGGCAGCATCACGCTGAAAAAAGATGAACAGGGACTTATCCAACTGGCTTCGTGCTGCCGCGTTCCTTTCGAAACCTTTACTGCTGACGCGCTGCGTGAGCATGAGCACCGTTTTCCAGCTTCATCGTTTGTTCGCAAAACGGTGGGTACAGGAAGCGTTTCCGGTCCTGCAGCCTGGCTGTTGAGCCACGGAAAACTGTTAGGCGAGACCCTGCGAGAACAGGGCGTCACTATCACTTTGGGAGTTTCACACTGATGTTAAGCGTAATTGGAATTGGCCCTGGCTCGCAGGCAATGATGACCATGGAAGCCGTTGAAGCACTGCAGGCAGCGGAAATCATCGTTGGCTATAAAACCTACACCCATCTGGTAAAAGCGTTCACGGGTGACAAGCAGGTGATCAAAACCGGAATGTGCAAAGAGATTGAACGCTGCCAGGCAGCGATCGAACTGGCACAGGCGGGTCACAACGTGGCGCTGATCAGTAGCGGTGACGCGGGGATTTACGGTATGGCCGGGCTGGTGCTCGAACTGGTCAGCAAGCAAAAGCTGGATGTTGAGGTCAGGCTAATACCTGGCATGACCGCTAGTATTGCCGCGGCCTCTTTGCTGGGCGCGCCGCTGATGCACGACTTCTGCCACATCAGCTTAAGCGATCTGTTAACGCCATGGCCGGTTATCGAAAAACGCATCGTTGCCGCCGGTGAGGCAGACTTTGTTATCTGTTTCTACAACCCGCGCAGTCGGGGTCGCGAAGGTCATCTGGCGCGCGCATTTGAGCTGCTTTCCGCCAGCAAAAGCGCACAAACGCCGGTGGGTATTGTGAAGTCTGCCGGACGTAAAAAGCAGGAAAAATGGTTAACCACGCTCGGTGAAATGGATTTCGAACCGGTTGATATGACCAGCCTTGTGATCGTGGGTAACAAAACAACCTATGTTCAGGACGGCCTGATGATCACGCCACGAGGTTATGTGCTGTGAATTACGGTGATGTGCTGGTCATGGGCGGTACGAGCGATGCGCGCATGCTGTGCCAGCAACTGGATGCGGCAAACGTGGCCTACACCTTGTCAGTTGCAACCCCAACAGGGAAACAACTGGCGGGAGACATCAAAGGCCAGGTGCGCTGCGGGCGTCTGGAGCGCGAACAAATGATTGCCTGGCTACAGGAAAATCGGACGCGCTGGGTGATCGATGCCTCGCATCCGTACGCCGAGGTGGTGAGCCGCAACATCATGAGCGCCTGCGAAGCGGCGGGCGTACTGCTGAGCCGCTACCAGCGCCCTGAGCAGTTGAGTGGTTTAACTCACCCGCACCTGTATACCGTACAAAGCATTCAGCAAGCCTGTGAGTTGGTGCGACGCTTCGGCGATCGCGTGCTGCTGACGACCGGCAGTAAAGATCTGGCCATCTGGCGCGAAGGGTTGCCTGAAAAAACGCTGCTGGCGCGTGTTCTGCCTGTTCCTGAGGTCATTCAGCAATGCGCGGATCTGGGATTTGGCGTCGGTGAAATCTTCGCACTGTGCGGACCGTTTAGCGCCGAGTTCAACGCTGCGTTTTATCGCCAGTGCCAGGCTGATGTGGTGATCACCAAAGCATCTGGCGCTGAAGGTGGTTATCAGGAAAAGGTTCAACCCTGTCTGGATGCCGGAATCCCCTGCATCGTGATTACACGTCCGGCACCGTTGGTGACGGGAGAAGAGTTACTGGAAAGTCAGGCCGCCTTTGGGGCGCGTTTAACGCGCTGGCTGGCCACTGCTTAAGGAGTTTGAGATGAAAAAGGCGCTTCTGGTGGTCAGTTTTGGCACCAGCTATCACGACACCTGCGAGAAAAATATTGTGGCCTGTGAGCGCGATCTTGCAGCTAGCTGCCCTGACCGCGACCTGTTCCGGGCGTTTACCTCCGGGATGATAATCCGCAAGCTCAAGCAGCGAGACGGTATTGAAATCGACACGCCGCTGCAGGCGCTGCAAAAACTGGCGGAGCAGGGGTATCAGGATGTGGCTATTCAGTCACTGCACATTATTAATGGTGACGAATACGAAAAAATTGTCCGCGAAGTGCAAAGTATGCGTCCGCTGTTTTCACGCCTGACGCTCGGCGTACCGCTGCTGAGCAGCCATGAAGATTACGCCCAGTTGATGCTGGCGCTGCAACAGCAGATGCCGGCGCTTGGCGAAAGTGAAAAAGTGGTCTTTATGGGACACGGTGCCAGCCACCATGCTTTTGCCGCCTATGCCTGTCTCGACCACATGATGACGGCGCAGCGCTTTCCCGCGCGGGTTGGGGCGGTGGAAAGCTATCCGGAAGTGGATGTGCTGATTGAAAGTTTATCTCAGGAAGGGGTGACGGCGGTGCATCTGATGCCGCTGATGTTAGTCGCTGGCGACCATGCCATCAACGATATGGCCTCCGACGAAGATGATTCCTGGAAAACGTTGTTCAATGCAGCAGGGATACCGGCTACGCCGTGGCTTAGTGGTCTGGGTGAGAACCCGGCGGTTCGCGCCATGTTCGTGGCTCATTTACAGCAGGCGCTTAATGTGGCGCTGGAGGAAGCAGCATGAGCGGAAAACTGTATGCACTGAGCACCGGGCCAGGTGCTTCCGACTTGATTACCGTGCGTGCCGCACGCACGCTGGGCGCGCTGGATATTCTCTATGCGCCTGCCGGGCGTAAAGGCGGCGACAGTCTGGCATTGTCGATTGTACGTGAGTATATCGGTGAACAGACTGAAGTCCGCTGCTGCCATTTTCCTATGAGTGCCGATAGCGCTGAAAAAGAGGCCGTCTGGGATGAAGTTGCTGCCGCGCTGGTTCAGGAAGTCGAGGCCGGTAAGCAGGTGGGGTTTATCACTCTCGGCGATGCGATGCTGTTCAGCACCTGGGTCTTTTTACTTCAGCGTATTGGTTGTCCTGAATGGCTGGAAATCGTTCCTGGCGTCACGTCTTTCGCCGCGATTGCCGCGCGTTCCAAAACGCCGCTCGCTATGGAGCAGCAGTCACTGGCGGTGGTCTCCTGTACCGCACCGGAAGCGGAAATCCAGCAGGCATTAAAACAGCATGACAGTCTGGTGTTGATGAAAGTGTACGGTCGTTTTGCGCGTATTAAAGCGCTGCTACAACAAGAGGGTTTGTTGGACTGTGCATTAATGATGTCTGAAGCCACGCTGCCAGGTGAACAGTGCTGGCGTCATCTCGATGAGGTGAGCGACGATCAGCCGCTGCCTTATTTCTCGACCATTCTGGTCAATAAACAGTGGGAGTATGCACAATGAAGCTTGAACAACAGCTAAAACAGCTGTCTTTCAGCGGGTTGGCTGCGGCGCTATTACTGATGATTGTTCCTGAATTGTAGCAGCCCATGCACATTAGGGAAGGTTTCTTCCCGCCGATGTGGGCGCTGGCCTGGTGGCTGCTGTTTTTACCCTGCCTGTGGTACGGGCTGGTACGTCTGCGTCAAATTGTGCAGGAGGATAACCACCAGAAGGTTTTGCTGGCCCTGTGTGGCGCTTTTATTTTTGTGCTGTCGGCGCTGAAAATTCCTTCCGTTACCGGAAGCTGCTCACATCCTACCGGTGTAGGCCTGGCGGTTATCCTGTTTGGACCGGGCGTGGTAGCCATCCTTGGGGCGATTGTCCTGCTGTTCCAGGCTCTGTTGCTGGCACACGGTGGTTTGACTACGCTCGGCGCGAACGGCATGTCGATGGCGGTAATTGGCCCGGTAGTGGGTTACATGGTGTGGAAAATGGCCTGCCGCGCCGGATTGCGTCGTGATGTCTGCGTCTTCCTGTGTGCGATGCTGGCGGATCTCGTCACCTATTTTGTGACTTCTGTACAGCTGGGCGTTGCGTTCCCGGATCCCTCTGCTGGCGCTACCGGCTCAATCATTAAGTTCATGGGGATTTTCTGCCTGACGCAGATCCCAATTGCGATTGCGGAAGGGTTACTTACCGTGCTGATTTACGATCAGCTAACCAAACGCCAGTTGATAACCGCACAAGGGCATTAACGATGAAAAAGACGCTGATTATATTGGGCATGGTAGTGGCGCTGGTGATCCTGCCGTTCTTTATCAACCACGGTGGGGAGTACGGCGGTTCAGATGGTGAGGCGGAAAGCCAGATTCAGGCTATTGCCCCGCATTATGAGCCCTGGTTCCAGCCGTTGTATGAACCCGCAAGCGGTGAAATTGAAAGTCTGCTGTTTACGCTCCAGGGATCGATTGGCGCAGCCGTGATTTTCTATATCCTGGGTTACACCAAGGGCAGGCAACGCCGTGATGACCGGGCTTGACAGGCTTAGCTATCAAAGCCGTTGGGTTCATGTCTCGCCGGTGCGGAAATTTCTGCTCTGGCTGGTGATGATGATTCTGGCGTTTACTCTGCCCCCATTGGGGCAGGGTATTGAGCTTTTACTTATTGCCGCGCTGAGCTGCTGGCTGCTGCGTATTTCCTTCTGGCGCTGGTGCCGTTGGATGGCATTGCCATTTGGTTTTCTCACGGTTGGCGTGGTGACCATTTTGTTTAGCATCAGCCGCGATCCACAGACGCTGTTGGCCAGCATACCTGTGGGAAGTTACTGGTTGGGGATCAGCGCACCTGGCCTGGTAACCGCCAATGAAACCTTCTGGCGCAGCCTTGCCGCGTTGGCGGCAACCTTCTGGCTGGTACTGAATCTGCCGTTTCCGCAATTAATTATCTTACTCAAACGCGCGCACGTTCCTCGCCTGCTAACTGAGCAGATCCTGCTGACCTGGCGGTTTATTTTTATCCTGTTAGACGAGGCGCTGGCTATTCATCGCGCACAAACGCTGCGTTTTGGTTATCGTAGCTTGCCGTTGGGCTACCGCTCTCTGGCAATGCTGGTGGGATTGCTGTTTACCCGCGTGTTGATCCGCTACCAGCAAATGACCACCACACTGGATATCAAACTGTATCAGGGTGATTTTCACCTGTAAGGAAAAGTATGCTTGCCACCTCAGCGCTTTGGTTTCGCTATCAGGATGACCCGATCCTCAAAGGGCTAACGCTGGATTTTTCGACGCATGCCGTCACCGGACTGGTAGGCGCTAATGGCTGCGGGAAATCCACGCTGTTTATGAACCTGAGTGGCTTATTGCGCCCACAGCAAGGCGCGGTGATGTGGCAGGGCAAACCGCTGGATTACAGCAAGCGCGGCCTGCTGGCGCTGCGTCAACAGGTGGCAACGGTATTTCAGGACCCCGATCAGCAAATCTTTTATACGGATATCGACAGCGATATCGCTTTTAGCCTGCGCAATCTTGGGGTGGATGAAGCTGAAATCGCTCGCCGCGTGGAAGATGCGCTTACGCTGGTCGACGCCCAGCATTTTCGCCATCAGCCCATTCAATGTTTAAGCCACGGGCAAAAAAAACGCGTAGCGATTGCCGGGGCGTTGGTGTTGCAGGCGCAGTATCTGCTGCTGGATGAACCTACTGCGGGCCTTGACCCGTCAGGCCGCACGCAGATGATTGAGATAATCAAACGCATCGTTGCGCAAGGAAACCACGTCGTAATTTCCAGCCATGATATCGATCTTATCTATGAAGTCAGCGATGCGGTGTACGTTTTACGCCGGGGCGAAGTACTCACGCACGGCACGCCAGGCGACGTATTCGCCCGTACGGATCTTATTGAACAAGCGGGATTAACTCAGCCCTGGCTGGTGAAGCTGCATACAGAGCTGGGCTTCCCGCTGTGTAAAACAGAGGCTGAATTTTTTAGTTGTATGCGAGAGAACGCACTGAAGGAGGCGTCATGACGCAGGCAATAATGTTGCAGGGAACGGCATCTGATGTGGGTAAAAGCGTATTGGTCGCCGGGCTGTGTCGTATTTTTTATCAGGATGGACTGCATACCGCGCCGTTCAAATCGCAGAACATGGCGCTGAACTCTGGCATTACGCCAGAGGGAAAAGAAATGGGCCGCGCGCAAATTTTTCAGGCCGAAGCCGCAGGCATTACGCCAGATGTGCGTATGAACCCGGTGCTGCTTAAACCGACCAGCGATCGAAAAGCGCAGGTAGTGCTGATGGGTAAAGTGGCAACCGATATGGACGCGGTGAGTTACCACGAGTACAAGCCACGTCTGCGGGAACAGATCCTGTCAGTTTATAACAGCCTGGCGCAGGAGTTCGATGTGCTGGTGCTGGAAGGAGCGGGGAGTCCGGCAGAGATTAACCTGCGCGATCGCGATATCGTCAATATGGGTATGGCCGAGATGGCGCAGTGCCCTGTCGTTTTGGTGGCGGATATCGATCGTGGCGGGGTGTTCGCCTCCATTTACGGCACGCTGGCGCTGTTGCACGATCACGAACGCGCACGGGTAAAAGGGGTGATCATCAACAAGTTTCGCGGTGATGTGACGCTGCTGCACTCCGGTATCGAGCAAATTGAAGCGCTGACCGGCGTTCCGGTACTGGGCGTGATGCCATGGCTGGATGTTGATCTGGAAGATGAAGATGGCGTTGCGCTGCAAAAGGGCAAGTATTTGCGCACTGACAAACGCGACATCGATATCGCCGTTGTTCAAATACCGCACATTTCTAACTTTACTGATTTCAATGCGCTTGCTGCGCAGCCGGATGTGCGCGTGCGCTATGTTCGCCAGCCTGAAGAGCTGGTGGGAGCCGATCTGGTGATTTTGCCGGGCAGCAAAAATACCCTTGGCGATCTGGTATGGCTGCGTGAAAGTGGGATGGCGCATGGCGTCGTGCAATTACATCGTAATAACGTACCGGTGGTGGGGTCTTGTGGCGGCTATCAAATGCTCGGCGACACCATCATTGATGAAGTAGAGTCGGGCCTCGGTACGCTGCCGGGTCTGGGCTTACTCAATACAGTCACCCATTTTGCCCAGCACAAAACCACGACCCTGGTTGAGGGACAAATGTCTTCATCGCTGCCTGACTGGCTGGCGGGCACGGCGGGGTTATCCGTTCGCGGTTATGAAATTCATATGGGCGAAACAGCATTAACCGATGAATGCCGGTCGGTGATGACGTTGCACAAAGACGGTGGCAGCGTTGCTGACGGCGCGGTCACTCCGGATGGTCTGGCGTTCGGCACCTATCTTCACGGTCTTTTCGACAGCGATGATTTCACCCGTGCGTTGGTCAATGGCCTGCGAGAACGTAAAGGGTTAGCTCCGCTGGATTCCACCTTCCATTACGCGCAATATAAATCGCAGCAGTTTGATCTGCTGGCGGATGCGATGCGGCAACACATCGATATTGAAAAAATTTATACCATCATGCAGCAACACCGGGAGCCAGTATGATGATTCTGGTTACTGGTGGCGCGCGAAGCGGTAAGAGTCGGCATGCGGAAGCGCTGCTCGCTGATTCCCCAAACGTTTTGTATATTGCGACTTCGCAGATTTTTGATGAGGAGATGGCTGCGCGAATTCAGCATCATCGCGATGGACGTCCTGCGCACTGGCGGACAGCCGAACGTTGGCAACATCTTGATGAACTGATCACGACAGCGAACGATCCTCAGGAAGCTATTCTGCTGGAATGCATCACCACGATGGTGACCAACTTGCTGTTTGCGCTGGGCGGTGAAAGCAATCCGGACAGCTGGGATTACACGGCGATGGAGCAGTCTATCGAAGGTGAAATCCGTTCGCTGATCGCAGCCTGTCAGCGCTGCCCGGCAAAGATCGTGTTGGTCACTAACGAAGTGGGAATGGGGATTGTGCCGGAGAACCGTCTGGCGCGGCATTTTCGTGATATTGCAGGACGCGTGAACCAGCGACTGGCGGCGGCAGCTGATGAGGTCTGGCTGGTGGTATCAGGAATTGGAGTCAAAATTAAATGAGTAAGTTGTTCTGGGCAATGCTCTCTTTTATCAGTCGCTTGCCCGTTCCTGCTCGCTGGTCGCAAGGACTGGATTTCGAGCACTATTCCCGCGGTATTGTAATGTTTCCCCTGATTGGCGTTGTGTTGGGAGGGCTGACCGGGCTGGTCTTTATGGCGCTCCAGCCCTGGTGCGGTATTCCGTTGGCGGCCCTTTTTGCGGTGCTGACACTGGCATTGCTGACCGGGGGATTTCATCTGGATGGTCTGGCGGATACCTGTGACGGCATTTTTTCGGCGCGCCGACGCGAGCGGATGCTGGAAATCATGCGCGACAGTCGTCTGGGCACCCACGGTGGACTGGCGTTAATTTTCGTTTTACTGGCGAAGGTACTGGTGGTGAGTGAACTGGCTTTGCGTGGCACGCCGATGCTGGCCGCGCTGGCAGCGGCATGTGTCGCCGGGAGAGGAACGGCGGTGTTGCTGATGTATCGGCATCGCTATGCCCGCGAAGAAGGGCTGGGCAACGTTTTTATTGGCAAAGTCACCGGGCGTCAAACCTGCGTTACGTTGGGATTAGCGGCGATCCTTGCCGCCGTGCTACTTCCCGGCATGCGCGGCGTGGCAGCGCTGGTTGTCACAATAGTGGCGATTTTTATTCTTGGGCAGTTATTAAAACGCACGTTGGGTGGGCAAACCGGCGATACGCTGGGCGCTGCCATTGAACTTGGCGAGTTGATTTTCTTGCTGGCTCTGCTCTGAGTCAGCCCACATACTGGAACCCTTATGCAGACTTTAACCTCTTTACTCCGCACGATCCCATCACCCGACAGTGCCGCGATGCTGCGTGCACAGCAGCATATTGACGGCTTGCTTAAGCCGCCGGGAAGTTTAGGGCGACTCGAATCTCTCGCCGTACAATTGGCCGGGATGCCTGGCCTGAAGGGTGTGCCGCATGTGAATGGCAAAGCGATGCTGGTGATGTGCGCCGATCACGGCGTGTGGGATGAAGGGGTTGCCGTTTCGCCTAAAGTTGTTACGGCTATACAGGCTGCCAATATGACGCGTGGAACGACCGGTGTCTGCGTCCTGGCCGCTCAGGCTGGGGCGAAGGTTCATGTGATAGATGTTGGGATTGATGCTGAACCTATTCCCGGTGTGGTGAATATGCGTGTGGCACGCGGCTGCGGCAATATAGCCGAAGGTCCGGCAATGAGCCGTTCGCAGGCCGAGGAGCTGTTGCTGGAAGTCATCCGCTATACCCATGAACTGGCAAAAGACGGTGTAACGCTGTTTGGCGTCGGGGAGCTTGGTATGGCAAATACCACCCCTGCGGCGGCCATTGTCAGCGTGCTGACCGGCAGTGATGCTGAGGAAGTCGTGGGTATTGGCGCTAACCTTCCTCTTTCTCGGGTGGGGAATAAGGTAGACGTTGTGCGCCGGGCAATTGCCGTCAATCAACCGGATCGCCATGACGGTGTCGATGTGCTGGCTAAGGTTGGCGGGGTTGATCTTGTCGGGATGGCGGGGCGGGTGATGCTTGGGGCGGCCTCCTGTGGTCTGCCTGTGGTGCTGGACGGTTTTCTTTCGTATTCTGCTGCGTTGGCGGCCAGCCAGATTGCACCGCAGATTAAACCTTACTTAATCCCGTCACACTTCTCCGCTGAGAAGGGCGCCCGCACCGCGCTGGCGCATCTTGAATTGGATCCTTATCTGAATATGGGGATGCGTTTGGGCGAAGGTAGCGGGGCCGCGCTGGCAATGCCGATTATTGAAGCTGCCTGTGCGATGTACAAAAATATGGGGCAGTTAGCCGCCAGTAACATCGTGCTTCCAGATGGTAAGGAAGCGTAGTTACCGTTCAACCTGAACCTCGCCTGATGGCGAGGTTTTTTTATGCGCAAATATGTCGTAACCCACTAAAACAGATAATAAAAGCTATACTTAAAGGATATCTGTTGCGACGAAGGAAAGGAAAAAGATGCGTCGTGTAAAACTGCTTTGTTCACTCATTATGCTGCTTGCGAGTCAGGGAGCACAGGCGGTGAGTTATCCGCTGCCGCCAGAGGGGAGTCGCCTGGTGGGTAGCACTTTGACTATTACGGTTCCACCAGGAAACATCAAGCCGCTGGAGGCATTTGCCGCTCAGTACGGGCAGGGGTTGAGCAATATGCTTGAAGCCAATCCGGGCGTCGATGTTTTTCTGCCTAAATCGGGTTCAACGCTGGTTGTGCCACAGCAACTGATACTTCCGGATACCTTTACTATTATCCTGCTGGCAGCAATACGGTTGAGGTTTTACCCATTGGCATTGGTCAGGCGGGTAGAGAAACGCCGCGTAACTGGGTGACGGCGGTCGAACGTAAGCAGGAAGCACCAAGCTGGACGCCGACGCCAAATACCCGACGTGAATACGCCGCTCGCGGGGAAAGCTTGCCGGCATTTGTGCCTGCCGGACCAGAAAATCCGATGGGCCTGTATGCAATTTATATTGGCAGGCTTTATGCCATTCGCGGGACAAATGCCAATTTCGGTATTGGTCTGCGGGTAAGTCAGGGGTGCATCCGTTTGCGGAATGATGACATCAAGTACCTGTTTGATACGGTGCCTGTAGGGACGCGTGTACAACTGATAGACCGACCGGTGAAATACAGCGAAGAGCCGGACGGTAGTCGCTGGGTGGAAGTACATGAGCCGCTGTCACGAAACCGTTCGGAATACGAGTCTGACAGAAAGGTGCCTTTGCCAGTCACTCCCGCTCTGCGCACCTTTATCAGCGGGAATGACGTGGATGTGAGCCGCGGGAGCCAGGCGTTGGAAAGACGTTCCGGTATGCCGGTGAACATCAGCCTGGTACAGAAGCATTATTAATTTTCAGGGCGACCCTGTTTACCTTCAGGTCGGATGGGTCGCTTTTTTAATTTGATACTGCCCCATTTTTACCACGCCAATATGGTCAGCCATTAGCTGGGCTTCGTGTTCACTGTGGGTAACCAACAGCGCCGTTTGCCCGGCGGCGCGCAAAATATCCCGTACCTCGTTGCCAAGACGCTCACGCGTGCGCTTATCCAGGCTGGAGAAGGGTTCATCGAGCAACAGGATTTCCGGATGTGGCGCCAACGCGCGAGCAAGGGCGATACGCTGTTGTTGCCCGCCGGAAAGCTCATGCGGATAGCGGTTGGCATGGCTGTGTAACTCCACCATTTTCAATAACTCAGTCACTCTGGCCTGTTGTTCCTCACGCGGCATGCGACGCAATCCAAAGGCCACATTTTGCTGCGCGGTCAGATGGGGGAATAACGCATATTCCTGGAAGACCATGCCGACATGACGTTTTTCCGGTGGCAGATGAACGCCGGGACCGGCAACACGTCGCTGTGACACATAGATCTCTCCGTTTTGCAGGCGTTCAAATCCGGCAACTGCGCGTAGCACCGTGGTTTTTCCGCAGCCTGAAGCGCCCAGCAGACAGGCAATTTCACCTTTACGTACTGACATTGAAAATCCGCTCAGTACCGATTGCTGGCTGTTGCCATAAGCAACGTGTACATCCTGGAGTCGTAATGCAATTTCTGACATTGTTGCTCTCTTAACCATGGCGAGTCATTTGGTGACGCACCAACAAAATAACCGGTAGCGTGCCAGCTAAAACAATCATTAGCGCGGCGATAGCACCTTCTTCATAGGTTCCACGTGCGGCTTCCGCATACAGCAACGTTGCCAGCGTTTCAAAATTGACCGGGCGCAAAAGCAACGTTGTTGGCAGCTCTTTCATGGCATCAGCAAAAACCAGCAGGGCACTGCTGACTAACGCCGGGCGCAGCAGGGGAAAATGGACTCGTGCAAACGTCCCCGCACCATTCTCACCCAACAGACGAGACGCCTGTTCCAGTGAAGGTGGAATGCGGCCCAGACCAGAATCCAGCGCGCCAATGGCAATCGCCTGGAATCGCATGGCACAACAAATTACCAGCAGGATCCCGGCGGACATCAGCGGCAGGCCGCGAACATCCAGTAAATCTGCCAGCCAGCGGTCGACAGCCATGGCGGGGGTTAAAAAGCCAATCGCCAGAATTGTGCCGGGAACCGCATAGCCTAAAGAGGCCAGACGCATCACGCCGCGACGAAATCCCGGCATGGCGTTGTCTGCGGCGCTATGACGCGCGCTCCAGGCCACCAGCATACTGACGCAAACCACCACTAGCGTAGTTCCCGCTGCCAGCGATAGCGTATTTTGCAATGCTGACAGTAACGAAGAGGAAAGGGGGTTCTCATCACCTATACGTTTGGCGCTTTCCCACATTAAAAACAGTACCGGAGCCAGAAAACCCAGCACAACCGGCAGTGAAATAACGCCACCGACCAGCCAACCACGCCAGCCCTGCACGCGCGTTGGTTGAATTTCCCGCAGGCTGCGGCTGCTGAATCCTTGTTTTCTGCGACCATAAAATTCCAGCGTCAGAATAAGGAATATAAACATCAGCATCATGCAGGCAATTTGTGCCGCGGCAGATAAATCAGAACGCGAGATCCATGTGGTGTACACGGTAACGGTTAACGTCTGTACACCGAGAAACTCCGATGCGCCAATAGCGTTTCCAGCAGTGCCAGACTGATCCCAACGGCCAACGCCGGACGAGCCATGGGCAAAGCAACACGAAAGAAGGTTCCGGTTGCGCTGCATCCCAGCGTGCGTGCGGCTTCCAGTAAATGAGCCGGTTGGCTAATAAACATGGCGCGGGTTGTCAGATACACGTATGGGTATAGCACTAATCCGAGCAGGATGATTGCGCCGGAAAGTGAGCGTAAATCAGGCAGTCGGAACTGTCTTGGGCTGTCAAAACCCAATAAAAAACGGATAAACGTTTGCAGAGGGCCAATCGGATGCAGCAGATCGAGCCATGCAAAGGCCACAATGTAGGTCGGCATCGCCAGCGGCAACAGTAACGCCCAGCTAAGTATTTTACGTCCAGGAAAATCCCATGCCGTTACCGCCCATGCGCTGCCTACGCCAATCACGCCGACCATCACCGCGACACCGGCTAATAACAGCACGGTATTTTTTAGTGCGGCAGGCAGTACATACGTCAGGAGATTATCCCAGTGAGATAAATCGGCCTGGGTAGCCTGCCAAATCAGCGCAATGATCGGTGTCAGAACGCCAAGCGCTACGCACAGCGCGCCAAGATGTAGCGGCGTTAATAATGACTGCGGCCCGGAAACCAGGCCGCGTAACGTCGGAAACTGCAGAGGTTTATTGATCGAATCCAACTTTATCTACCAGCAGACTAGCTTGTTTACGATATTTAACGATTTCGGTTAACGGCGTTTTATCGACGTCGATTTCACCAATAGTTGCACTGATAACCGGATCAAGCGTCACGCCTTTCAGTACCGGGTATTCGAAGTTCGCTTTCGCATACTGCTGCTGGGCAGGTGCGGAAACCAGATATTCCATCAGCTTAACGGCATCGGCTTTATTTGGTGCATAGCGGGCTACAGCTGCGCCACTGATATTGACGTGTGTACCGCCATTTTCAAAGGTGGGTTTAACGACTTTAATCGCATCGCCCCACTGACGTGCATCACTGCCTTCTTTGGCGTTTTTCATATGGCCGACGTAATAGGAGTTGGCGAGACCAATATCGCAAATGCCACCGAGAATATCGCGAGCTACATCGCGGTCGCCACCGGTAGCTTTACGCGCCAGGTTAGCTTTCACACCGCGCAGCCATTCTTCGGTCTTTGCTTCACCGTGATGAGCAATCATTGCGGCGATCAGCGCTGTGTTATACGGGTGCTGTCCGGAACGAATACAAACTTTACCTTTGTACTCAGGGCTGGCGAGTTGTTCGTAATGCCAGTTATCGATTGGCAGTGACTTCTCGGCATACAGCACGCGGGCACGCATCGACAGCGCAAACCACTGATTATCTGCGCCGCGCAGATTAGCCGGAATAGCGGTTTTCAGTGCTTCTGACTCTACTGGCTGAGTTACACCTGCTTCCACTAAATC
>OAUF01000716.1_pt1 | contig 18196 bp, 19 predicted proteins | sample 1495111 | NCBI WGS metagenome assembly OAUF01 (sample SAMEA2580002, study PRJEB22360) | human gut metagenome | reverse complement strand
GACGCGACCCTGCGCCGCATGAACCGCCACTACGACACCGCGGAATACCGCGAGATCGTTCGGAATCTGCGTGCGGCATTCCCGAACGCGGCCATCACGACCGACATCATGGTCGGCTTTGCCGGGGAAACCGAGCAGGAATTCTCCGAATCCCTCGCGTTTGCCAAAGAAATCGGCTTTGCGAAGGTGCATGTATTCGCCTACTCCCGCCGCCCCGGTACCGCGGCCTATTCCGCGCCGGATCAGCTGACAAAGGAAATAAAGGACCGCCGCAGCAAGGCGATGATCGAAGTGACCCTCGGCACCATGCGGGAATTCTATCAGAGGCAGGTTGGTCAAACCGCCGGCGTCCTGTTTGAGCGGGAATGCGCCCCCGGCGTTTACGAGGGCTACACCGAAAACTACACCCCGGTCACGGTTTCCTCCGAACAGCCGCTGCACGCGCAGATTCTGCCGGTACGCATCACATCTGCCGGCAGGGACGGCTGCACCGGAGCGCTTCTTTCTCATTGATAAGCCGGACGGATGGTGAAAAGAATACGGCCCGCGCGGCCCGACCCGGTCAATTGAGCAGCTTGATGACATTCTGCACCTCTTCGCGGCTGTGCTCGGCGTCGAGCTGATCGTAGGCGTAGAACATAAATCCTCCGCCGCCGATCTGCCGCCCCAACTCCACCTGCTTTTGCAGAATATCATTGGATTTTTTCCAGGTGCCCTCATCCGCATCGGAGCCGGCCTTGTAGACCGCGAGCCCGAAATACAGCTGCACGCTTTTGGCCGTGACCATCTGCCGCCACTGCTTGGCGCCGTCGTCAAACGGGAGGATGGGGTGTTCAAAATTCACATACAGCTGCGGGCATATGTAATCGACGTACCCGGCTGTGGAAGCCCACGAAACCACATCCGCACCCATGCGCAAGTCGTTCTGCACATTCCCCTGCGGAGAAATTCCGAACACCACGCCCGGCTTGATGCTCTTGATCTCGCGGTACACCATCGACACCATTTTGTTGATATTGGCGCGCCGCCACTCGAACAAATCCATGGCGCTGCCGTTCTTCTTCGCCTCGGCCAGGTAGGCCCCGTAGGAGCCGGTATCGAAGATGCTGCTTTCCGTGGGGTAAAAATAATCGTCGAACTGCACGCCGTCCACATCGTATTTTTTCACGATTTCGGCCACACCGTCGGTGATGAGCTTGAGCACCTCAGGGTATGCGGGATTATAATAAATGCCGTTGTCGAGCGTCACCGTCCGCCCCGAAAGCTTTTGGAGCTGCCATTTGTTATAGGGATTGCTCTGCGCGAGCGCCGTGGGCGTATTGTTTGTCCGAATGCGAAGCGGATTGATCCACGCGTGGATTTTCAGACCCGCCTTGTGCGTGGCCTGTACCATATACGCGAGCGGGTCGTACCCGGGGTTGACCCCCTGCACCCCCGTTAAAATGTGCGACCACGGAAAATAATCCGACGGATACAGTGCGTCCCCGAACGGGCGCACGTGAACAATCAGGGCGTTCATCCCCTTGCTTTTGGCATTCGCCACAATCGCGTCGAATTTTTTCTGAAAGGCCGCCTTGCTTTGATCTGCCTGCGCATTCATCGCCAGACTCATATAGGGGACCCATACGGCCCGCATTTCGTCCTTCGGAACGGTGTTCACCGGATTGCCGCCGGAGCCGGGCGACGACTCCGAGGCAAAGGGCGCTGCGGAGGACGCCGCTGGCTCCCGGCCGGATGACTCCGAACCCGATTGTTCCCGCCCGGGAGGCCCTCCCTGCACCGCCATGGTCAGAAGAACCGAGGCGATCAGCAAAGCCACCGCCGCCACGCTGGCCCCGCAGCCCTGCCAAAGACGCTCGTGTTTCATTTTTACAATCCTCCCTTTTTGAAAAATCAATTCGCTTTCAGAATCACTGTACGCGAAATCAACAGCTTTTGTAAAGGACTGCCAAACCTGTCCCTGCCGTTCTCTATATTTATAATGCGGCACTCGCCAAAAAAGACCTGTCCGCTCTTATTTGAGGAAAAATTCGGACAAGAAAGAGAGTACAAATATGTTTGAGCTTATTTTCTCACACCCGACGGGAATCGTTTTGTACCTGGGCGTGATCAATCTGATCGCCGCCGCGGTGACGATATACGATAAAAAGCAGGCCCGCACGCACGGGCGGCGCATTCCGGAAAAGGATCTGTTCACCCTGGCGATCCTCGGCGGTTCGCCCGCCATGCTGGTCACGATGCACATCATCCGCCACAAAACCCAGCACAAGCGCTTTATGCTGGGCCTGCCGCTCATCCTTCTGGCGCAGCTGAGCATCGCATCGCTGGTGTATCAGTTCACCCGTTAAAGGTATTTACCGCGAGCGAAAAATGCGTTATAATAGCCTCACGCCGCAGGCAAAAGCAAAGCTTTTGGGCGGCGGAGCGACTGTACTGATGGTACCATATTCCCCGGCCGCCGCTCAACGGAAAGTTCTGGGCAGCAATCCTGCCGGCCCGGGGCGGTCAGTAAAATAGAACTCTCTTTCATATTCATTTTCATTACACAGACCATGCTGCGCAGAAAACGGCAAACAGGAAAGGAAGCCTCGGAATGCTCAACGAATTTTCAAGAACACAGCTCCTGTTGGGAGAAGACGGCATGCAGCGCCTGCACCGGGCAAAGGTGGCGATTTTTGGAATCGGCGGAGTGGGCGGCTTTACCGCGGAGGCTCTCGCGCGCTCCGGAATCGGCAGCTTTGCGCTGTTTGACGACGACCGCATCTGCCTGACCAATATCAACCGCCAGATCATCGCCACCCGAAAAACGGTCGGCAAAAAGAAGGTTGAGGTGATGAGAGAACGCATTCTCGACATCAACCCCAAGGCACAGATTGAAATCAACGAGGTGTTTTACGGCGCGGAAAACGCAGACCAGTTTGACCTGAGCGAATATGACTACTTGGTCGATGCCATCGACACCATTTCTTCCAAGCTGGTGCTGATTGAGCGCGCCAAAGCGGCGAATGTGCCGATCATCAGCTGCATGGGGGCCGGAAACAAGCTTGACCCCACCCGCTTTGAGGTCACAGATATCTATAAGACCTCCGTGTGCCCGCTGGCCCGCGTCATGCGCAGCGAGCTGAGAAAGCGCGGCATCGATTCCCTGAAGGTGGTCTATTCCCAGGAGCCTCCCCTCACCCCCATCGACGACGAAAACAGCTGCAAGCACCACTGCATCTGCCCACCGGACACCAAGCGCAAATGCACCATCCGCCGGCAGGTGCCGGGCAGCATTTCATTCGTCCCCTCCGTGGCCGGGCTGATTCTGGCGGGAGAGGTCGTAAAGGATCTGACAAACGCGTAAGGAATACCACCGGCTGACACGGTGGTATTCCTTATATGGATATCGCAGTGATAAAGCCTTCGACATACATCATTAAACAGAACAAAATTGAAAAATATGAAAATAAAAGGACTTAGCCGGATGAAAAATTAACAGACCTTATTAGCTGGAATACTAATCGCCATATCCATTGTGATTGCCGGCATATTGATTGCAAATGCGATTCAAACTGGTCTGGATTCGCTCTACATGGGCGTGACTTCGTTGCAGTAGCTGATTAAAGCTACGTTTTCATCATAAAAGCGTCAGGATTGATATCCCGCCGCTTCAGGCAGAAGAAAAAGCTGCGCAGCCGCAAATTGAAGAGCAATTCTGCTCCCTGTGCTGCTCTTTACCTGCAATTTCGGTCACATACACAGAGTGTGCTCCCTCATTTGCGGTGCTTGCCGCCTTTGCCGTGCACGATTTTCGGCGGCTGTTTGCCGAAAAACTGAAAAAGACCCGTTCCGCCTTAGGCGGAACGGGTCTTTTTCATCTTTTATGGCTGGGCGTCTGTGCCGTAAATAAACTCGCGCAGCGCCTTGCTGTTTTCTTCCAAATCGGGGTCGAGCACATCGCCGACACCGGGAATTGCATTCCCGTTTTTTTCGCTTCGATCGATATACATCCCGCTCTCCGGCATGTGCATCGTCTCCATCGGGTAGCTCATAATGCTCATCGCACTGGCGGCCAGACTGAGCATCTCACCGTCGGAAAGGTTCGTCGTCACATAACCCATATAATCGTGCAACAAAGAAGAAAGCTCGATGGGGTTCTTTGATTTGAGCTTGTCCACCATACAGCCGATCACCTTTCGCTGGCGGTTGGTTCGCCCAAAATCGCTGTCGATGATCCGGATGCGCGAATAATACAATGCCAGCGTACCGCGCATATGATTGGTACCCGCGCTCATCTGCGCATGCTTTACCCGATTCATCTCGTCGGCTTCTGCCTGACTGATATTGACCTCGATCCCGCCCATCTTGTCAATGATCTCGGCGAAGCTGTCGACATCAATGGAAACGAATTTATCGATATTGATACGGAAGTTATTCTCAATCGTCTGCATCGTCAGCGCGGCGCCGCCGTTGCTGTAAGACGCGTTGAGTTTATTTTTGCCGACACCGGGAATCTCTACATACAAATCGCGCAGAAAGGAGGTCAGCTTCACTTTTTTACTCTTGTTGTCGATCGAGACCAGCATCATGGTGTCGGAGCGCCGCAGGCCGTCCTTCACGCGGTCGGTACCGATCAGCAGAATATTCGTCACCTGCTTGTCCGAGAGCACATCCCACTGCGGCGCGTCGGAAGGCTGCTGCACATAGCTGTTGGCGTCTGTGTTGTCGCGGTTGATCTGCGACAGCAGGGAGGATGCGTAGGCGTAAACGGCCGCACACAGCAGAAGAACCACCGCTAAAACAATCACCCCGACTTTTCTGCCCCTCTTTTTCTTCGGCGGGCGGCGCCTTTGGGATGATTTTCTTGACGAAGCGGCAGAGCTGTATCCATCGCGGTCGCTGCTGCTGTAAATGTCGCGGTCTACATAATTATAGCGGTCTATCTCTCCGCTCGCGCCGCGGCTGCTGCGATTATCCTCTTTTCTTGCCATATCCTTCTCCTGTTCTTCACCTTCCATGTTAACAGAAACCATTCTATTGCAAATAGTATCGCTTGTCAAGCATGAGGGCCCTTTGATCGATTTTGCGATTTCTTATTATTTGTTTACAGCTCGGTAACATATAACCCGATTTTTTTAGGTATAATACAAAAGGTTATGAATGGAGGGAGAACGTATGCCGCAGCAAAAAAAGACAAACGCAAGCAGTCAGGCCCTTTGGGTGCGAATCGTTGCGCTAATCTGTGCCGTACTGATCGCCGGCTCTGTTCTTTCCATCGTATTTTACCTGTAAACCCAGTTAAGAATACCTTGGGCGCCCATCGTAAGCCTGCCGGAGCTTTCCTGCAGGTTTATTTTTCTGTGTTTATTTTCAATATTCAGGAGGTCAATTCATGTTTGAGTACGACGTAATTATCGTGGGGGCCGGCCCTGCGGGCATTTTTGCGGCGCTGGAGCTGGAAAAAACCGCTCCGCAGGCAAAAGTTCTGATGATCGACAGCGGCAGCACCATTGCGCGCCGGGCCTGTCCCGCAAGAACGAGAGGCATCTGCGCGCACTGCAACCCCTGCCATATTATGAACGGATGGGCCGGCGCCGGCGCCTTTTCCGACGGCAAGCTCTCGCTTTCTTACGAGGTGGGCGGCAATGTAACCGATTATCTGCCGCGTGAAGAGGTCACTGATCTGATCCATTACGCAGACGGAATCTACCTGGGCTTCGGCGCGCCGGAAACCGTATACGGCCAGGGCGACAAATTCGCGGACAAAATCGCCTACGACGCGAAGAAGCACAATGTTCAGCTGGTTCCCTGTCCCGTTCGCCATATGGGAACCGAATATTCCTACGAGGTACTCAGCCGCATGTACGATTACCTAAATGCGAAGGAAAATTTTACGTTCCTGGAATACACGACCGCCGAAACAATTCAGAATGAGAACGGCAAGGCCACCGGCGTGTGGGCGGTCAACAAGCAGGGCGAGCGCAAATGCCTGACGGCGCCGTACATCGTTCTGGCCCCCGGCCGTGGCGGCGCAGACTGGCTGACCCGCGTTGCGGCGGAAAACGGAATCTCCACCACAAACAACGCGGTAGACATCGGCGTGCGTGTTGAGGTGCCGAACGCGGTGATGGATCCGCTGACCACACACCTGTACGAAGCAAAGCTTGTGTATTACTCCGATACCTTTGAGAGCAAGGTGCGCACGTTCTGCATGAACCCGGGCGGAATCGTCAGCGAGGAGCATTACGAGGGCGGCGTGGGCGGAAACGGAATCGCGGTGGTCAACGGCCACAGCTATGCAGACGAGGGCCGCCGGACGGACAACACCAACTTTGCGCTGCTGGTTTCCACCAACTTTACCGAGCCGTTCCACCAGCCCATTGAATACGGCCGTTATATCGCCCAGCTGGGCAACATGCTGACCGGCGGCGGCATTATGGTACAGCGCCTGGGCGATCTTTTGATGGGCCGCCGCACCGATGTTTCCCGCCTGAAGCGTTCGACGACAGTGCCTACCCTGAAAAACGCGGTACCGGGCGATTTGTCGTTCGTTCTTCCTCACCGCCACCTGACCAGCGTGGTGGAGGGCCTGCGCGCGTTTGACAAAATCGCGCCCGGACTGTATTCCAAAAACACACTGCTGTATGGCGTTGAGGTAAAATTCTACTCCTCGAAGGTCAAGGTCAAAAACACCTTTGAAACGTCTGTGGAAAATCTGTACGCCATCGGCGATGGCGCGGGTATTACCCGCGGCCTGATGCAGGCCTCCGTGACCGGCGTAGTGGTCGCGCGCAACATTGCGAAGAGCATGCAGAAGCAGAAGTAATCTTTACACCATCAATCCCCTTTTGGCGGTTTACTCCGCCTGAGGGGATTTTTTCTTTTTTCATTTTGATTGGAAAGAGTTGGTTTTTGAGGGGTACCACCGCGTGTGGTTCCGCTTACGCAGGCTTGCCCCTCGTGCCGGGGCAGACTTTTTCTTTTTCTTGGTATGAAAGAACTGATTTTCAGCAGGTGCCCCCGCGAAGGAAATATGGTATAATAAAAATAAAAAAACTGCCGAAGGCTGGCACAGAAATTACGTGGAGGAATGTATTATGACGCTGCAGCAGCTGAAATACATTATTGAAATTGTCAACAGCGGTTCCATCAATGAAGCGGCTAAAAAGCTGTATATTACCCAGCCGAGCCTTTCCAGCGCGGTCAAAGAGCTGGAATCTGAAATGGGGATTGAGCTTTTTCTGCGCACGCCCAAGGGGATCACGCTTACCTCCGACGGCGCGGAGTTCCTCGGCTATGCGCGTCAGGTCGTCGAACAGGCCAGCCTGCTGGAGCAGCGGTACCTCAACAAAAAGCCCTCGCGTCAGCTATGCTCGATTTCTACCCAGCACTACGCCTTTGCGGTCAACGCGTTCGTCAATATGATCCAAAAAAGCGGAGCCGACGAATATGAATTCACGCTGCGCGAAACCAGAACCTACGAGATCATTGAGGATGTCAAAACGCTGCGCAGCGAGCTCGGAATTCTGTACCGCAACCCGTTTAACCAAAAGGTGATCGACAAGCTGCTCAAAGAGAATCATTTGGAATTTCACCCGTTGTTCACAGCGGAGCCGCATATCTTTACCAGCTCGAGCAACCCTTTGGCAAAACGCCAATCCGTTACGCTGGAGGATTTGGAGGAATACCCCTACCTGTCTTATGAACAGGGCGATTACAACTCCTTCTATTTTTCGGAGGAAATTTTAAGCACGGTTTTTCATAAAAAGAGCATCCACGTCAGCGACCGCGCAACGATCTTTAACCTGATGATCGGTCTGGACGGCTACACCATTTCCACCGGAATCGTCAGCGCCGACCTGAACGGCGACAACATCACCTCGGTTCCGCTGATTGTTGACGATAAGATTCAGGTGGGCTGGATCTCTAACCGTCAGATTCAGCTGAGCAAACAGGCTCTTTCGTATGTGGAAGAGCTGCGCGATGTGATTAGTGGGTATGGACTTACGCTGGAAGAATGAGTTTGAAAGCGGCACACAAAACCGGGCAGCCATCCCACTTCCCGCGCGGCATCCGTTGTCTGCCGGCCTACCGCTGAAAAAAGCTTCTTTTGCATCTTCTGCCCTACGGCTGCTAACGCAGTTATTAGCCGGCACAGCCGGGAGTGTTCGTTTGACAAACAAAGAGGCTGTTGCAAAACAAATTTGTGATAGCAAATGGAACGAAGAAATAGCCTCAAAAATAAGGAAATGCGCCTTGGAATGACTTTTACCGGTCAGACCAAGACGCATTTTTGTGTATATTTTTAGATAAGGCTGTTTTGCAACCGTCTCTGTTTGACATGCAAAACAGCATGACTGTATTTGCTCACAGGCAGGTTCAGAGCAGGGCGAGAATATCGGCCTCCAGATTTTCCGGTTTGTCCGACGGCGCATAGCGGGCAATCACATTGCCGTTTCTGTCCACCAGAAACTTTGTAAAATTCCATTTGATATTGGAGCTTAGAACGCCCTTTTGCTGAGACTTCAAATACGAATACAGCGGGGATTCATTCGGGCCGTTGACCTCAATTTTTGCAAACTGAGGAAAGGTGACATGATAGGTCAGCTGACAGAAGCTTTGAATCTCCTCTTCGCTGCCCGGCGCCTGATGACCGAACTGATTGCATGGGAAATCGAGAATCTCAAACCCGCGGTCTCGGTACTTTTGATATAAAAGCTCCAGCCCCTCATACTGCGGAGTAAATCCGCACCCGGTTGCGGTGTTCACAATCAGCAGCACCTTGCCTTGATATTGAGAAAGCGGCACCGGCTGTTTTTTCATGTTCAGCACACTAAAATCATAGATACTCATTTGGATGATCCCCCTGTATTATCAATATTAATTGTTTACTATTTAATAGTACACAATTAATATGAAGTCGTCAAGTGTTTTTCTTGACCTTCTCAAATAAATTTGATACTATTTAATTGTGCAATAGATAAGAGAGGGGTACCCAATGAACAATACCGATGAGATTTTAAGGCTGGATAACCAGCTTTGCTTTGCCCTTTATGTCAGCTCGAAAGAGATCATTCGCAGGTACAAACCGCTTTTGGAGCCGCTCCATTTGACCTACACCGGTTATATTACCATGATGGCACTGTGGGAGAAGGACGACATTTCCGTAAAGGAGCTGGGGAACCGCCTGACACTGGATTCAGGCACTCTGACACCGCTGCTCAAAAAGCTGGAGTCACTCTCATATATTGAACGGATCCGCAGCGGCGACGATGAGCGGAGCGTGCACATTCGCCTTACGGAAGCCGGACGCAGCTTAAAAGCGAAGGCCGCGTCGATTCCGGAGCAGATGATCTGCTCCGCCGGCCTTACGCCTGAAACACTCGGCCCGCTGTTAAAAAGTCTGCGGGCTTTTATCGGCGACCTTACGGCTGAATCCTAAGCAAATATTCAAGCAAACTGAAAGAGCGGTTGAGGAGAGGATTTTTTCTAATCGCTCTTGAAAATCTGTTTGCCGCATGCTATAATATTGTTTGTTACATGATCGCTTTTTGGGAATGAAGTTCTCCCACGGCATTGCCGAAACTGCTTATTGAGCTGATGACTTCTGCGCTGGCAGAAGCATCGGCTTTTTTGTTTGCTTTTTATTTCAGAGGGTTCTGATGAATATTTGGCATGACATTTCTTCAATGATGTGACACTGCCATTTCAGTGATCAAAAACGGCATCACCCGGTATCACAAAGTCTTTTACAAAGGAACAAATCCATGAGAAAATATATTTTCCTTGCCTGCGGGTCAATCGTCGGCGCGATTGCAAGATACCTGATGGAAAGGGTCAAAATTCCCGGCTACCACGAAGCTCTTCCGCTCAACACACTGTTTATCAACATCACAGGCGCTTTTTTAATCGCCTTTCTCCTGACCATCGGCCTTGAAATCCGGGAGTTTGATCCCGACGTTCGTCTCGGCCTGACGACTGGCCTGATGGGAGCGTACACCACCTTTTCCACCCTGTGCAAGGAGGCCTCAGCACTGCTGCTTCAGGGAGAATACATCTCTGCGGCCTCTTACCTGACCGCAAGCGCCGCGCTCGGGCTGGGAGCCGTTGCTTTGGGAGTCACAGCCGCCCGGGCGCTGGGAACAAGACTGCCAAAACAAGGCGGAGCGGAATCTGCTTGCCATTCCAATGAAAACGAGGTGGATTAGTTGGAGATTGCTCTGGTCGCGGTCGGCGGGCTTTTCGGCGGGCTCTGCAGATTTGAATTGGGACGGTTTATTCTACAGAAGGCCGGCACCCGATTCCCGCTTGGAACCTTTATCATCAACATAACAGGCGCATTCCTGCTCGGCGTGTTGACGGGCTCCGAGCTCCCTGCGCAGGCCTATGTTCTGCTGGGAGACGGTTTTCTGGGCGCGTATACCACCTTCTCTACCTTCATGTATGAAGGCTTTCAGCTGTTTGATCAAAAGGAACGAAACGCCTTTCTTTACATTTTCAGCTCTCTGTTCATCGGCGTTATCGGGTATGTATGCGGCTACGCGCTGGCAAAGGTATTTTAATTTTTGTACACACCTTTCCTGAAAGTAAACCAGCAATGAGCATAGCAAAACGGGGCTGCTGCAAAACGAATTTGCGATCGCAAATAGCATAAGGCAACAGCTTTAATCATAAGAAAACGCACCTTAAAACAGGCTTTGAAAGCCCATGTAAGGTGCATTTATGTGCATTGTTTTATTGAGAGACTGTTTTGCGTTTGGGGCAAAGCACAAATAAAACTATTTTCTTTGCAGAATGAGTTTATTCAGAAAACAGCGGAGTCGAGAGATACCGCTCGCCGGTATCCGGCAGAATGGCAACGATCACCTTGCCCGCGTTCTCGGGGCGCTTTGCCAGTTCTGTCGCCGCCCAAATGGCAGCGCCGGAAGAAATCCCCACCAAAAGACCCTCTTCCTTAGACAGCTCCTTGCCGGCAGCAAAGGCGTCCTCGTTCTTCACGCGGATGATTTCATCATAAATGGTGGTGTTGAGCACCTTGGGCACAAAACCCGCTCCGATTCCCTGAATCTTGTGGGGGCCGGACTTGCCCTCCGACAATACCGGAGAAGAATCGGGCTCTACGGCAACCACTTTCACATTCGGATTCTTTGATTTGAGGAACTCGCCCGCACCGGTGAGTGTTCCGCCCGTACCGACGCCGGCTACCAAAATGTCCACCTTGCCGTCGGTGTCCTCCCAAATTTCAGGACCGGTCGTTTTTCTGTGAATATCCGGGTTCGCGGGGTTTACAAACTGGCCGGGAATAAAGGAATGCGGAATTTCCTTCGCCAGCTCGTCAGCTTTGGCAATTGCGCCGGACATGCCCTTCGCGCCCTCGGTCAGAACAAGCTCCGCGCCGTAGGCCTTGAGCAGATTTCTGCGCTCAACGCTCATGGTCTCCGGCATCGTGAGAATAATACGATAGCCGTGCGCGGCCGCCACGGAAGCGAGACCGATACCGGTGTTTCCGCTGGTGGGCTCGATAATGACGGACTCGGGATTCAAAAGGCCCTTTTCCTCGGCGTCTTCGATCATCGCCTTGGCAATTCTGTCCTTCACGCTCCCGGCCGGATTAAAATATTCCAGCTTGCCAATCACCGTTGCCTGCAGTCTGTGCTTCTTTTCATAATTGGAAAGTTCCAAAAGAGGGGTTTTTCCGATCAGATCCGTCAGATTCTTAAAAACCTTTGCCATAAGACGACCTCCTAAAATCATTTAATCATATATGATATATATGTTTTGTTGCTATTATAATACAGCACTTTTTGGAAAATGTCAACCATGAAACTCATATTATTTTTATCGATTGGATGCAATGTAAGCATGCGATGTTTTCAAATTGCGCTGATGGTTTCCCTTACCCGCTTCCTCGTTGGAACCTCCATTGGCGTTCGGGGCGCGATCGTCCGGGCCGAGGAACAGCCATGATTTTGCGGCAATGCGCGGCAGCATCCTGCAAAAGCTGCACCTGGCCAGCGCTGCCCCGCAGCCGGAATACACCATTGAAGGAGATTATAGCATGTCACACAAAAAGCAACTCAGACAGATTGCCATTTACGGCAAGGGCGGAATCGGAAAATCCACCACAACACAGAATTTAACAGCAGGACTGGCGGAAAGCGGCAAAAAGGTGATGGTCGTAGGCTGCGACCCAAAGACCGATTCCACCAGACTGCTTTTGGGCGGACTGGCCCAGAGAACCGTGCTCGATACCCTGCGCGAAACAGGAGATTCCATTGAGCTGCCCAATATTCTGCGGGACGGGATACCTTGGAATCAAGTGCGTGGAATCCGGCGGGCCGGAGCCCGGCGTGGGCTGTGCCGGTCGCGGAATCATCACCTCGATCAATCTTCTGGAACGGCTCGGAGCAGATACGGAAGAGCTCGACTACGTTTTTTACGACGTGCTGGGCGATGTGGTATGCGGCGGGTTCGCCATGCCGATCCGGGAAGGTAAGGCGAAGGAAATCTATATCGTCGCCAGCGGCGAAGTGATGGCCCTCTACGCCGCGAACAATATTTCCAAGGGAATATCAAAGTCCGCCGGTGCTGCCGGCGGACTTTGATTTTGCGCTTTTATTCACTTGGCGGATTTTCCAAACGCGCTCCCGCTTCCGCATCGGGGCCGCAGAAAATGCGGATAAAGTTCTCCGCGACCGGCGAAAGAGACACGTCCTTTCTCCAAATGACCGCCGTGCCCGTCATCAAAAGCGGCTCCTCCACCCGCACCGCACGCACCCCGCTCTCCGGCTTCCAATGAAAACGAGGCTGCGGGATGAGGCACACGCCCATGCCGGTTGCAGCCAGAGTCAGCATGGAGCGCACATCGTCGCACCGGCAGAACAGGTTCGGCACAAATCCATGGGCCGTACACGCCTGCGTCACATTCTGCTCGTGCCGGCGGTGAATGATCAGCGGCTTATTTTTCAGCAGATGGAGCGGCAAATCCCCGGCTCCAAAATCCGGAATCCACTGCGGCTGAAAAACGGCCAGCATCGGGCTGCGGTTCCCGGAGCCGTCATCCGCATAGCTGTAATTTCCAAAGGAAAAGGGGGTGCGGATGATTCCGATCTCCGCAACGCCCTGATCCACCAAACCGGCGACCCGGTTTGTGTCCCCCTCCCACAATTGCAGCCGGGCCTGCGGGTAGCGGCTGTGGAACACCGGCAGGCAGCTTTGCAGAACAAACGCGGAAGAGGACATCACCATGCCAAGGCGCAGGGTTCCCTGACGCCCCTCCCCCATATGGTAAAGATCCCTTTCCGTAGTGCGCACCAGAGCCAGAACCTGCTTTGCCCGCTCGTACAAAAGCGCCCCTGCCTCCGTTGGGAAGATGCGGTGGCCGTTTCTCTCGAGCAGAGCGGTACCGGCCTCTTCCTCCAGCTTTTGAATCTGCTGGCTCAGCGGCGGCTGCGCCATATTCAGGCGGCGGGCCGCCTTTGTAATCTGCCCCTCCTCGCATACCGCGAGAAAATATTCCATTTGACGGATATCCATCCGGCTCCTCCCCTTTGAAACGAAATACATATCAATTGATATGTAACCGATATTTTACTCCTCTTTTACGGCATGCTATACTGAATTAGTATTCATAGAAATTCTCCCGCCGGAACGGAATTCATGATTTGTCCATTCCGGGTGGGACAATTCAAAAAAACAAAGTGAGATTCGAGGTTTTTCTGCTTGAAAAAAGGGTATCTTTACATTCTTTTGGCAACCGTTCTGTTCAGCTCCATGGAAATTGCGCTGAAGCTGACCGCCGCATCGCTCAACGCGATTCAGCTGACCTTTCTGCCTTTTTTTAGCGGGGGGTTTATTTTGCTGCCACTGGCCGCAAAGGAGAAGAAAGAGAAAAAATTAAAGCTGCAACGGTCAGATTTCGCCTTCTTCGCTTTTACGGGATTCATCTGCGTTGTCGTGAGCATGATTCTGTTTCAGCTCGGGATTTTGTACTCGAAGGCTTCTGTGGTAGCGGTTCTGTTCAGCTGCAATTCCGTTTTTACCGTCCTGTTCGCTTACCTGATGCTGGCGGAAAAGGTGTATCGGCACACCATCCTTTCCATTCTTCTCAGCGTGATCGGAATGCTCACCATCATCGACCCGCTGCATCTGGCGCCCTCCAACTTTATCGGCATTCTGTTCACCATCGGCGCGGCCCTGACCTTTGCGCTGTACAATGTGATTGGCCGCACGCGCAGCGGGCGGTACGGAGGGATCACGCTGACCTGCCTGAGCTTTTTGTTCGGATGTGCCGAAATGCTCCTTCTGATCGGGATCGGGCACATCGGCCCGGTTGCGGACGGTTTGAACGCCGCCGGCCTCAGCCTGTTTGCCCGCGTTCCGCTGATCAGCGGAATCGGCCTTGGCACGCTGCCCGGCCTTTTGTACGCCGGTATTTTCGTTACCGGGCTTGGGTATACCTTCTACTTTTTGGCGATGGAACAAACATCGGCCGCGACAGCTGCGCTTGTATTTTACATCAAGCCGATCCTCGCGCCGCTTTTCGCCTTCCTCATTCTGAAAGAAGCGATCACGCTCCCCATGACGGTGGGCATCCTCTTTATTTTGACCGGCTCCGTCGTTGCGTTTGTCCCCGGAATCCGGCTCCAGCGCAACAAGGGGCTTTCTGAGGATTTGAAAGAGGACGTGGAGGAAATCATCAGCGAAGCGCAGGCGGAGATCGACGAAACCTCGATCAAGCCGTAATCCCATGATACGCCTGTATCCGGCCGGAACAAGCTTTTCCTCTCATGTATGGCCGGAACGGGAGCTTCCCATACAAAATATTTACAAGCTACAAAGCTGATGGAAAAGGGCGGCGCGATTCATCCCTTAGTGGAATCGGAACAAAAAGGGCAAGCAGATTTTTTGAAAAGAGCCTCCCGCTGCGTTGCCTTTCACGCGCGTATCGCCCTTTATTGCTTTGGGGGCTGTGAATGTGCTTTCCCCCAATCGCACATGGCGATAACGATCGGAATCAGGCTTTCCCCTTTGGGAGTGAGAGAGTATTCCACCTTTGGAGGCACCTGAGGATATTCCTTTCGGGAAACAATACCTTGCGATTCCAGCTCCTTCAGCTGTGTGCTTAACATTTTATGGGTAATTGCGTCTATATTCTTTTTCAGGAAATTGTATCTTGCTGGAGCAGTACAGGCAAGGAGGTAAATAATTTTTAATTTCCATTTTCCGCTTACAATAGATAATGTATATTCAAACGGCTCCTTGTTGCTGACAAAGCATATTTTTTCAGCCATCGTTTCACTCTCCTTTTCGTAAGTATCCTACAAAAAAGTGCATTCTTCCTTTTCTGTACAAAACAATTATAATACAAAGGAAAGGATCCTTCAACTTACAGAAAAGGGGATATTTTTATGATCATCGACGGGCACTCCCACGTTACCTTGCCGGTTCAGGAACATATAAAAGCGATGGACGCGGCCGGGATCGATAAAACCGTTTTATTCTCCACAGCCTTTCACCCGGAGGCAGCCAAGAACTTTGCCGAAGTGAAATCCTCTATGGAATTTCTGAATGACCTGTTGGCCGGGAAAAAGGGGTCTATGGTAGAGGAGCGGCAAAAAGCCGTATTGGAGCTTAGGGACGCGATCCGGCAATATCCCGACCGCTATATCGGGTTTGGCGCGGTTCCGGCAGGCCTTGAACGAAAGCCCACGCTTCAATATGTTGATGAAACGATTCAAAAAAACAATTTGGCAGGGATGGGTGAATTCACACTCGGAAGCGGCCAAATCCGTCTTTTAAAAAATATTTTTTGTGCTTCACAGGAGTTTCACAATCTTCCAATCTGGATACACGCTTTTTTTCCGCTGACAGCCGCGGATATAAAAAAAATTTCAGAGCTGGCAAAAGATTACCCGGAAACTCCTGTCATTTTAGGGCACCTGGGCGGGAGCAACTGGCTTGCAACGGTGGCGCTTGTAAAAGAAATTCCCAATTTATATCTGGATACCTCCGCATACTATTCAACCTTTGTTTTGGCGAGCGTTATCAATGAAGTGCCAAAGAAATGTTTCTTTGGGGTCGACCGCCCCTTTGGCGATTTGCAGCTGTCTAAAAATGCCGTTTTGCAATTTGCCAGGACCTCTGCCGTGGCAAACGCGGTTTTAGGTGAAAACATAGCCCGGCTGCTGAAGCTAGCGTAAGTATCCGCCAGAAAGACAAATGCTCTTATTTGCCATGAACCGAAAGGAATGTAAATGGTATGTTCGATATATTTAGTCCGATTCAAGTAAAAAACGTCTATTTCACAAACAGGATTGTTATGGCCCCCATGGTACGCTTCGGCTTGCCGAGCGAAAACGGCGTCATGGGGGAAAAATTGCTGCAGGATTATCTGGTGCGGGCGGATAAAGGGATCGGCCTGATGATCAGCCAGACGCTTGGTGTTTCAACCGAACGGGAGACAGCGGGCGGGGCCGGCGCTTATTCTGATCAGCACATCGGCTACCTGAGCAAAATAGCGAAAGCCTGCCACACAAACGGCACCCGCTTTTTTGCGCAGCTTGGCTTGCCCGGATTCGGCTTTTATGACGACCGTTCGGACGATGTCAACAAGCTGACAAAACAAGACTTGATCAAAATCAGAGATTGGTTTATTCGCGGCGCCGAGATCTGCCTGAAGGCTGGCCTTGATGGGATTGAACTGCATGGTGCGCATACCTTTTTTCTGAATATGATGGCTTCGTCCTATTCCAACAAACGAGAGGATGCTTACGGCGGCGACTTGACCGGAAGATTGACTCTGGCAAGGGAAATCACGGAAGCGATCAAAAGCTTCAGCAGAGATGACTTTATTTTGTCGTACCGAATGGGTTGGGGAGGCGACCTGGATATAGATGTTCAGACTGCGCAAGCTCTGGAGCATATGGGAATTGATATGCTGCATGTGTCTACCGGCATACCGAAGGATAGAAAACTGCAGCTGCCTGCGGGTTTTGAGTATAATGACGTAGTTTACACCGGATGCCATGTCAATAAGCATGTGAGCATCCCCGTCATCGCGGTAAACGGTATTCAGACATTGAGCAGAGGAAATGAGTTGATTGAAAATGGCGGCTGTGATTTTGTCGCATATGGAAAGCCCTTTTTCGCCGATTCGGATTTTATAAAACATTCCGCGAAAAACAGCGATTACAAGCCCTGTTTTGAATGCCGCGAATGCAAATGGTTTACAGACGGTGAAAAATGCCCGGCACAAATAATCGCTAAGGCTCATGCCAATTAACCGCGCAAGGCGACGAAAGAGGAACGTATTTTTATTAGCTTTATAAAACGGCCGGTATGTTCCGCAGCAAAATGCTGGAGCGAGAAAAAGAGCGTTTTCATTTTGAAAGCGTGCCGGCCCGCATCGGCAGATGAAGCGTTCAAAGAACTGCATTGAAGCAAAAAAAAGCCTGCAACCGTTAAGTTACAGGCTTCTCTTATTTGGTGGAGATAAGCGGGATCGAACCGCTGACCTCTTGAATGCCATTCAAGCGCTCTCCCAGCTGAGCTATACCCCCACAAAACAATTCCGTGGAAAATTCGTCGTTTTTCGCTGAACTGCCTGACTATAATATCATGATGTGTCCAAAAAAGCAAGGCTTTTTTTTAAAAAAATAGCTTTTTAGGAATTTGCCCAATCATACAGTTAAATCTTATGAAATCATGATAAAAAACACCCCGATTCCGTGCGGCGGAGCAGGTCTTTTTTCAGCCCGTGCGGATGATACAGATCCGCTTGATATCTCGTTCTGATGTATACTGAGCTTTCTTTTCCGCCGCGCGGATGACAAATTTGCTGCAGTTTGCTATAATGAATAATCGGCTGATTATTGGGGCAAAACTTCATATGAATCAGTGGAAGAAGGAGGTTTTATCTATGGGTATATTCGCTTGGGTCGTTATTGGCGCACTGGCCGGGTGGATTGCAAGCAAATTTATGAATACCGATGCCTCTATGGGCGCGTTTGCAAACATCGTAGTTGGCATCGTCGGCGCATTAATCGGCGGTTTTTTAATGAACGTGCTCGGCGGTGTGGGAATCACCGGATTCAACCTGTGGAGCCTGTTGGTTGCTGTGATTGGCTCTATGATTCTCCTGTGGGTCCTGAGGCTGTTTAAAAATCGTTGAGGAAGGCGGTACCCGCCCCGCTTTTCTGCAGCCAGGAGCGTC